>ERZ1673752.219-NODE-219-length-106160-cov-14.097300_pt1 | contig 106160 bp, 90 predicted proteins | sample MGYA00580195_ERZ1673752 | MGnify/ENA primary metagenome ERZ1673752 (study PRJEB41218, sample SAMN15661744) | gut metagenome | host: Homo sapiens | place: Canada: London | collected 2015-08-20/2019-03-30 | study: EMG produced TPA metagenomics assembly of... | reverse complement strand
TTAGCGCCAAAGTGTACTCTTTATAGGATAAATCAAGCCCAATCTCCTTCTTTTCATTGCGCATCGCCTTTAGGTCGGGATTGGATGGGTTATGCCGAATGGCATAAGTCATCAGATGATCGAGCTCCGGGTTACTGTAATAGGCATTGAGTGACGAAAAGAAGCGATAGGCATAGTCCGGATAGAGGTAATCACCGGTCGGGAGCTTGTGCGCTATGCCGTAGCCGAGCCGAATGGCGGTAGAGAAACCGACGGGAGCGGTATAACTCCACGACAGACGGAGTCTCGGATCGAGCAGAATCTTATGAGCCAATGCATAGTTTTGGGGCAAATTAAGCATCTGCGTGGCTCGTAGCCCCAATGTGCTTTCAATACGATGTTTGCCCATGGGAATGAAGATTTTATCCTCAATATAAGCAGCTATGTGCGAAAGCGCCGGAATGGAATAATTGGGACGAGGCCATACGAATGTATTATCCCCCGGATAGGGCGGACGCGAAAGATCCATTACGGCACCACGTCCCAGGTTTTTTGCTACGGAATAAAAGATACCGTAGCGCACAGATTGTTGCAATGATGCGAACCATGGTAGAGCAGTTTCAGCCGAAAGATGCGTTTGGAAAGTCAGTGGTTGGTTATCAATTTTGTAAAAAGCATAATACGAAGTGGGCAAAAACTCCCCCTCTTGCAACCCCATTTCCCTACTTATCGGCATAAAAGCAGGTCCTTGACCCGATATGTATAGATATTTACGATCCAAAAGATCATAAGTATAATCCAAAGTACACCGCCATGACAAGGAGCGGAAGATATTCGATTGCGGAGTCCATAACGCATTCGTTACCAATGTGGTACGGTAGTACTTTGTGTTGTAACGCTCATCTCGTTCCTCAATCAACTCGTCCGTGCGGCTATTTTGTATTGAAGCGGTTTCATGTAAAGTGGCCGTTAGGTCAAGACGTCCGCCCCTATCGCCCAAATCTCTGTGAAAAGCATACGCAAATTGAGCGGTAGCACGCGTATAACGCTCCAACTTTTCGCGCGGATCGCTTCTGTAGTCCACCACATCGGCACCGGCGTGAAGGCTACTATAGCCACTCTTTCCGAGCGAAAACCCTTTACCCAAATAGGCTAACTTATAGAGCGGATCCACTTTTACACGCCCCTCCCACGGCGTAACCCCTCGTTTAGGATGCAATTTGATAGCTCCGCTGCTCAAATTACCTTCCGATGCCGAACTGATTCCCTGCTCAATGTCAATCCGATCGTAGTGATTCGTTGAGAGCGTGCGCAAGTCAATTCCAGAGTTTAGAGCGCTTCGCCTTGTGACTATTCTATCCGGCAAAAAAGAGGAAAAACGGCTGGAGCCGGTCAACCCCTGCATCTGTACACGAGTAGCGTCGTTAGTAATGGGTGCTCCGTCCAACATAATTGCCGTACCTAACGAACTGTTATCGTCCTGACCGACTTGCCTGTTGCTGACTCCTTTGAATACACCTATTCCCGGGGTCGTGGTTACAGCTCCCGGCAAAAGAAGCAATATATCTTTGAGAGAAACCGGTTGTATATGTTGCATTGCTTCCTGCTCAATTACCACCTCGCTCTTATTTTTGCGGTATTGCCCCAGTACCTCCACCTCAGGAAGCTCTATATTAAGCGGTTGGAGGTATATACGTATTTCCTCCATCTTATGCACTGAAACAGCACAACTATACGGAGCAAAACCGACGCAACGCACTATTAGTGTGTAGGTTCCCTCACGATTTAGGGGCAACGAGAAGCGTCCTTCCGCATCACAAACCGCGCCCTGCCCGGTTTCTGCAATACCAACCGTTGCCCAACCTACGGGAACTTTCGTTTTGGCATTGTATACCACGCCCGTCACTCCTTTGCGAAGGGGCGGAGTTTTTTCCGTAGGAACAGCACAAATGCCCCATAGGAAAAAGCCCAAGTATAGGGTAATAAACAGCGGAAATACTCTGTGATGCATGGAAAGCTATAAGATTTTTGCGTAAAACGGGAATGGGAATGGAAAAACCGCCCTCTTGCGTAACGAATACGAAAGAATAGCACCCTCTCTCCACTACACTTTGCCTAACAACAAAGGGTAGGGAGAAAGCGTGCACTGAAAACGATGTTATTTCTTTGGATATGCGTTTTGTCCTTGAACGCGTTCGTAATCGTTCGTTGAATTGTTAGTATCTATCCAATAGGTTCTACCATTGCGCATTTCTGTTTTACGATGCGCCAATTGCTGACGATGGCATCCGGTTACGAAAAAGTTACCCTGATCAACCGTTGCAGGCAGGGCTCTTGTTTTGAATTGCCCCTCACAACCTGTTTCAACACCATCCAAAATCATATCCGTAGGTATCGTATAGAAGTTGTTTAACTTACCGTTTTTATCTTTTACCTGCATTATATGTTGCTGCAAGAATGCCTTAATATCGCCCTTTATCTTAAAGAGGCACGGAGGCCAAAACCCACGAGGATGAGCGATACCCGTACCGAAGAAGGCATCGACAATGATATTGAGATTGGGAACATCCGGATTATCGGTATCGGTAACCTTATATCCGTTCGGTAGTTCTGCATCGGGGAAAACAAGCTCAAAGTCGGCTCCGGAAAGATCTACTGAATTGGGTTGATCCTCCGTGTGATGGTTAATAGCCGTTGCGGCAATAATGACGTATTTACCCGGTTCCAAGGGATAATCCTTGCCGTTCCCGGGAATCTGATAGATGCAACTCAGTGGCAATTCATTCTTTTCCATAAGAAATTTGCTCCAAGGAGTCTCCGGCTGCGGATTGGCATGTGCGGTGATTCCATAGCAAAGTCCATCGAGATACTCTATTTTATCCCCATTATTCACTACCATAAAATATTGGTCCGGATGCATCATTTGGGCATTAGTTTCGCCGTTAAAGAATATGTCGCCAAATATAAGATGGCACTTTTCATCCGTAACAGGTGGTTCACCGAGGCGTAGCGGTAGAGTCAGGCTCATCGCTTCCTTAACTACTACACTTTCTTTTTTCCCTATTATGGCACGCTTATCTGCGGTTTCGCCGGATACGGAAAAGTTGTATGTACCAGCATCCAACATAATTTCCGCAGAAAGACTCTTTTTATCGACATCTTGCTTTGTTTCCTTAAGCGTACGCATATCAGTTACGGTAAGCGTAAGGGTTTCGGGTTCAACCTTTTCGGGGAACTCCATTTTCAAGGTTACTTTGCATTGTTTCGCTGTTTCGCCACCGCCTTTCGGCTCCTGTTTACAGCTTACCGCTAAAAGGAGGGAGCTTGCGCTAAGCAAAAGGGCGTAAAGAATAGATTTTGATGTTTTCATTTTAAATTCGATTTTTTCTGTTCTTTTTTCTTATGTATATTTTGTGTGGAAAGGGATTCGCTTTTCCCTTACCAATTCTTTTGTAAAGGTAGGAGCTTACAAAGCGCTTGAAAAACGACATTTTTAGGTATTTCGCACCTTTTTATTTACCCAAATATGGCTATACAACACTGCTTTCTACCGTTCCCGAAATGGCGCAACATCCTTTTGCGCCAAGTATAGGAAATTTGCTAACTTTGTACTTTGTAACAAGAAGAAAAGAAGAAATAGAAAACCAAATGAATAGCTCAGTTAAAAGAGAGGAGCCGCTGAGAGCGGTGATCACGATAGAAATAACGTCTGACGATTATAAAGACGAGTATAAAACGCGTCGCAATAAATTAGCACGCGATGCTAAGTTCCCCGGATTCCGCCCAGGTAAAGTCCCTACCTCTCTTATTGAAAAGCGTTTTGGCGCCGGCTTGAAAACAGAAGTAGTCAACGACACCCTCAATAAGGAGCTTATGCGACTCGCTGATGAAGAAAAGCTACACCTCTTCGGACAACCATTGTTAATCAATGAGAAAGAACTTTCTTTTGATGCAGATCCTATTACATTTATCTTCCATGCGGCACTGCGTCCGGAAGTAAATATACCATTGGATAAATCAATTGAACTTCCCTACTATACAAGCACTATTTCCGAAGCTTCAATAGATAGGGAAGATCAGCGTCTTCGCGACCGCAATCGCAATCAAATCAATCCGGAGAGCGTTTCTGTAGAGGCTAAGGATATGCTAATCGGTAAGCTGACAGAAGTAGAACCGGAAGAGGGACAAGAGCCGGTAGTGGTTGAAAAGACTTACCTTATGCCCTCTATGATGAAAAACAAAGCGGGTGAGGCTTTTGAAGGTAAGAAAGTTGGCGACATCGTTCGTTATAATCCCTTTAATGCAGCCGAGGGCAATGAGCAAGAGCTTGCCTCTACCCTTCGCCTTGATAAAGAAAAGGCAGTAAACCATAAGGGTGACTTCGATTTCACAATAGAAGAAATCTCTCGTTCAATAGCTCCTGAGTTAGGCGAAGAGTACTATAAGAAGTGCTTTGGGGAGAGTACCGATATAAAGGAAGAGACATCCTATCGTAATAAGTTGAAAGAGCTAATTGAGGAAAGCCAAAAAGAACGTGCCAATACCATATTTGAGAATCAACTTCAAGAAGTATTGAAAGAGCGCTTGGGTAACCCCGAATTAGATAAAGAAACACTTATGAAGGTCTTCTTCAAAGAGGAAGAACTGGAAAAGCTAAGTAAGGACGAAGTTGAAAAGCGCTATAACAACTTAACCAAGGCTCTCTTGCACACAACGTTAATTGATGAGACAGCTCGCAACAACGATATAAAAGTAGAGCAAGAGGAAATAAGTAAATACATTGCCGACATGACGTGGCGTCAGCTCCTTCAATATGGGATTCCACCCGAAATGATCGGTCAGTTTGGACAAGACTTCCTAAAGCGGAATTTGGAAAATGAGGAGATGATCTACAATGCTCACTACTCTGTGCTAAGTCGCAAACTAGCAGAAGCAGCCAAAGAACGTATAAGCGTAAAGGAAGAGTCACTTAGCGAAGAGGATTTCGAGGCTAAATTCAACGAGATCCTTGCAGCTCAAGCAGCTGAAGAAGAAGAGCAGAAGACTCAAGAAGAGCAGACTGAAAAGACTGACAATTAGTATATCGTTCCCACTGGATTATAGTTATGGGCATTTCCTATGACTATGTACAGAGGGGAAGCACTATACAAAAGCCCCACAGGTGTCTTTTAAAGATCCTGAGGGGCTTCGCTCTTCAAGTAGGATCTATGTCATGGATCCAAATTCTCTTTTGGGAAGCCCCTACACATTTCTCCGAGCGAGGGGCTAGAGCATCCGACAAAAGTCTCTAAATAGAGGTAATATTGCTATCTTTGCTTCGTAAAAACAGATAAAGAACCGAGAGCAAATGACCAGAGAGGCATATTTGGTAGCGGAGCACATTGTGAAACGCTACGCAAAGCATTTGGCATTGGATGATGTATCCATACAAGTGCACCGTGGAACTGTCTTTGGACTATTAGGACCCAACGGAGCCGGTAAAACGACACTTATCCGAATTATCAATAGAATCACCGCTCCTGACTCAGGTAAAATTTACCTGGATGGGAAGCCATTCAGTACTGCTGACGTGGCCCGCATCGGGTATCTTCCGGAAGAGAGAGGGCTCTATCGCAAAATGAAAGTTGGTGAACAGGCTATCTACTTGGCACGCCTCAAAGGAGTGGACAAAGCAACAGCCACAAAACGCCTACGCGAGTGGTTTGAAAAGTTTGATATCAACGACTGGTGGAACAAAAAAGTAGAGGAACTGAGTAAAGGGATGCAACAGAAAGTGCAATTTATTTGCACCGTTATCCATGACCCCGACTTACTTATTTTTGACGAACCCTTTAGTGGCTTTGACCCTGTGAACGCGGAGTTACTAAAGCGCGAGATACTCGCTCTAAGAGATAGAGGAAAGACGGTTATCTTTTCCACACACAATATGCAATCAGTGGAAGAACTCTGTGATGATATAGCTCTGATCAACCATTCAAAAGTTGTGCTGAGCGGACAAGTATCTGAAGTGAGAGAGCAATTCGGTAAGGGAATTATCAATGTAATACTCCGTTGTAGTACACCGCTGACAGATGAAGAACTATCTGCTTTCGTTGTGCGAGAAAAGAAGTTTGAAGGAGATAAACAAACGCTTCGAATAGAACGAAACAGAGAGCAAAGCAACCGTTCAATCATTGAGGCTCTACCGACTCGCTGTGAAATACAACTCTTTGAGGAAGAGATTCCTTCGATGAATGATATCTTTATTTCTACAGTAGAACAACAAAAGGAGATAGTAAGATGAAGAGAGGAAATAAAATAGGTATTGTCATTGGGAGAGAATTCAATACTCGTGTAAGGAAACGCTCCTTCATTGTTGTAACTTTGATTGTTCCTATTCTGATGATTGCTTTAATCGCATTACCCATCTTTTTAGGAATGCTAAGCATAGGAAAAGAAAAGATCGCTGTTATAGACCATACAAACGAACACTACGCGAGCGTTCTGCAGGGAAATAGCGACTACAGCTTTGTAGAAACGCAGTACACCCTTGAAGAACTGCAGAAAACAGAATTGAATGGTGAAGAGGACTTTACCGGAGTACTCGTCATTGATAATGATCTCGTCACTCACCCAGATGCTATTGCTTTGTATTCATATAAGCAGATGCCTGCTACTTTGACTGGGTATATCACCGACAAGCTCTCTGAGCACGTATCAGATCTTAAATTAAAGGCTTATGAGACAAGCGATATAGAGCAAATCGTAGCAGATATTCGCTTCACCCTATCCATACCTACCTACCGATGGAAAGAAAATGGAGAGATACAGCGTTCAAGTGGTACAATGGCCGGTATAATCGGTATGATTTTCGCATTTGTTAGCTTCTACTTTATTTCTTCATTCGGAGGTTCTGTCATGAACGGAGTAATGGAGGAAAAGAAGAATCGTATTATGGAGGTAATGGTTTCAAGTGTTAAGCCCTTTGACCTCATGGCTGGCAAAATATTGGGAATAGGATTAGTTGGATTACTCCAAATGCTACTATGGATTGCCTTTGGAGGTCTATTACTATTCATTCTTATGCTAATCATGGTGGGTTCTGCAGTAGATTTAAGCTCCTTAGTAACGATGCAACAAGCTGATATCACCGGTATGGCGGCTGGGATGGGAGCTGATAGTTTCAAAGAGTTACAAGATTCTATTAGTATTCTCTCTTCAGTCAACTTCCCACACTTGATATTGATGTTCATTCTTTTCTTTGTTGGGGGCTATCTGCTTTTTGCAGCTCTCTTTGCAGCCCTTGGTGCTTCTGTATCAAATGACGAAGATAGTGCACAATTCATTATGCCGGTGATGATACTGCTAATGTTCGGTTTCTATGCCGGTTTTGGTAGCATCAATAATCCTGAGGGGCCACTCGCTATATGGTGCTCCTTTATACCTTTTACCTCACCGGTTGTGATGCTTGTACGCATACCTTTTGGAGTGCCTATCTGGCAACAAATACTAAGTGTACTCATACTATACGGCACTGCATGGCTTATTGTCTGGCTTAGTGCACGCATATATCGGATTGGAATACTTATGTACGGCAAGAAGCCAACCTTGAAAGAGATAGGTAGATGGATCTCCTATAAGTAAAACACCTACAAACTATTGAATATGGACGCAATAACGCTCTTTGGCAAAAAGTTTGTACCCTATATCACTGCAGAGGAAATAGAAGTACAGATTGCTCGCTTGGCTAATGAGATAAGAAAAGATGTAGCGGATCGCGATTGCCTTTTCGTATGCATTATGAATGGGGCTTTCATGTTTGCTTCGGAGCTAATGAAGCAAATTGATATTCCGGCAGAAGTGGGCTTTGCACGCTACTCAAGCTATCAAGGGCTTCATTCATCAGCTTCTCTAAAGGAGATTATGCCTCTTGGAATACCGGTAAAGGGTCGAACCGTGATTATAATAGAAGATTTGATTGATACAGGGTATACGATGGCATGTCTCAAAAAGAAGTATCTTGATGAAGGGGCTGAGGAAGTACGTATAGCCGCTATGCTAATCAAGCCGGAAGCCTTGACTAATGTGGTCACTTGCGACTATGTGGGATTAGAAATTGAGAATAAATTCATAGTAGGGCATGGACTTGACTTCGATGGTCGAGGCAGAATGCTAAAAGACATATACCAAATAGAAGAATAAAATATATGATTAATCTAATACTTTTTGGGCCTCCGGGTAGTGGTAAAGGTACGCAAGGAAAGTTTATTCAAGAACGATATAAACTCTGTACTATTTCTATGGGGGATATACTCCGCAATGAGATTGCTTTGGGTACTGACCTAGGCATAACGGCAAAATCCTATATGGACAAGGGCAACCTGGTGCCGGACGAGGTCGTTGTGGGGATTATTGAGCACACCATGGAACAAAAGAAGGATTGCTCCGGATTCCTTTTTGATGGATTCCCCAGAACAGTTGCTCAAGCAAAAGCTTTGGATACGATGATGCACCACCATGGTATTCAAGTAAGTGCGCTGCTTGAATTAGATGTTCCTGAAGAAGAGTTGGTAAAGCGTTTACTCCTCCGAAAAGAAATTGAAGGGCGTAGTGACGATAATATTGATACTATTAATAATCGTCTGACCGTTTATCGCACACAAACAGCTCCCATCGCTGACTACTATCGTAAGCAGGGCCTGCATCACTTGATTCAAGGGACCGGGAAAGTAGAGGAAATCACAGAACGCCTATATAACGCAATCGATAAATTATAGTGGCTGCTGAAGGCAATTTTGTAGATTGGGTTAAGATATATTGTCGGAGTGGCAGGGGAGGAAACGGCTCTGCACACTTCCGACGAGAGAAATATATCCCCAAAGGAGGTCCGGATGGAGGTGACGGAGGTGACGGAGGTGATATAGTATTGCATGCTAATCGCAATTATCATACGCTCATACATCTGCGTTACAATCGCCATATATTCGCACCGGATGGATCTTCCGGTTCCAGAGCTCTAAAAACAGGTGCTTCCGGTAAGCGGATTGTTATTGAAGTACCGGTAGGTACAACCGTTCACGATGCTACGACCGGGGAATTTATTCTTGAAGTTACTGAGCACAATCAGGAGGCACTTCTCTTAAAAGGGGGCAAGGGAGGCAAAGGCAATACTCACTTCAAGAGCGCGACCAACCAAGCTCCTCGTTACGCACAACCCGGAGGAAAAGCAGAAGAAAAAGAGCTAATTCTTCAAATTAAGACTTTAGCTGATGTGGGGCTTGTAGGAAAGCCTAATGCCGGCAAATCCACTCTTCTTTCGTCAGTAAGTGCCGCCAAACCTAAAATTGCAGATTATCCTTTTACTACGTTAGTGCCTAGCGTAGGTATTGTGGCTGTTCGTGATGGGCTCTCCTTAGTTATGGCGGATATTCCGGGTATTATAGAGGGAGCTGCCGAAGGACGTGGCTTAGGACTTCGTTTTTTAAGACACATTGAGCGCAACAGCCTGCTTCTGTTCGTTATTCCAATTGACACAGAGCACATTGGAGAAGAATTTAAGTTACTTCACGAGGAGATTGTAAAGTACAATCCGGGAATGGCAGACAAGCGAGCTATTCTGGCTATTTCTAAATGCGACTTAGCAGATGAAGAGCTTATCAGCCTTGCTGAAAGCGAATTGCCTAAAGGACTTCCCCACTGCTTTATCTCTTCTGTAACCGGCTATGGACTTACGGAGCTAAAGGACTTGCTGTGGAGTGAGCTACAGCGCGAGCTTCCTTATGACAATAGCGAAATGGTGCGGCAGGATATTTCTGTGGAGGTCCTAACGGGAGAAGAGCAACAGGAACAAACCACAACTGATTCAGAGGGTGAGGAAGATGAGCTAATGGATATAGCTTGGGATGAAGATATCATGAAAGACATTGGTCTTGAGTAATACTACTACATGACACACCATCTAACTATTGATCCTCACTTCGCTACCCTCTTACCTCACTTTGCTATGGCAATGATAGAGGCGCAGGTTGTAAATACCCCCTACTCAATTGAGCTTCAACGCGAAATAGATCGAGAAGTAGCTCATATAGCTCTTACACAGACTATGGAGAGCATCAAGCAGATGGAGTCTATTCACTTCACCCGCAATGCCTATAAAATACTGGGAAAGGATCCCAATAGATACCGCCCGGCAGCAGAGCAACTTCGCCGTCGTATTGTCAATAAAAAAGGACTTTATACAATTAATGCCATAGTGGACTTAGGCAACTTGCTTTCTCTTATTACAGGTTTTTCTATGGGGCTGTTTGATGCGCCATCGGTAGGAAGGGATGTAGTGATGAGAGTGGGGACCAATGCAGACCAATTTGAGGGTATCGGACGTGGAGAGCTGAATGTAGAAGGCTTGCCTCTATATTGCGATGAGCAAGGTCCTTTTGCCAATCCGACAAGTGATTCGGAGCGAACCAAAGTAAAGAATAATACAAGCGAATTACTTCTATTTATTAACTCATTTACCCCATCGGAACAAAATGCCAAAGAGGCTCTCATTGAGGCTACTGAGCTTACTATCTCTATGCTGAAACGCTTTCTTAACGCAAAAGAGATCGTTTCACAATACCATTCTGCAAAAGAAACATTACTTTTGTCTTAGAAGAAGTAAGAACTGTAAAAAAAGAGAATAGAATCATGATATCAGTAAATAACATTGGCGAGAGTGCCGGCATCGTATGGAATGCCCTTAACGATCTGGGCAAGCTTGATATTAAGCAATTAAAAAAGGCAACAAAGCTACGCACCGACAAGGAGCTATTTGCTGCCATCGGCTGGTTAGCCAAAGAAGGAAAGCTTTGCTTTGAAGAAAGCGAAGATGGCACAACGCTTATCACGCTCTGCTATTAAGCAACTCAAAATACTGCCTCTTTTACATTCGCTAAGCAAGTTTTCCCGGTTGTAGCTGCTTTCAAAGAAAAAGAATAAGTATTACTACCCTGCTTTTTCTCTGCATCAAAACGATGTAAGGGGAAGTTCAATTTCCACGCAAGAAATGTTCTGATTTTTCAACTGAAACATCTATATCTTTCAAGTGATAGATATAGATCTTTTTTTATGCGCCACTACCGTAATACAAATAAAGAACTATATAAAAAGCTCCGATTGCAACGTTCAAAAGATGTAATTAGCCTACTTTTTAGCTTGGGGGGTATTGCATTTCTTTTTTCTTTTTGTACCTTTGCATCACGCTTTCAGAAAAGCAACTCTGAAAGAGTGTCGGCGAGATAGCTCAGCTGGTTAGAGCGCATGATTCATAATCATGAGGTCGAGGGTTCAAGTCCCTCTCTCGCTACAGCTAGGAAACAGCATTTGTACTGAGATCAGGCTCCTCTCTGCAAGGGGCTTGATTTTTTTTGTAACTACGAGTATCCTATTGCTGATTATTTTTAGGGTACACTCTCCTCCTTATTTAAGCTGTTATATAAGAACCCCTTTGGGGAAAACTGAGCCTTTTGCTAAGCTTCGGTATTTTTTAGAAGTGCAATAAGTCATTGAACGTCCAATTCAACGTTTTCAGCAGTATTCCAATCTGGTTGGGCAGCAATAAAAGAAAAAGTTTCTATTATTCATCTTTTTCATCTGTGGGTTGGCTAGTGATTTACTATCTTTGTAAGACTGAATAAAAAAATGAGTTGGTGGCAAAAAATAAAAAGGAATAGCGAACAAGGCATTCCGGAAGGCTTGGAGGATGAATTAAAGCAACGTAGCAATTTATTGCATCGTTGTAAGAACTTCATCAATACTCATTGGTGGATTATGTATGCCACTGCCGCATTTATTTTCATTCTCTTTTCTTTAATCTTGGGACCTGATAGTTTGCCGGTTCAAATGGAACACAAAAAGCGCATAAGCACTTTGGAGCATAACTTAAAAGAGGCTCAAGCGGCTTTCCAAAGAGATAGTATACGTTTAGAGGGAGTTCAAAACAGCGATTTGGACGAATTAGAGCGAATTGCTCGCGAACGCTTCAAAATGCGGCGTGCAAATGAACTAATATTTCTTCTGGAAGACACAACCGGAATATCAACAAAGCAATGAAGCAACAAAGCATTCTTAAAAACACTCTGTACATAGTGGGTTGCCTTCTCCTATTGGGCGGGTTGGTACTAACTATCTTTATACCACAGAGAGTTTTTTCTGGCTGGCTCATTACAATTGGAGCCGTCTGCTACATTATATCTTGGTTTATAAAACGCAGTGAGTCGAAAGATGCTACTACGAATAAGACTACGAATAAGGCCAAGTCACTACGCTACAAACGCTGGATCTCAATGGCCATCCTTAGTGGTTTTTTCTGGCTTATAACCGGTATCTTATTACTCTCTAGCGACTCCCCTTGGTCGGTATGGGCGATTATGGGCTTTATTTTCTATGCCTATAGTAACATTTGCCTGGCCTACAGGAAATAGTAAATCTATGAAGAGACAGCCACATCATAGCAATACCCGTAGGAGGGAGTGCCTTTACCGTATTACCGCAGAGGCACCTACCACGCTGATAGATCTCCTTCTAGATATACGACCATCCCTAAGCCGTAGCCGCATCAAACAGCTTCTAAGCCGCCGTTGTGTAACTGTAGGCAAGGAACCCATTGTACGATTCAATACACCTATTTCTAAGGGAACTATCGTTGAGGTGTATAATATAGGCTTTCCGATGCCTTTCTCACATCCGCTGGCTAAAGAGCTTTGGAGAGACGAATACTTTATTCTAATAGAAAAAAGAGCCGGACTGCCCACCATTGCAAAAGGAGGAATGCAAGGAGATACTCTATTTCGCCTGCTTGCTGCCCACGAAAAGGCAGATAACTCAAGAGCAAAAATATTCCTACTTAATAGATTGGACAGTGCTACCTGCGGACTAATTTTGTTTGCAAGGGATAGAGAGATTCAACAAGAGGTGCTTTCAAATTGGACGCGTTATATCCCGGAGCAAGTATTTGAAGCCGTTGTAGAGGGCATTGTAGAACCTGAAGAGGGCTCTATTAGATGGACGAAGGAGCAAAGTGAGAGAGTGAGTGAAACAAAGTACTCTGTACTTTCCTACGGCCCTTGGTGCACAAAGCTCGAGATATATCTCCTGGGACGCTATAATGCACTCCGTACCGGATTAAAGGGGATGGGACACGCAATAGTTGGAGATCGACATGAAAAGGCTGTACTTGCTTACTCAGAAGGCTTAGCTCTATACCAAAAGGGAATGACCTTCGTACACCCTATTGATGGGAAGAAATATGATTTCATAGTGCAGGAACCAAAACAGTTTGACAAACTTCTACAAAGAAGACTAACACAAAAACAACGAACTACCATAGCTATTATTGAAGCTGAAAAAGAGAAATTAAATCAACGACTCAATTCAAATGAAGCATAAACTATTATTTTTCACACTCTTACTGAGCACTTACTGCATACCCACATTACTCAGTGCACAGCTCTATGATGATGTGATCAAGTGGAGTGCCAAGATAGAGGACTCCGGAGCCGCTGAAAAGACACTTGTTCTAACCGCAACGATTGAGAACGGGTGGCATATGTATGATCAGAATCTTCCTGAAGGAGGTCCCAACTCAACCGAATTCTTATATACTAAACTAATCGGAGCTCAAAAAACAGGAGAGGCTGTATCGGACGAAGTACCGGAAAATGCCTTTGACAAACAGTTTAATATGAACCTCAGGTGGTTTAGCCACAAGGCAACTTTCCGTCAGAAACTTCAAGTCACTAATGCCGACAGCTTTGCCTTAGTGGTTGAAACGAGAGCTCAAGCCTGCAATGATGAGACTTGCCTTGCTCCTTCCGGAGAAACATTTTCGTTTGGTGCAACCACCGCTTCCAATTCGGAAGAACAGCAGCAGCCGGCAGGGGAATTATCATTTCAGAGTCTCAGCGATACAGATAACACGCTTGGAGCTATTTACGAGCCTGTAACGGATGTACTGAAAGCTTATGGAGATGTATCCATGAAACAGGCAAATAGTTCCCTCCTGATGATCTTCTTATTTGGCTTCTTGGGAGGATTCATTGCCCTGCTCACACCGTGCGTTTGGCCTATGATTCCTATGACCGTAAGCTTCTTTCTTAAAAGGACGAAAAAGAGAAAGGAGGCTATTAGGGATGCAATGGTATATGGGCTTGCCATTATAGTGATATACTTAGTGCTCGGCCTGGCTATTACGCTTATTTTTGGTGCAAGTGCCCTCAATAGTCTTTCCACAAATGCCTTTTTCAACCTGATCTTTTTTGCCCTATTAATCTTCTTTGCTGTTTCCTTCTTCGGAGCCTTTGAGATAGTGCTACCCTCTCGATGGACCAATCGAATGGATAGTAAATCAGATTCAACAAGAGGAATTCTAAGTATTTTCTTTATGGCCTTTACACTAGTACTGGTTTCTTTCTCCTGTACAGGGCCTATTATCGGCACTCTACTTGTACAAGCTGCTTCAATGGGGGAAATACTTGGTCCGGCTATTGGCATGCTGGGGTTTGCGATTGCTCTAGCCCTCCCATTTTCACTCTTTGCTATCTTCCCAAATTGGCTGCAAAGTATGCCAAAAAGTGGAGGATGGCTCAATTCAGTAAAAGTGGTAATGGCTTTCTTAGAATTGGCTCTCTCGCTAAAGTTCCTCTCCGTTGCAGATTTAGCATACGGATGGGGAATATTGGATAGAGAGACATTCTTAGCATTATGGATTGTTATCTTCTTTCTCCTTGGTGTCTATTTATTGGGCAAGATACGCTTCCCACATGATACCCCATTAGAAAAGATTGGTGTAGGAAGATTCTTTTTAGCCGTTATTTCTTTATCCTTTGCCGTATACATGGTTCCGGGCCTTTGGGGCGCTCCTCTAAAAGCTATCAGTGCCTTCTCCCCTCCCCCCTATACACAAGACTTTAATTTGTACAATGGCTTTGTACATGCCAAATACGATGACTATGAAGAGGGTATGCGCTATGCGGCAAAAGTAGGTAAGCCGGTACTAATTGACTTCTCCGGCTATGGCTGTGTTAACTGCCGTGAGATGGAAAATAACGTTTGGATTGATCCGGGCGTAAAAAAGATCTTGGAGGAAGATTACGTATTAATCACTCTTATGGTTGATGACAAAACAGCTCTCCCCGAGCCTATCACTGTAAATGATGCCGGAAAGACTCGTGTACTGCGAAATATAGGCGATAAGTGGAGCTACTTCCAAAGGACTAAATTCGGAGCAAGCTCTCAGCCTTTCTATGTGCCTATTGATAACAATGGAGTGCCACTTGGTGCCTCCTACAAACGCGACTTAAGTATTGAACGCTATACCAACTTCCTTCGTGAAGGATTAGCAGAATACAAAATGAGGACTGAGCAAGACAAGCCCATACCGGGAAGAGATAATGACAAGCAAGGCAAATAAACTTGAAGCTTTTGCACGCTTATTAGATGTGCTGGATATGCTTCGCAGCTTTTGTCCATGGGACAAAAAGCAGACCAATGAATCGCTTCGCACCAACACAATAGAGGAGGTTTACGAGCTATCTGAAGCTTTACTAAATAAGGAAGATAAAGAGATCAAAAAAGAGCTGGGAGATGTGCTGCTGCATGTACTCTTCTACTCTAAGATTGGCGAAGAGCAGGGAGCTTTTGATATTGCAGATGTTTGTAATACGTTATGTAATAAACTAATCTTCCGTCATCCACATATTTACGGCACGTCTCAGGTTGATACGGCAGAGGCTGTGGTCAGTCAGTGGGAGCGAGTCAAGCAGGTGGAGAAAGGAGGAAATAAAACGCTCCTTAGTGGTGTACCTCAGTCCCTCCCATCCTTGGTAAAAGCCTATCGGATCAGTGAAAAGGCTGCTGCAGTAGGATTTGATTGGGAAAAGCGTGAGGATGTATGGGACAAGGTAGCAGAAGAACGTAAAGAGTTTGAAGCTGCCGTGAGCGAGGGTAATCCAGATGCCATGGAAGAGGAATTCGGAGATTGGCTCTTTGCTTTGGTGAATGCGGCACGCCTTTATGGGATTAATCCTGATAGTGCCTTAGAGCGCACTAATCGCAAGTTTACCAATCGCATCGGTTATATTGAAGCGCAGGCAAAAGCACAAGAAAAAAAGCTGGGCGACCTCACTTTAGATGAGATGGAAGCATTATGGCAGGATGCAAAAAAACTGGAACATCACAGCAACTAATAACTGATAGAGCCTGCCCAATTTGTGGAGGACAGGACTACATTCTTTTAGAAGAAATCTGTGATCAGCTTGTATCCGGTCAATTGTTTCCTCTTCTACGCTGCCGACATTGCGGACTGATTATTACAGGCAATGCGCCCAAAAAGGAAGAACTTGGGCACTACTATCGAAATAAGGCTTATATATCGCACAGCAATACAAATCAAGGCCTTATCAATAAGCTGTACCATTATATCCGCCACTTCACTCTGAAAAGAAAATACCATCTTATCAAAAGGCTCACCAACGGAAGAAAAGGGATCAGCCTGCTTGATGTAGGAGCAGGTACAGGACATTTTGCAGCGCTTATGAAAAAGAAAGGGTATGCTGTATCTTGTGTTGAACAAGATTCAGAGGCGCGGCTTTTTATGGAGCATAATTTTTCTCTTAGCTCATCCCCCTACTTAAATGATATTTCCATACCGGTTGCCAGCCAGGATGTGATTACTCTTTGGCATGTATTAGAACACATTCCGGATTTGGAAAATCATTTTTCTCTTTTTCGTAAGCTTATCACTGCCGAAGGGTTTCTTATCTTAGCGCTTCCTAACCCATCCGGCTATGATGCTGCACACTATGGAAAAGATTGGGCTGCCTACGATGTTCCGCGGCACTTATGGCACTTCTCTCCGGAATTAATATGTAGATTGGCAGAGAAAGAGGGCTTTACCCTTGTAGAGAAGCATATTATGCCTTTTGATGCCTACTACATTGCACTACTTAGCGAGCAACATCGCAACAATAAGGGTATCCGCAGTTACGTCAAAGCATTTACAATTGGCTTGAAAACCAACCTTAAAGCGAGACGACAGTCAAGCTATGCAAGTGCACTAACCTATGTCTTTAGACTGACATAGATGGTATACCTTTTCAGCAAAGATCCCTGCCTTTCATATGAAAGGTAGGGATCTTTTTTCTACTTAGCCTATATATTGCTGTCTCGTATTGAGACGTCTAAAAAGGGGGAACGTGCAAAGCGAGTAAGCAGAAGAATAGCTTTCTTACAGAATTGGGGATAGAAAGCAACTTAAAGGCTACGAAGCGTACACGACAAAAGGATCAATGAAAATAGATACTCCGGCTACTTTATTATGCTGCAATATATCTCTTCAGGCAGATCTTTCTCAATACTCGTCTTCATTGAAGAAGAAATCTTCATTTCGCGGATAGTCAGGCCAAATATCTTCAATGGAATCGAAAGTTTCGCCTTCATCCTCTATCTCCGAAAGATTCTCAATCAATTCAAGTGGAGCTCCACTTCTCTGCGCATAGTCTATCAATTCTTCTTTTGTGGCAGGCCAAGGTGCATCGTCCAAACGCGAAGCTAATTCAAGAGTCCAATACATATAAACTTTCTCACACTTAATAGCTTTTGTCTCATTTTGGCAGTCTTATATTACTGCTGTCAGCGGCTGCAAAAGTAACATTCTCTAATCAGAAAAACAATTTTGCTCCCAATATATTTCCTTTTCTCCCTCCTTGTGCGCTGCATAACGCGCAAAAACAAAGAGTAAATCACTAAGTCTATTCATGAAGCGTAAGTTTGTTTCCGCTACAGTAGCAGACTTTTCTTCCTCGGGAACAGAGGCAATCAACGTTATTATTTCTCTTTCTGCACGTCGACATACTGTACGAGCGAAATGAGCACTTGAGGCGAGCTGTCCCCCGGAAGGGAGTATAAAGCCCTTCAAGGGAGGAAGCTGTGCATCGTAGTTATCTATTGCCTGCTCTAAAGTCTGCACTGATTTTTCGGGGAGGGAAAAGCGTTTTTTTATTTCGGCATCAGCAGGAAGGGTTGCCAAATCACTTCCTATTAAGAAAAGGGCATTCTGTATCATAAGAAAAAGCTCCCTATCTTCAGGAGAGAGAGGAAAGCCTAATAATACTCCAATCAAAGAATTTAGCTCATCAATAGTTCCGTAGGAGACCAATCGTTGATCTCCTTTGCTCACTCGCTGGCCTCCAACGAGGGCAGTAGTACCTTTGTCCCCGGTTGTCGTATACAACTTACTTTTCTTATTCATATCATTCCAATTGTGCTGTTTGCTATAAACTTAAAGACATCGAATATACTTTTGTAGGCAAAAAGGGATTCCCAAACAATAAAGAAATAGGTGACAAATGAAGAATAGTCCCATATCCCTTTTCTTCGGCTATGCGGCAGGTCTTGCGCAGTGTGGTATCAGTGAGCATTAAGATCATATTTTCTGCTGCATTAGTATCTGTTTCCTCTTTCTCCACTACAACTTTTGTAGGACACTCCTTAGGGAACGGCCCGTCAACCCCTTTTAAGGTATTTGAATTGAGATAATCTGCCATCTTTTGTAAAGTAGTAGGTAGCCCATTCCCTATCTCTATTCTTTCAATTGGGTAAAAAACGGCAAGCCTGTAAAGCACCCATGCCGCTTTTAACTGTTCATAGGTAGCATAGGGATAGAGATGCTCAAGCTCTGTCATTCTATAAAAGTCATAGTGGGGATCCAATACCTCTGTTACCAAATGGTACAAGAAGGGTGAATGGATGCCATAGCCACAGGTTGTAAGCTGACTCTTAAACTTTGCCACTATACACTGCCATAGCGAGAATGCTTGCTTTGCCAAAACCTCTTATAACGTAATTTCTATTTCTTGCAATGAGCCATCCACGTTTCTTTGTCGGAAATATACAACAGCTCCAAACGACCTGAACTACTTATTGAGATGGTATTGCTCCCCAGCTCGGCATCTTTGAGTATATACCCTCCATTGCCACGCTCTATCATGGAGATACCGTCCAGAGCAGGGATGCCATCTGAAAAGGTAAAAGAAAAGATATTGCCTCTACGCACTACTGTCACAGACCCATTATCCACAGCAATATTTTTACCTCCCTTCTTGTACCCAACTGCTCCCGAATAAGTGCCTACTAATACTTCATCGTTGGGTTCTGAAGAGCAAGAGAACGTGAGAAGCATAAACGAAAGTAATGCTCCAAAGATTAAGAATTTCTGTTTCATAAAACTATTTTCAATATATGTTTTTACTAAAATCAGTCCCAAAAAGCCAATGCCTTTTTAAGCTCTGCGCAAAGGTAACTATTCAGTGTAACTTATAGGATACATAGGGTCACATAGATATTCCACCACCACTCACTAACTTCTTAAGTTCATGCCAGTGGGGCATTTCTTTTAGGAATGAGGCTTTTCCAACCTCATAATCCACTTGAGCGACTATTATAGATCGACCATTAGAAGCGACTAATAAAGGCGCTTTGTAGCGAAGATTATAGGAGAGTAACTGATCCCATACCTTCTCAGTAATAGAAACATCCGGAGCCTTAAATTCAATGATCATCCACACTACTCCACCGGTTCCAAAAACAATAGTGTCGGTCCGTCCCCGACGTTTGGTGCCGGGTAGAATCGCTTCATTACTCAATGCGATACGAGGATATCCCAAGTCACCCATCATCCAATGTAGGAAGTGCTGTCGGACCCACTCTTCAGGAGTTAGAGCTACCTCTTTACACCGTACCTCATCATATATGAAAGGAGTATCATTGTGCATGCTCACCTTCACAGGAAAAGAGGGTAAACAAAGCCCATTCTCATTCAGAAAAGACTCTTTGTTTTCGTTGTACTCATTGCTTTTCATATCTTTGCAAAGATAGTGATACAATGGAGACGAAAAAAGAAATTGTAACAGATTGGTTGAAGCGCTACACAGGACGCGAACCCGAAGACTTTGCACCGTATATATTGTTGTGTAACTTCAATCGCTACTTAGAGTTTTTTGCAGAAAAACATAGTGTACCCATACTCGGGAAAGACCTTGCTATGCCTAATGCTAGTACCAAAGAGGTTACACTTATACAATTTGGGATGGGCAGCCCCAATGCAGCTACTGTGATGGATCTATTGAGTGCTATAATGCCAAAAGGCGTACTTTTCATAGGCAAATGTGGTGCACTCAAAAACAATCTTTCGGTAGGTGACTACCTATTACCAATAGCAGCTATTCGAGGAGAAGGGACTAGCAATAGTTACCTACCTGCAGAAGTGCCCTCTCTCCCATCTTTTCGAATACTACGTGCAGCAGATGAAGCTTTAGAACGCAATAAGCTGCTCTTTGCTGCAGGCACTGTATACACAACGAATAGACGTGTCTGGGAGCATGATCATCACTTCAAACGCTATTTGCATACTACACATGCTGAATGTATCGACATGGAGACAGCGACGCTCTTCACGGTGGGGTATGCAAATCGAATACCTTGTGGTGCTCTCCTGGCTGTCTCCGATCTTCCAATGACTCCTGAGGGGGTAAAGACAGATAAGGGAGATCAAGAGGTAGCGAAGCGATATACAGCCCAACATTTGGCATTGGGAGAAGAAACTTTACATATTCTTCAGTACGAACGCAAAGAGCTGATTGGAATACGGTTCGGTTGGTAGCAATGAGACGACAATGGCAAAACTAAATGCACCTCAAGGGAGCTCCTTATATACACCCTCTCAAGCAATCTCAACACTAAAAGGCATTTTAAATGAAAAGAATTGCCTTCCCGCTGTGATACTCTATTCGGGCGAAGAACAATATTATTTCGAGCAACTCGAGCAACTTATAATCAAGCATTATGGGGAAAACGTAGTTACCCTCTATGGCAATGAAAGTAGCTACTCTGACATTGCTTTGGAGATTCAATCTACTTCTCTATTTGTACAACAGAGAGCCGTAATACTTAAAGAGGCAGAAGCTGTGAAAGATCTGGATAAGCTTATTCCTACCCTCAGCAGATTACCTCAAGGCACTTCCTTAATCCTCGCCTACCAAGGGAATATGGCATTCAATGCTAAAAAGCTATTTGCTTCTTTCCAAACCCTACCGAGTGACCAAACGATAATTATCGTTTCGCCTCGTATCACGAGCAAGCGTACAATACTCTCTATTATCAATCAAACAGCAAAAGCGCACGATGTGACTATTACTGCCGAAGCAGCAGAAAAACTGATAGAACGGGTAGGATTCGACGGGGTTACCTCCGCAAAAGAAGTAGCTAAACTTGCTGTTTTAGCTTCCGATAGTGGTCAGATAGAAGCTAATATGGTGGATTTCATTGTAGGGGTATCTATTCAATATTCCGTAGATGACTTATGCCAAGCTTTATATAAGAAACAGAGACGTGAAGCCCTTACTATAGCACAATACATGACCAAGGATCCGGCTAACTACCCTTTGCCTCTTATTGTAGCTACACTCTACGGTTTTTTCTCTAATCTAATGGTTGCATCCTACCAAAAAGATAGAAGCGAAAAGGCACTTGCTTCTGTCCTCAATCTAAAGAATGCATACCAAGCCAAAAGGTACTCCGATGCGCTTTGGCTATTCAAGGCGATGCAAATATTCTATATTATCCATGAATTACGCTTAGCGGATGCTCGTCTCAAAGGTGCTGAGGATGGAGATTACGATTACGAGGGGATTCTTTTCAACTTAGTGTACTTAATACTCGCCTAAGACAATGTCCTCATTAATTGAACGAGTAAGAGAGAGCAACTTCTCAACTTTCATTCGACGTTACTTTCCAAATGATAAAGTTCAGAAGATATCGGTATCTGCTTCTAATGCTTGCCCACTTCATGAAAAAGGACGAGGAGAAGTATGTTCCTATTGTAGTAATAGTGCCTTTAGCCCCGCTTATGCGCTTCGAGATAAACCTTTTGAGGAGCAATTGTCAGAGGGGATAAATTTCTTCCGGCACAAATACCCTTCAATGAAGTATTTGGCCTATTTCCAATCATACACTGCCACTTATGGCAATCCAGATCGCCTCATACAGCTATTCCACACAGCATTAGCCTATCCGGAGGTAGTTGGGCTAATTGTAGCTACCCGACCGGACTTAATGCCACAGCGTGTTTTGGATGCCTTGAAGGAATTATCAAAGAAATACTTCGTAATGGTTGAGTATGGAATAGAGAGTACTCAAGATACTACCCTAAAGCGAGTAAATAGAGGGCATAGTTACTCGGTGGCCTGCGATACCATTCTCCGCACTTATAATGCAGGACTACCCGTAGGGGCACACCTCATATTAGGGCTACCCGGCGAGTCCCGTACAGACATGCTCCGGCATGCGGTTAAGCTTAATGAGCTTCCATTGGATACACTTAAACTGCATCATTTACAGATCCTTAAGGGAAGCCGCATGGCAGAAGAATATGCTGCTGATCCTTCTCAATACCATCTCTTTACAATAGATGAATACATTGACTTGTGCTTGGATTTCTTGAGTTTACTCAAGCCAACCATTACAGTAGAACGCTTCGTTGCGTCAGCTCCGGACACAGAACTAATTGCCCCTCGCTGGGGAGTCAAAAACTATGCTTTTATAGATAGATTGCTTAAAGCTGCAGCCGCACGCTAATCCGACTTATTAGCCCCCTTGACTTACTTTTCCAAATGCTTTTCATTTGGAGAGTTCTTTTCCTCAATATAAAGTTTTCCGCCTCGGCGTCTAACTCGATGCGTAGCACTTTCTATAACTGCCGGCTCCGGATTAAGAAGTTGCTCTACGAAGGGAGCAATACGAATACGTGTAAATCCTAACGGATTAAGTATTGCAAAGAGCAAGCTAAGAGGCGCAGGTGAGGTTGCAATTAATCGTGCATCATAAAGAGTTCCCTCCTGCGACAAGGTCACTGCTTTAATTTGCTCTTCAAGGGCATAACTAATGAGGGCATCACACTCTCTCAGATTGGCAAAGGTACGAATAAGTGCCTCTGAGAAAGAAGGATTTAAATGATCAAAGAGAGGTCGTATATCGTGACGTATATAGTTACGTCTAATAGCAGTGTCACTATTCGTTGAATCGGTACAAAAAGGTTGCTCCAACAAGTTGAGAAAGCTTATAATTTCTTGATGTGGTACTTCAAGTAGTGGACGAATAATCCTTTCCCGCTGAATAGGAATACCGCGTACGCCTTTGATGCCACAACCTTTTGCTAAATTGCCAATCAGTGTTTCAAAGTTATCCTCAAGGTGATGAGCAACTGCAACGTAATGCAATTGATATTTTTGTCGACACTTTTCAAAAAAGTCGTAACGTAAGTTACGGGCTGCCTCTTCAACAGAGAGAGCATGCTCCTTTGCATACGCAACTGTATCAAAATCCGCTTTGCTAAGAGGTACTTGCAATTCGTTGCAGAGAGCCTCTACAAAAGCCTCATCCCTGTTGCTCTCGTCCCCTCTTAAGTGGAAGTTACAGTGCGCTGTTGATACAGGGAACCCCAAGAACAAGAGTGCCCTGAGTAGAGCCACGGAATCCGCCCCTCCACTCAGAGCTACTAATATAGAATCATTTGGAGCTAATCTAAGCTCATGCTTTATTGTAGCCCTAATGCGTTGTATCAGCGGATGCTGATACACGCTCCTGGGCATTCGTAGTGTCATTTAGACTCTTCCTCAAAAAGATCTGGGTCTACAACAATCCTACCACAATACTCGCACACAATTATCTTCTTGGCAAGCTTAATCTCAAGCTGTCGCTGTGGGGGAATACGATTAAAGCATCCTCCACATGCATCTCTGTCAATAGGCACTACGGCAAGACCATTATGTGCAGCACTACGAATGCGATGGAAGGCTTTTAGAAGACGTTCATCCTCCACCTTTGCTTCACATTCCTTCGCCTCCTTAACCAGCTTTTGCTCTTCAGCTTCTGTTTCTTCTATGATCTTGTCCAGCTCACCTTTCTTTGCACTTAAATCTCCGGAACGCAGCTCATAAGTTTCTTTCAGCTTCGCAATATCCTCTTTTCGTCCATTCAGCTCTGCCGTGTATTCTTTGATTCGCTTTTCCGACAACTGAAGCTCTAAGTCCTGGTACTCAATCTCTTTGGAAAGGCTATCGTATTCACGATTATTTCTCACATGATCCAATTGGCGACGATACTTCTCCAAAAGCTCTCTTGAGGAAGAGATTTTGTTTCGCTCATTTGTAATAGAGGTTGTGAGAGCCTTTGCCGCAGCAGAATAGTTATCCAAACGAGTTTGAATGCCGGCAAGATTATCCTCTATGTGCTGTACTTCTAATGGCAACTCCCCGCGGAGCGTCTTAATCTTATCAATAGAAGAGAGTACGGTCTGAAGCCTAGCTACAGAACGCAGCTTAATTTCGATCTTATTAACCGGTTTAACCTCCTTTACGGCAGTCTCAGTTTCAGCAGGAGCATCCTCTTTTACTGTATCTGCTTTTTTCTTAGAAGTCTTCTTTGCAGTAGTTTTGGAGGAAGTTGTCACTTCCTTTTTTTTAGATATCTTGTCTTCGCTCTTTTTTGTTGCCATATCTATCGTCTATAATGGATCGGATTATTGTCACTATCAGCTATCTGGAATGCAAAGTTAGGCATTTTCTGCTTCATAACACGCTGAAAGAGTTCCCTAGCGATCTGCTCACTCTCCCAATGTCCTATAACAACAAGAAGGATCCTTCCTTGTGCATCTAAATAATCGTTGTAGCGTGCCTCTCCGGTGAGAAGCACATCCACACCTCTTGCCATTGCTTTATTCAGAAATGAGCCTCCACTTCCGGTTACTATCGCTATGCGCTGCACAGGACGATCAAGAGGCTTTGAATGTGCTACAGATGTCACACTTGGCAGTAAAGCTATCCTCTTAAGTACGTCTTCCTCGCTCAAGGATCCTTTTAGGCTCGCAATAAGTCCGGAAGAGAAATCCTTTCGTCCATTCTGAAGAGGAATTATATCGTATGCCGGTTCCTCATAAGGATGGGCCTTTATCATAGCAGAGAGCACTGCGCTCATACGCTCATGCGGCACTAATACCGACACGCACGCTTCCTCAACTTTGCACACTTCTCCCACATCTCCAATGTAGGGATCCGCCCCATCTAATGGCCTAAACTGCCCCTCACCGGAGATTGTGAAGGCACAAGCCTCGTATGCGCCAACATGTCCGGCACCTGCTGCGAACAAAGCTTCTTTCAGCGCTTCTTTATTCTCTGTAGGTACCATTATCGAGAGCTTTGAGAGAGCACCTTTCTTTTCTTCAAGAGGCTCTAAGCTCCCATACGGCAAGTCCAAGGAATCAAGCAACTGTCTATTAAGTCCACCAAAAGCATTATCTGCATTCGTATGGGCTGTATAGATTACCACATTCTCTCTAATAGCGAGAGAAACCGTTCGCTCTTGATAGGTATGGGGCGTAAGACGGTAAAGCGGATGGAATAGAATGGGATGGTGCGTAATCAGCAAGTTACACCCTTTTTCAACGCACTCTTGCACCGTAGCTTCTGTAGCCTCAACAGCAATAAGTACTCCGGTACACTCTCGATCAGCATCCCCTACCTGAAAGCCTGAGTGATCCCATTCTTCAGCCCACAGAGGAGGGAACTCCTCCTCCATGATCGCAATAACATCTCTAATAAGCGGCATACTGACTTATTTAGGCAATGAGGCCAATCGAATATGCAACTCTTGGAGTTGCTCCTCATCCAAACGTGAAGGAGCATCTATCATTACATCACGCCCTGCATTATTCTTCGGGAAAGCTATGCAGTCTCTGATACTATCCAATCCTGCCATAATCGACACCCAACGGTCTAAGCCAAATGCAATTCCTCCATGAGGAGGTGCGCCAAAGCGGAATGCATTCATGAGGAAGCCAAAGCGCTCATCTGCATCCTCCTTAGTAAAGCCTAATAGCTCAAACATCTTGTGCTGAAGTACAGAGTCGTGTATTCTAATAGAGCCACCGCCCACTTCTACTCCATTGATCACCATATCATAAGCGTCGGCTTTGACTTTTCCGGGATCAGTGTCAAGCAAAGGAATATCGCTTTCTTTAGGAGCAGTAAAGGGATGATGTACTGCGTAATAGCGTTGTGTCTCATCGTCCCATTCCAAAAGCGGGAAGTCAACTACATAGAGGCACTCAAAGCGATTAGGATCCTTCAAGCCTTCTATATCGGCTATATGCAATCGAAGAGTACCCAATTGCTTCAAGGTGGCATATCGCTCTGCACCGGAAATAACAAGGATTAAATCTCCCTTTTCTGCCTTTAGCGATTCGGCTAATGATGCGAGTATATCTTGTGCAAAAAACTTGTCTACAGTACTCTTTAGAGAGCCATCCTCATTATATTTAATCCAGATCAGCCCCTTTGCCCCAACTTGTGGCTTCTTCACAAAGTCCGTCAAAGCATCAAGTTGCTTACGTGTATAGGACGCACACTTCTTGACTACAATCGCTCCGATATAGGCAGCTTCATCTAATATAGACATGCCCTTACCCTGCATTTGTGCCGTAATATCGTTGATTTCCATACCAAAACGAAGGTCCGGCTTATCGCTGCCGTAGTAGCTCATTGCATCTTCCCAGCACATTCTCCGGAAAGGAATAGGAAGTTTTATTCCTCTAATCTTCTCAAAAAGGTGTGCTGCAAGTCCTTCAAAGGTAGTGAGTACATCATCACGACGAACAAAACTCATCTCGCAGTCAATTTGGGTAAACTCAGGCTGTCTATCAGCACGTAAGTCCTCATCACGGAAACACTTTACTATCTGGAAATACCTGTCCATTCCAGCTACCATCAGCAACTGCTTGAAGGTTTGTGGAGACTGAGGTAAAGCATAGAATTCACCGGAATTCATTCGACTTGGCACCACAAAATCACGCGCTCCTTCAGGGGTAGACTTGATGAGCATAGGAGTCTCAATCTCCAAGAAACCAAGTGAATCCATATACTTTCTCACTTCGAGAGCCATCTTGTGACGGAGTATAAGGTTTTGCTTCACCGGTTCGCGCCTTATGTCTAAGTAGCGGTATTTCATTCTCAAGTCGTCTCCTCCGTCAGACTCCGTCTCTATGGTGAAAGGAGGCACTTCACTTGGATTGAGTACAGAGAGATTTGTAACCTCAACCTCTATTTCTCCGGTAGGCAGTGCCGTATTCTTAGCTGACCGCTCGCGTACAATTCCTTCTGCCTGAACAACCCATTCCCGTCCTATACGATGTAAAATATCGTTATGAGTTGCCTCTTCTCCTCCAAATACCAGCTGTGTTGTACCATAGCGATCCCTCAGATCCACAAATGTCATTCCGCCTAAGCGACGTACTTTACTTACCCAACCGGCGAGTGTAACTTGCTTTCCTGCATCACAGATGCGAAGAGCTCCACAATCAACTGTTCTATACATTATCTATCTTTCTGGAAGCAAAGCGAAAAAGAAACTCTTCTTCGTCTTCTGTTTTCATCTTAATTCTTACTCTACAAAGATACTAAAAAGCATACTATTCAGATCTGAAAAAAAACATCAGTATCTTTCATTTGAAACATCTATACTCTTGAAACAAAACATCTGTATCTTCCGTTTGAACCAACAATACTTTTTTTTGCAGCACTTGAGAACATCTATAGTAGACTTATACATCAATACTTTTGCTGAACACAACATCTGCGCTATCACTACCTAAATTCAAGTTCTGCCATTTGCATTAAATACGATAATAGAAAAGAGCTTCACCATTCGACAAACGAAAGATGAAGCTCTAATCAGACTAACAAATTGCAGTGAACTGCCCGGGGCTCGAACCCGGGACCCCATCATTAAAAGTGATGTGCTCTACCTACTGAGCTAGCAATTCTTCCATATTAATTTTGCATATAGAGCAACACAGCGCATCTGCATTACCAACCAATGCGAGTGCAAAGGTAACAAATAAACAGAGAATACAAAAGGATATTCTCTACGAAATACGTAATTGTCCTATTATTTGATCCAATTGATGCAGCTGCTTACGCTCCATGTAAGCGACCAAATCCTCTGTAAGTCTCTCACATATAGTCGGATCGACAAAATTATATGTTCCCACCTGCACTGCAGAAGCTCCGGCCAATAGAAATTCAATTACATCACTTATAGAAGTAATTCCTCCTAATCCTACTAAAGGTATTGCAACGGCATGGCTCACCTGCCACACCATGCGTAATGCAACCGGCTTTATGGCCGGTCCAGATAAACCACCAGTCACTGTAGAAAGGATAGGACGCCATGACTCTGCATCAATAGCCATACCCAAAAGTGTATTGATCAGCGAGATACTATCAGCTCCGGCACCTTCTGCTGCCCGAGCAATCTCAGTTATATCGGTCACATTGGGAGAGAGCTTTACCATCAGATGCTTCTTATAGACCTTACGTACAGCCGAGACAACTTCTGAAACACCTCCACAAGTAACACCAAATGCCATACCACCCTCCTTCACATTGGGGCAAGATATGTTTAGTTCTATTGCAGGGATTCCATCGAGAGAATTGATGCGTTCAGCTGTGGCCACATAATCTTCCAATTGAGACCCACCCACATTAACAATGATCGCACAGTCAGACTCCTTAATTTCCGGATAGATGTGATCCACAAAGTAATCAACGCCTTTATTTTGGAGTCCTACAGCATTCAGCATACCGCAGGGAGTCTCCGCCATACGGGGATAGGGATTTCCTTCACGTGGATGCAATGTAGTCCCCTTTGTGACAAAGCCACCGAGCGAGGAAAGGGACAGAAAAGGAACATATTCTATCCCATAGCCATAAGTACCACTGGCCCCCAATATGGGATTACGTAGTACTAATCCCTTTCCCAAATCAACTTGCGTAATCACTGCCATAGGAGTAAGTCACTATTAAAAACCGGTCCTTCTGAGCAACAGCATATATTGCCACGTTTTGTGGCCTCTACACAGCAAAGACAAACACCTATCCCACATGCCATCCTATTCTCGAGAGAAACCTCACAGGGTAAACCCCTTTCTTTTGCAAAACCAACAATGGCACGCATCATAATCAAAGGTCCACAAGTATAGATAGAGGTTATCGAATCATGCAAAACCGGATGGTCGGTAACACGCCCTTTCACTCCATATGAGCCATCGTCAGTAGTGCAATACACTGATCCTAATAATGCAAATTCACGCTTATATAATAACAACGACTCCGTACGAGCACCCAATAGGATATGAGGAGTTACGTTTTTTCTCTGCAGTTCCTTGGCTAAAAAGAATAAGGGCGCAACACCTACTCCCCCACCAATCAGGAGCGGATGAGCACCTGAGAAGGAAGCATCCAAAGAGAAACCGACTCCAAGAGGCCCTATGAGATCCAATATGCTACCTACCGGAAGCTTTCGCCATGCTCGGGAAGCCTTCCCTACCTCTTGTATAACAAGACTTAATAACCCATTTTCCGCATCGTAGTCTGCAATTGAAATAGGACGTCGTAACAAAACACCGGGGGCATCTGCTTTGATCTGTACAAATTGCCCAGCTTTTGGTGCAAACTTTTCACGCTCCAACTCAGGAATGCGAACCAACAGTAAATAATATGCTTCGTTGAGCTCCTTATGCTCGACCAATTCGGCTTGAATACACTGCATGCTATTATATTTCACAATACAAAGCTAGTGAAGATAAATTCAGAATAGATAGTACAGGACGAAGCCAATAAATCCCATAACACCGATTAGGGCAATAGGATGTAACCAACGCTTTATCATTGCGACAAAGGTAATGAGGAATATCAGCACGCTCTTATAGTCCGGGAAGTTATCCGTTACGATAACCTGATCAAGAGGAAAGGGCCCCTGTCCGGCAGAGACTATATTAGCTATAAATCGACTTCTAAAAGTAAGCATAAGAGCAGCCGCCGCAACCAATCCTACAGAAGCCGGACGTATTCCTAAAAAAGCCGCTTCAACCCAGCGATTATTACGCACTTTATTAAAGGCTACCGCAATAGAAAATACAAGAATGATGGAAGGGATACAAACTGCGACTGTAGCAAGAACGGAGCCCCATACGCTACCGGTTACCGTATAACCTACGTACGTGGCACTATTGATCCCTATTGGGCCCGGAGTAACCTGGCTCACGGCTATAATATCAGTAAACTGCTGCTCTGTGAGCCATCCGTGCCGCGTTACTATCTCATCTTGAATAAGAGATAGCATGGCATATCCACCTCCAAAACCGAAAAGTCCAACCTTTAGATATACGAGAAGTAATTGCCAGTAAACCATGAGACTATTTACCTTCTTTCTTGCTCTTTTTTCCCATCCCTCGAGCCTCTATATTTGTCCTAATAACCATATAGACGATTCCGATAAATCCGGACAAAAGTATAACCCATACGGGTGAAAAGTTGAAATACCACACTACTATTGCTACCACAACAGGAATAACAAGCATGTATCGCTTGAGATTCATAGCTTTCCAGATAGTAATAACGGGTATCACGATCATAGCTACTACTGCGGGGCGGATACCGCTCATAATAGCACTTACCACCTGATTATCACGAACTGACTCAAAAAACAGGGCTAAGAGAAGGATAATAATAAAAGAGGGCAGGATGGTCCCTAATGCAGCTACCAAACCTCCAATAAAGCCGGCCTTACGGTAGCCAATGAAAATGGATATATTAACAGCAAAGACGCCCGGAAGAGACTGTGAAACAGCAAATACATCCAAAAAGTCCTCTTCAGAGAGCCACTTATGCTTTTCTACTATATCCCTCTGTATGAGAGGAAGCATAGCATGCCCTCCACCAAATGTAAAGGCTCCGATACGAGAAAAACAAAGGAATAACTCCAGCAGTTGGGACATACTCCTTCCTAAAAGCGTCCTCGTGCAGAACGTTTATTACCGCTTTGCTGACGACTACTAGTACTATTCTTCTGCTTCTTAGACTTTGCCGACTGACGCTTTGCGCGCTCTGTTTTAAGACTTTTCTCTTTTGCTACAGTTTTTTCAGTCACGCCATTAGCTTTGTCAGAGGAATCCACTTCAGTTTCCTTAACTGAAGAGCCTCTCCATAAGGACTCATCAAAAGAGGCTAATTGAGCTTCTATACGAGCTTGCTCAGCCCGAAGCGAGTCCGCAGTAGGGCAATACTGAGCCAATGCTTTACCCAAGCGGTTCTGTGTCTTATAAATTTCGCCTTTGTACAATCCGCGTCTGAAATAACTATCCAAAGAAGCGGTATTCGCATTGTTGTCATCAGAAAGGAGAACCTCTTGCGTACCTAAATAAGGCTTGCAGTCACTATACTTAACCCAAAACAAAGGATAACGAAGAACCTCTTCCGGATTGATATCATCTATAAGGATAGGGCAAATAGCCACAACCTTTACATCTATATTACTTGTTATGGGGTCGAAATAGTACTCCTCTTTGATATAATAAGAGCGAACAATATCCCCGGGTACGTCAGCCGCAGCGACCTCTATTTTTCCATTATGCTCCTCATAAAGAACTCCGAAACGCTCTAAGAAATCTTTGAAATTCAAGCGATGTGCCGGATCAAATATCTCTGCTCCATCAATATATTCGTAAGCAGGGATCTTGTTCTCTTCTATCAAACGGAAAAGCGTATAGAAGAGATTCTGCTTCCCTTCCGTAGGACGAGCCGGATAGTATAATGCTGCATTTTCGGGTGAATAAAGATTTATTTCCCTATAAATAATTCTCTTCCAAGGCGTATTATCCGTATTCTGAAGTAAACGCTCGTTAAAGGCTTGACGCCGCACCGATACATCGTTTTCTGAAGTACCCTCCTTCTTCTCTCGCTCAGCTGCCGTTCTTCGGCGAATTACGCTCTTTCGTGGAGGCTCTGTAGCTGTACTCTCTTCAGTAGTCTGAGCATTGCCCGATACAACAGCCTCTGCCATCAAAAGAACAGCTGCAAACCAAGGTATTAATCTGCGTAACATAGAGGTTCTTATTCTTAACTGCATCATTCCGTATTTATCCATTCCCTTTTACCTAACGATTACCTCGATCGTTGGTATCTTTCTTTCAATTCCATCCGGTCCTTTTGCCAATACATCACTTATGTAGAAACGCTTTCCACGGGACAGATTACGAATCTTTTGCTTTTGTCTATCTGAAAAATTGCTTCCGTTTGACACTTCGGGCATAGCATTTCCCATCGCATCAAAAAAGGTCAAGGAGAAATGTATTACTGTATAGTTGACATCTAATATATCATCATCTATAGCAGCCTTTACCCCACCGGCAGCGAGAAGATCTCTTTTGCTGATTTGTCCTCCCTTGAAACGCTTTACTGCCCCATTAGCATCGGTATATTCAATATAAGGTAAAGGATCCGGCAATTGTCGTACACGAAGTTTAGAAGTAGCTACTTGGGTCATAGCACCATTAGCTCCACGAACCGAAACGGTAATCACAGCCTCTTCCCCCACCTTATTGGGTCGAGCAACCCAAACACCTCCTTTTGTCACTAATGAACCATTCGTCATTGTGGCCGATATCTGTTGTTGTGCTACTCCGGGGACAGCTATAGAAAGAGGATTGTCTATTCCTGCATAGAGCACATTCATCAAGGTAGGCGCGATAGAGGCCATCGGCTCCGTAACAATATATTCGCTTTTGAAAGGACGTCTAATCTTACTGCCATCACCTGCGGTAGTTTCCACATATCCCTCTATTGGGAAAGTTCCGCTTGTAGGCGTAGCTGCCACATAAACTCCCTGATCTGCTGCTGCAAGACTTCTCCCGTTTACCACTATGTTAGGAGCAGCCGTTGAGTCAATACTACTCATAATCACATGCGCCCTATAGGGTGTGCCTTTCATTACGATACGACTATCGGGTACCACCTGAGCTTCTATTTTATTCACCCTTAAGTCTCCCCTATCGATACTTCGAATCAAATTGTTCAGCACTTCCCCTTCCACACTGCGCACATCATTTTGTAGTTTTGTAAGCATCGTAACAGCTGCAATAGTAGGCACTCCCTCAAAGAGTTGATTCTCCCAGCTGAGGGTTCCTTTTGGTGTAGTTGAAAGTGTTTCCTCTATCATTTGTCGCTTATTAGTATCCACAACTGAAGCTACACTAAGCGTACGGAAATGATCTACCTGCTTACGCAAATGTACTCCTTTAGGATCTAATGGATTGAGCATGACTGAAGAAGGTGCATTCATGTCATCCTTCCGGTCAATATTCTTCACATCTGCATTTTTGCCGTCGCTCTTTTGTACTATAAGCCTTTTAGCCTCCTCAATTGCTGCATATAAACTATCCGCAGCCAACTGTAGTTCTTTTCCTTTCATAAAAGCATGGGCTGCTTTTTCAGGATACAACTCGTGAGCTAAATTAAGTTCACTAACAGCTTGTTCGTTACGCTGCATTGTACCGGCCAGCATAGTATCAAGTCCCTTCTCTACCCTGTCAAAGCCTGTCAATACATCCCCTGACACATTCAAAGCCACCATAGCAATAAACACTAAGTACATCAGATTGATCATCTTCTGTCTATTGCGATTGCCACTCGATCCTACTGCCATAATATTATGTCGGGTTTATAAGTCTTAATATTGAGTTTGCAGCAATCCATCAATGCTCATTACTATTGCGATACTCGGGATAGTGTCGATCGTCCGGCATGCTATCGTAGCGATGCGGTGCAGAATAGGGATCTCTGTAAGAACCTCTATCGTAAGGCATCCCAACGGGGGCAGCCATATTGACTGTCATAGCCTCTAAAAGACGTGCATAAATCCTATTCAAGTCACGCAACTGACGAGCCATTACCGCATTTTCGGCGCGGAAAGCATTACTATCGGCAAGACTATCCGCATAGGAGTGAGCAAGATCTTCCAAACGGCGATTAATCTGCTCAATAGCTCCTACCTGTCCGGTAATATCTTTCAGCTGCGATTCGTACAATGAACTCAGGCCTTCCAAATTACGATTGAGTGACTCCATGTACTCTTTATACCGCTCAGTTTGCTGTCCCACCTCAATAGGAGTAGCTTTCATCTCTTCCCATTGCGACAAAGCTGTGGCACTCATTTCTCCCAAATTCGACAGTGTATCAATAGCTTGAGAAAGACGACCAATACTCTGCGACAGACGAGTTACGTCCTCTTCCGGTAAGCCTGCTAAGCTTACTTGTTGTACCATAGTAGGCACTGACTCGCCCGCATGCCCATTTTGTTGTACAAACTGATCGTTCTCTGTCATCACAGCACGCTCTTGTGCCTCTTTTGCCTTGCGCTTAAGATATGCACGCCGCGCTTCCATTTCCTCCTGATCCATTGGATTTTTGGAATCCAACTCAGGGAATACTTGCTCCCAGCGATACTGCTCCTCCGGCTTCTCAAAGCCTGAGATAAAGAATACAAAGAACTCTGTCATCATACCGATGAAGAGCATCTGATCCCCAAAAGGCCAGTGCAGCAACTTAAACAGAGCCCCAATGATCACAACTGCTGCACCCCAGCTATAGGCTACGTTTAATAGACGACGCCCCTTGTGAGAAGCGAGGAACATCTCTACAGTATTTTTATATGAACGATATCTCTTACTCATTTTTTGTCTACTCTAACCTAATAGAATCCACTTCTTATTTCTTTTTCTTGGATTTTTTCACGGCTTTCATATCGGCAGGTCGGAAAGAAATGGCACTGCGCACACATCTAAAGCCTATATAAGACCGCTGTTTATCTTGTATTTCCTTATTTCTGGTAGCCGACTGAATAAAGCGGGCTACATCTTTCCACGATCCTCCGCGTATCACTTTTTGTTTAAAGGTCACCGGATCATCTACCTCTGCATAGTAACGGAGCTCAGGATTGATATCGTCTACCTCTTTATAAGCAGAAGCGGAATAGGTGGTACTGGTCCACTCCGATACATTCCCTGCCATATCATAAATGCCAAAATCATTAGGCATATAGGACCCTACTTGAGAGGTAATCAGATAACCATCCGGAGTATAATTACCATCGTCAGGCTTAAAATTACCATTGTAGCACCCATTATCGCGCTGTGTATCAGCGGCTGACCAAGGGTACCTTCGATTGCTGTCTCCTGCCCGAGCGGCATATTCCCATTCTGCTTCAGTCGGGAGTCGGAAGGACTCAATGACTGTACCCTCCGGAGCATCAATACCTTTCATATAGAAAGAGGAGCGCCAAGCACAAAAAGCCTCCGCTTGCTCCCAAGAAACCCCTACAACGGGATAATTATCGTATCCGGGATGATTGAAATATTGATGCGTATATTGCTCATTGTGAGCATTGGGGAAGTCATTTACCCAACAAGATTCATCGGGATATATCGGCACTATATATGTATTAAGAAAGTCATATTCACTACTCAACCTGCGCGTAATCGTCTCTCTCATAACGATTCCACTATCATCTATGTAAGCGGTATCCTTAGAGATCATAGGAAGGGAGGCATCTTCTTGCGCATTATAATCCGCTGCATGAGGCATGCGAAGCCGCAGCAAAGCATCAGAATAAAGAGCGGCTGCATGATAATCATAGCGAGTATACTTATACAGCATCTGGTTAGGATCTAATTTTTTTTCTCGCGTAACCGGATTAGTATAATAAACACTATTCATAGCCGCCAATTCCTCATCAAAAGCCCTCCGTTCATTCGGTAGGGGACGAGACCAATCCAAATAGGGCACCTCCAAAGGATCTCCGTAGCGATCTGTCGTTATCTTATAGTCGGGATTGCCGCCAAAAGCCGGATCTGCTAAGCGCTCTCGAATAATAGAATCACGCACATAATAGACAAACTGACGGTACTGTGCATTGGTTATTTCATACTGATCCATCCAAAAAGCATCTACCGAAATAGCTCTTGAGTCTTTTTGCATTCCCCAAACAGAATCACTCTCCGAATGTCCCAACACGATACTTCCTCTCGGTATAAGTACCATACCTAATGGCTGCGGCTCTTTCCATGCGGCAAGGGGAGCTCCTACCAGCTCACCACCTACACCCCCACGACGCGATGAAGCACATCCACTCAGGAGTAGCATCATCAGCAATCCAAACAAGATACCGCACTCTCTTCTTCCTATCATATATCGCTCTTTTCTTTTTCTTCTTTATTGCAAAGTTACAAAAGGCGTGCACTAACTACACGCAATCCCTTATCCTTGGCAGGCATAAGGGGCATGGAGTAGGTTACCATTAGTTCGTGACTACCCCACGTATTACGTGCCAAAGCACTTATAGGCATCATAAACCCGTACTGTATGCGAAACTGTCCCCACTTCATACCTACTGCAAATCCGGCTGCTTCCACCGGCCGAAAGGATACTGCAGCGAACCATCGATCATTATATGCCATCTGCACATTCAAATCAATGGTATAGACCTGCCAATCCGTTAAGGCGATCACAGACGGTTGCCAACTGAATAACGAACCATGTCGTTTTATATTGTATCCGGCTGCCAAACTATATGTTCGCACCAGCCGATGGTAAAAGTTTCCATCAAAGGTAACTTTTGAACCAATCAAATGCTTTGCTGCAAAGCCGACAAAAAGATTCTTGCGTACATAATACACCCCTGTACCCAAATCAAAAGAACGCCCGGATACGCGCTGAGTGGGCAGCCCCGGATCATTGGGCGAAAGCCCCTCCCCTTCCGGTATCTCTATTTTTGTACCATCAAAGGATAAATTGTATAGACCTGCCTCAAGTCCTATTCCCAGTACTCCTTTCCAGAGTTTGAATCGAAAGGCATACTGCCCCATTAACTCGGTTGACGTAAACAAGCCTCTTTTACTTCCGGATAACAAAATACCCACACCATGAGTCCGCTGGGCAATAGTAATTGGTGCAGAGACCGAAAGTCCATAATATCCGGGCGCACCCGATACTCCTATCCATTGCTGTCGATAAAAAGCACCCATAGTGAGCATATCACTGCTCCCTGCAGCTGCGGAGTTATAGTATGCAGGTAATACGTACCAGTTACTCAGCACCGCTTCCTCCTGTGCTTGAAGAGCCGAAAGGAAGAAAAGTGAGCCGAGCATCCACAAAAGGAATTGCCTTATGATACCATATAACTTCACGTAAGCATAACGTAATAATAGCTCATTTATTATATAAACGCCACAAAAAGCCTGCAGAGCATTCCGTAAAGGTGTGAATAAGTATCAGCAGTAAAGAATGGGCGCAGTGAAGACTCCCCCTTAGCGCCAATCCCTTCCCTGCCGGAACTTGTCAGAAGAGAGCCAATATTCTTTGATTAGTTCAATTAATTCCGATATTCTTTAACGAACATACCGCCCACACCTTCACCGACAGTTGCACGCACACTCCCCTACTTTCCTTCTGCTTCGTTGCTACTTTGCGTCCTTCGGTACGGACTTTTTCCCCCTTTGTTCCTTGCTTACTGCGCACTTGTAGCCACTTTTTCGTTGTTATCTTGCCAACTATTCACTTTTTTATCGTATTAAAACGCACAAAAGGCTATAGGGTTTTTATAAAAACCCTATAGCCTTTTTCGAAATACCCTATAGCCTTTTTGTGGAAACCCTATAGCCTTTTCTCTAATTAGATGGGAAGAAAAATCTGATCCTTCGCCACTTTTCCACCCACTTGTAGCGAAAAAAATGCTGCCTTCCACATAGGGAAAGCAGCATTTCAGTATAGGGAAATCTAAAAGACTATCAGCGAGCGACCAATAATTGCTTTGCAATCGAATGGCCGGTTATATCCTTACAGCTTACCAGATACTGTCCTTCAGGCAAAGCAGCCAGTGAAATGCCAAGCGCACCGTCAGCACCAGCCCAAAGCGTCTGTACAAGGCGTCCCTCCATATCATACAGGCTTACCTCGGAATGCGGCATAACACCCTGCAAATTGGCTACTACAGCAGCAGGATTGGGGAATAGCTTCACCTCAACTTGCTGTGCTACTATATTCTCGTTGGGTAGGTCAGCCACCACACTTACGAGAAGCTCTTTACGCTCCATCATGTCCACCACCTTTTCTGCGGAAGGATCATAGAGATAGGCTTTGAATAAAAGCATTTCCCCTTTACGTGCATAAAAGTATTCCGGACTGAGACTCAACTCAACTTCTCCACCGGTAAATCCTATTTGCTCCCAACCCGAATCGTATCCTTGTCTCTGATCATTTACTTTAACCAGTATCCAACGAAGATAAAGGGACTGATCATCATCTTGCCACGGACCGATCTTCTTAAAGCGTATGGGTGAGAGTTCATTTTCCTTCTTGCCATAGACTAATACCTCATCCACAGACTCCATAATTACAGCGTTGGCATAATCATCGGTAGCCGATATCGTGTACTTAGGCAGCCTGATCACCTGCACTTCATCCAGCTCATCAACATAATAGAGGACTAAGGAATAGCTATTATCACTGAATGGGAAGCGGGGCACGTCGAATCTTATCGTTTGCGTCTTGCCTGCATCAATTGCAGGAAGCATGTTCGCAATACCATTCATATTGCCATTGCCATCCATTCCGGCTAAATAGAGAAAACCGTGAAACTCCTTGCTACCCGTATTCTTAAGGTCTATGGAAATATAGCTTTCGCTGTAGCGGACAATTTTATAATCAAAGGAGCTGTCTACCGCCTGCAAGCTGAAGCGGGATTTCATCTTTTCATGCGTCACGGTGTACTTCCCATTCTCTTTTTTGATCGTGTAGAATTGACTTCCTACCGTACCCCATTGATACTGAGAATTGGCACGCCAATACCTGTCTCCATTGGGACGAGTAGCCAAATGCCCGAGGAACACTTCATAGGTACCCTCATCCATAGGTCCGTAAGCATGCTTAGATACACTGAAGGGCATTTCATCAAACAGATCGATGAACTCCACATCCATCGCAATATCTTCAACCCAAATAGTATCGCTCGAGGCGACCTTGGTAATACCCACCGTTATTTTGCCTTTATACTTATAGCTATCGCTAAGGAAAGCAGAAGCTTCTGCACTAATGGAAATGTCGGAGCCACCCAACAAACGAATGTCGGATTTATTGGTGCAGAGTAGCGGGTCGTTGTATTCTTTAGAAGAGCCGTTGCGGTCGGGCTTGAAGCCTACAATAATTTCCTGCCCCATGCTAAATCCTCCACCGGCACCGCCTCCGATACCCATTGCGGAAGGAACCAAGAAATTGAGATTGAAGTAGCCGTTACTCATACCGGCCCACCCCCAATTGAAGTGGAAAAGGCCTTCACTATTATAGCCGTCACAAACAAAAGCATGCCCCCCGCCTTGTCCGTAACCGGAGTAATAGACAGGACGTCCTGCGTCTAACTCAGCCATGATCATAGCTTCCCAAGTACTTTGGGTAAAGTCGATTCGTCTTTTCATTGCGACCCCCTTGTCGTAGCGGAAATGCTCCTTCAAAGCTCTGAGTACATAGGGCGAGTAAGTACCGCTTCCATCCGGTGCGTAAGCCATATCAACCGCTACACCGGCATGAAAAGATAATGTGGCGAGGGCTTTCTCTTGAGCAGATGTAGCAGCCTGAGGAGTAGGCAGTGACTCCGGCATATTAGCCCAATCATAATTAACATTGAATTCGGCAGAAAGATATTTTTGCGATGATTTGTCGTAGTAAGAGTATTTACCTTCCCCTTGATCCGGCCAACGATAATAACGCATAATCTGCGTATAAGCAGTAGCTACACAGCCGACGGGCATATGTTCGCCCTGCTGGGTAGGCGTTTGATTATTCCACGGATAACTCTGATTCCACAAGATTCCACCGAGCAGCGGCGCTACACTACTGCGAAGTCCATTTTGATGAGGCTCCGGGTGCAAATCACTACAAGAATAATCGCTGCCCTCAGAGAGTAGATTCGCAATCACTAAGCGACAGTGCTCCATGAAAGCCGCTAAGTTGGATGGCATGTGCTCACTCGAAAAATGACCGGTCGTAGAATAACCTATATAAGGAGTGAGACGATCGTCGCCTGATACAATTACAAAGCCATCATGATCACCGCGATTGTATATAAAGTAGTAACATGCATCGTCATTAGAGGAATTTCTTAGGAGCGTGCCGTCTACTCGAGGTGCCGATTCTAAGGTTAGAACCCATGAATTAGCATAATGAATATTGCCTTGCACGGAAAGTGCCTGTGCAGTAAAGAACTGCTCTGCAAGACGCTTAGCCTCTCCGGCAGTTCGTGGTGCTGCTTCTGCTATGATAGCGGTCATAAACAGAAGCGAAATCACGGATAGTAAATGTAATTTGATTCTTCTCATTTATCTTTCTATTATTTCCATATACGTTTTTGTCAAAAAGAAAGCCCCCTTTTAAGAGCTCTCCATTTGCTTTTCAACTGCCGCAAAGATAGTTTTTTCTGACAAATGAGAATCAGTTATTGCAACAAAATACACATTTTTAAGACAAATTCGTGTAGAAAAGGCTCCAAATCGACTAAGACTTTACATAGTGTAATCTTGTCTCCTTACCTATAGAAAGGCATTCGAAGGATTCATTCAATTGCATGCTCTCATTGTATTCTTCCAATAAAAAAGCCCTGCCCACTTAACGTGGCAGGGCCTTTTTGCTAGTATACAGCTAAGTGGAGGAGATTACTTCACCTCCCATACATCACTCTTCATAAAGAGTTCGCGAAGAGTGCGAGTAGGATTCTTAGCTTGTTGTTCTTCTATCTGTGCATGTACAGCCTCGTCATACGTAGGAGCTTCTACATCACGAATTACTCCCATTGCTACCGGAAGCGTTTCACCATCCATCATAGCAAGCATAGTATGCAGCGTAGGATCTTGTTCATGCGCATCGTGAATGAGGATATCATCCATAGTATAGCCATCCTCACCAATTGTTACAGCCTTCAGTTTGATACCATCCAATACAAGACCACGATTCAAGTCCTTACCAAAGATCATGCGCTTACCATGTTCGAGAGTAATAGTCTTGTCAGCACGTACCTCTTTAGAAGAAAGCCACTTATGTGCACCATCGTTAAAGATTACGCAGTTAACCAACACTTCCGTTACCGCAGCCCCCTTATGCTTGGCTCCCTCTTTCAAACAGTTGACCAAATTAGGCATATCAACATCGAAAGAGCGAGCGAAGAAGCGACCGCGTGCTCCCAAAGTAAGCTCTGCAGGGTTAAACGGATCTTCAACCGTACCGTAAGGCGAGCTCTTCGAAACGAAACCGCGAGGTGACGTAGGCGAATACTGTCCTTTCGTAAGTCCGTAGATACGATTATTGAAGAGTACAATATTGATGTCTATATTACGACGGATGGCATGAATGAAGTGATTACCCCCAATTGCCAAACTATCCCCGTCACCGGAAGCAAGCCACACACTTAGGTCAGGTCTTGCTGTCTTAAGCCCGGTTGCAATAGCCGCGCCTCGGCCATGGATCGTATGGAAACCATACGTACCCATATAATAGATCAAACGCGAAGAACAGCCAATACCGCTGATCACTGCGGTTTGATGGGGAGCTATACCCAACTCAGCCATAGCCTTCTGCACACCCATCAGTACACCATGGTCGCCACAACCGGGACACCAACGTACATACTGGTCACTCTTGAAGTCCTTTGCTGTATATGCCACTGCTGTAGGAGCAGTTGTATTAATATCTTTATTTACAGGTGCCATGATTATTCCTCCATCATCTTGGTAAATTCTTCTATCAACAGACCAACATTAAAAGGCTGTCCTTCTACACGATTGTACTGAAGCGGAGAGAAGCCGGAGAAGCATCCTCTTAAATAGGAAGCAAACTGACCTGTATTCTGCTCTGCAACAACTACCTTCTTATAACTACGAAGTACTTTTTCGGTATTCTTAGGCAACGGATTGATAAAGCGGAAGTGTGCATGGGCTACCTTCTTTCCATTGAGACGCATACTCTCCACAGCTTCGTGAAGGTGACCATAAGTACCACCCCATCCTACAACCAGCAGATCTGCATCCTTATCGCCTTCAACCTCAAGCGGATCAATATAGTCAGCGATGTTGCGAATCTTCTGTTGACGCTTATCGACCATCAACTGGTGATTTTCGGGATTTGTACTTATCGCACTGGTCAAGTTATCCTTTTCCAAACCGCCTAAACGATGCTGAAAGCCTTCATCACCGGGGATAGCCCAATAGCGAACTAAAGTTTTCTCATCTCTGAAATAAGGCTTCCAAGGCTCGGTACCCTTATAATTCTTCACATAGTTAGGCTTGATAGCCGGGAACTTTTCGTACTCGGGTATCTTCCATGCTACAGAGCCATTAGCTGTAAATGCATCAGTAAGCAAAATAACCGGAGTCATATGCTCCAACGCAATCTTAGCAGCATCGTAAGCAGCGCGGAAGCAATCGGCAGTGCTCTTAGCAGAAAGCACTACTAACGGAGACTCACCATTCCGACCATATAAAGCTTGCATTAGGTCGGTCTGCTCACTCTTTGTAGGCATACCGGTAGAGGGACCTCCACGCTGTACATCAATAAGCACTAAGGGCAATTCAGCCATCACGCAGAGACCAAGTGCCTCACTCTTAAGAGCCAAACCGGGACCCGAAGTAGAGGTAATAGCCAGCTTACCACCAAATGAAGCACCGATTGCGGTACATATACCACTAATCTCATCCTCGGCCTGTACTGTAATTACATTCAGTGATTTATGCTTAGCGAGCTCATGCAAAATATCCGTAGCAGGAGTAATAGGATAACTTCCCAAGAAAAGCTGTAATCCGGACTTTTCAGCAGCAGCAATAAAGCCTAATGCAGTAGCCTTATTACCACTCATATCCATATAGAAGCCCGGCTCTTGCTGTTGACCAGCTACATGGTATGTAGTGCCGATAGAAGCGTGTGTATTGTGTGCGTAGTCGTAGCCATCATTCAATGCCTTAATATTTGCCTGACGAATAAGTTCCTTCTTGGCAAAACGGCGATTGATGAAATCAATAGCATGCTCTAACGGACGATCGAATAGCCAGCACACGATACCGAGTGAGAACATATTCTTACATCTAAGAGCAGCTTTATTGTCAAGCTTTAGTTCCTTTACGCTATCCTTCACCATCGTAGAGATGGGAGCCGAGAGCACACGATCCGGATTCAAACCCAACTCTTTGATCGGATCTAATGTTTTGAAAAGAGCCTTCTCCAAATCAGATTGCTGAAAAGAATCTGAGTCTATAATGATCAGAGAGTCCTTACGAATGTGGTTGATATTCACTTTAAGGGCTGCCGGATTCATGGCTACGAGCACATCGGCAAAGTCTCCCGGGGTATATACCGGATTAGTACCAATGTGAACTTGGAAACCGGACACTCCTCCCAAAGTTCCTTGCGGAGCACGTATCTCAGCCGGATAATCAGGGAAAGTGGCAATTGAATTGCCGTATACAGCAGAAAGTTCAGAGAAGATAGTTCCGGTCAGCTGCATGCCGTCACCCGAGTCGCCCGAGAAGCGTATTACGACCTCTTCCTGGCGTCTCACCTCTTTAGTTTCATTCATGATAACTTCTTGTAATAAGCCAAATGACTATATGATTACTATTTTTCGTTTCTCATTCACAGAAAGGAAGCAAAAACATCCAGTAGGGACCCTCTCGTTACCAAGAGTACGTTCTCCCGAACAGTATATTTCTCTCTTAGCTTCCTTGCCTTATGTTTACTATTTGCAAAGGTACATTCTTTATCTCAATAAAGCACTATTACGACGCTCATTAAGATCTATAAGTCGCTGATTACTACTTCCTCTAAAGAGCAAGTCAGGCTTCTTCAATGCCATTACAAAAGGGCCATCTATCAGCAGATCAATATAGGGTAATGGTTTACTAAGTGTCGGATTAGTTTCTATTTGCTCAATCGTATAACCTGTATAACACAATATGGGAAGTCCTGTTTCTTCTTTCAATCGTTTGGTCAGTACAGCTAATTCATCAGGAAACATAAAGGGATCACCCCCGGAAATAGTAATGCCATCCAACAACGGATTGTCCAATATCTCTTCTATTATTCCCTCAAGCACAAGCTCATCGAGAGGGATACCCCCCGCCGGATCCCAGCTCTGTGGGTTGTGACATCCCAGACAGCGATGTGGACAACCGGCCAAGTATATGGAATAACGCAAGCCGGGACCATCCGTAATAGTTTCTCCATAGCGATTCAATAAATGCATCTCTGATGAGCAAAGCATTAAGGCACCCTCAAAAGGGTGCCTTACCTATCACAAAACGAAAGACTTAATGATGCTTTACGCGATCTCGCTCTTCAGCTCGCTTAGCACTATTCCAACTCTCCAGGCTGCCTGTTAAGTAGCCTGTAATACGGCGGAGACGTGTTATATTGTCACTTCCACATACAGGACACTTATCAAATATGACACCCTTATAACCACAACCACGGCATGTATCCACCGGATGATTGATGGAGCCATAGCCAATACCCTCATCATGCATTACCTTAACAAGCTTCAACAGCACAGAGGGATTCTTTTTAGCTTCACCATCCAGCTCTACATAGGTAATATGACCTCCTCCTGTGATTGCGTGAAATGGAGCCTCCAATTTAATTTTCTCTACCATGGAGACCTCTTCTTTCACATCGATATGGAAGCTATTAACGTAATACTCTAGATCGGTTACTCCGGGTATTACCCCATATTTCTTTCGATCCATTTTAGTAAATCGCCCTGCAAGACCTTCAGCAGGAGTTGCCAATACGGAGAAATTGAGGTTATACTTACGTTTGTATTCTTTTACGACATCATTCATTGTCTCAATGGCATGATAAAGGGTTTGCCATGCCTCTTTATTATGTGCATGTCCCTCATCATAAATAGCGACCATTGCGTTGTGTCCACCAATGAAACCTATTCCTAGCGTACCCGTTGCAATTACATCTCCTACCTGATCCGTTGGTTGTAAGTTTTTACCGCCCTTCCATACATCATTACCCATCATAAAGGGGAACTGACGGGCTAAAGCTGTCTTCTGATAGGAGAAGCGCTCATACAACTGATCTGCACAAAGCTCAGCCATATGACGCACGCTATCCAAAAAGATACACTTTGCCTCATTTCTAATGGTGTGCTTATCTGCATCCGGATAACGCTCTTCTGCCGTTCTGCGTGCCTCAATCGCCAAACGAGGCATATTGATGGTCGTAAAGGAGGTATTTCCTCTACCGATACTCGTCTTCTCTCCTCTTAGATTTTCGAACACACGTGTACGGCACCCCATAGTTGCCAACTCATAATACCAGCGATGAGGATCGTCCGGGTTCCACTTTTCATTCTTGTTGAAGGGAGTATCTAAGAATACAAAGTTAGGGAAAAGAGCTTTCGCACTCGTGTAGCAACTTTCCAGAAGCAAGTCAAAGTTGGGAGTGTCAAATTTTATCTTGCCCGCCAAAGCTTCATCAAAGCTTCGCATCGCCTTCTTGCAATCCTCCTCAGAGTAATTGACACCATCTTTCACCTTAAAGATTTGGATGGGAAAAATAGGTACCTCCCCATGTCCCAAACCCTCAACCGTGGATTTTAGTAGCTCACGAATCACCATACGGCCCTCTTCGCTAGTATCTGTCCCATAGTTGATACTGCTAAATACTACTTGATTACCCCCGCGAGAGTGCATCGTATTTAGGTTGTGGATAAAGCCTTCCATTGCTTGGTGGGTATCCAAACGTGTACGTTCATAGCTATTCTCCAACGAAACCTTTACCTCTTCTAATGAAAGGTTGGGGCAAATAGATGCAATAGCTTCTTTTAAGCGAGCAGCATCTGGAGCATCTGCCGAGAGGGCCGGGGCTACTGCTGCTACGATATCGCGTATTGCTTTTTCTTCCGGCAGCTTAACAGGCTCGGCAGATTCTGCACCGGTAAGTTCCATTGCAAGGAGAAGTGTAGAAGCAATGTGCTTTGTATAGGTTTTACGTACCCCAGGTGCCATAAAGAAGTCGAATGCCGGTATGGCTTGTCCTCCATGCTGCTCATTCTGATTCGTTTGAAAGACTATGGTAGCAAGCGTTGCATAGGATTGGATACTCTGCGGAGTGCGAACACTTCCATTCTTTGTCCACATTCCCCTGGTAAAGATATCCTCCAAGTCATATTGTACACAAGTAGTTGTCTTTGTGGGGTAATAATCTAAATCATGGATATGTATATCCCCATTCTTATGAGCTCTGGCAAATCTATTACTCAACAGGTATTTAAGCGTATAATCCTTCGTCACCTCACTGGCAAAAGTCATCATCTGGCCACTCGGTGTATAAGCACTCATATTGGCATTACTCAAATTGACATCATTCTTTTCAATTGAGACTATGCCGTCTAAAGTACGTTTCAAATGTGTCCTTTTATCACGTTCTACATTACGCCATTCGCGATAGATAATGTACTTTTTAGCGATAAATGGGTCAAGCCCCATAAGAGCTTCCTCAACCATGTCCTGGATCTGCTCTACTGCCAGTTTTTCTCCTTCATTGTTTCGAGCGAAGCTTTCAATACGCTTTACAATAAGGTCTATGCGGGAGCTATCTGGTCGAACTCCTCCAGCTCTATAAGCTTTCATTATGGCGGAGCGAATCTTGTCCGCATCAAACGGCTGCTCACTACCATCCCTCTTCAGAATATAAAGGGTTGTCTCAGTTGATTCCATACCTTTTGAATACTCCTATTCTTCTATCCATTAAGCTGTTTTTATTTGACAGTAAGGAGACTCATGAAGCTGTACAGAAAAAGAGGAGTATCTCAATTTCTCTGTAGTGCTATAGTCCCATTCCGTCACCATGCAAATATACAACATTTAACGAGAAAGAAGGGAAAACCTATATACATCTTCACTACACCTTTGAAGAACATTATTATTTTTCTCTATTGTACTATTATCTTTTTGGATGCCGTCTAATAGTGCTTTAGAACATGCGATTCTGTATATTTGTATCAAGAAAGCAATTTACACGATTAATAGTAATAAAACGAAATAAAAACGATGAAAACAGACATTGAAATAGCTCGTGAAACCAAGCTAAAACCTATTCAGGAGATCTCTCAAGCCATGGGCATTGCACCGGAGCAAGCAGAGCCTTACGGGCACTACATAGCTAAAATCTCACCTCAAGCAATGCGACCGGACCAAATCAAGAAAAATAATCTGATACTTGTTACGGCCATCACGCCAACCAAAGCCGGAGTAGGCAAAACGACCGTTTCCATAGGTCTTGCTTTGGGGCTCAACAAAATAGGCAAAAAAGCTATTGTAGCACTTCGCGAACCCTCTTTAGGCCCTTGCTTCGGGATGAAAGGAGGAGCCGCAGGTGGAGGACATGCACAAGTGCTCCCCATGGACAAAATAAACCTACACTTCACAGGGGACTTCCATGCGATCACCAGTGCCCATAATATGATCACTGCCCTATTAGAGAACTATATATACCAAAACCGCAACAATTGCGAAGGGCTTTCACGCGTACTTTGGAAACGAGTATTGGACGTCAATGACCGCACCTTACGCAACGTAATAACAGGTCTTGGTGCCGTTACAGATGGTATACCTCACGAATCTGGGTTCGATATTACTCCGGCTTCGGAAATCATGGCGATTCTATGCTTAGCAAATGATTTTGATGACTTAAAGCGACGTATCGAAAACATACTCTTGGGATACACCAAAACAGGTCAACCTTTCACCGTGAAGGACTTAGGTATTGCCGGTGCCATCTCTATTCTATTGATGGATGCGATTAAGCCTAATCTCGTACAAACCACAGAAGGCACTCCCGCATTTGTACATGGTGGACCATTTGCCAACATTGCTCATGGTTGTAACTCCATTATTGCTACTAAGATGGCTCTTTCCTATGCGGATTATGCTATTACCGAAGCAGGCTTTGGTGCCGATTTGGGTGCTGAAAAGTTCTTTGACATTAAGTGTCGCATGGGAGGCCTACAACCAAAGCTAACCGTTTTGGTGGCAACCCTACAGGGACTTAAACTCCATGGTGGAGTTGCCGAGAGAGACATCAAAGAGCCTGATATGGAAGGTGCACGTCGTGGCTTAGTTAACCTTGAACGTCATGTACACAACCTGCGTAGCTTTGGACAATCTGTAGTAGTATGCTTTAATCGCTTTGCCTCAGATCCAGATGACGAAATCGCCATGGTAAAAAAGTACTGCAACGAAACTCTCGGCGTAGGCTTTGCCGTAAATAATGCGTTTTCAGAAGGTGGAGAGGGTGCTGTGGAATTAGCTCACCTTGTAGTAGACACAATTGAGAAAAATCCTTCTCAGCCCCTAAAGTACGCTTATTCGCTCAATGAAAGTATTGAAGAGAAGGTTGACCAAATTGCTAAAAATATCTATTGTGCAAGTAATGTAACTTACAGCTCCAAAGCTTTTAAGGCCATCAAGAGTATCAACGAAATGGGCTTAGCGCACCTGCCCATTTGTATTGCCAAAACGCAATACTCGTTTTCAACCGACCCGAAAGCTTATGGCGATGTGCGCAACTTTGAAATGAAAGTGAGCGATATAGTTATCAATAAAGGTGCAGAGATGATTGTTGTTATCATGGGCGATATCATGCGTATGCCGGGCTTGCCCAAGGAACCTCAAGCTGTAAATATGGATGTAATTAATGGTCAGATTGAAGGACTAAGTTAAAGGAAGGGATCTATACCCAATTATATTTTCCTATATATTTAGAGCCGCTGTATGGTTAATTAACCATACAGCGGCTCTCTAACTTCATTACTCCTTAGATTATTTTTTCAAGTTATCTCTTATCTCGCGAAGTAACTGTACTTCCTCGGATGGCTGAGGAGCAGCTGCTGGCTCTTCCTCTTTCGTACGTCTCAGCTTATTAATTCCCCTTACGAGCATAAATATGACTAATGCAATAATTAAAAAGTCAATTAGTGCTTGAATAAAATTACCTATCGTAATAGCCACCTCCGGACGAACAACTTCTCCGGCTCCTTCAATTCCCGAGCGCAGTACCCACTTCAGATCAGAGAAGTTTCCTTTGTCTGTCAATAAGGTAATAGGCGGCATAATCACATCCTTGACCAGCGAATCAACGATCTTGCCGAAAGCACCGCCTATAATTATACCGACTGCCATATCCATCACACTACCCTTCAGTGCGAACTCTTTAAATTCTTGAATAAACTTTGACATAAGCTATCTCACATTACTACCATTTAAACTTAAAATCGAAATACTACCGCAAATATACCTTTTTTTATCAGCGTACAACACAGCATATAAGAGAATAAAACTAGGAATTAGAAGAGAGAACAAAAGTGGGAAATGAGGTCTAATCGCATTTAATAATGGCAAAATAATACTTTTTTGCTTATAAAATGGAGAAAAAGCATTGTTAGATAAAAATAATGATTACTTTTGAAGCCGTAAGGGATGCCTATCCAAGAAGCAGATAGCAAGTAGCCGACTCGGATCTCAAGGACTGACAAGTGAAGCAGAAGTTTGTATTAGGCAAAACCGCAGTTAAGTTGAATATAAAACATTGATAATAATACGTAAAAAGAATCTTTTAGTTTAAACAAAGAATCACTATGAACAAAACAGAATTCATTGCTCAAATAGCAGAAAAATCAGGACTGACGAAGGCACAGGCACAAAAGTCTGTAGCCGCTTTTACAGAGGTGATCGCAGAGCAAATGCACGCAGGTGAAAAGGTATCTATCCTCGGATTTGGTACTTTCTCTGTAACGGAAAGAAAGGCTCGCACAGGTATCAATCCTCAAACGAAGAAAGAAATCAAGATCCCTGCACGCAAGAGCGTTAAATTCAAAGCCGGTTCCGGACTTGATCTCACAAAGAAGAAATAAGATCTTCAAGGAATAGAGGCAGAAATTGAGCATCCTATATTGGACGCTCTACTTTCATGGCAACAAGACCGCTTAGGTAGATTTACCAAGCGGTCTTGAGTTATAAAAAAGTATTTTTCTTCATTCATTTGACATAAATAGTCCGTGTTTGTAGTATTTATTTTGTAGCTTTGCGGAAGCGGAGTGACTATTTAGATACTGCTTAGATAATAAATCACTCGGTGAGATAGACTAAAGCAATAAAAGAAAAAAGAGCAACATAGCTGATGAAGACATTAATTCGAATATTAATTGGAATAGCCGTTGTTGTAATGGCTTATCTCTGCGTGATGAGCATCTACACACCGGAGCAGTTTGACCGTGAACAAAACAAACGAGAACAAGTTATTGAGGAGCGTCTCAAAGAACTAACTCAGTACCAATTAGCCTACAGAAGTGTCCATGGATGTTTCGCTAATGCGGAGCAGTTGGTAGATTTCTTACAAAATGGGCGTATCTACTACATCAACGCTGAAGGGGACTATACAGATGCCATGCGTGAAAAGGGTATTACTGAAGAACAGGCTGCACACCAAGGCCTAATCCAACGCGATACGGTATACGTAAGTGCTAAGGACTCTCTTCTAAAGAAGGATGTAGATCCTACCGACTTGGTTAAGGTGCCCAATATGCCCAACGAAAAGATTGACATTCAAGCTTCTACCATTGACCAATATATAGGTCAGGATACAGTTCAAGTAGCCGTATTCAGAATGGGAGTCCCTATGGATATATATCTTCAGGGTATGGACGCTCAGTTAATCGAAGCAAAGAAGCAGGAAGCCATGGCTCGTAATAATGGCAAAGGCTATCCGGGCTTAGTAATTGGTTCACTGGAAGAACTTAAGACAACCGGAAACTGGGAATAACTATCTATGCCTCTTCCTCCCGCATTACCGGTAGCACCGATTAGTGAGGAAAGGACTGCCACACTAAGCCTCGCTATCCGTTTTTTCTCGGATAGCGTGGCTTGTTTTATAAGCGATCGTGGACAAACGATTTGGGCAGTCCACGAAAACCTTCCTACTCAACCATGGGATGAGCAAGACAGCAGTGCTTTCTCCTCTTTATTAGACAGGAATCCATTTCTTACTTATCCTTATAGGAGTGTACATGTTTCTTTCACCCCTAATGCATTTGCACTTATTCCACAGGGCATGTCAGATCCGGAGGGCTGCGATGAATCCTGGCTGCTTCCTTGGTTACTTAAACTCAATGATGCCACCTATATTGATACGTACTTAATAGGACGAGGACAACCCTCTTTGGCTATAGCTTGGAATAGGGAGTTGTACCATTTTCTTAGGCGCACCTACTCCACCGCCTGCATTGAACCTATCACTTTATCCTACATCAAGAAAGCGCTACATTATTCTCGAGGAACAGGAGACTACTCTATTGATTTACTCATAGATGGGACTGAAGTGGACCTTATCGCAGTACAAAACCATAATATTCAGTTGCTGAATCGTTATTCTATTGAAGCGACTCATGATGAAGAGGAGGACTATTCAACTAGTCTCCTATATTATCTTACTGCGTATACCAACTTCATCCATTCAAAATCCATCATTGGCGATCCTTTAGATATTGATATTAGGTTGCACTATCTTCCACATCAATGGCACTTTTCTTCGGTTCCCTTGCCGACTCTTTCACAAGAGTTTCAGCATACTAACTATCAGTATGACGCTCTGCCAATGAGTCTTATTTTTCATGAATAGAAAAAGGTATTATGCGTGTTATCGGAGGGGCTCTTGCAGGAAGACGGTTTAATATAGATCCTAAGTTAAAGCTACGCCCTACAACGGACATGGCGAAAGAGGCTTTATTCAATATGCTTTCCGCACGCTTTGATTTAGGAGGAAGAGTGCTGGATCTTTTCTCGGGGACGGGAGCTATTGGCATAGAGTTCGCCTCTCGAGGTGCTTCAAAAGTGCTCTGTGTGGAAAAAGTAGCTCGCCATGCAGCTTCACTTCGCAAGCTTATTTCTGTAGCCGGATTAGAAGACATTATGGAAGTGCGTGTAGCGGATGCACTTCGCTTTATTACTTATTCACCCGATGAGCCCATTACTCCGTTCGATTTCATTTTCGCAGACCCACCCTACAACCTTAATGAATTAGTGACTATACCGGAGAAGGTATTTGCTTCCCCATTGCTATCAGATAGGGGTATATTCATCTTAGAACATCCCAAAGAATACGATTTTGAGACGAATCCCTATTTTCGTATACATCGCTCTTATAGCGCAGTCAACTTCTCTCTTTTTTCTCGCTCTAACTGCTTCTAACACCTCCTACCTTCCCTTTGCTTAAGCAAAAAAACAACACACTAACTAAAGGAGAGGATAAGGCATAGGCAAACGGCTTTTAATTCTTCCTTCAAAGTACTTTTTTAATGTCCCCTTGATCCGGGGTTGCCGCTTTTCTTTGCAAAGTAATCATTAAAGTAAGAGATGTGTAGCCACATGTTCAATAATAGATTCTATTCGACTACTCATTTGGGCTCACTTTTTTATTATTACTATTGTACTTTAAATAATCACAATCTATATATCCATTTTCACCATGAATAATAAATCCATATAAAATTATTTTATACATTTGCACCATGATTTACATCAAACACAGTATAATGCTATGGAAACAACTATGCAATCAGTAAGTACGCGGCCTAAGCTCGCATGGAAGCAGTCATTGCTTTCCTTTTTTCTCGTTTTATGCTTAATGCCTCTGGGGCATGCCTTTATGATTCTTATGGAGCTAATTATAGCACCGGAGGTACTTCCGTATAGTGCTTTTGCTCTGGGGTTTGTGGGATTGGCGATTGCCGTATGTGGAATCTTTGTTCAAAAGGATACTGTGCAAACGATTTGCGGCCTTATCGGCGGCTTACTTCTATGGACAGGATGGGTAGAATTCCTCTTTATGTACTACGCCCAACGCTTTGGTGCACACCCTGAGATTGTTGATGGCGTGATAACTACTACTACCACTTATGCAAAAGGTATAGCGGCAAATCCATCTCTCTATATCGATGGAGCCCCGGTTATGCACATGCACGATATCAAGGACATTGTGGTTACTCGTCCCGAATACCTGCTAATGCCCGCCACATTTGGCTTTTGGATTGCGGTAATGTTGCTCTATATCTTCAATGTGCGTACAGGGTGTAACTTTATGCTATGGTGCCAAAAGGTATTTCTCGGCAAAAAGCGTAACAGCGTAGTGCGCACGGGTATGACTCGCCACACCGCCATGGTAACTTTTATGGAAACAATGATGTTACTGTGGAGCTGCTACTTGTTGCTTATGTTTTGCTACGACCCGCGCTTCTTGGGGCAAAGCCATCCGGTAACGATAGCCGTTGGGGTGGGATGTTTTATCGGATTTTTCTTCATTTTCCGTAAACAACTCGACCGTCGGCAGTGGGGTGCCAATATACGCATGGCCATTCCGGCCGTTATTGTGCTTTGGACTCCTGTAGAGATATTGGGGCGGAACAACCTTTTCAACGAAATATGGATCGCACCGCTGGAACATATGGGGGAAATGATCGCCATTCTCATTACCTTTATACTTATCGGCGGATACTTAGCTTGGCACCACAAACGCACCGCCAAAGCATAATATCATGGCATCAGGAATGAGACACTTGCGTCCGTTCCTGAGCTTTAGAGAAAAGAATACGGCACCTTATCCTTGCGCTATTTGAGCAAAAAGAGCGTAGCACAAAGCAATACAGACCCCTATACAGACTAATATCAAAAGTGCATTGATGTATTTTGCCTTAGGTTTGGTATTTTGATGCAAATCCAACGCAAAATACTCCCGAAAGAATATATATAGAGCAGGTATTGACGTTAGCACCAAGATAAAATCCTCCGGAATACCGAAAAACCACGTTTTGGTTACTCCCACCATTGCCCAATTGAGTAGCAGCAAAACAATAAAGATATTGACTCGGCTCGTAAAGAGCAAAAGGAGCCCTATCGTATAAATCGCCACCGTGCAGGGCATCACCGGTGTAGTGATATAGGGAAATGTGAGGCCACGCATAATTGAGGCCAACGGATACATCAGCGGCAGCAGAAGAACGAAAACGGCAAAAGGCTTAAACTTATCCCGAAGCACAAACTGCGTATCGTTCTGTACAAGATCCTTAACCCAAGCAAGCGCCAAAATACCCCAGTAGATGCTCAGTAATGCGGAGTAACTACGTTCCGCACAATAGATAGCGTAGTAAACTACGGCAATCCATACGTATAGAAGTATCAGATAGGATTTGGCGATAATTGTACTACTGCGCGACGGGCGTTTTACCAAAAGGTATAGAACCACTACAGCCAAAATGATCAGTAGCAACTGTATGTACCAAGTTGCCGCATTATAATTGGCAATTGTGTTCCAAAAGGTATTCATAAAAAGATCAGTATGTCTATTGTTTTTTACGAGTTAGAGAAAAGGTTCGTTTAGGAAAAAGCAGTATAGGGAGCGTAGCACCTGCCGCTAAAACAAAGATAACGGTTACGGCAACCATTGTATTAAAGAAAAACATCTCCATATACTTCTGCTGCCCCTCCGTACTTCCTACATTCTGAAGGAACATAATCTGTGCAAAAAACATATTGTACGCATATTTTCCCGGTATCATTGGTAGTAGTGCTGGTATAGACAAAACGGTAATGGGCGTCCGGATCCGCTTGCCCAACCATAGCGCGCCGAAGCCGATCGTTAGCGAGGCGCAGAGCGAGCCTATCGCTATATTGACGCCACATATCGTCATGAGAAAAAAGCGCAATGCGTGCCCCACAGCGGCAAGCAGGGCAATACTCCCATATGCCTTCAGCGGTGGATCCGATATCGCACCAAAGCCCATCGCCGCCAATGCGGCAAACAGCCCGTCCAACAGAAGATCTACTATCAGCATCATCATAACAAGCTACTTCTGAAAATAAAGAGAGTGATGGAAAAACCCCACCCGATGCAACCAATAAGCAGGAAAGCCTCCACCAGCCGCGAGAAGCCTGTTTGCACATATCCTTCCACAATGTCGATTACTCCATTAATGAGCGGAACGCCCGGTACCAGATAGAGTACACTGGTGGTTAGCGCTATTTCACTATCCGTTTTGAAAATCAGCGATATACTTGTACAGAGAGATGCCACAAAGGCTGACGCTACAAAGGCAATGTAGTGATTCACATGCTCCTGAATCAGCTTTTGTTTACAGATAAACCCTACCACCGTAGCCCAGAATACGATACCCATAGCCGGCAAATCGCCTCCAAATAGCCTGCAGAACGATGCATTGGCCAATCCCACCAGTATTAACACAAATAGAGGATGTGTGCCGGGTGCGGCTAAAATCTGCTCGTATCGCTTGCGCACTTCATCAAGCGTTAGATGCTCGTCTACCGTCTCCCAGCTCAATGCGCTCAGACGTGCATTATGCTCAAAGCTGATCGGCAGCGAAGGAATTGCCCCTTCTATCGTGAAGTGTGTATTGCTCTTGGGATCATACAGCTTGATGATGACCCCTTTTTGTACCATCATCGTTACAACAACATAGCCGAAGCTCTCGCCTATTCGCTGCGTACAGCGCACCACACGAGAAGTATGCACGCCACTGCCCATCATATGCGTTGCATAGGCCGAGAGAAAGGTGCCCACAGCCTTCAAACTATTATCGTAAAGCTCGTTTCCCATAGTCGTCCATCAATGATAAATTGCTCGTAGCGCAATCGTCCCTCTATAGATTACTTTTATTCTCCTGAGCTACAAGTGCCAAGCAGGTACAATACACCGATGCAAAGGTATCTTTTTTTACGCAAATCCGCTCCGGAGACATCAGTCCGATAGTAGCACAACCTATTCTAAATTACCTTATTCGATTATTACCTCTACATAGTTCATGGCCTTGTAGCCACGATAATTAAATATACATTTATGAACGAGACAAAGCTCCCAAGAAGTGATAGCCGGAAAGAGAGTGCCCTACAAAAATCGATTTATCTTACACAGTAGACTCTTCGGGAAACATAGGGATAATATAGCGTTAAAAACATCTGAACCTAACGGACGAAAGATCTATACCTTTTCATTGAAAGTTATAAATATTTCAATTGAAAGATCAGAACCTTTTGAGAAGGGAGCTTTAATCCCCCTATTCATGGGGAATTTATATCGTGTCGTATACTTATCCACGTTATACAGCCAAGTTATTTCTATTTGCTTTTCTAATCATTATCTTTGCTGTGCGATATAGGCGCTAATGGACATATGAAAGCTGAAGAACTTAGTCTCGAAGCAAAAAAAGCGATTAGAGAAGCAGTCAGTGTGCTGCGTAAGGGAGGAATAATCCTCTACCCAACAGATACAATCTGGGGAATTGGCTGTGATGCCACTAATGAGGAAGCAGTAGAACGCATTTTCAAAATCAAGCATCGTCCTTCCAGCAAAGCCATGCTGTTATTGGTGGACAGCGATGCAAAGCTCAATGGATTAGTGCGCGAAGTACCCTCAATAGCATACGATTTAATCGATGTGGCCATTCATCCTCTAACGCTGATATATCCGGGTGCTCGCAATATAGCCCCGGCCCTTATAGCGGAAGATGGCTCTGTAGGGATAAGGATAACCAAAGAACCTTTCTCCCATGCACTATGCAAAGCAGCAGGGGTGCCATTAGTTTCGACTTCTGCAAATATAAGTGGAGCTCCTACTGCCGGATGCTTTGCAGAAATCAGTGAAGAGATTCTTCAAGCTGTTGACTATGTAGTGCCGGTACGTCAGGATGAACCGGCAGGCGCCCATGCCTCCGAAATACTTGCCGTGGGAGTGGATGGCAGCATTAAGGTAATCCGAAAAGCATAAGAAGGTGACGAGAGAGAAAAGCTACCGTTTGCTCTATGTTGCTTTAGACAGTATCGCTGTTCTTATAGCATATTTTCTATTCAATTCTCTAAGATACACTATAGAGGAAACGGGGCAGTATTGGTCAAAGCTTAGTGGCTACCTTTTTAATCCAAAAGCGCTCTCAATAGGTCTACTTCAATGGCTTTTTTGGGTTGTACTTATATGGATTTCAGGCTACTATAATCGTCCTCTCAATAAGGGGCGTATTAATGATATCATTACTACTGCCGGCACTGTACTCGTAGCCGGAACCATAGAATATCTATTCCTTGTAACTAATGATGCCATACATGATCCTTCTCGCTTACTACCCCTGTACTTTCTGCTTATAGCTATCTACTTTGTCTGTCTCTACAGCCTTCGCGCCTTACTTACCCGACATTGTCGCAAGCGACGCAGCGATCCCAAATTTCATCCGAGGGTAATGATCATAGGCACCGCTGAGGAGGTTAGTAGGCTATGCAGCAAAGAGAAAGAAATACGCTTTATCACGTGTGCCACTGCAATTCTTGGGAACGACTTAAAGGTTACCGAGAAGGAGATAAGTCGCCTATTTTTTGAAAGGAACCCTTCAGCGATATTCGTTGCTATTGGGAAGCAACAGCATAGCACCTCAGCTGCCCCTATTTTGTACTCGCTTTACCAATACAAGGTACCCGTGTACATTACACTTGAAAGCGTGGCACTCTCTCACCTCTCCTATGTACCCAACACAGCTCTTTCGGAGCCTCTCGTAGAAGTAACGGCAACACGAATGAGTGAGATGGAAAAGAATATCAAGTGGACCTTCGATAAAATAGCATCTATATTAGCATTGATTCTATTGTCTCCGTTATTCTTAGTCATTGCAATTGCAGTCAGATGCTCATCACCGGGCAATATCTTTTATACTCAGGAACGTATCGGCAAGAGGGGAAAACCATTTCGAATTATTAAATTTCGTACCATGTACGAAGGAAGTGAAGCAAATGGCCCCCAACTAAGCAATAACAATGACCCTCGAATTACCCCTATTGGTCGCACTTTGAGACGCTATCGGTTAGATGAAATTCCTCAGTTCTATAATGTACTTAGGGGGGATATGTCATTCGTGGGTCCTCGTCCTGAAAGAGCTTACTACATCAACCAACTATTTGACAAAGCGCCCTATTACTACTTGTTACACAATGTATTACCGGGGATTACCTCCTGGGGCATGGTTCAATATGGCTATGCGTCCACCCCAAATGAAATGCTGGAGCGCTTGCAATACGATTGGCTCTATTACCAAAACATGTCTTTGCGTTTGGACTTGGAAATTCTTTTGAATACAATTTGGGTATTATTTAAGGGAAAAGGGAAATGAAAGAAGAATACATATCCGGGAGCACATGGGTAGCAAAGCTCCTACCCTCACATCATGGACGAGCCAAGAAACCGGACAAGGCCCTATCGGAGGATCCTAGAGAGAGGAAAAAGGCAAGCCACACCATACTCATGCGCTTTATCAATTGGCGAGAGCGAAAGATGAGTAATCGATTTTTCTTATTGGTGCTCAGCTTGATAATAGGCATTCTCACCTCTTTGGTTGCCTTTTTACTAAAAGGCATGATAGAAGTTTTGCAAAGATGGGTTACTACAGCTGCCTCATCTCGCAATTGGCTTTACCTCGTACTTCCACCAACCGGAGTCCTTATCACCGCCCTATTCGTACAAAAAATACTCAAGCAGGATATTAGCCACGGAGTTTCCAAAGTGTTAATGGCCTTCTCCCAACGTAAGAGTCTAATTAAGCCCCACAATGTATGGTCCTCTATGGTGGCCAGTACCATTACCATAGGATTGGGTGGTTCCGTAGGAGCTGAGTCTCCCATCGTGCTAACAGGCTCTGCAATAGGAAGTAATTTAGGGAGACTTTTCAAATTGGAGCAACGCAATCTCATGCTACTCGTGGGTTGTGGTGCAGCAGGAGCTATTGCAGGTATTTTCAAAGCGCCAATTGCAGGATTGGTCTTTGTTATTGAGGTCCTTTTGATGGATCTAACGTTGACCAGCGTGCTTCCTCTGCTTACAGCTTCCGTAACATCTGCCGCCTTGGCCTATATCTACACCGGAGCTGAGCCATTCTTCCAATTTGCGCAAACTAATGACTTCATCACAGGACGTATCCCCTATACTCTAGTGTTAGGAGTATTGTGTGGTTTTATGGGAGTCTATTTCATGCGGATGTCGTTTTTTTTAGAGAAACGATTCAAACAAAAAACTCCTTATGCCAAGCGATTCATCATTGCAGCAGTCGTACTAAGCCTCTTAATCTTCCTCTTTCCTACTCTGTATGGTGAAGGCTACGCCACGCTGGAGTTACTCATGGCCGGTAAGTCAAGTGAGTTGCTAAATGGTACTATCTTCAGTGGATTGAGTTCGCACAGCTATGTACTTTTTTTATACCTATCACTTGCTGCTCTTCTTAAGGTAGTCGCCTCAGTTGCGACTAATTCAGGCGGTGGCTGTGGTGGACTTTTTGCTCCAACGCTCTTTGTAGGAGGACTCGTTGGCTTTGTGTTTTCCTTTGCGATCAACAGCTGGCTACCCTTTGCGATCTACTTACCGGAAGAAAACTTTGTATTAATGGGAATGGCAGGACTCATGAGCAGTGTGATGCATGCCCCTCTGACCGGAGTTTTCCTTATCGCTGAACTAACTGGGGGATACAATCTATTCCTGCCCCTGATGGTCGTTTCGCTAAGTGCCCATGCCGTAAATCGCATCTTCATGACCAATAGTATCTATTCGCAACGATTAGCAGAAGAGGGGAAACTATTGACACACGAAAAAGATAAATCTGTACTAACCCTAATGAATGTAGAAAGCCTTATCGAAACAGACTTTCTTACAGTAACCCCTAACATGAGCCTTGGCGATGTAGTAGTGCTCATCGGTAATGGGAGACGCAATATATTCCCGGTTATAGATGACGAAGGAAAGCTAAAGGGGTTAGTTCTATTGGATGATATTAGAAATATCATGTTCCGTCCGGAACTATACGAACGTTTTAGTGTACAACGATTCATGGTTTCGGCTCCGGCACAAATAGTATTACCTCAGTCTATGGAAAGTACAATGGATCTCTTTGATCGTACAAAAGCTTGGAATCTACCGGTCGTAGACAAAGAGGGACACTATATGGGTATGCTATCCAAATCAAAGATATTCAATAGCTATAGAGATACTTTAGCAGAACTTACCACAGGTGACTAAAAATCATTGCTAACCAAAACAAAAATTATATGACTACTCCTCATCATCCGGAACAAAACATCGTGTTCATGGGAACCGCATTATTTGCTGTGGGTTTCTTAGAAGATCTTATCAATGACGGGTATCACGTTTCCCTTGTAGTAACGACCCCGGACAAACCACAAGGACGCGGACACAAGCTTAAAGGGAGCCCTGTCAAAGATGCTGCCCTACGCTTAGGATTGCCCATTGCACAACCGGAAAAACTATCTGATGCAAGCTTTTTACATACCCTGCAAGAAGCAAAACCCACCCTGGCCCTTGTAGTAGCTTTCCGCATGTTACCCGAGTCAGTTTGGTCTCTACCCACCTTAGGTACGTTCAATATACATGCCTCATTATTGCCTCGATGGCGTGGAGCGGCTCCGATTAACCATGCTATTCGTATGGGAGATAAGGAAACAGGTGTTACACTGTTCCGACTTACTCATGATTTAGATGAGGGAGATATCTATGCTCAATGCAGCACACCCATAGAGCCCAATGAGACTTTTGGCGAACTATACGATCGCCTGAACCAATTAGGTCGCAATATGCTGCGGAGTAAATTACCGGCTCTATTAGATGGAAGTGCTACTGCAACCCCACAAGATAGAAGTACTGAGCTACCTTATGCCTACAAGCTCAATAAAGAGAATAGTCGAATTGACTGGAATCTTCCGGCTCGCTTTGTGCATAACTTCGTACGCTCTTTATCTCCTTCTCCCGGAGCTTGGGCAATACTGCATTTAGACAAGGAGCTCGAGCCTATATCTATAAAAATACTATCTACTGAAAGCCGGGAAGAGGAATCATACGAAAACACGCTCCCGGGAAAGATAATCTTAGATGAAAAAGGCGTGATTAAGGTAGCTTGCCAAAGTGGATGCATTAAAGTACTTACACTCCAAGCAGCCGGCAAGAAAGTAATGTCTTCTCGAGATTTTCTCAATGGAACGAAGCTGACTAATAATAGCTTCCTTGAATAAATATGATAGGTCTTTTCAACGATAGCTTTCCTCCTATTATGGACGGAGTTGCTATGGTTACCTATAACTATGCCTATTACCTACAAAGAAAAGGGGCTGAAGTATGTGTAGTGGTACCTAATACCCCCGGAGAAAAGAAAGAGGAACCTTTTGCAATCTATCGCTACCCTTCCATACCCATACCTGGCAGGAGACCCTATCGGTATGGACTCAGCATGCTGAATATGAAGGTATTCAAAGAAATCAGCTCACAGCATTACACAATAGTTCATGCACATAGTCCTTTTACTAGTGGCAAGATTGCACAAAAGATTGCACAAAAACAGCATATTCCCTTGGTGGCTACTTTCCATTCTAAGTTTCGCTACGACATAGAGCGTTATGTAAAAAGTGAGCTTATCGTGGATCTCGTATTAAAACAGATCATGTCATTTTTCAATACTGTGGATGAAGTATGGGTGCCGCAGCCTGCTGTCCTAGAGACTCTTCGTGAATATGGATACGAAGGCCCTGCAAAGGTAATCCCGAACGGCAATGACATGGTCGACAAGTATGATGAAGAAACTCTCAAACGATCTTTCAGAGAGAAGGAGCATATCCCGAATAAGGAGGCTATATTACTCTTTGTTGGGCAACAAACTCGCGAAAAGAACATCCCTTTTCTCATTGACAGTCTAACTCTGGTTAATCACCCTTTCCGTTGTTATTTCGTAGGAGATGGCTATGGCATAGAGCTCTTCAAGGAACAAGCAGCGGAGCTTGGTATAGGAGATAAATGCCATTTTGTCGGCCCCATATACAATAGAGAAGAACTTGCTGCGTACTATGCAGCAGCCGATCTTTTCGTCTTTCCCTCGCTATATGATACATGGGCTTTAGTCATTCGAGAAGCAGCAGCATTGTCTACTCCCTCGCTCCTCATCGAGGGGAGTACCATTGCTAAGCCTATCATACCGAATATAAATGGGTTCATTACTGAGGAGAAAAATAATGAGTATGCAGCCTCCATTGATAGAATATTGGCAAACAAAGAATTGCTAAATTCCGTAGCTGCAAAAGCACGCACTACTCTGTCTCAATCTTGGGAAGAAGTGGCCGACTTAGTCCTCAAACGTTATCAGTATCTTATTGAACAATACAAGTCTAAAGATGGCAGCAAACACAGCTAAGAAGAAAAGGAATAAACGTATTATTCTTCGTATAGCCATCCCACTATTTATTAGCATCTTAGTAGTGGGTATATTGTTCAACCAAAGCTTTCACCCGAATGCTTTTCGAGAACTCCATTTTACCGGTAGAACTTGTATAGGAATTATACTCGCCCTACTAGCTTTTGCAATACAGAATGCTGCGACCTCCATTCGTTTCAGGCGACTATCGGATAATCAGATTTCTTTCAGAGGAGGACTACGGGTACAAATGATGCAGGAATTCACCGGAATTGTAACTCCCTCTTCTGTAGGGGGAAGTAGTCTGGTCTTCCTCTTTCTCTCCGGTGAAGGTGTCAACTCTGGAAAGGCAGCAGCGATCTCCTTCTCTACCCTTTTCTTAGATCAATTATTCCTTTTTTTAGCCTCCTTGCTGTTATATCTTTTTGCTCCTCATGAAATCTTTTTAGGAGGAGCCGAGCTATTTGGTGTAGGCGTGAGAATAACCTTTTTAATTCTCACGATCATTGTGGGGATTTGGACGTTAATCTTGTACATAGCTCTCTTTAGAAAGCCACAACTAATTGGAGCTTTCATCAAGGGGATATTCCGTTTACGTCTTTTTAGGCGCTATAGTCACAAGGCCTCCGCTCTAATACATGACCTTATCATGGCCTCAGGAGAGATGAAAAAGATGCCCTTTTCCTATTGGATGGAGCTATTCTTTCTCTCCGCAGTAGCTTGGTGTATGCGCTTTGGCATAGCAATTGCGCTCATATGGGGTTTTAGTTCTGCAAATAGTGGATATTTCATTGCTTTCTTAAAGCAATTTATCATTTGGGTCACTTCATTGATCAGTCCTACTCCGGGAGCAAGTGGTCTAGCGGAATATATGTTCCAATACTATTATGAAAGCTATTTTGATACTGCCTCCATTGCGCTTGTAGTAGCTGTTATATGGCGCGGTATCAGCGCTTATATCTATTTGCTGATTGGAGGATGGATACTTTCTGTTAAGGCGCCGGATATGGGGCTTCTGACCTCCACTGAGCATAAAAGAAAGCACTTGTTAGGTGCAAAAAGGAAACGGGGGAAGGAGGGCTTTTGAGCTGATTAATCTCCTCTCAAAGGCACCTTTTGGAGGCGCTAAGCTTGGTATATACGCATTACACAGTCGCTACAGTCAAAGCTCAGACGAAATAAGCTATCATTTAGCCTCAGATAGAGTGGCTCCTCATAAGGCATTTTTTTAGACGACTGCGTACAGTAACCAATATGTCGTCGGAGACAATGCTTAGTAGTCATGAGGGCTGCTTCATACACCGGAGTTAGCTCATAGGCCTCTTGAGGTTCCTTATCAGACAGATAAGAGTAGGTTAATCTTGACGCACTGTTAGCTATATTGTAAGCATAAGTCAATGGCTGCTTAATTAAGTGCTCCATTTGGCTTGGGCGCGTATAGTTTCGCTCTCTAGGCTTGAAGCGGAGCCGCAGACTACGCTCCATGACAGCTACAGCACGCCTCTTTAGTTCTCCCAGTTGAGAGACAGGTATAAAAAAGCCGTTTAATTCTGATTGGCACTCCACAGCGGTAAACGGTGTACCGCCTAACTTAGTCAAAGTCTCTTCTATGCGTTGTACATCCGGCTCTCGTTTTGCTTTATCAAGTGTAGTATGCTGTGCTACAGTGACCTGTATAGAAAGCTCATCCTTAATAGCCATGGTGAGCTTCAGGAGCTCTTTTCTTGCTTCCAAATGGAGGGTTACTTTAATTGTTCTCACTGTGGCATTCTCTTGAGAGAGTGCTTTCTCAAACGCCACATCCATATTTCTCCAAAGAAGAGTTCCTTTGGGTATATTGACTTTCTCAGCCGCCATAAAGCGTTGGGCATCTAACACCCTATTGACCCGCAGTCCGCAAAGCTTTCCCTCCGGGGTAATATAGCATAAGCCGTCACCATTGTGCAGAGCCTGTTTTGTAGTGATGAAAACACATGCCCCCTCACATTTCCTCACTTGACCTATCTCTTCTCCCATACTCTTAGGGCTCTCCGGTACAATAAGCGCCTCGGACATATTTCCCTTAGAAAGCTGATACTCCGTAAAGGATCGATTAAAGCTCTTGTACGGATTGGGCGTGAAACGATAATTAATTGCTCCTAAAGAGGCACGTTTATAGAGATCAGAGTGCGCATTGATAAACGCATCCAGCAACTGCCTGTAATAAGCGGTTATATTACGTACATAGGAGGCACTTTTCATTCTCCCTTCTATCTTAAATGAGGTGACTCCGGCTTTAATCAAGTCAGGTAATATACGACTGCGGTTCAAGTCTTTCAAAGAAAGCAAATAACTATCTCTTATAATAACCTTCTCTTTCGCATCCACCAGATCATATGCCATACGGCACATCTGCGCACATTCACCGCGGTTTGCGCTACGCCCCGTCACAGCTTGCGACATGTAGCATCGTCCACTATAGGATACACATAAAGCTCCATGAATAAATGTTTCCAGCCGAAGTCCGGGAACACCTTTTGCCAAATCAGCCGTTTCCTCTACAGAGAGTTCTCTAGCCAATACAGCTTGCTCAAAGCCAAGCTCTTGAAGAAGTTGGAGTTGCTCTATTGAGCAATTATGACATTGTGTACTTGCATGCAGTGGAATAGGAGGTAAATCCAACGATAGAAGTCCAAAGTCCTGTATAATAAGCGCATCGCACCCAATTGCATATAGTGTATGGACAAGCCGTTCAGCCTTCTTTAGCTCATTTTCGAAGAGAATGGTGTTTAATGCCACATAAACTTTTGCTCCAAATATATGGGCATTACGGCATATTTCAGAAATATCCTCAATAGAAACCCCACGCGCCTTACGTGCACTGAATTGGGGAGCTCCCACATATACAGCATCGGCACCTGCGGAAAGAGCTGCAAGTGCCGTATCTAAATTGCCGGCCGGAGCCAACAACTCTAAAGGGACCCGTCTGTCAGAGCTTTTGTCCATACGACAAGTCTCCGGCATCACCCAGTCCGGGTACTATGTAGGAGTGCTCATTGATCTCATTATCTAAGGCAGCCACCCAAACTGTCGTCTCAATATCTTTAGGCAGCGTCTCCTCCAAATAAGCGAGTGCCGGCTTACTGGCTATAATAGCTGCTATATGTAAGCGCTTGGGCATTCCTTTGGTTGCTATTGCACGGAAAGCCATTTCCATAGAGCCTCCGGTTGCCAGCATCGGATCGGTCAAAATGAGAGTCTTGCCACTTATACTAGGACTAGCAATGTACTCAATATGTATATCAAAATGTAATGAATCTTTGTACTTACGATAAGCGGATACAAATGCATTCTCCGCCTCATCGAAATAGTTAAGAAAGCCATGATGAAAAGGGAGTCCGGCACGTAAAATGGTACCCAAAACAATGTTATCTGACAAGCGATGCACTTCAGCTTGCCCTAAAGGTGTTGTGGTTGTAGTCGTTTCAAAAGCAAGCCGACGACTTATTTCGTAAGCCATGATCTCTCCCAAGCGCTCAATATTTCGACGGAATCGCATTCGGTCGTTCTGTATCTCCACGCTTCGCAACTGCGCTATATACTCACTAATAAGCGAGGGAGTATGTGTAAAATCGATGAGTTCTATCATTATTGTATTGTTTTGTTTACTCTATATGGGGAAACGGGAGCTTACACAGCACCGCCTCGCCTTTGCAAAAATACACTATTCACAGCGAACTGACACACTATACAATTGGCAAACCGCCAACGTACCTATAAAGTTCCTCCTACTTACTGATAAAAAACATCTGTATCTTTCATTTGAAACATCTGTATCTTTCGCATAAAACATCAGAACCTCTCAATTGAGAGGTTCTGATGTTTCTTTTTCAAAAAGTACTACTTCAGTATCGCTTTCTTGATCTTTTTGACGGCATGATGGAAAGAGGCCTTCAAAGCACCCTCAGAAGTACCGGTAAGCTCTGCAATTTTAGTATAAGAAAGCTCCTCATAATGACGCAAAAGAAAAACTTGTTGTTGCTTGGGTGGAAGCTCATCAATTGCCAAACGCAATTTGATTTCTAACTCATCCCCATCAAAGTAGGGATCCTCAGAAAGCTGCTCAATGAGGTATTGGTTATCTTCCGTAAGCTCTGTGAAATGGCGTTGTTTTCGTCGCTTTGCTTTTAGGAAGGAGAGGGACTCATAATATGCGATCCGATACATCCATGTAAATAGCTTAGCCTCACCCCGGAAGTCTTCAATGCCATTCCATATTTTAAGAAGTACCTCCTGAAGTACATCATTAGTATCCTCATGATTAATAAGCATATGACGGATCTGTGCATAAAGCTTCTCCGCATAGAGATCGACCAACTCACCAAATGCAACACGCTTCTGCAGAGGATCTTGTAGTCGATTGACAAGATCTTGCTCTGCATCGCTATTGCTATCTTGTATTTTTCTTTCCTCTGCCATTATTGGACTATAGAGGGTCACTTTCATCCAGTAAATCGTCCTGTTCGGTGAACGGCTCAACCCCTTCATACTCAGCGCCACTGACCTGTGAGAAATCGGGCAACTGCTGCGGAGTAACCTGCTCAACATCTTCATTCACAGGAAGCTCTTTGTAGTCGTAATAAGAAAGTTTTTCTTCCAACTGCTTGATACGCAACTCCAAACCATCCTTTTCAGTATGTAACGCCTTTAGCTCCTTTTCATTCTTCAGCCATCCCATTACCCCACGTATAGATAGACCGAGAGCCATCAAAGAGAGTGCACCCAAGCATCCGAATATAGAGACTGTTCCCTTATAGGGACTCATCGGAGAGCACCAACCAAAAATGGCATTGAGTAACAACTGCAGAAAAAGCCCTATCAGCATCATCAGTACTACAACCGTTATATAAGCCCCAAACATACGCTTTCGCATCATTCGCGGTGCGAGCAGATAGTAATTGGCATACCATAGTGCAATTAAGAAGAGATCCGTTATCCACAAAGAATAATACAGATTCGGACGCTGCCAAAAGAAAGGAACATCTGCAGCACTACCGCCTACTATTAAAGATTGAATAATCATTAGGACCGGCCACAAGAGTGTGTACACAATCCAGGACGAATGTTTATTTGATTTTCTCTGTATTTCCATACTTAAGCGAATTATACACTATCTTTGCCACAAAGATAGAGGAAAAAAGTCTCTTGAAATAGAAAATGAACATTACCAGCGCACAATTTGTCAAGAGTAGCTCTTCAGTAGAAGAATGCCCCACGGACAATCTCCCCGAGTATGCGTTCATTGGGCGCTCCAACGTAGGAAAGAGCAGTCTTATCAATATGCTTACCGGGAAGCCAAAGCTTGCCTTAACAGGAAGCACGCCGGGTAAGACAAGGCTTATTAACCACTTTTTAATTAATGAGTCGTGGCATATTGTTGATTTGCCCGGTTATGGCTTTGCACGCCGCGGACTTAAAGAGCGTGAGGCTTTTGCAAAGATGATCGATGACTATGTCACGAAGCGCAGCCAGTTAGTAAGCCTTTTTATTCTCATTGACAGCAGGATAGCACCTCAAGCAATTGACTTAAAGTTTATTCGTGACATGGGAGAAAAAGGAATTCCCTTTGTACTCATCATGACTAAGATAGATAAGATATCTAAAGGGAAACTGCAGTCAGCCATTGCGCATTACAAAGATGTACTTAGTGAGGAGTGGGAAGAGCTTCCTCCTTTTCTTGTATCCTCGGCAGAAACAAAACAAGGACGCGACGAAATATTGCATTATATATCTCAAACCATCCACTTATAAGCTATGAAAAAAACTGTATTGGTAACAGGAGGAACCGGCTATATAGGTTCACATACTACAGTTCGACTGATTGAAGCTGGGTATAAGGTCATATGTGTAGATAATTTATACAACTCAAAGTTAGAGGTATTAGATGCGATTGAAGCCATCAGCGGAGAGCGTCCTCGCTTCTATCAGGTCGATTGTACGGATCGTAATGCTATGAAGCAGGTTTTTGCTGAACAAGAGATACATGCCGTAATCCATTTCGCTGCGCTAAAAGCTGTCGGTGAATCTGTTGAGATGCCGGTTGCCTACTACCGCAATAACATAGACTCATTACTCACATTGCTTGAATGCATGGAGCACTCAACAAGTACATGCGCCTTAGTATTTTCTTCCTCTTGTACGGTCTATGGACAGCCTCATAAGCTGCCGGTAGACGAGACTGCTCCCATACTGCCGGCCTTATCTCCCTATGGTAATACGAAGCAGATCAACGAGGAGATAATTCGAGACGCTATTTCAGCCGGTGCCACATATAAGGCAATTTTATTACGCTATTTTAATCCTATCGGTGCCCACCCTTCCGCCTTGATCGGTGAACAACCCAATGGCATACCCCAAAACTTAGTACCGTATATCGTGCAAACAGCGGCAGGCATACGCAAAGAATTAGCTGTTTTTGGAGATGATTATTCCACTCCAGATGGTAGTTGTATTAGGGACTACATAGACATTATTGACTTAGCAGATGCTCACATTGCCGCTCTCCATCATTTACTTGAAGAAGAGTCAGCTGCCCCCATTGATAGCTTCAATATAGGTACAGGAAAGGGTGTGAGCGTATTAGAGCTGGTAAATACTTTTGAGAAGGTAAATGGAGTAAAGGTACCTTATCATATTGCTCCACGAAGAGAGGGGGACATAGAGGCTATTTGGGCAAATTCCGATAAAGCGACTAAAGAACTCCATTGGCAAGCTAAACGCACACTTGAAGAGACCCTCCGGAGTGCCTGGAAATGGCAACTACACTCAATGGGCAAAGAGGAATGAGCCACTCACTTTGAAATGCTTGAAAGATGAAGAGTTATGCAAATGCATCACTTTTTCATTCCGGAGATTGGTCTATTAACCATTGATACACAATCACTTCCCTGGAGCATAAAAGAGCACCCTATGGAGATACCCATGGACGAAAGCCTGGAGTTATATCAATGGATGACTCATGCCTGCCCCAGTCCAGTACCTCTCTTATTAGGCACATCCTTTCAACAAAAGGTATGGAACGCACTTTGTAAGATTCCTTTTGGGGAAACTATATCCTATCAAGATTTAGCAATTCAAATTGGCCAAAGCAAAGCGTTTAGAGCAGTGGCAATGGCGGCAGCTCACAATCCTTTTCCTTTGGTAATCCCATGTCACAGATTGATTAGGAGTGACGGCTCTATTGGAGGATATTCGGCAGGCTCAGGACCTGATCTGAAAGAAAAGCTACTGCAGTGGGAGCAACGCTTAGCGCAAGAGCTTCATCCTAATAGCAGGAGTAAGCAGTGAGGTAAGCCGCATAAAAGTATCAAAGAGAACCACTTTGGTAAATACATTACCCTTAACATGCCGTATAGCTTTTTCTAGCAATTCAAATATTTTGGCAAGCGTATCTACCGTAACTATGCCCTCAAGTGAGGTTACGAGCTGCAATTCCTCGCTGGTAATCTCTGATTCGTCTATTCCACTACACACACCTGCACGAAAGGCGTAGCGAAAACTATCCTCCATGTATGCCAGAGCGGCAATTACCCACTCACGTCCTTTGCTCGACATTGTCTCAGCAAGCCGCTGCATATTGGCCACATTTCTTTGTAACAAAGCCTGAATGAGGGTTTTATAAGCCACAAAGAAGTCCGGAGCGGCACCACTCAGCTCCATCTGTTTAATAGCCCGAGTTAAGATTCCATCGGAGCGGAGCATGGCGCGCTCAATGGCTGCAGGAGTTGCCTCGGGATAATACTTGCGTAAAGAGGTTATTATGCTCTGCCTATTCTCAGGGAGCAATTCAATCCTCTGCATACGACTCTTCACAGTAGAGAGCAATCGCTCTGTATCATAGGAAACTGATATAAATAGACTTCCCTGAGGGGGCTCCTCCATCAGCTTAAGCAGCTTATTGGAAGCATCTATACTCATACGTTCCGGCTCATAAATAATGATAGCCCGCCAATTACCGCTGCTAATTGTTCGGCTGAGCTTATCTTCTATATACTCAGCATCTTTTGCGTATATAATGGGTTGACTATTGCCTGCGTCAAGAGCATTAAGCCAATCTGAGTGATCATAGAGAGCGCCTTTCTCCATTATCATATCTCGCCACGATTCAAAGTATATCTCAGAGGGGTTAGTGGCTCCGGAAGCCTTTACTACAGGATAAACAAAGAACAACTCCGGATGGGTAAGTGAGGCTACTTTTCGACAATTGGAGCAGACTCCGCACGAATCCTCATTACTTCTATGAGAACAGGTGAGATACTGAAAGAATGCAATGGAAAGAGCTATTCCGGGCATTCCATCTTCCATTTCAATCAAAAGGTTGTGTGGGACTCTACCAGTACATGCCATCTGCCGCAAAGTTTCCTTTGCTACATCGTAACCCTCTATGTCTACAAAGCGCATTCTTTACTCTTTTACTAAGGAAGTAATTTTAAACGATAGGATTTGGGATAGTTACTATTAATTCGTTGCCCTACCCTATTACCAAAGCCCAAAGGGATACCCTGATAAGTAAGCGTAACCAAACCTCTCTGCTTACTTTCAATTGATAGAGCGGCACCGGATAAATAACGAAGTGCATCTTCATATTCAAGCGAACAGCTATCAAAAGCCATCATAGAGAATTGCATAGATAAAGGAAGAAGAGAATGGGGAATCTCACCATTACCCTTCTTTTCGGCAAGCGGAATACCGGCAAAAATAGGCTTTATATCAGACTGACAAAGACTTCTATAAACACACTCAACTGACTCACTCATAAGAAAATGAACGCCTCCTTCTAAAGCATAGATAGCCCCTAACAGAAAGCGATCGTCAAGTATCCAATCCTTATAAGGTACTTTAGGACTTTGGGTAGCAGTTTTAGATAGATCTTTAAGCCGCTTTTCTCCACACTTTGCATTTTTCCTCAAGACGGCAAAGAAAAGCCCCTCCCCATTTAATCGATGTGGGAAAAGATGATAGGAAGATGTGGAGGTTTGCACCCAATTCCACTCAGTAGGAATTTCAAGTGCCACCTCATCGCACCCCTTTGAATGCAAGTAAGCCACCTGCTCCTCATTCTCTCTTCTATTAAAAGTACACGTAGAGTATACGATGAGTCCACCGGGACGAAGCATATCAAAGGCAGAATCCAGTATTTTCTTTTGGCGGGAACTACAGAGCGCTACGGTGTCAAGAGACCAATCTTCACGTGCCGATATACTCTTTCTGAACATTCCTTCTCCGGAACAGGGCGCATCAACCAAGATAAGGTCAAACAGTATACCGCAAGAAGCAAGCTGCTCAGGAAATACAGACGTCACAATTGTTTCTGGATATCCCCATTTAGCTATATTCTCTACTAATGTACTTGCACGCTTGGGAATAGGCTCATTTGCAATAAGTAAAGACCCATTCGGCAGAATAGAGCTTAGCAAAGATGCTTTTCCTCCGGGCGCTGCACAAAGGTCTAACGCTTTAATAGGCTCAGAAGGCAAAAGAGACTTAACCTGACTGATCGCTTGTGACGAAGCCTCCTGTACGTAGTACCCAGCAGCATGCCAAAGTGGATCCCATGCAAAAACAGGACGCTCCGTTAAAGTAAAACCACCTTTATACCAAGGTACCGCTGCTTCAATTTGTAAATGGTCTAAAGAGTATCCATATCGCTCGCTTTTTACAGCGTTCAGACGTATAGCATAACCTGGTGAAGTCTCTTCCAAGCATTGAAAAAGAGCGTTAGCTTCATTGGGATATTCCTGGGCAAACAACTCCTTAAATTCGCTGCTTAGCTGTGGCATCGGCACTGAACATTCTAGTTGTCTCATCTACCTAAAATGAATAAGGATGGTACTTCAGGCAATTTAGTTTCCTTGCTACGCCACTCAGTTATCCTAAAGGTTTTTACAAAACCATCTGCAGCGGTTAGGTTACTAGCTACCGTAAGAAGGAGACTTTTACTGCAATGCGTCAGTATAGCTTCAAATAATCGCTGTGTACGGTAGGGAGTTTCTATAAAAAGTTGAGCCTCTCCATTACGCTCTATCTGTTTCTCCAATTGCTTCAGTGCATGTTGCAGATCTTCATCTCGACGAGGTAAATATCCCTTGAATGCAAAGGACTGTCCATTCTGTCCTGAAGCCATTAGGGATAAGAGCAACGAAGAGGGACCAACAAGAGGAATAACCGGTATACCGACTCTATGAGCTTGCCTGACTACCTCAGCCCCAGGATCAGCCACACCGGGACAACCGGCTTCCGATAAAATGCCTGCTGACATTCCTTCCTTTACTAAATGCAGACCTTCTTGTATCTCTGCATCATCGCTTCTTTTACCTATCTCTATAAAGCGGATTGGAGCGATATCCTTCTCGGGACAAGCGAATCGGATAAAGCGACGCGCTGTGCGTATCTTTTCAACAAAAAAAAGATTGATTCCACTCAATAACTCCAAATTGACTTGTGGAATAACGTCACTCAATCTCCCTTCTGCAATAGGTACCGGAAATAGGTACAACTTTCCTTCTTGCATACCCGCTCTATTAATTTGCCGTCTCGTGTCTTACTTAGAGGATTTGACAATAGTCATTTTCTTAATGAGCACATCTTTTACCGGTCTATTAGTGGGATCTGTTTTCAAACGTTCTATTTTCTGTACTGTTTTGTACCCATCCACTACTTCACCAAATACTGTATACTCCCCATCTAAATGCGGAGTACCGCCCAACATCTTATACGCTTCCCGCTGCTCGGGTGTAAACTTTCGCTGATGCGATTTCTCAAAAGCGTCTAAATCCAAATCCGTAAAGTAAGTACCGGTAACTATATAGAATTGAGATTTTGAAGACCCTTTTTCAGGGTTTACCTCATCCCCTTCGCGCGCTGCCGCTAAGGCTCCTCGTTTGTGAAAGAATAGATCGGCATTTACTTCTATGGGTATCCTTTCACTAATTGTATCTACGCTTACATCTGTAGACTTCGTAGCCCCCTTTGTAAGTAGGTTCCCACCTTGGATCATAAATCGCTCTATCACACGATGGAAGAGCGTCCCCTCATATGCTCCACTCTTCACTAAGGCAATAAAGTTATCTCGATGCAAGGGCGTGCCATCATATAAAGCAACAGTAAAATTGCCCATAGAGGTCTCTATCTTTACATAGGTAGAAGATTCTTGTGTAGGCGTGCTTTCTTTCTGTGCCTCTACAGCAAAGAAAGCAAATAAAGCCATAAGAAGTGTATATACTATTCGTTTCATATTAATGGTGGTAACGTATCGTTTGTTGCATTCATTGTAGCAATAAAGGCCTTAGGATCTTGCTCCAGCACCTTTTTCTTAAGTTGTGGCACCTCCTTACGTTGTGCAATCATAAAGATAATATCTCGCTCCTTCCCCATATACATACCACGTCCATGCAAGTAAGTGGCACGTAGCTGTAATTCTGTCACGATCAGATCTCGCAACTTTTCAGGCTGTTCACTAACGATAAATATAGCTTTATTAGGATTCTCCGGACTCAACAAATCAAGCACCTTACCATAACAAAATATCGTTATCAGGGAATAAAGCGGCACCTTAATATCTCTAAAGACAAGCAGCCCAAAGAGTACAACCAACGAATCAATAAGAATGATATAGTTACTTGTTTTGTTATTAGTTCCCTTTGACAGCACACGTGCCAATACATCCGTTCCGGCACTGGTACTTCCTACTCTAAAGGTAAGGAATACCCCTAAACCGAGCGTTGCTCCTCCATACACAGCGGAGAGAAGAGGATCGCCTACCACAACCGGTTGCCCTTTCGTAATATACCTAGTTATAAAGTCCGTCATCAAGGCAATTAGTACAAAAGTAGCTACTGTTTTAACCCCGGACCTAACTCCTAACGAGCGAGCTGCAAGTAGAAAAAGAGGGATATTAAAAAAGAGCGATACCGTTCCAATGGGCAAGCCATTTGGGAAAGCCTCAAAAATTCCTTTAGTCAAATGGTTAATCGCTATACTAATACCATATACCCCCCCGGGTACAATGCCGGCAGGTGCATTAAATAGACCATAGGCGGCCGACTGGAAGATAGCTCCTAGGATAAGGAGAGAGGCATCAGTAGCTATGCGCTTTACTTGCGGAGTACCATTTTCGCTAAATGGGTTCCGTCGCTTTGGTGCTCTATCGTTACGAAAGAGCATTTTCTCTTTATTGTTCAAAGTATCGTTTATTCAAGAGGTCGAACTGCAGGAAGGGTATCACTTTTAGGCAATGCTAAATGTAGAATTTCATTAGTTTTCTCTGCATCTACTAAGCCTTTTTCACCAAACTGCACCTTACGTTCTCTGAAGCGGTGCACTATTTCCTCAATAATATCCTCTCCGATAGCATTTTCCTCTAAACGAGTTGATAAGCCGATAGAGCGGAAAAAACCTTCGGTCATAGCAATAGCAGCTTCAATACGCTTTTCCTCATTCCCTGCTGTAATCCCCCACACACGATCGGCATATTGCAGGAGTTTCTCTCTTTTACCATGATTCTTCATCACTCTCAGAAGAGCTGGAAATACAACCGCAAGCGAATGTCCATGTGTAATATTGCATAGAGCAGTCAATTCATGTCCGATCATATGGGTAGACCAATCTTCGACCACCCCCCATGCAATAAAGCCGTTAAGCGCCATCGTAGCAGTAACCATAAAGTCGCAACGCAGGTCATAGTCAGGGGCTTCCCACACGACCTTAGGGCCAATTTCCTGTAAGGTAAGCAACAAGCCTTCTGCCCAGCGATCCATTACTCGACTTTGTCCGGGATAGGTCATATATTGCTCCAGTATATGGGCGAAGCTATCAGCAACCCCACAAGCCAACTGATACTTAGGTAATGAATAGGTCACCTCAGGGTCTATGATAGAAAAGGAGGGAAATTGTCCATAAAATGCAAATTTCTCTTTGGTTTCCCCCTTTGAAATAACACTTCCTCGGTTCATTTCACTTCCTGTTGCCGGAATAGTAAGTACTGTACCTAAAGGCACAAATGGGCCTTTAGCTACTCCTCGCCTCACTATGTCCCAAGGATCTTTTTCTGATAAAAGTGATGCAGAAATAAGCTTTGCGGCATCTATTACCGAGCCACCACCTACAGCCAGTACAAAATCACTTCCATGCGCACGACCTACGGAAATAGCGTCTCTGCAAGTTTCAACTTTAGGATTACTTTCTATACCCCAAAACTCCTTCGTATCGTATTCTTTGAGTGCATTTGTTACTTGCTCATACACACCATTACGCTTCACACTGCCTCCCCCAAAAAGTAGAAGTACCTTTGCGCCTGTCGGAATCTCTTTACTCAGTGTACTGATCGAATCCTTTCCAAAGATGAGTTTTGTCGGATTTTTGAAACTGAAGTTCTGCATGACTTAATTTCCTATACCTTACTTAATCTTATTCTCCAAGCAAAGTTAGGTAATTAAAGATAGAGTATCACAAAGCTAAGTTCTTTGCAGAATACCTCACGGGCATAAATTCGCCCTTCATCCACAAGGCAGTATCTTCCGGATTCCGCATTTGAGCGAGTAACCGACAAATAGGTTTTTCTCTGCTCGTAAGAGCCTTTTTCACGGCTCCAAACTGTTTTGCTCTTTTACATAGTTAGTAAACAGATCATCTATGATACCATCGGCAAGTCCACTGGTAGGTACAGAAATACCCTTTGCTTTTAAAGTATCCACAACAGAAAGAAATATTTGCGCTGCTGGCACTATGACATCCGCTCTATCCGGCTTAAGATTAAAGCGCCTCATTCGCTCTGTAAACTCTAATGGGGCAAGTTCATCAAAAAGTGCATGAAGGTCAGCAGTTGAAATATACCGCTCCTTCTCTGTGGATAAAGCATTCTCGCCTAATCTTACTAATTTATTGATATTGCCTCCTGTACCGATCACTACAATATCCTCATACTCAGCAGCAATCTTTGAAAGCACATCAATAAAGGCATCGTAAATACCATTTTCAACTTTTCCCTCAAGCATACGCACGGTGCCAATGGGGAAAGAGCCGGAGGAGAGCAGACGCCCCTCAGAGAAGAGATTCAACTCCGTACTACCACCTCCCACATCTACAAACAAAACTGATTTATTTTTAGGAGTGGCTAAACGAAGACGTATATCACCCACCAAACGAGCTTCTTCTTTACCGGTAATGATATCTATCTTAATTCCAGTACTTTTTCCTATTTCTGCAGCTATTTTCTTTCCATTAGTTGCCTCTCGCATTGCACTCGTTGCACATGCCCGATAAGCCACTACATCAAAAATAGACATAATCTCACGATAGGCAGTCATCAAACTAATGAGGTGTTTCCGCTTCGTTTTGGATATTTTCCCCTCAATAAATACATCCTCACCCAAACGAATGGGGACACGAATAAGTTGGACTTTTTCCAATGGTAACTGCGGCTCATCAGGATAACCTCTCTTCAACAAAAGTCTAATCGCATTAGAGCCTATATCTATACCGGCAAAATACTTGATATTCATTCTCCTATATGTGATTATACGATAGAGTCTCCCTCAGCTTCTTTGTAATATTTATAGAGTGCTTCTTGAGAACGGAACCAAGGTTTCTCGCTTACTGAGCGAAGAGGAATTCCGTCATTGTAATTCACATAGTAAGCTTGTGACACATCCTGCATGCCAAGGGTTACGATGCGATCTAAATCAGCCTTTATATTCTCTTCATATACAGGTGTAATAACCTCTATACGACGATCTAAGTTACGCTCCATCCAATCTGCTGATCCTATAAAGTATAGTGGCTCTCCCCCATTTCCAAATATAAAAATACGAGAATGCTCTAAATACCTATCGATTATTCCATGTAACTTAATTCCCTCACTTATTCCTTTAACCTCAGGTACTATGCTACAATTTCCGCGTACCAGCAACTCAATCCTCACTCCTGCCTGAGCTGCTGCATATAGACGCGATATAAGGTATCGGTCAGTTATATGATTGATTTTAATCCTTATAAAGGCCTCTAACCCCTTTTTTTTGTTGCGTATTTCCCTATTTATAAGTGCTGTAAAGCGTTTCCGCATATCATTAGGCGAGACGATTAGCTCTCTAAAATGGGTATTAATAAATGGTCTTTCAATAAAGTCAAATACCTTCGCAACCTCATTTACTATAGACTTGCGATGGGTGATAAGCATATAATCCGTATAAATCTTAGCAGTACCCTCGTGCATATTACCGGTACTTATGCAAGCAATATCCCCATCGCGTGTACTAATATAGACTAATTTACTGTGGATCTTTAGCTTTTCCGGTCCAAAGATTACATGCACTCCGGCATCAACCATCTCCTGGCTCCACGAAATGTTACTCTCTTCGTCAAAGCGAGCTAATAGTTCTACTACCGCTGTTACTTTCTTACCATTTGCAGCGGCAGCCATTAGAGCTTCAACCACATTAGAGTGTTTTGCTACCCTATATAAAGTAATTTTAATTTCTTTTACACTTTTGCTAATAGCAGCTTCACGCAACAGTCGGAGAAAGCGGTCAAAGCTATGATAGGGGAAGTGAAGACCATAATCCCTGCATCGCACAGAATCAATCATACTATCCGAAAAGTCTATATTACTTCCCATCAAAGGCGGCTGGGGAGTAAACTGTAGATCTTTTCTTCCACAATCAGGAAAGCCCAATAGATCTTTAGTATTGTGATAGCGCCCTCCTGCCATGCGGGCATCATTGTGGTCTAACTCGGCTTTCTTAAAGAGTTGGCGCTTGATACGCAAAGGCATATTGCGATCAAAAGCCATACGAAGCATTTCCCCCTTTCGGCGATTTTTTATACCACTGGTCACACGCTCCAGCATACTATCTTCAAGCCCACCCTCAACGTCCATCTCGGCATCTTTTGTGAACTTAAAAGCATAAGCCTTAAAACTATTGTAAGGTAATCCCACGAAGATATACTTTAGATTGTAGCGAATAACATCATCAAGGAACATCAAGTAGGTTTCGCCATTATCATCAGGCAAGCGCACAAAGCGACCAAACTTCTCTACAGGCACACGAATAAGTGCGGTATCACGCTTTATCACCTCGCCATCCTCATCAAGCTGCTTAAGGTCAACAGCTAAGTACAGAGCTTCGTCCATCTGTTCAGCTGAAAACTGCATCTTTTGGATAAAAAGTGGATTCGTGGAGGCATTTAGTTTATTAAGGTAGAAAGATAGCACCTGCTGCTCCTGCTGCGGTTTTAACTGATTTTCATCGATTATGTGAATATGTTCTGCTTCAAGAGCATCCATTAGCTTATTGAAGCACAAGTCATACTGCTTAGCACCGGCATCTGACAGTTTGTAAATCTCTTTGAGCGTCTTCTGTGCCTTTTCCTCTTTTTTCCGATTTTCATCACTTTTCCCTTCTGCTTCGTGACGTAATGAAGCTACTCGTACACGAAAGAACTCATCTAAATTATTAGAATAAATACCTAAAAACTTTATCCGCTCTAATAGGGGCACATCTTCTCGCTCAGCTTCCAGTAAAATGCGACGATTAAAGTACATCCAACTTACGTCTCGCTCCACATAAGGAAATTTTATTTTCTTTGCCTGTTTACCCATACTATACTTTTTACTCTGCACCATCAATCTACTCAAAGATAACGAATTGGAAGCAAATAACTCTTGAGAAAATGTTACAATAATATTACCATCGATTAGAAATGTTCTATCAATGCACTTCGGAGTAAGTAGCACTTTTGCAATACATTCTGATAAACAAAATATTTTATCAGAATCTTTCAACTAAAACTTATAGATGTTTCAATCAAAAGATACAGATCTTTTTCTGAAGAAATATAGAGACTTTTAGTACGCAGAGAGCAAAAAAAAAGGACTGAGGAGCATAAAGACTCCACAGCCCTTGTTCTTGGTTACAATATCACTCAGCCCCTTTTCTGGGCTGAGTGACACAGTAAGTGCTAAATTACCCGAATCCGGCTACATGTCCCTAAAGTAATAGCTTGCAACTGCTTCAGAAAAAAGTCTTCTAAGCGGTTCATTAGGAATAGCAGCAATAATATCTTCCGTAAAGGCCATTGAGAGGATCTTCTCCGCTACTTCGAGCGGAATACCCCGCTGCTGCATATAGAAAAGCACTTCCGCATCCAGCTGACCCGTAGTCATACCGTGTGAGCACTGTACATCATCGGCATATATTTCAAGGTGCGGTTTGGCATAGATATAGGCGTCTGGTGAGAGCAAAAGATTACGATCCTGCTGATAGGCCTCTGTTTTTACAGCACCTTGTGCTACAAATATTCGGCCGGTGAAAGAGGCTGTGGAACGTCCCAAGGCAACATGTTTATAACGTTCATTGGTGTAGCAATGTGGTTTGACGTGCTCTACACGGGTGAATGTATCAATTAGCCGCTCCTCATCTACAATAGCCATTCCGTTAAGTGTAAGAGACGCATGCTCACCTAAAAATCTACTCCACACGTTATTGCGAGTAACTCCATTGTGAAGTACCACGGTGTGCATAGCCACCTTACTATAAGCCTGCTGGCGAATGAAATAAGAAGCTAATTTGTTGTGTTTCTTAGAGGTCTCCTCACTAAGGTATATCGTGGCTAAGGCAGAGGGGCCTAAATCCACTTCCACGACCGAGAGATACAAGCTCTCATTGTCCCAACTTGAAGGGTTCGTATCGCTCAAAAGAATCTCCAATTGAGCATTTTTTTCAACTACAATTACTACTCTATCCACAATCATTTGCAAGCCATTTGCTGCAATGATGTGCTCAAGATGAAGAATCTTATCAATACAAGTTCCTTCAGGAACAAAGACAAGAAGTGCATCAATTGCAAACAGCGTATTTAATGCAACCATTGCATCATTATCTGGTGCTGCATGCTTAGCATAAACATCCGCTACGCGTTTTTTCTGTTTCTCGGGAGCATCAGAAGAAAGGAAGCTATTTAACGAGCCTACGTAGCACCCGGAAGGAAGCGACTCACGTAAGCTTTCCAGTTGAGCGTCATCCGGACAATGTCCATTAATTCTCGCTATTTGATAGCCATCAAGGGTTGCAAAGCGATTCTTAGTCTCCGTTTTAAGCTCCCCTTCAGAAGATATATTCCACTGTTTTCCAAGCAGCGAAACCATATCAATGTGCCGATAATCCTCAGAATGAAGGGAGGGGAAGCCATAATCTTCCAAATAATGTAAAGCTTCAGCCTTAGCCTCTGATGTCAATCGACAAGTGGCACAGGCTAAATCTTTTTGTTGTTCCAAGTAAGTATCTAAGAAATACTTTACTTCCGGCTTCAATGTTCGTATCCCTTCCATGGATTAGATCTCCTCTCTTAGCCATTCGTAGCCCTCTTCCTCCAACTTGAGGGCAAGAGAGGCGTCTCCACTTTTTACGATTGAACCATTGATTAAGATGTGCACAAACTGAGGCTTGATATAGTTTAGCAGTCTCTGATAGTGTGTGATCACCACGGTGCTTTTCTCAGGGGTATGAAGCCGATTGACTCCTTCAGCAACTATACGAAGCGCATCTATATCCAACCCACTATCCGTTTCATCCAGAATAGAGAGTGTGGGATCCAACATAGCCATTTGAAAGATTTCATTTCGCTTTTTCTCCCCACCGGAGAACCCTTCGTTAACAGCTCGCTTAGAAAGCTGTGCACTCAGCTGTACAAGCTCCTGCTTCTGCTTCATCAACTTTAGGAAGTCGGCAGCCGGCATTGGCTCTTGTCCCTGAGCTTTGCGACGCTCATTTATAGCTGTGCGCATAAAGTTTGTCATACTCACTCCCGGGATCTCTACCGGATACTGGAAGCTTAAAAATATACCTCGATGCGCTCTTTCTTCAGGGGCCATCCCTATCAAGCTCTCGCCTTTAAATAGTATATCCCCTTTCGTGACCTCAAATGCAGGGTCACCTGCTATCACACTCGAGAGTGTACTCTTACCACTTCCATTTGGGCCCATGATAGCATGCACCTCTCCGCAACCGATGCTAAGGTTTACTCCCTTTAATATTTCTTTTCCCTGCACCGAGGCGTGCAGATCTATTATTTCTAATAGTTTATGATTCATTTATTAAGTATCGTTTGTTAGGTTGTTTATATATTTTCATCCTACAGAGCCCTCTAGTGTAACGCTCAGTAGCTTTTGAGCTTCCACAGCGAACTCCATAGGTAGCTTATTCATTACTTCTCGTGCATAGCCGTTTACAATCAAGGCAACCGCATTCTCCGTAGGGATTCCTCTTTGGTTACAATAGAAGAGCAAATCGTCACTAATCTTAGAGGTAGTTGCTTCGTGCTCAATGACAGCACTCTGATTCATCACTTCTGCATAAGGATAAGTATGCGCTCCACAATGATCAGTCAGAAGCAGACTATCGCACTGGGAGTGATTTCTGCTATCCTCAGCTCCCTTTCCAATTTTTACCAAACCTCTAAAGCTATTCTGACTGCTACCTGCCGAAATGCCTTTTGATACAATAGTACTACGAGTACGCTTTCCCAAGTGGATCATTTTGGTACCTGTATCGGCTTGTTGGTAATTATTGGTCACAGCCACAGAATAAAACTCACCAATGGAATCATTACCCACAAGCATACAACTGGGATACTTCCAAGTGATCGAAGAGCCAGTTTCTACTTGTGTCCAGCTGATCTTACTCCTATCACCTCGACAAAGTCCTCTCTTCGTCACAAAGTTGTAGATACCTCCTTTGCCATCAGCATCTCCTGGGTACCAATTTTGAACAGTGGAATACTTTACTTCAGCGTCCGTTTCAGCAATAATCTCTACAATAGCCGCATGAAGCTGATTTTCATCGCGCATAGGAGCTGTACAACCCTCCAAATAGCTCACATAAGCCCCCTCATCGGCAACAATCAAAGTACGCTCAAATTGCCCTGTGTTGCGCGCATTTATTCTAAAATAAGTCGACAACTCCATAGGGCAACGTACTCCTTTAGGGATATATACAAAAGAACCATCGCTAAAGACAGCTGAGTTCAGAGCAGCAAAGTAGTTATCTGAAGCAGGTACGACCTTACCCAAGTATTTTTTTACCAAATCGGGGTGATTTTTTACTGCTTCACTGAAAGAGCAAAAAACTATCCCTAACTCAGATAATTGTTTTTTGAATGTCGTTGTAACAGACACACTATCCATAACAGCATCCACAGCAGTGTTTCCGGCAAGTATCTCTCTTTCGTGAAGAGGAATACCCAACTTATCAAAGGTTTTCACCAACTCAGGATCCAAATCCTTTTTCTCGTTGACATGCTTGCGAGGAGCTGCATAATAAACAATGTCCTGATAGTCGATAGGCGGTATATATAGATGCGCCCAATTAGGTTGCTTCATGTTGAGCCACCTCTGATAAGCTTTTAGCCTAAAATCCAACAACCACTCAGGTTCACCTTTCTTAGCACTAATTAGTCGGATAGTATTCTCCGAAAGCCCTTTAGCAATAGTATCCGTCTCAATATCAGTTGTGAACCCATACTTGTATTCATTCTCAGTGACCTCAAAGAGAATATCATCAGGATGTGGTTCGTCGGGTATATGGTTATTATTTATATCTTGATTCATCTTTATACTGAAAATTGTCTCACAGGAGCCTGCTCCTTTTTCTCTACCATTTTGTTAGGCAACAGCCGGGAGGGCAAAAAAGTTGTAGCAAAAGGCTTTATTTGGTCATAATAGTGCGATATATTACGAATATCGACCTTTTCAATCCCATTTTTTCTCGGAATGAAGCGATCTAGTACTACGAATGAGTAGCTCATGACAAGAAGAGCTATAAGTAGTGAAAAAACCATCCCTATCAAACAATTGACAAACGAGAGATGCAAGATACGCACCCCTCGATCTATCCTTTTTCCAATAAAAATGATTACTCTGTATACCAGCACATAGCCAAGAGCTAACGTAGCAAAACGAACGGCAACCGGAGGGAAGCCGGATATCTGCGTGAAAATATTTTCAAGGAGCTTAGAGACACTTCCGGAAAGCATGGCAGCGACTACCACTGCAACCAATGCCATAGCCCTATTGACAAAGCCTTTCTTATAGCCTATCCACAAAGAATAAATCAATGCAATGCCAATCGCAATGTCTAGCCAGCACATGGCTCCTCTACATCAAGCGATACTTTTCTGTTATAGTTTCTTCTTTACTTCCGTCTCCATGAAGGACTCTATGCTATCGCCCTGCTTAAGATCATTATAATTAACAACCTGAAGCCCGCACTCTAAGCCTGTGGGCACCTCCTTAGCATCATCCTTAAATCGCTTAAGGGAAGCTATCTCTCCGGTATAGATTACAATACCATCCCTTATGATGCGCACCTTATCGGAGCGTTTGATCTTCCCTTCTTTAACCATACAACCTGCAACAGTACCAACTTTGGTAATATCAAAGGTTTGAAGTACTTCAAGCTGTGCCGTAACAGTTTCACGAATCTCAGGTGACAGCATACCTTCCATGGCGCTCTTTACGTCATCAATAGCATCATAGATCACCGAATAGGTACGTATCTCTACCCCATCCTGCTCTGCCAGCCTTCTAGCTTGAACCCCCGGACGTACTTGGAAGCCAATGATAATTGCTTCTGAAGCCTCAGCCAGTACGACATCTGATTCGGAGATTTGCCCTACGGCCTTGTGAATGACCTTCACTACGATCTCTTCTGTCGACAATCTAATCAAGGAGTCTGATAAGGCCTCAATAGAACCATCCACGTCTCCCTTTATTATCAAATTGAGCTCCTTGAAGTTTCCGACTGCTATACGATGGCCTATATCATCCAAAGTAAGCATCTTCTGTGTTCGGATTCCTTGTTCACGCTCAAGCTGTTGACGTCTTCGAGCTATATCTTTTGCTTCTTGTTCACTGCTAAGTACATTAAAGGCATCTCCGGCAGAAGGTGCTCCATCTAAACCTAACATAGTGGCAGGAATGGAAGGACCGGCCTCTTCAAGTCTATTCCCGGCTTCATCGGTTAAGGCCTTAACACGACCGAAATATTTACCTGCTAATACGATATCACCGGTTCGAAGTGTACCATTCTGCACCAAAATGCGAGACACATAACCACGGCCTCTATCCAAAGCAGATTCGATAATCATACCATTGGCATTACGATCCGGATTCGCTTTTAGGTCTAATACATCTGCTTCCAATAGTACCTTTTCCAAAAGTTCAGGTACACCTTGTCCAAACTTAGCGGAGATTTCCTGACATTGGTACTTTCCACCCCACTCTTCCACGAGGTAATTCAATCCAGCCAACTCCTCTTTGATACGGTTTGGATTAGACGTGGGTTGATCTATCTTATTAATAGCGAAAACGATGGGTACTCCTGCTGCGGCTGCATGATTCAAAGCTTCAATTGTCTGAGGCATTACCTTCTGCGTAGCATCCACAATAATGATAACAATATCCGTTACCTTGGCACCACGCGAACGCATAGCGGTAAATGCTTCGTGACCCGGAGTATCTAAAAAGGTGATCTTACGACCCGATGGAAGCGTTACGTTATAGGTACCGATATGCTGAGTTATACCTCCGGCTTCACCAGTAATAACATTCGTCTTACGTATATAGTCCAAAAGGGAGGTTTTACCATGGTCAACGTGTCCCATGATCGTAACTACCGGAGGTCTGGGAACTAAATCTTCCTCGCTATCTTCATACTCTTCTGCCTTAATAGCTTCTACTACATCGGCACTGACAAATTCTGTCTTAAAGCCGAATTCCTCAGCCAACATTTCTATGGACTCCGTTTCCAATCGCGTGTTGATATTGACCATTAAGCCGATATTCCAGCAAATAGTAATCAATTCATTCACCGGCTTATCCATCATGTTGGCAAGATCATTAACCGTTACGAATTCGGTTATCTTGATCGTTTTCTGCTCGCCTTCAGCAGGTCTCTCACTTTGAGTTCTAACATGCTCCTTCCTTCCTCGACGTCCATCGGAGGGCTTTCGGGTCAAACGAGCTAATGTCTCCTTTACCTGACGCTGAACTTCCTCTTCGCTGATTTCAGCCTTTGGCTGTTCTTTACGTCCTTTTTTATTGCGTTTAGATTGATTCTTCCCCGTTTGAGCCTGTGTGGCAGAAGCTGAACGAGCACGTTTGCGTGCCTCAGCAGAAGTAGAAGGATCAACCCCTCGAGCTGCCTCCTTCTTTATATCTACTGCCCTGCTATTAATACGCTTGCGCTTACCTCCACGCTCTCCTTTCTTTCGAGAGGGAGCAACCTCTTCAAGGTCTATCTTACCTACTACGGTAAACTTAGGCGCATCTGATGCCGAATTGAACCTAAATATCTCAGGCTCTTGATTATCTCCCGACTGGGCAGCGGCAGGCGCGACCTCTTTCTTCTCCTCCGTTAAAGCTTCCTTCTTTTCCGGTTCTGCGACTGTTTTCTTAGTAGGCTTAGCCTCTTTCTCTTCATTACTAACAGGCTTTGCAACCTCTTCTTCCTTATGAGGTGTTGCCATAACCGGCTTAGCAGAAGGCTTTTCGCTCACTTCCTTACTCTTTTCCTTTGTTGCTTTCTTCGGTTCCTCTTTAGGTTTATCTGCTTTTGCAGACTTTTTCTTAAGAGTAGGTTCAAGTGAAATACTGCCCAACTTTTCAATTACGGGGGCAGGATGCTCTTTCTCAGGTTGTGTCTTTTCTGCCTGAGTCACAGGATCTTTCTCACTTTTCTTTTCCTCAGCATTCGGAAGCACATTGGGTTGCTCTTTAGGCTCCGCTTTCTTCTCCGGAGTTTTTACTTCAGGCTTTTCAGTTATAGTAGAAGTAGTAGCAGTATTTTTTTCACTCTCCACCTCCTTGGTAGGCATTGCATTTGGCTTCGCTTTCTTTTTATCAGGGAGAGATATATGCCCCTTTACGATCACTTCGGGCTTAGAAGGCGTAGATGCGTCATCTTTCTCTGCAGACGTCTTTTTTTCGGAAGCAGTTCCCTTTGTAGCAGTGCGATGAGTCGTAGTGCTCCGTGATGAAGGCTTGGTTTTAGGAGCCACATACTTGAGCATCATAGCATCGATCTTTTCTTTCGGCAAACTATCATGGAACACCTTCATTATGAGAAGAAAAGTAGCTTCATCAATACGCGTATTGGGGTTATTAGGCACCTCTATTCCATTTTTAGTCAACTCTGAGGTCAACGACTCTACCCCAAAGTTGAGATCATTTGCCAATTCAATCAGTTTTATCGCCATATATATTTGCTTTTCTTCCTTTTTCTGTCTGCTCTTGCTTTCTTCTTAACAAAGATATAGATACACAATTAATCTATTCTATTTATGCTTCCTCTCCACCCGGCAATGGCTTTTGTTCTTCCTCTTGTGGGGCCTGAGATTCATAATCTGAATGAGACGGCATACTCTGCGTACGAGGATTATGAGATATATAACCCAGTTCACTCAATTCATCCTCATCAAACTCGGTAGCCAGTACCTCCAATACATTATCAATGGTAGACAACTCAAGATCAGTACGTTTTTCCAAGTCTTCACGAGGTATACGGAGCACACTCTTTGCTGTATTACAACCTATTTTACGAAGCTCTTCAAGCACCCAGTCCTCTATTTCATCAGCATATTCCTCCAAGAGAATATCCTCTTCTTCTACATTAGGAACATCCCTAAATACTTCTATTTCAAAACCCGTCAAGGCCTTTGCCAACTTAATATTGGCTGCATTACGCCCTATAGCCATGGGGACCTCTTCAGGCGGTACACTTACCTCTGCCCTCATCTCCTCGGGAACAATCGTTATAGAGGTGATTTTTGCCGGATTCAACGCGCGTTGAACCAATAACGAGGGATTCTTTGTAAAGGGAATAACGTCAATATTCTCACCCCTTAGCTCACGCACAATACCACGGATACGGCTTCCATTCATACCCACACAAGCTCCTACCGGATCGATACGGTCATCATAGCTCTCAACTGCCATTTTAGCTCGCTCACCCGGGATACGTGCAACCCGCTTGATGGTAATCAAACCATCGCCAATCTCCGGTACATTAAGTTCAAAGAGACGCTTGAGAAACTCAGGGTTGGTGCGAGATACATATATCTTTACCACATTATTCTCATTATCCACGTGATCAACTACGGCATGTACAGTGTCGCCCTTACGGAAGAAATCTCCAGGTATCTGCTCACTGCGAGGCATGAGAAGCTCATTTCCTTCATCGTCTACCAGAAGCACTTCACGCTTCCATACCTGATATACTTCAGCAGACACAAGCTCTCCAATACGCTCCTTGAACATATTGTACAGACTCTCTTTTTGGAGATCTAATATCTTGCCACTCAATGTCTGACGAAGGTTTAAAATAGCTCGGCGTCCGAAGGAAGAAAAGTCAATCGAATCGGTCACGTTCTCCTCTTCTTCTGCATAGGGATCTATTTTTTTTGCTTCACTAAGCCCTATCTCCAAGAGAGGGTCATTTACAGCATCATCTGCTACCACATGACGCGTGCGCCATATCTCCAAGTCGCCTGTTTCCGGATTCACGATCACACTCAAATTCTCATCCGTACCCAGCATCTTGCCCAATACACTTTTAAATGCATCTTGCAAGACTGTGATCAACGTCTCCTTATCTATACTCTTCAGCTCCTTAAACTCGGTAAGCGTATCAGCCATGCTTACCTTATGCGTCTTTTTACTCTGCGCCATATACTCTGTTTTTATCTGTAGGGCTTTATAGTTCTTTTTCTTAATATTCTTTCAGAAGCGATAACACGCCTCTTTCACCTCTTCTTTGCTTATCATACGCTCGGCAGATGGCTCGGCAGTAGCTTCTGTGCATTTCTTAGACGTACCCTTCTTTCCTTTTGTTGGGAGGCCTACCACAAACTTGCCTTCATCCTCTACACGAACCAACACGCCATCCAGTCGCTCGCCTGTTTTTAGCAATACCGTAATGGGATCACCCACATGCTTACGATACTGCTCCGGTACGACATAAGGCATATCCAAACCGGCACTTGACACCTCAAGAGAAAAGTCCTCCTCGTCTCTATTTAACGAAGCTTCTATCGCACGAGAGAGCGTAACACAGCGATCTATAGATAGACCATGATAAGCATCTACACGTACCTTAATCTCATTACGCGGACTCACCTTGACGGAGACTAAGAACTCCTCTCCCTCCGTCAACAGAGACGCTACAATGGACTTAATCTGTTCCTCTGTAGGTTTCATAATAATACCCCGTTGCTATAGCAACCTATCTTTTTCTACAAAAAAGAGGAAACCGCTTGCGCATGGTCACCTCCACCGTCCGTTCAGCCTACTACCTCCTTCCGTGGCAATGCTCCCAAGGATTCCCTTGTGTTGTGTCCGCAACTCACCATGAAGGATATAGAAAAACCTTACGTTTGCAAAGATACGCTTATTTATTCAAATATTCATCATTCTAATACCCTCTCTCTGCTTTATATTCTACCAAGCAAAGATATTTACTCTTTATTAGAAGAGATGCCCCCTTTTCATGCTGCGATACTTTTGTTGAACCACTGAGCGTATAAGCTATCCGATAGAGAAGACGGCATTACCTTTTTGGATGGAGGACTAATAGCCCCATTCCCTCTAAAGACAAAAAAGATAGAGAGGGAGGAGCATTACCTACGACCTATACAGTGCACTCAATACCTCCGTGCTCTTAAGAGAGGGAAAGGCGATCCAATGAAAGCGCATAAAATCAAGTAAAGCAGCAACAATGCGTCTTCGCTGTATTGCGGTATAGCGATACAAATGCATATTGCGGTAATTTATACGAAGCAGCGTAACGATGTGGCCAGCATCCTCAGGGGAAATGTCGGTATCGCTACATTGCTGAGGAACAAAAGCAGCTTCCTGAAGACTAAACCACGCTCTATCCGTAACACCCATCGACTCCCGGTCAGGAGCTATCCCGACAACTCGCAATAACGATATGAGAAAAGCGATGTGAAAATTCTCTACTCCCTTGCTTGCACCCTCCAGCTCATCTAAAGCATTAGACAGGAAGGCATAGAGCACTTCATCTGTTTGCTTCATCAATACAAGGTGCAGTAAATCAGCCAGAAATAGGGCTATACTACGCTTCTCCGGCTGCATCAATATACTAAGCCGTAAGGGAGCCGGGCTTGCCTCTATGAGTCGCTGCAAAGAACGACCGCTGCGATGCTCTGCTACGATATGTACTTCACTCAGTGGATACAGAATCCGCTTTAAATTACGCGCTGCACTCTTGTTAGCCGTGGAGAGTGGTAACCTGTACGATACACACCCCTCCTTCGGAGTAAGGATATGCACAATGGAGAAACGATCGTTATAAGGAGTCTCGGTAAGTACTATACCATGGCTTTTGATCTGCATAGGCCAAAGGGTATCTTAGAAGGCGCCCATCCGCTCAAAGTAGGTAGCTATATCCTCCCACGTTTTGAAGGTAGGGCTTCCGAATGCTACCACTGTACCCATAAAAGCAGGTAAGAGGGACTTCTCTTGTGGGGTAATAAAGAAGTCGCCCAAAAGGAGTTGTGGTTGGGGGGTAAAGATCACATGATTATAGGCCGGTACCCCGATATGCATTTTAAGCCACGACAATACATGCTCATACAACGCAGTATCATAGTTAGGAGAAGAGGCAACAAAATATATCTCGTACGACTCCAGCAAGCGTCGGAAAGCCTTCCGCATAGAGGAGCGTTCCTGACCCGACCCATCGCCAAGAGCTTCTACATCAATGTAGATTACTTGGCGCTTGCGCTGCTCCTGCTGGTCATCTATCCAACGAATCACTGGGATAACACTATTGAGGAATACCTCATCATTCATACGATGCTCACCGTGAAACCATATAGCTTTACGATAATGCTCAGAGAAGAGAGGGAAAGTATGTACGAGCTGATCCTCATCACCAAAAAGTCCCCAAACGTGTTTCTGCTCCTCTTCAGCCGTACTATGAGCAAAGCAACCCTCCTGCACGGTGCGGTATTTCTTTACCATCGCCTTTGTCACCAAGAATTCCTGCACCCCGTCTTTACGCGGATTGAGGAATGTTTGTTTACCGGTTAGACCATGTGCACCCATAGTGTCTGCAATACGAAAAGCAGGATTAATGAGAATACGATCAAAGCCGTAAAGCTGCTCCGCATACATACCCCCCATTGAAGTGCCTATTATAAGGTGTGGACGCTCACTATCTGCCATTGCACGCAGCATATTCAACCCCTCTTCGGGATCAACCGGTATATCCTCCGCTATCACTTGTGCCGAAGGCAGCATCTCCCTCATACGTACCACAGTGCCACTGGCGGCTGATGAGCCAAACCCATGCACATACATTATTTTCTTTCCCCGCATCAAGTCGGGGTATTGCTTTTGATAATTATTCTCCATTGCCTCTTAAGTGCCTTCTCTGCGGCAGAAAATTGCTTTGCTGTAAAGGTACATCATATTGCACTAACTCACAAAGAGATTCACTCCTCTTTCGTGAAACGAGGCTTCCAATTAATCGAATGAGATTTTTCGCAATGTACAGTGAGGGGAATGTCAATAAGGGAGTATGAATATCTTTCCCGAATAAGATAAAAAGGCTTTTCCTACTTCTCGCTTAATCCTAATATTACCAATCCATAACCGCCCAAAGACTCATGCTTTAGGCGTAGGCATGCATTCCGCCGAGCCACATATTTACGCCCAAGTAGGTAAAGAGAAGTACGAGGAATGCAAAGAGTTGCGCTGCGTGAAAGCCTAACTGTCGGTTCAAGAAGCGAACAATCGGTGCATGCAATAGTGTCGCATAGACCACAAAAGCAATCAGTGCCCACACTTCCTTTGGGTCCCAGCTCCAATAGGCACCCCAGCTTACATTCGCCCATACAGAGCCAATGGCAATAGCTGCAGCAAGGAGTAGCAGAGCGGGATAAAGAATCACCTCGGCAAGCAGGCGAGCTCGAAGCGAAACACTTTCGTAATGCGGTAGCTTGCGGGCAAAAGGTGCTGCCAAAAGCATGGCAAGCGAAGGCAGGACGGCAAGGGCAAAGAGAGCATACGAAGCCATTGCCAAACTAACGTGCAATGACAAGAGTGGCGAATGAAGTACGGGCATCAGCGAAGCAATCTGCGGATTCATCTGACTGAATGTAGCCACCATTACCGCAAAGCCTCCCATTAGCAAACCAAACGATGCAAGAAGCGGCTCACGGAAGCTAAAAAACAAAGCTACGGCAGTGAGTAGCAAGGCGAGCAAAAGCATCGTTTCGTATCCGCTTGCCATGGGAATGCGCCCTATAATATAGGTGCGCCACAGCACTACAACGAGGATTACGGCAAGAAAAAGCCCAAGTAACGTGCGGGCAACAGGAGCAAGCCACGGCACCTTTTTTCCTTTGATAAGGGCAATTACTGCCCATAGTGAGGCAAGGAAGCCAAGCATTACGGCACAACGCGCTGCCCAGGGTAGAAAGTCGAAGCCTGTGTAAAGGCTTTCGGCACGGAGCTTTGAGACAGAGGGAAGCCGGTTATCGGTTTGGAGCCGCTGATATGCTCCTATTTTGCTAATAATATCAAGTGCTTTCGGCTCATCAGCGAGACTTTCACGGAGTATTTCCAGTGCTTGCTCCGTAAAGGCAGCATCCAAATCGCTCATCGCTTCGGGGCGAGCATCTCGTGGTGCACGCCAAATGAATATATCGTGACTTTCCTCAAAAGGGAATAGCGTCAGCAGCTCACCAGTATGCAGGTGGAAGCACATTTCTACCGCTTCGTGCAGCGAAACCGCTGCGGAGAGAAGTTTGTTTCGTTCACCGTGGTCGTAGGCTTCAAGGAGCGGCTGGAGGCGATATCCCGTGGAGCGGTCGAATAGGTCGGTCAGCGCAACCCGCTTACCGGTAAGTCCGAGGTATTTTCTCAGCGGAGCCTCCTTAACTCGGATTACGGGTAACGATTTCATATGATCAAAACGATAAACCCACTGCCACAAATATTGGCGGTAATCAATTCCTTCGGGTTGGAGGGTGCCGGTTGTGCGTAGCGCAAAGTCCCCTGCCAGCACAGCAACCGGAGCAATGCGTCCTTTGTAATGCATCGGCAGTTCGCAGAGTGCCTTTGCCTCTTTTTGTGAAACTACCGGTGCAACCATCCCTTCAGCGGAGGCGTAGGACGATACCATAAGAAAGAGCATCAGCATAGGAGCAGTACGCCCAAGGAGGGCGATTCGGCGACGGAAGCCGCCTCGTTTGTCACACAGCAGGGCAATCATAGCCAAAAGGAACAGCACGAAGCCCGAATAGACAAGCGGTGTGCCGACTCTGTCACGAGAGAAGGTAGCGTAAATATGTTGCCCTTCGTGATCCGTTCCCTGCAGAAAGATGCGGACGCCCTTTACATGCGCTATTTGATTCATTGAAAGCACAGATTGATGCGGAGCCTCGTCCGCCTGTTGGGTAGTAATGTGTGCCACCCAGTCCATGGGAGTTGTACTGAGTGGATAAAAGCGAGTCGAGGCACTATCCAAGCGAATGGAAAAGCCCAGCTCCATCGGCCGGTGGGATTTATCGGTGCAAGAGTAATACGTTTTACCGCGTTCGAGGGTTAGTCCACCACTTCGTGCTGTCATTGCGGTAGCTAATGCGCCTATGGCGATCAATACCATGGCGGCATGCATTATAGTAGCCGGGCTCTTTCGCTTAAAAGGGAGGAAAGAAAGAATAATTCCTACAGCACACAATGCCCAAAGAATGGCGAACCAAGGCGTGCCATATATATAGGTAGCCGCAACGAGTTGCCCGGAGCGAGTCTCTACAACTGTGGCATAACCCATAAGGATCATTAAAAGTGCGAGCAATACAAAAGTAGCTATCTGCCCGATGCGACGGATTTTAGAAATAGTTGGTTTCAAGGCTAAATAAGTAAGTGTAGGGATGCCCAAAGTGGACATCCCCCACATTGAATAAATGTATTGTAAAAGTAAAGCCGCATTAAAGGGCCTTCAGGAAAGCAATTACCTTATCGCGCTCAGCTTTTGGCAAGGCTTTATACTTTTCTTTTACGGTCTCCGCTTCGCCTCCGTGCCAGAGGATAGCTTCCTCGTAGCTCTTGGCGCGACCATCGTGCAGGAAGTTGAAGTATCCGTTCACCGTTTCCGTGAGACCAATTCCCCACAAAGGACGAGTTTTCCACTCGTTGCCATTAGCAAGGAAGTCGGGACGATCATCAGCGAGTCCTTCGCCCATATCATGGATCAACATATCGGTGTATGCGTAGATAGTCTGGTTAGAAAGTGCTTTACAGTACTTATTTTCACCCGTTTTCATTGATGGAACGTGACACTTAGAGCACCCCAAGTCAATAAAGTGGCGTGCACCCTCCTTCACCTCTTTACGCTCAAGACCGCGAGGAGCGGGTACTGCCAGCGTACGTGCGTAGAAGACAACGGCATCCAAATCGTAATCGCTCAGTTCGACCGGCTTAGTATTGTCCTTTTCACCGTTAGGCTGTCCGTAGGATAAGTCTACCGGGTGAATGTAATGCGTGATACCCATATCATTGGTAAAGGCATCAGCACACTGGTCAAGCAGCGTAGCGGTATTAGCCTTCCAACCGAAGCGCCCGAGGAGTCGCTTACCGGTTTTCTGCTCTATCGAGTAGTTCGGCCGTCCGGATATTTTGTCGCCGTCACGGTCATAGGGGTCTGCATAGGCGAGGATTTGCTCGTCTGGGATGCATTCCAAGAGTCCTAACCCATACACAGGCATCCCCAGGCGTGGTGATGTCATTGCGTTGGATGGGAAGGGAAGATAGGTATCGTAAACGGAGTAGATCGGCTTACGCAAAACGACTACCGTTCCATCGGGGAATACCTCCTTTTGCTCTTCGTAACGAACAGCAAATTGTACCTCTTTTTGGTGACCACGCACCGCCATTTGCTGCAGCTGTCCGCTGAATTGAGGCGTGGCAATAGGTCCGGTTACAGGATCGTTGCCAATGCTGGTACGAAGGAAGAAGCCGCTGATGTCATTTAGATTGGCGGGGAACTTAGCACGTCCTTCGCGAGGATGACAAGCGGAGCAGCTTGTATTGTTGTAAAGCGGCCCCAAGCCATAGAAGACGGGACCTTCGGGAACAAATGTCTGCTCAAATATCTTATCCCCGTGGTCAAAGAGGCGTGCTTCCTCATCGGTCAGTCCGCCAATTGACTGTCCATACGCCTGACTACCTACATAAAGCGTGGTACCATTCTTTCCTCCTGCATAGCTGTGCAAACCGATATCGTAAGGGTCCTCCTCACGCGGCTTATCAGGCGAGCAGGCGGTTACCAGACCTGCCACTGCCAAAAGCAATAATAACTTGTGTTTCATTTCCTTTTCTATACTTCATCAATAGTTCTCTTTCAAATACACTATCTTCCCCATCCTAACTCACTTTAAATAGTGATCTCTCAAATCATTGGTCCCATACAAGTCGATCCTTAGTCCCATACAAAGAGATTTTTCTTCAGAACCAAATAGGAAAAACCCTACAGCCTTTTTCCGAAAACCCTATAGCCTTTTCACAGAAACCCTATAGGGTAAATTCCATTTGATACCGAAGTACCGTCTGTTTGAAGCCGAAGAAAAATTCGATTCTTCATGAGTAATCGGGTCACTTGCAGTAAAGGATTACAGTCAAATCTCCCCGGTTTCAAACAGTCGGATTAGAAAGGAAAAGAACGCCGTTCGGCTCTCCTACTCCGTTTTGCGGCATATAGCCAAAGTCTGAAGTGCCCTTATCGGGCAGAGTGCCGTATAAATAGGTACGTCTATCCCGGAGCGACTTTGCGCTCCGAGATAGCCGACCATGTGGGTTTATGCGTACGCTTTATTAGATTTTGTCAGCAGGCGCATTGACAATAGCGGGAAGCACTTCTTTTTCAAGGATAGTGCTCAGTTCAGCAGCAGCATCGCGCGCAGCGGCAACAGCTTTACGTCCTTCAGGGTTATCGATCTTGATGGCATCGGTAAAGGTACCGGGGATCGCATTTATAGCAGCTTGTGAAGCCTTGATGGCCTTGATAGTTTTTTCGTTTAGCTCCTTCTTCCCAAGTGAAATAAGTATATCGGCAACACCCTTTCCGGAGTGGCTCTTGTAACTACCCGTGTAGATATTATAGATACTCTCAATATTGTTGACGTAGTCCGTCTTTGAGTTGTGGCTAAAGCGAGACTCTTCGAGGTCGGGGTGGGGCTGACCATCCTTTCCATCGCCCTTACCGTTCAATGGTTCGTCAATCTTGTCGTTGGCCACTTCGTTAGAGATGGATGACATACCTTCCACAAGCTCCTGAATACCACTACGTGTAGAAGGATACTTGCCATTGCCCTCCATACCGGCATTGATAAGCCCGAATACGAAAGTGCTCCACTCGGTTTTCAGGGTAGCGGTATTGTTGTGCAGGTCTTCACCGGCAGCAACCATCATTTCCAATTCGCGTGGAGTAAAGTCTGCAATAGCTTTGTTACCACTCTCACCCCAAATGATATACTCAAGCAGGTGGAAGCCGCGCGTATCGTTGTTGGCTGCAATTGTTTCGGCGGTAATAGGATCGGTACCCTTGAGCATAGCGTCCATTTCAACCTGATCAACGGGCCACGAGTCCATAGCGGGGTCCAAACCCTGTTGGTCGGTAGGACCAAAGAGGAAAGCTTCGCTCTGTTCCCAAGCTACACGAGCGGCACGCCATGTATCCTTAACGGCCTTCAGATTGGCATCGTTGGGGGTAGCACGAAAAGTCTTAATTGCCTTCAGGTGCTCGCTGGCAAGCTTTTCCAGATCAATGTAGGTAGCCATAATCACGTTGTTAGAAACGTTTTTCAGTACTTCTACCGTGAGTGCATTACGTGTGTCTTCACTCTTCTTCGGCTCCTGTTGGCAGGAAGCTGCCAAGACGCATACCGCAGCGGCAGCTGCTAATGAGATAAGTTTTAGTTTCATAATATTGTTACTTAATTCTTTTGTTCATTTAGTGATACCTTCTGTTTAATAGACAAAGCCCATACTGAGGGAGAATGTCCGCTCGCGCTGCTTGCGTCCTTGCGGTTCGCTGGTCACACGATCGAAATGCTCGGAGCCAAGAATACGATCCTGATACTCCGCCTTCACAATGAGATAGTCGGCCACCTGCCAATTAAGCCCGGTAGTTATGGTATTTCGCTGCTGACGAGGCTGCTTAACGATCACACCTTCCGTGCGCCACATAGTATCGTAGAAGTCGTATCGCAAGAAGGGATAGAGCTTATGTTTTTGAATACGTGGGGCGAAGGAAAGCACATTGTATCCTATTTCTGCAGCAAAGCCCAATGCCTGATGACCCACCGGCGTACGCTTTACCCCCAATGCATTCGATAGATTGCGGTTACGCTGGCTGATGAGATCGGAGTGCTGAAGAATACCCCATACCGACGAAGCGTTGAAGCGCAAGGGACCGCGATTATAAGAGAAATGACCCTCCATTAGGAATAGATTGCCCTTCACATCATCCATATCCCGCTTCGGACGGTTAGGAGTTGTATTGTTCCAGTAGGCACTCATACCAAAAAAGTTGTCTCTTTCCGGTGCAAAATGCCAATCTATGCGACCACTCACTGCCAAAGCCTCGGCAACAGATTGCTCAAAACGTGTTTGATGACCACGCTTAATCCAATTGCGGCTGCTGAAGCCCGACGCATCCAAGCCGCCTGAGAGAGAGAGCTCGTAACGAAGGCGATTATTAAAGAAACCGCCAAATAGCTGTATACCCGGCTCGTACCAACCCATCGGGAGCATAGTATTCTCCATCTCGGGACGAAGAACAGTAAAGTATTGTGTGGGGTGATCCAACGTTTGCCCCAGCCCGATATGCAACTTAAGCTGACCTACACGCACATTAATCCGCGGGTCCAATGCTAATTCGATGAAGCATTTCTCCATTTTAGCTTCACCGCCCTGCTCTACTTCGATCTCGTATTCACCTGCTTCCTCTTGGGAGTCGAATTCCATCGTAGCTCCCGAGCCTCCATATTCGTACTCAAATTCCGTCTTTAGCGTCATCCACTTGGTAAGACGCAAATCCAGGTACATTACAAACCGCTCAAAAGAGAGTTTATCTTTCATATAAAGGTCTGTATCGTACTGGAGATAGTTATGATAATTAACCGTTCCATAGCCACTCAGGCTGATGCGATCTAAGAGCGAACGGGTAAAACTCTTTTGTGGCGTAGCGCTGCTCACAGCGTCAGTGGTCGATGGCGTAGATGTGCTGTGGCACGCTTCTGAGCAATGCGGAGTCTTTGCCTGTTCATCGGCAGATTGGTTCTGCGCCTTTGCTGAAAAGGCAAAAGGTAGCACCAGCAATAGTGCAATTAGCTTCTTTCGGTACATATTATTCTTCCTTTCCGGGGTGCCTTGGCGGCCACTCCCCCTTTTTCGTCTGCAAAATTAGTATCCGATTCCATGCAAGTTAATACCTATATTTGGTACAAACGAGAGTTCATTTATACCGAATAATAGGTATTCTGAGTCTAAAACAACCCCACCGACTATGGGTGGGATAGTACTTTCATATCGTAAAGAGTCAGAAAAAGCACTCAGCAAGATAAAAAACGCATCAATTAAGTAACTATGGCATACCGAAACATTATTACACGGCAGCGACTGCCACCACTCTTTAGCTTTCCGAGGGATACTTCTATCCGCATGCTGTTTACCGCAACATTTAAAAGGCAACATCATCCACTTCCTTAACTACCTATCTTTGTATGGGAGCAAGGTGACATACACCTTCCGCAAAACAAGAAAAGTGAGAGACCTACTATTGATGGGATACAGAGATTGAATAAAAAGTACTCCCTCCCTACACTCTCCCTATTGCATACGGACTTCGATTTGAACTGTATACGCCCCAATACACACAATAATGTATAGAGAGAGCCTGAGGCAATCTAAATCAAGATGGCGAAAGGGAAGCTCGTAGGCTCTGTCTATATGCCAAGCAACTACCCTACTATGCTTCACATAGTAAACATTACTGCCTATAAATTTTCATTTTTTATCTAGCAATAAAAGTTTATATTTGTTACGTAAACCGCTATGCAAGGGAGTGGGGATAGAGGCGCAAGTCCGCTCTGCTCCTACGAAGTAGCAGGTAGCGAGGTTGCAGAGCCTTAGATAAAAAGTAACAATGGACACACAGTGTAACGCCTTATACGGCACCGCACTATATCAGCGAGAATGCCTTACTACTCCAAAGAACAGTGAGGGCAATCGCTTGCTCGCCGCTTTTCTCTATAGGGATATCGCTTCCTTCGCTGTGCTACGCAATCGCATCTCGTTGATTATCAATAGGTTTACCCCCCCCCACACAGATATATACATTACCCTCTAAAAGGGCAGTCGCGCAAGCAAACTCGGCGGAAGGTATTCCCCTATTTCACATCTTCGGCAACAAGGGCAACAACGGATTGCCGTTCGTTACCCACGAACTGCCATGCGAAGATGGTTCTACCCGATATCCCTTTTCGTATGGATTTTCGTATCCCGAAAAGGGGGTGGGGCAATCTCCAAGGCGCGGCAACGCGTGTGTCATACACTACAAGCAACACTTTGTTGCCACACATTCTTTTGGTGGAAATAACTTATACGTCAATAACAGAAAAACATTTAATACACAGCACAAATGCCTAAAGTAACCGTTACAGAAATTCGGAATAGTATGGCACTGATGGCATAAAATAGAAAGTAAACAACAAACAGAATAACAGATAAACTTCTCTCGCGGCTATACTGCCGGTGCAGAAGCCCGAGATACAAGAAACAATTAATTGTCATGAAAAAAAGATTACTATTCATGTGCGCCCTATTAGTCAGCGTGATTACGCTCTCCGGCGCAGCCAATCGCTCTTTCCGCACGGAAATGGAGCAATGGAATCCCATCGGCTTTCCGCAAGCCTCTAATGGTATGACGCAATCCCAAGCTGGGGCCCAAACTACTAACCTAACGGCAGGTAATATTATCCTACCCACGGTCGCTACGGCAGCGCCCTCCGGCGTGCTACGCGGTGGCTCAGCAAACGTGATCACCTTCACCACTGCGAAGGCGGTTGGGGAGAAGATAACGCTCTATATGAAATATTCGGGTGCTGCGCCCACGCTGAGCGGTGCTACCGGTACACCCAAGAGCGGGAAAAAGGTAACCTATACGCTCAAATCGCAAACCGTAACCATCCAGGGCGATGTAACAGTGTTTCTCGACTCTGACAATCAGCTGACCACGTTGGATGTATCCAAGAACACTGCCCTGACAACGCTTGACTGCAGCAAGAATCAGCTAACCGCATTGGATGTATCCCAGAATACCGCGTTGAAATGGCTTTCCTGCTCTTACAATCAGCTGACCACGTTGGATGTATCAAAAAATACGGCCTTGACAAGGCTTGACTGCAGAAAGAATCCGCTGAGGGCTTTGGATGTATCCAAGAATACCAAATTGAAATATCTTTTTTGTTCGAAAAATAAGCTGACCGCGTTGGATGTATCCAAGAATACTGCTTTGACAAGCCTAACTTGCACCTACAATCAACTGACGGCATTGGATGTATCCCAAAACACCGCATTGACAAATCTTTACTGCTACAACAATCAGCTGACGGCATTGGATGTATCCCAGAATACCGCATTGACAGTGCTTACCTGCTTCAACAATCAAATTAAAGGCGAAGAGATGACCCGCTTGGTGAACAGCCTGCCCGACTGTACTGGAAAGGATGCCGGTTCATTTACTGTGGTGCGAGAACCTGGACTTGAGGGCAATATTTGCCTTAAATCCGATGTCGCTATTGCCAAGGGTAAGAACTGGAATACGCTAAAGTACAACTCCGATACCAAAAAGGTTGTTTCCTACGAGGGTGAAGAAGCGAGCCATAACGTGATCACCTTCACCACTGCGAAGGCGGTTGGGAAGACGGTAGAGCTCCAGATGAACTATACGGGGGCAGCACCCACGCTGAGCGGTGCTACCGGTACACCCGAGAGCGGGAAATGGATCACCTATACGCTCACATCGCAAACCGTAACCATCCAGGGCGATGTAACAGTGCTGTACTGCTCCTACAATCAGCTGACGGCGTTGGATGTATCCAAGAATACCGAATTGAAAGGGCTTTTCTGCTACAACAATCAGCTGACCACATTAGACGTATCAAAAAATACCGCGTTGACAACGCTTTCCTGCTCTAACAATCAGCTGACCGCATTAGACGTATCAAAAAATACCGCATTGACAGAACTTGACTGCTTCAAGAATCAGCTGACCACGTTGGATGTATCCCAAAACACTGCGTTGACAACGCTCTACTGCAGCAAGAATCAACTGACCGCGTTGGATGTATCAAAGAATACCGAATTGACAGGGCTTAGCTGCTCTGACAATCAGCTGACCACGTTGGATGTATCCCAAAACACTGCGTTGACAACGCTCTACTGCAGCAAGAATCAACTGACCGCATTGGATGTATCCAAGAATACCGAATTGGGAACACTTAACTGCCGCGGCAATCAAATTAAAGGCGAAGAGATGACCCGCTTGGTGAACAGCCTACCTGACCGTACCGGAAAGAAAGCCGGTAGATTTACTGTGGTGCAAGAACCTGACCTTGAGGGCAATATTTGCCTTAAATCCGATGTCGCTATTGCCAAGGGTAAGAACTGGCATACGCTAAAGTACAACTCCGATACCGAAGAAGCTGTTGTCTACGAGGGCGCAGAGCCTATTCCTTATGCTGTAACGCTCACTAAGGAGGGCGAAGGAACGCTCACTGCTACCGGTGCCGCCGACCTCAAGGCGGTGATGGAAGGTACCGAATTGACTATTGTAGCTACCCCGGCAAAAGAATACGAGCTTACGGCACTCACCGCAAACGGCACCGATATCCTTGCCACCAAAAAATTCATAGTTAGAGCAAATACCGAAGTGAAAGCCACTTTTACCAAGAAAACTGCTGCGGAGGTGGTAGCAGCCGGCACGCTACGTCTCTATCCAAATCCGGCGAGCACATACGTGAACGTGAAGGGCGCAAAGGCGGATGCTTTGGTACGCCTCTACGATGCCAATGGCACACTGCGGTACGAAGCACGTACCGATGCGGACGGCACGCTGCAGATCGACCTATCTGCCTATGCAGAAGGTGCTTATCTGCTCCGCATAGGAGACGATGCGCAACGCCTCCTCATACAGCGATAACCGAACGACACGATCCACGGCGCAGTAGATGCGCCGTGGATGTACTGAGTACAACTGATGCAAAAAGGACGCTGTGGATGAATAAGTCATCCACAGCGTCCTTCTCTTTTTTAACATAGTGGGAAAGGCACTACATCAGGGATTTCACAATCAGGCACTACCGGCTATGCACAGTAAAACATTTTTGCCTACCCTCGTCCCCCTTACTATTGTTGGTCGAAGGGAAGAGCTTAGAGGTCAGAAGGAAGCAGCGTTAGCGGTAGTCTGAGGAGTCCATATTGATTTTCCTTAGTAGTACGATTTATTTCTTACGAAGACTTTATTTTCCCCTATTTCCTGCGCAACGTCTCAAAGGTAATAATCCTTAGCACCTAAAAGAGCACCTTGCCTAAGAGAGCCGATCTGCCGCTTGATGCGTGCTCTGTAGCAATCTCTTGCAGCGCGACTACCCTTTTTATTCCACCTTATATCTGTAAATATTTATTGTAAATCGCACCACATAACTTCTCAATTCATTATATTTTTTACTTTGAAAAAGTATGAACTCTATGTTTTTCACCCCAAATTCATAATTATTATTTATATTTGCTCACTGAGAAGCAGATTTGTTTTAGTATGTTCCTAAATAAAGCGCTACGAGCAGCCGTCACTCGATGCGAAACTAAAGCAATGGGCGTAGTTACTTCTATGCACACCAACCTTCGGGAGACTTTACAGCCTCTACGAAAAGGGGTCCCTATCTCCTTTAAGATAATACATAACATATTCTAAAATAGATACAAAGCTATGAAACGAAAAGTATACATTTCTCTCTTCCTTTTCCTCGGCATGCTTTCAGTTGCTGTGCAGGTATTAGGACAGAAATCCGGCTCTGTAGGCGAAGGCATCATCACGCTGACCACCGCTAAAAATATCAGCGAAACGATTGAATTGAGTATTACGGCTGAAGGCGCTGTCTCCATTGAGGGGGTTAAAGAACAACCACAATCAGGTGACAAGAACTACACACTCACTGCTCAGAAGATCACCATCCGCGGCAATGTAACCGCACTGGGCTGCTCTAAGAATAAATTGACAAACTTGGATGTATCGGGCTGTACCACGCTGACCACACTTGAATGCTTTCTCAATGAACTGACTACGTTGGATCTATCCCATAATACGGCATTAACAGACCTCACATGTGGGCAAAATGAACTAACAGAGTTGAATATATCGGGCTGCACCGCACTGACCACACTTGGATGCGAGAATAATCAACTAACGAATTTGGATGTATCGGGTTGCACTGCACTGACTACACTTGAATGCGAAGAGAATCAACTCAAAACATTACGTTTATCCGGATGCGCAGCACTGACTACTCTTGAATGCTACACCAATCAACTAACAAGCTTGGATGTGTCGGGCTGTGCTGCACTAACAATGCTTGAATGCTACAACAATCAACTAACGACCTTTAGCGCTTCAGACTGCACTGCACTGGCAATGCTTTCATGTTGGCAAAATCAACTGATCACTTTAGATGTATCAAGTTGCACTGCACTGATAAGTCTTGAATGCGAGAAAAACCAATTAACGAGCCTAAATGTATCGGGATGTGCCGCACTGAACATTCTCTATTGCTACAGCAATCAACTGACTACATTGGACCTATCCAAGAATACTGCCTTGAATGAGTTATGGTGCTACGACAATCAAATAAAAGGAGAAGAGATGACCCGATTAGTCAAAAGCCTACCCGACCTTACCGGAGAGGAGGCCGGTAACTTCCTTGTCATACAAGTGCCCACACCTGATGGCAATTGGTGCCTCAAGTCGGATGTGGCCATTGCTAAGAAGAAGAATTGGCAAACCATGAAGTTAAATCTTGCAGAAGATCCTTCCGAAGCGGAGAATTACGAGGGGGCAGAGCCTTCTTGTACCGTAACGTTCACCCAAGAGGGAGAAGGGACGATAGAGATATTCGGAGCTGTCAACCTTAATGCTGTGGAGGCCGGTACAGAGCTCGTTGTCTTAGCTACCCCGGCAAAAGGATATGAGCTTACTGCCCTCACCGCCAACGACTCGGATATCCTCACAACGAAGAAATTCATTGTAAAGGCAGATACCGAAGTGAAAGCAACCTTTACAAAGGAGACTGCTGCGGAGGTGGTAGAAGCCGGTGCCCTGCGCCTCTATCCGAATCCGGCAAGTACATACGTCAACGTAAGGACAACAAAGGCGAATGCCTTGGTACGCCTCTACGACGCGAATGGCACGCTGCGATACGAAGCGCACACCGATGCCGACGGCACGCTACAGATTGACCTATCCGGCTATGCGGAAGGCACCTATCTGCTCCGCGTAGGAGACGATGCGCAACGCCTCCTCATTCGGGAATAAATGAGAATGGACGACAAAATTGATAGTGCATCAAGACAAGCTTTGTGTGGAAGGAGCAGAGCATTCACTTCCTTGCTATAGCAAGTAGTAAGTGCCACGTGACGCCCCTGGTAGAAAAAGACAATCAAACAACTTTATAATTGGTATTAAAAATGACAAAACAAGTACGCATTTACCTATTCCTCTTCCTCGGCATGCTTTCAGCAGGTATGCCGGCATTAGGACAGGGATCCGGCTCTGCGGGAGAAGGTATCATCACGATGACCACCACTAAAAAGGTAGGCGAAAAGATTTTCCTGACTATCGTTGCTGATGGCAGTTTTACTGTTGAAGGAGCTGAAAAAGACTCCTATGGTAACTTTTACTGGACTAATAGTCAGTCAATTACCATACGAGGCAATGTAACCGATCTTAATTGCTCCAATAGCCAACTGACCGAACTAAACGTATCAGGCTGCACCTCATTGACATCGCTTAGCTGCTCTAAGAATCAGCTGACAAACTTGGATGTATCGAAAAGTACTGCGTTGAAAACACTATGGTGCTTTACGAATCAATTGACTGAGCTGGATCTATCCCAAAACACCGCATTGACCTATCTACGCTGCTCTGAAAATCAATTGTCCACTTTGGACCTCTCCAAGAACAGCCCATTGAAAGAGCTTTACTGCTCCAAGAATCAATTGTCCACACTGGATCTATCCCAAAATACCTCGTTGACAAAAATCTACTGCAACGACAATAAACTGACCCAATTAGAGCTATCCGCTAACACTCTTTTGGAATCACTTTACTGCTACAGTAACCAGCTAACCACATTGGATCTATCCAAAAACACTGCATTGCGATGGCTATACTGCAACCAGAATAAACTGACTACTCTGGATCTATCCAACAACAACGGCTTATGGGAGCTTGAATGCTTTCAAAATCAATTGACGGTATTGGATCTTACCAAGAATGCTGACTTAATGACGCTTTACTGCCAAGAAAATGCACTGACTGCATTGGAGCTATCCAAGAATGAGTTCTTGGCCTATCTCAACTGCTCTAAGAATAAACTAACTACGTTGGATCTTTCCCAAAACACCGAACTGACTAAGATTTGGTGCTCAGAGAATATGCTAACAAGTTTGAATATTTCTAAGAGTGCCGATTTGACCTCCCTCGAATGTAACAACAATAAACTGACCGGCCTAGATGTGTCCAAAAACAGCAGTTTGTCAAAACTAATATGCAATGGCAATCAAATCAAAGGCGATGAGATGACTCGGTTGATCAACGACCTCCCCAACCGCTCATCAAGGGCTGCAGGTGAACTCGTTGTTGTACAAATACCTCAACCGGAGGGCAACCGTTGCCTTAAATCACATGTTGCCACTGCTAAAGCGAAGAACTGGCAAGTGATGAAAATAAATCTTGCTAAAGATCCTACAGAAAAAGAAAGCTATGAAGGTGCAGATGCATACACATTCGCAGTCACCCTCAAGAAGGAGGGCGAAGGAATGCTCAATGCTACCGGTGCCGATGACCTCAATGCAGTAGCCTATGGCACCGAGCTGACTATAGAAGCAACACCTGCAGAGGGGTACAAGCTTGTGGCACTCACTGCTAACGAAAAGGATATCCTTGCCTCCAAAAAGGTTGTTGTGGAGGAGGCTACCGAAGTGAAGGCAGTCTTCACTCAGAGCACCTATGCTGTTAAGCTGACGAAGATCGGTGAAGGTACGCTCAACGCTACCGGTGCCGATGACCTCAATGCAGTAGCCTATGGCACGGAGCTGACTATCGAAGCAACACCTGCAGAGGGGTACAAGCTCATGGCACTCACCGCTAACGGAAAGGATATCCTCGCCACTAAGAAGTTTGCAGTAAAGGCAACTACCGAAGTAAAAGCTACTTTCGCAAAGAAAACCTTTGGGGTAACACTGACGCATGAGGGCGAAGGAATGCTCAAAGCTACCGGAGCAGATGACCTCAATGCTGTTCCGGAAGGCACAGAATTGACTATTGTAGCTACCCCGGCAAAAGGATATGAGCTTACGGCCCTCACTGCTAACGGGAAGGATATCCTTGCTACTAAGAAGTTTGTAGTAAAGGCAACTACCGAAGTAAAAGCTACTTTCGCAAAGAAGACCTTTGGGGTAACACTGACGCATGAGGGCGAAGGAATGCTCAAAGCTACCGGAG
>ERZ1673752.218-NODE-218-length-106266-cov-19.336933_pt1 | contig 106266 bp, 87 predicted proteins | sample MGYA00580195_ERZ1673752 | MGnify/ENA primary metagenome ERZ1673752 (study PRJEB41218, sample SAMN15661744) | gut metagenome | host: Homo sapiens | place: Canada: London | collected 2015-08-20/2019-03-30 | study: EMG produced TPA metagenomics assembly of... | reverse complement strand
AAGCAAGAATGAAACACGCAAGGAGAATAAAATTACTAATGATGCCACAAACTATCCCGTTCCTCCCAGATACGTGCAGTCTATATTGCGATCAATACAAAAGCATAACCGTCCAAACTACTTCGTTATTGTAACAACCTTACCGCGCAACATCGCTTTCACGTGATAAAAAAGCTCCAACATATTGAGGGGATAGATTCAACTTAAAAATGCAACCACGTTTACAAATATAAGCAAAGAACTTTAAGTGGTGTTTTGAATCCCATCTTTTTTTTCTTAGTCTTGCGTTTATTTTATATTGATATTATTTAATTTGATTTTCTTTAAATTACTTAAAATCAATCTATTAAGGAATGTATTGTCTATAGAGCTTATGAGTAAACTCTATGGGCCCATTTTTTCCATGTGCAGTAGAGATACGCAAAAAATATTTCCGCATCTAAAACTTTTGCCAACCACTTGTGGTCTGCAAATTCTGGTCCGTTGGCTGTTATTATTGTAACATCATGTCTGTAAGGCAGCAGCATGAGGAAATTTATAGATCCATAGGCAGGTACGAAAGGAACAAATGTGTCTATACATCCCATTATTTCAGATTTTTAAGCGAAAAGGCATCAGATTATTTTCCAAGTACCTTTTTCAAGGAAAAGAATTTGGCATTTGACTGCCTATGAGGATTTCCAAAAGGGAACTAACTGAATTTCCCTCACAGAAACCTTTCTCATAGCTGTGCACCTTGCGTTCCTGTATACATGGGGTTTACACAAAATGCCACTGGGAAGTGCTATTACAAACAAGCATAGTAAATCTCAAAAAGAATGGGCAATAGCCTCATCGAGACCTATATGGCATGTTGGAATTTACCGTCAAACGAAGCGAAAAAGAGTGAAAAGATATTGACAAATAGTCGCTTATATTTCGATTATTCCCAAGCGAGCAAGGTGTTGAACGAAAATACGGCCGTTTTGAAAGTTTTCTGTAACGTTCTATGAACCAGAAATTTGTGGGGACAACATAGAAATATAGAATAAATAGTTTTTCTTAGCTGTAGTGATTAGTGCTTAATGGCTGTGTGATTAGTGCTTTAACACGATGCGTTCCAAGCCTAATCACAACGCCATTACAGCCTATACACAACGCCATAAGATACCAATGGCGTAACAACATTGTAAACATGGTGGCGTCTAAGCAAAATAAAGACTAAATTTCAAATTATTTTTCTGTAGAATGGCCATCATGGAGCACGCAAGTTTTAGATAATTTAATTTACAAAAGACACATGGACATCCTGACGCTCTAAACATCAATGACCAGTCCCTCGTTTGCCAAAACCGTATTGGGAAATATCTCTTGCGCCTCTTGCAAAAGCACCTTCTCGTCTTCGTAACGCGCGCTAAAATGCCCCAGCACAAGTTTGCCGGCGCATGCGTCACGCGCCACCATGGCCGCTTGCGCGGCCGTGGAGTGATAGTAGAGCTTGGCACGTTCCGCCAAACTACTGTCATAAGTGGCCTCGTGGTATATCGTCGTGACCCCCTTGACCACCTGCCAGAGCCGTGGCATATAGCGCGTGTCGCTACAATAGGCATAACTGCGCGGCGGATCGGATGGCGACACCAGTCGGTCATGGGGTATAATCTCGCCGTCTGGAGTGACCCAGTCGGCACCGTTTTTGATATTGGCGATTTGGCTCACAGGTATATTGTAAAAGTCTATCATGTCGCGACGAATGTGCGGCAACGTGGGGCTCTCCCTAAAAAGATAGCCACAGCATGGTATGCGGTGCTGTAACGGGATGGTCTCCACGGTAACGCTGCGGTCTTGATAGACAACAAGGTGACGCCCCGTCTCTACCGCGTGAAACACCACGTTAAATTCGAGGCTGTTGCAAAACAGTTTTATCATGGCATCGAGCATGGGACCCAAGTCGGCCGGCGCGTATACATGGAGTGGCGCCGTGCGCCCAAGCATGCCAAAGGTGGAAATAAGCCCTATCAACCCAAAGCAATGGTCGCCATGCAGGTGGGATATGAAGATGGCTTGTATCTTTGTGAAACCCACATGCGCTCGGCGCAATTGCACCTGCGTGCCCTCGCCGCAATCCACCATGAAAAATTTTCCACGCACCTCCACCACTTGCGAAGAGGCGTTGTGTTTCAGCGTAGGCGTGGCACTTCCACAACCAAGGATATGTATCTTGAAAGGTTCCATACGGGTGCTCAAGGCACAAATGGTGTTATGGCCGCTTGAAAGTGAAGATGCCCTGCTTGTTTTCAAGGTAGAGCGAGTCTTTTCCAAGCTTCACGATATCAAAGGTATCCTTGTTTAACAATAGTTGTCCGTTCAATATTTTCCAATTGGTCCAAGGATTTGTCTCGGCCTTGACATTCGACCTGACGGTGCCATCTTCGAGGATGTCGAAGTTTTTGTCCAAGCTTGTCCACTTGCCAAGGAGCGTGGTGATATTGACGACTTTCTTGGCCACCCGCTCATTATCCAGGCCCTTGCCCTCTATCACCGCAAGCCTGTCGCCCACCAACAAGCCTCCCTGCACGTCTTGCTGGCCGTCCGCGCTCTCAAGAATCATGTATTGCAGGCTGTCGCCAGCGTCGGTGATAAGTTCTAAAGAGTGCATGGCCGTGCCCTCGCCGCATGTGCCATAGACGGTGGTGTCTATCACGGCGTTATCCACTTGAAGCGAATCTGCAGGCTTCCGAGCGTTTTTTTTGGAGCCAAATTGGCAACTCCCTAATACGAATAACGCCCCAAACAAAATTACGGCAAAACTAAATTTTGCCTTAAAATAATATGTTTTCATATCTCGTCATTATTATTTTCATGTAGTTTGGCCTCATTCCAGAGAGTGTCCATCTCTGCCAATGTTACCTCTCCCATCTGTCGCCCCGAGGCTTTCACCTTGCGCTCCACATAGTTGAACCGGCTGACAAACTTGCGATTGGTACGCTCCAAGGCATTGTCAGGGTTAAGATGGTATAGCCGCGCCGCGTTGACAACGCTGAAAATGAAGTCGCCAAGCTCGCTCTCCGATCGCTCCACGTCCTCTTTGTTCAGTTCCGTTTCCAACTCTCGAAGCTCCTCGCGCACCTTATCCCACACGTCCTCGCGTTTTTCCCAGTCGAAGCCCACGTTGCGAGCCTTGTCCTGAATGCGGTACGCTTTGATCATCGATGGCAAGGCTTGGGGCACGCCGCTCAGCACGCTCGCGTTGCCATCCCGCTCTCGCTGCTTGACTTGCTCCCACGTTCGTTCCACCTGCCCGGCTGTCTCTGGAGTGTCGCCTGTCGAGGTTTCATCAGCCTTGTAGACCACTTGGCCTTGGTCGTTGATTTTCATGTCAGGATTGGAAACGCCGAAAGGCTCATTGTCTATTCCCCAATCACCACTTGACTCGCGCCAATCAATAAACGGATGGCGAAACATTAGTTTGTCGGCTTCGTGGTCGCAGACATCGGCTATATCAAACGAACGGTTCTCGTCGCCTATGAGCGAGTAGAACATGACATGCTCCATCACGTCGCCGAGCTCTTTCATAATCTCCCGGCTATCGTGCTTGGACAGCGCGTCGGCAAGTTCGTAAACCTCCTCGATAGTGTTGGGTCTAAGGCTGTCCAAAGTTTGTTTTCTGTCCCAAGGACATTCTTTGCGCAGACGGTATTGCACGTCGAGCAGCCGTCCGAAAGCTGCCAACATTTCTTCTCGTGTATGCACTTTAAGTATCTTTTTAATGCAAAGTTACGGCTTTTAGGTGGATAATTCGTAACTTTGCATTGTTTTTATACGAATAAATCAGATACATAAGACATTCATCAATGGAAATAGCAAGTAAGTATGACCCTCAAGAGGTAGAGTCGAAATGGTATGAGTATTGGCTAAAGAATAACTTTTTCAGTTCCAAGCCTGATGGGCGCGAGCCTTACACCGTCGTCATTCCGCCTCCCAACGTCACAGGCGTGCTTCACATGGGACACATGCTGAACAATACGATACAAGACATTTTGGTGCGCAGGGCGCGCATGGAGGGCAAGAACGCTTGCTGGGTTCCTGGCACAGACCATGCCTCTATCGCCACCGAGGCCAAGGTGGTGGGCAAGCTCGCGCAACAGGGCATCAAAAAAACCGATATCTCTCGCGATGAGTTTCTGAAGCACGCATGGGAGTGGACTCATGAGCACGGTGGCATAATATTGAAGCAACTGCGAAAGTTGGGATGCTCGTGCGATTGGGACCGTACTGCTTTTACCATGGACGAGACGCGCTCGGAAAGTGTCATCAATGTATTTGTAGACTTATATAAGAAAGGGTTGATATATCGTGGCGTGCGCATGGTGAACTGGGATCCGCAGGCGCAAACGGCCCTCTCTGACGAGGAGGTAATCTATAAAGATGAGCATTCCAAGCTGTTCTATTTGAAATACTATGTCGCCCAAGAGGACCAAGCCAGCGTGAAACGGCTCGACGACGGCAACGTGATACACCAAGACAGCAAGGGATATTACGCCGTGGTGGCCACTACACGGCCCGAGACCATCATGGGCGACACGGCTATGTGCATCAATCCGGACGACATCAAGAACACTTGGCTACGTGGCAAGCATGTGGTGGTGCCTTTGGTGAATCGCGTCATTCAAGTGATCGAAGATGATTATGTAGACATTCAGTTTGGAACAGGGTGCCTCAAGGTGACCCCAGCGCACGACACCAACGACCATGCCTTGGGATTGAAGCACGGATTGGAGACCATCGATATCTTTAACGATGACGGCACTATCTCCGAGGCGGCCGGCCTCTACGTGGGGCAAGACCGCATGGAGGTGAGAAAGCAAATCTCACAGGACCTTCAGACGGCCCAACTGATGGAAAAAATAGAGGACTACGACAACAAGGTGGGGTTCTCGGAGCGCACCAAGGTGCCCATAGAGCCCAAACTCTCGACGCAGTGGTTTCTCAAGATGAATCATTTCGCCGACATCGCCCTCGAGCCAGTGATGAGCGACGAGATAGAGTTTTATCCCAAGAAATACAAAAACACATATCGCCATTGGCTTGAGAACATCAAAGATTGGTGCATCTCAAGGCAGTTGTGGTGGGGGCATCGCATACCGGCTTACTATTTCAAGGACGCGTCGGGCAAAAACGCGTTCGTGGTGGCCAAGAGCGCGGAGGAGGCCTTGGAGCAAGCCAAGAAGCAAAACCCGGCGCTGACGGCCAATGATTTGACGCAAGAGAGCGACTGTCTTGACACATGGTTCTCGTCTTGGTTGTGGCCTATCTCGGTATTTGACGGCATAAATCATCCGGACAACGAGGAGATTAAATACTATTATCCTACCTCCGACTTGGTGACCGGCCCAGACATAATCTTCTTCTGGGTGGCCCGAATGATCATGGCAGGCTATGAGTATCGAGGCACTTTCCCATTCAAGCACGTTTACTTCACGGGTATTGTGCGAGACAATCTCGGCCGAAAAATGAGCAAGAGCCTTGGCAACTCGCCCGACCCATTGAAGCTCATCGATAAATATGGAGCCGATGGCGTGCGCATGGGCATGATGCTCTCGGCGCCCGCCGGCAATGACATACTGTTCGATGAAACGCTTTGCGAACAGGGCAGAAACTTCAACAACAAGATATGGAACGCCTTTCGATTGGTGCGTGGATGGCAGGCCGCCGACATGGAACAGCCCAAGGCGTGCAACCTCGCGGTGGCATGGTTTGACGCAAAGCTGCGAGAAGTGAACGCCACGCTGGCCGACCAATTCAAAAATTACCGCATATCCGAGGCACTAATGACCGTGTATCGCTTGTTCTGGGACGAGTTTTCGAGTTGGTATTTGGAAATGGTGAAACCAGAATACGGCAAGCCCATTGACAAGGTGACCTACGGGGCTACATTGGATTTCTTTGAAAACCTGCTCAAAATGCTCCATCCTTTCATGCCCTTTATCACCGAGGAGCTGTGGCAACATATCTTTGACCGCAAAAACGGGGAGAGCATCATGGACGCCACGATGGCCATAGGCACCCCTCACCCCACCGACCACGACCTGTGCGCTGACATGGAATATGTGAAACAAGTGGTTTCGGGGGTACGCACCGTGCGAAACCAAAAGAACATAGCGCAAAAAGAACAGCTTGAATTGCAGGCTGTGGGGCGCAACCATTACGAGGCTTACAACAGCATTATCGCCAAGATGGGAAACGTGAGCGACATCAAAGTGGTGAGCGACAAAGCCGCGGACAGCAGCGCTTTCATGGTAGGCACATACGAATTTGCCGTGCCAGTAGGTAACCTTATAGACGTGAACGCCGAGATTGAGAAACAGGAAAAAGAACTGAAACACTTGGAAGGCTTCCTCATGGGCATCAAGAAAAAACTGGCTAACGACAAGTTTGTGGCTCACGCCCCTGCCGATGTAGTGGCGCGCGAACGCAAGAAACAGAGCGACTCAGAGAAGAAAATAGCAATGCTTAAAGAGTCGATCGTAGCTCTTAAAAACGCATGAAATGAGAAAAATCATCCATATTCTCCTATTTTGGGTTGTCACAAGCACAGTGTTTACAGCATGCGGCAGCGACGATCCTGTGGACATCAACGAGGTGAACAAGCAAACCGTGTTGGTGTTCATGCCGTGGTCAGGCAGTCAAACTAATGCTGGACTGTACAGAATATTCCTCGAAAACTTAGACAGCATAGAAGGAAGCATCGTCAAGAACAAAGGAATGACAGGCCGATTGATGGTATTTATCAGCAGATCTGCCACCAAATCAGAGCTTTATGAGGTGACATACGAGAACAAACAGATATCGCACAAAAACGTCAAAACATATACGGGCACCGATTATGCCACGCCCGCCGGCATCGCGCAGATACTCAATGACGTGAAAGCAAACGCCTACGCACTCAACTATGCCATGATGATTGGGTGCCACGGATGTGGCTGGACTTATAAAAGCGACTGGAAAAGCTACCCCTATCAAGCCAAGAAACATGTATGGGTAGAGGCTCCGCAAGCCAAGCGTATGCCGTCAAGTGGTCATCAATCAGGCTACTTTCCCACCACAAGATTTTTCGGAAGTGTGACAAACATAACCAATGCCATAGACATAACAGACCTTGCCGCAGGCATTCAGAACGCTGGAATGAAGATGCAGTTTATCTTGTTTGACGACTGTTACATGGCCAATGTCGAGACCGCTTACGAATTACGCAATGCCACTAACTTTTTAATAGGCTCTACCTCGGAAGTGATGGCTCAAGGCATGCCGTATCAAGCCATTTGGAAATCATTGGCCAATGCCACGCCAGCCTACGCCGAGGTGGTCTCTGCCTTTCACGATTATTATTCAAAATACACCTACCCTTATGGCGCACTTAGCGCTGTGGACTGTCGGGAGCTGGAGGCTTTGGCCACCATCATGCGCGAAATAAACAAACGGTACACTTTGAACGAAGCGTTAATGGACAGTTTGCAGGTGTTGGATGGATTTAAAACGCCCATTTTTTACGATTTAGGCGACTATGTAACACGCCTTTGCGACAACCCTAATCTGCAAAGTGATTTTCGCGCCACAATGGACAGGGTGGTAAGAGCCAAATCGAACACAGACACGCTTTATTCATTTTTATATTGGGAGCCAGTGAAAATAAAAGTGAAATCCTACTCAGGACTGACCATATCAGATCCAAGTAGGAACTCGGTTGCCACCAAGGGGCGGCGGAAAACCAGCTGGTGGAAAGCCACACACTAAGCGTCACTCATAATCGTCAATGACACTGTTGGTAAAGTCCATCATTGGCTTGGCCACCTCGAAGAGCCTAACCATCTGCTTTGGCCATGCGTCTCCCTCAAAAAAATCGTCTGGAACGACTTGCCAAGCGCAGTAGTCTTTCATGCGCAGATACTGTATAAACTCATAGTCGGCGGGGAAATCGCGCGGCGACGTCTTAAGATGCGCAAGGCCGAAGCCTTTAGGATCGATGTGGTCATCACTCCAAACGCCCTCGCCAGCATAACCAAAACATTTTACGAAACGCTCGTTTTCCACGCGCTCGCGCCATTCGTCGATATTGCCCATAATCTCATTTCGCATAGCGGTCAATATGTTGGTGGGCAACCAATAGGCCCCAACGGCCAAAAGGCAACGGTTGGGTTGTAAGTGCAGGTAATAGCCAGCGTGCAAGTTTTTCTTGCCATGCGCCGATATATAAGCACCAAAATGTCGCTTATAAGGCGACTTGTCGGGCGAAAAACGTGTGTCGCGATAAAAACGGTAGGTGCAGTCCTTAACCGTAAGATGGGCCACCGAGTGATCTAAAACGCTGATAGCGGCAATGGCTTTTGCCACGCCATCCTCAAACGATTGACGTGCCTCTATGTATTCTTCTTGATGCTCCTTATACCACTCTCGGTTGTTGTTGGCAGTGATGTCTGATAGAAACTGTAGTATTTTCTTTATTTTCATCGTTTATTGTAGTTTACTTCCTTCCAGCCGTTTGGGGCAAAACGCGTCAAACGGGCATACTTCGCATTTAGGCTTCGCGCTTTGACAAACGTAGCGTCCGTGCAGCAACAGCCAATGATGAGCGTTGGGAATATCCTCGCGAGGAATGTCACGCATAAGGCATAGCTCCACTTTCAACGGTGTATTAGCCGTCTTGGGTACCAAGCCCAAACGATGAGCCACACGAAATACATGTGTATCGACCGCCATGGCGGCCTTGCCAAACCACACGGCCATTAACACGTTGGCCGTCTTTCGACCTACACCGGGCAACTTGACCAACTCTTTCGGATCGGAGGGTAGAACGCCATCATAGTCTGACTCTATCATGCGGGCCATTTCAACAAGATGCCTTGACTTGGCATTGGGATAGCTCACCGAACGGATATACTCATAAATGTCTTCAGGCTCCGCTTGAGCCATCTCTCCAGATGTGGGGTAACGACGAAACAACGCAGGTGTAACCTCGTTAATTCGCTTGTCGGTGCATTGCGCGGACAGCAACGTGGCACATAACAATTGGAACGCAGAACCAAACTGTAGCTCTGTTCCCACTATGGGTTTGTGCTCCTTGAAATAAGCCAACACCTGTTGATACCTATCCTTTTTTTTCATGCTATCTTCTATGTTTTCTGGCTACTGTTATCGCCACAAATGGCAATATCGCCATATTATAAAAAAAAAAGGAGATGCCGCAAGAGACATCGCGCGCCGTTAGCGACATGACATACATGGCATCTCCCCTTTATTGCAATGAGCGCCTAACTATTTGATAAGTTCTACGCTGCGTTTTAAGAATTTGTCTAACGCCTCGCCCTTAAGCATACCGTTTTGCAAAAGGGCCAAATCTATCAACTGATGCACGATGCCATTGCCCTTGGCATAATCCGCGAGTATCCCGTTGCGTTTGTCTCGCTGCTCATTGACGGCTTTCTCCGTCTTCTGCACATCGTCTTTCTCCTCTTGCGATATTTCCTCCGGTTTTTTCTTGTCTTGACTTTGGCGAAGTGCCGCAAGACGAGCCTCTAAGCCTTTCAGCTCACAATCAACAGGTTTCAAACTGTCGGCTGTGGTCTTATTGGCATTGTCCAACACATTTTTCACCAAGTGGTGGTCGGCATTTAACACCACGGTGTAGCTGTCGGGCATCTGGCCATAGAAACTCATGCCAGGCTGAAATTGGCTCATCTCTTTCATACGACGCATGTACTCGCTCTGCGTGATAATTACTGGCGAGGCATTCTCTCCAAGCGACTCCACCTCTACGTTGAAATTGGCTTTGTCTATTTTAGGCATTTGAGAGCGGAACAACTCTGACAAATTGTCACGATCAGCTTGCTCCATTTTTGTCTTGTTGGCGTCTTCTTTCACGATGAGACGGTCTATGATGTCTCCGTCAACTCTACTGAAACGCGACTTCTCAAATTTTTGCTCCAATAGGTTGATCATAGGAACCTCAAGCTGACCATCAAACAACAACACGTTGTATCCCTTGTTTTTGGCATTGGAGATATATGTATACTGTTCGTCCTTATTGGTGGCGTACAGGTAGATCAAATCGCCATTCTTGTCGGTCTGCTCACTCTTAATAAGCGTTTTGTAGTCGTCATAAGTGAAGAAATTGCCATCAACGTCTTTAAACAACGCGAAATCTTTGGCGCGATCGTAAAAGTCTTCTTGCGAAAGCATGCCATAATGGATGAACAATTTCAAATCATTCCATTTAGACTCGAAGTCCTTTCGGTCGGTCTTGAATATTTGTTGCAGACGGTCGGCCACTTTCTTGGTGATATATGTGGATATTTTTTTCACGTTGGCATCGCTCTGCAAATAGCTCCGGCTGACGTTCAACGGAATGTCAGGAGAATCGATAACGCCATGAAGCAAAGTCAAGAAATCTGGCACTATATTCTCAACTTGGTCAGTTACAAATACTTGGTTGCAATAGAGCTGTATCTTGTTGCGCTGCAACTCAATGGTATTCTGCACCCGTGGGAAATAAAGAATACCTGTGAGATGGAACGGAAAGTCCACATTAAGATGTATCCAGAACAACGGCTCGTCTTGCATGGGATAGAGCGTGCGATAGAACTCCTTGTAATCTTCGTCCTTGAGCGTGGCCGGCGTCTTAGTCCACAGTGGCTCAACGTTGTTTATAATGTTGTCCTCTTCGGTTTCAACCTGCTTGCCATCTTTCCACTCGGTTTTCTTACCAAATGCCACTGGCACAGCCATGAACTTGCAATACTTGTTAAGCAATTGCTCTATGCGACTTTTTTCGAGGAATTCTTTGCAATCGTCGGCAATATGCAGCACAATATCCGTGCCACGATCGGCCTTGTCGGCGTCTTCAATGGTGTATGAAGGCGAGCCGTCGCAGCTCCATTTCACGGCTTTGGCTCCCGCTTGATAACTCTTGGTGATGATATCCACGCGGTCGGAAACCATAAAGCTGGAGTAGAAACCCAATCCAAAATGACCTATGATCGCGTTAGCCTCATCCTTGTATTTGTCAAGAAAATCAGTAACGCCAGAGAATGCTATCTGGTTGATATACTTGTCTATTTCGTCAGCGGTCATACCAATGCCACGGTCCCTAAAAGTCAGTGTCTTTGCCTTTGGGTCCAAAATTACGTGTATCGTGATATCGCCTTTTTCTCCTTTAAAGTCACCTTTTTGAGCGAGCGTATTAAGTTTTTGGGTGGCATCGACCGCGTTAGCCACCATCTCTCTCAAGAAAATCTCATGGTCTGAATAGAGAAACTTTTTGATAACGGGGAAAATGTTCTCTGTCGTAACCCCAATATTACCAGTTTTCATACGTATATAATTTATTCTTTATCCACCCGATAGTTTGCAAAAAACATGCCAAACACTTTTCGACCCAGCCCGTAGCGAATTGCAAGCCTATTGAAAATAAATCCCCATATTCCAAATTCTTATTGTTTGGGCATAACCTTTATTGTGACTTTAGTCTTATTAGACAGAAGTTATGCTAATTAACTATTCCACTCGTCAGCATACGTTTTGCCATTTCTCATAGGTTGGCCAACTCAACTGTGTCAAGTCGTTTTTCTGTTATGTCTTAACCTCGTTTGTCGAGACACGGTTTTTTATCGCGTCTCGACGATGAGGAAGTCGCCGCAACGCAAAGTTACATTGTCTCGAATCTTTCTCTATGCATTATGGCTGATTGCTACAACATCTACCCCAAGTGTGCTGTCGGCATGGTCCTTTTCTCGCGGATATTGCGATAGGCAAGACAGGCAAGCTTGCAAAGCTCAGTGTCTGTCGGAAAGACGCCATTGGTCTTTATGATTTTACGAACTTGGCGGTGGTAACCATCCACGGTATTGGTGGCGTAGATGATCTAACAGATGGACATGGTTTGTTGAAAAGAACAGTTCAGCAAATCCACAAATTCCCTTTGGAGTTGCTTACACATCTACCATTAGGCGATTGCCGCTTACAGGTTTGGTCATGACATGATGGCTCTCTATCTCACACCCCTTAGCGGCTTTGGAGAAGTCCGCTAATACTTGATGGAAAGCCACGGCTTTGCCAAACAATGGCTTACCAGACTCGAAATGCTCTTCTGCGGCTGCCAATATCTTTGTGTACTCTTTGGTGTCATTGTACAAATTATATCGCGCTGTACATAACTAAGAAATTATAAATTTGTTATTATAGTGTATGACACAATTCAAATGACAACCTTTAGTATGGATATCTATTGCAAAGGGTTCCACCCTTGAGCCGTAATATCAAACTCTTCCCCATCTCTCGAAACAAGGCGTGTTCCCAAAGCCTCTTTTGTGATATAACCTATTTGTTTGATACCATGCTCCTCCAATTCGTTCAACTTGTTATGATCGCCTATAGAACATGTGAACAAGAGTTCATAATCCTCACCGCCATTCATGGCCGCCGTGATAACGTTCATGTTCAATTCCTCTGCCATCACAGCCGTTTGATAGTCTATAGGGATGTTTTTTTCATAAACACGACAACCACAATGGCTCTGCTTGCAGATGTGTATAAGTTCAGAGCTTAACCCATCCGATATGTCCATCATGGCCGTTGGCTGTATGTTATGCTCTCGTAGGAGATTAATGATATCTCCCCGAGCCTCGGGCTTAAGCTGCCGTTGCAACAAATATTCCTTACCGGCAAAATCAGGCTGAAAACTCGCTAATTGTGCACCCTGTTCTTGCAGATGCTTCACCAACGCATCGTTCCCTTCTTGTTTGGCCTTGCGAATTTTTTTGTTCAAGTCATCAACTTGGTGATAATAGACGGCTTTCTCCCGCTCCAGGAGTTGCAAACCCATATAAGCAGCGCCAAGGTCGCCTGTAACACAAATAAGATCAGACTCTTTTGCGCCGTGCCGGTAGACTATGTCGCACTTTCGAGCTTCACCCACGCAGGTGATGCTGATAGCCAATCCTGTAAACGAGGATGTAGTGTCGCCCCCCACAATATCTACGTTCCATTTATCACAAGCCCCTTTAAGTCCCCTGTAGAAATCTTCGATATCCTCTACCTTAAATCGTTTGCCTACAGCCAATGAGACCGTCATCTGTCGTGGTGTGCCGTTCATGGCGAAAACATCCGAAATATTTTCAACAGCGGCTTTGTACCCTAACTCCTGCATGGTGATATAAGTGAGGTCAAAATGAACACCCTCCATGAGCATATCTGTCGTGACAAGAACCTCTGTATCAGGATAGTGCATCACAGCACAATCATCTCCAACACCATAAACAGAAGACTTGTTTTTTAAGGTAATGTCTTTGGTGATATGGTCAATAAGCCCAAACTCACCGAGTTTTGATATTTCCATTGAAAAAAATAAGTGAAAGAATGAAGTGAAAATATGAACAAGACATGGGAAAAATAATATTTTGGAAGCATGTCACTATCCGTAATTACATTACCCCATCTATGTTTATATCAGCTATGACCGGCTGATCATCTCACGCATGATCTCTGTCATTTTAGGCTGAGCGGCATTGGCCGCTTCTTGCACTTCTTCATGACTAACTTCCACGGGGACGTCGAAGCCTCCCAAATCGGTGATTATACTTACTCCAAACACTTTTATACCAGTGTGGCGCGCCACAATAACCTCTGGCACAGTAGACATGCCAATGGCATCGCCACCAAGAATATGGAACATGCGGTATTCAGCTGGCGTCTCAAACGTAGGCCCCTGAACACCCACGTATACACCATGTTGCAACTTAATGCTTTTCTCTTTAGCAATACCATCTGCCAATTCTACTAATTTCTTGTCGTAAGGTTGGTGCATATCCGGAAATCTCGGGCCAGTGGGAAGATTAGGCCCATGCAATGGATGCTCTGGAAAGAAGTTGATATGATCAGTAATGACCATTAAGTCGCCAATGCTAAAATTTGGGTTCATACCACCAGCCGCATTGCTTACGAAGAGCGTCTCAATACCAAGCTCATGCATGACACGCTCAGGAAATGTTACCTCTTTCATGGAGTATCCCTCATAAAAGTGGAAACGTCCTTTCATGGCCATGATATCTTTTCCACCCAATTTGCCAAAAATTAGCTTACCATCATGTCCCTCAACGGTAGACACGGGGAAGTTGGGTATGTCTTTGTAAGAAAACTCATAGGTGTCAGTTATCTCTGAAGCTAATTGTCCTAAACCTGTCCCCAGAATGATTGCGGTCTTGGGGTTTGTTCTCATCCTTTGTCTTAACCAGGATGCTGTTTCTTGAATTTTTGCGTACATAGCTTATTATTTTAGTGTTAAAAGCCTCTTCTTGTCCTTGCAAGAACTTCACTTTAATCGGAAGTGCATATATATGCGCTTTCACTTCTGGCGAAAGTCCATCCGTATTAATCAATCGAGAGGCGTCTTTTTCTGTTGTAATAACTAATTTAGGTGAGGGCAAATTATCAAATGTCACGTTAATCAAATCGATATCTTTCGGCGTGAAAGAATGATGATCGCCAAATTTCAACGATGTGATAGTGCGACATTTGGTACGCAAGTCATTCTCCATCTGTTCCGGGGAAGCGATGCCAGAGACTTGCAATACATTTTTTTTAGATAGAAAAGCCAAAGGTTTTTGTTTGTTTACATTGACAGGCTCAGCACAATCCACAAAAACAGGTCGCGGCCAATCATAGTCAACACACGTAAAAAACAAATCTTGGTAAGGGAAAAGATTCATAGCCTTAGTTAGCACCCTAAACTCCATTGGCTTTAAATCCTTGGGGCATTTGGTCACGATAACCATGTCCGCCCTATTCTTTCCTTTCATAGGTTCGCGCAGGCGACCAGCCGGTAACAATTTATCATAAATGATAAGTCGATGATAATCCACCAATAAAATGTTAATACCCGGATTCACATACCTATGTTGGTAGGCATCGTCAAGCACGATGACATCCACATCATTGGTCTCTGGATCTGTCATCAGCCGGTTGATACCGTTGCAACGACTCCTGTCCACAGCCATGTATATGTCATCAAACTTCTTCTTCATTTGCCATGGTTCGTCGCCAATGTCATTTAAGGGCGTATCTTCATGGGCCAAAACATATCCATGGCTTTTGCGTTTATAGCCGCGCGATAATACGCCAACCTTTGCAATATCCCTAAGCAATCTCACTATATATTCCACATGGGGCGTCTTGCCCGAGCCACCTACCGTTATATTTCCTACGGAGATTACTGGGATATCGAACGATCGTTGTTTGAGAACACCTATCTCAAATAGATAGTTTCGCACACCTACGCCTATGCCGTAAAGCCAGCTCAGTGGCAACAGCCAATCGTTAATTTTGATAAGATCGCCCTCTGTGCGCATGTTTGATATGCAGTGCTTTTAAAAAGATGATCAAAATTAAACCTAAAGTTTATCTTTCCCTTTTTTCACTTTGCCTTCATCTTCATAGCTTTTCTTCGTCACTCTAACGCTTTCCATCTACCATGTTACAGACGTCATTCACGTTTCAAGGTAAAAAATTCAACAGAGCAACAGGCACAAATACGATAACCATAAATTTTATGAACACCCTACCTGTTAATTCAGCTTGATGAAGAAAGGCATCCGGGCCTGTAACTCACTCTGAGCCTCTGCCGTTTGCATGAGCATGAATGGCTCATAGAATATACCCAACGTGCTTTTTATTTTGTCATTGAGCAAGTTGTCTCCCTTTGTCTCTGCGACATCCATAAACTGTTCTATTATGCTGGCTGGAGCGGGATAGTCTGCCGTGTAATAACTTTCCACCTTGGCCAACTGCGCAGCCTTGGCCACAGCTTTGTCTAAGCCTCCCAAACCGTCTACCAATCCCAACTTGATGGCGTCACTACCCAGAAATACATGTCCTTGGGCGTTGGCCTCCACTTTGTCCATCGACATGTGCCTACCTTTTGCCACACGACTTTTAAACAACATGTATCCACGATCCAGATAGGTTTGCAAGAGACCTAACTGTTCGCCAGTGATGGGTTTGAAACCACCAAAGGTACTGTTACGATTGGTTTTCACCTCGTCATATTTTATACCAATCTTTTGCGTCATCAGCTCAGAGAAATCCGGTATTATCCCAAATATGCCAATGCTGCCAGTAATGGTAGTAGGTTCCGCATAGATGTAATTGGCTCCGCAGCTGATATAATAACCTCCAGAGGCAGCGGCACCACTCATCGAAACAACCACAGGCTTTTTAGCTTTGAGCTGCTCCACTTGATGCCATATCTGCTCAGAGGCATAAGCAGATCCACCGCCGGTGTTCACTCTGAGCACCACTGCCTTCACATCATCATCATCGGCAAGTGCTGCCAAATCTCTACACACATCTTTACCCACGATACATTGCTGTCCCTTGAAAACGTTTTGCGGCGCCCTATCGTCAATGATTTCACCGTAAGCATAATATACAGCTATCTCATCTCCCTCGGATTTATCCGACACATTCATCATTGCATTGACCGAGATTTGGTTGACATCGTCATCCATGTCTATCTTCAACATCTTCTTTACGACATCTTTCACTTGATCATTATAAAGCAAACCATCAACAAGTTTGTATTTCACCATATTTTTAGGGTCATCAAAAGAGATGAGACGGTCAGCATATTCTCCGAGTGCTTTTACGCTGATACCACGACTTTGGCTTACAGCCTGACACATCGTCTGCCACCAGCCATTAATATATCGTTCCGTTTGCTCACGACTGGGTTTACTCATGCGGTCTTCGGTGTATATCTCCGTAGCACTCTTATATTTTCCACATTTCACAGGTATCATCTTAATGCCAATCTTGGCATATGCGTCTTTAACAAAAGCCAACTGCCCACCAATGCCACGCCAATCTATGGTACCCTGCGGATTCATGTAGATTTTGTTTGCCACCGAGCATAAATAATAGCATTGCTGAGAATACACCTCTCCATAGGCCACTATCCATTTGCCAGTTTTCTTGAAATCAGCAAGCGCGGCGCGCAATTCCTCCAGCTGCGCCATGTCAGCTTGCAAAAAACCCGCATTAAGAAAGATTCCTTTAACACGCTTGTTGTCTTTGGCCTTTTTTATGGCAGAGAGAGTCTCTCGCATGCCCATAGCGTTAGTTCCCACCAACATGGTTTTGAAGTTTTCGTCGCCCTGCTCCTCCATGACGCCATTAAGATCCAACACCAAAACCGTATTGTCTTTTACTTTTTGGGTGGCTTCTGTCGAAGCAACAATGCCCACCAAACTCATCATTCCCAATGCCGTGAGAATGATACCAAAAACAAATAGGCCAACAACGGTCGCGCCCACATACTTAACAAAGTCTTTCATCTGCTTGGTAATATCGTTTTTAAAAGTTGATATTTGATGCAAATATACAGTATTTTTTTGAAAGTTACGTGCATTTTGCTTGTTTTTCTTGTGGGAATTGCTTATTTTTGTAACATGAAACGAAAAGCAATAGTAATGGGTGCCAGTTCTGGCTTGGGACGCGAAGTCGCCATCAGACTGCTTCGAGAAGGATGGACGGTAGCCGTGGCTGCACGTCGAATGGATGCATTACAAACCATACAAGTACAAGGAAAGAGTGCTCCCATCGCGGCATGTATTGATGTGACAAGCGAAAACGCAGCCAGCGAGATGCGGTCCTTGATTGAGAAAATAGGTGGCGTGGACCTATATTTTCATGTGTCGGGCATTGGAAAGAAAAACATGCAACTTGACCCGACAATTGAGTTAAACACCGTTCAGACCAACGCCGTGGGCTTCACGCGAATGGTAGGAGAAGTCTTCAGGTGGATGGCAAGTCATGATGGTGGGCACATTGCGGTGATATCAAGTGTAGCTGGCACGCGTGGCTTAGCGTTGGTGCCAAGCTACAGTGCCACCAAGGCTTTCCAAAACAATTATATCCAAGCGTTGGAACAACTCTCTTACGCGCGCAAACTGAATATTAAGTTCACGGATATCCGACCCGGTTTCGTAGACACAGACCTTATACGTGGCTCACATTTTCCAATGACCATGACCATTGACGAGGTGGTTGACGAGATGATGGCAGCCGTGAGCCATGGCATGCACGTCAGGGTGATAGATTGGAAATGGCGAATTGCCGTTGCCATTTGGCGCCTCACACCTCAATTTATTTGGCGAAGACTACAATTAATAAAGTAGAAAACAGGTATAAACCATTGCCATTCTTAAATATGTCGACCAGTCAAGTCAAAATCTTGACCATCGAATGACACTGGCTGAATTAACAGGATATAATACACAAACCGACGAAACGAGACACGTCGAAGTAGACAAGAAAGAATGTGTGAGTGAGAAAAATGGCGCATTATTATATTTGAAATCAAAAATTCTATCGAGGATATCTCAAGGAATAACCTTGAAACGAATACGATAAGTCATTTTTGATTGGTTCCAATTGATTCCAAGAATTTCAAATCTACCAATTTGCCCGGTAGAACGAACGTGTTTTCCTATGGCGAGGCATGCGTCAAGGTCACCAATTTTTACACATTTGAAAGTATCAGCGTTTTCTTTAGACAACCTTTCATAATACTCTGTATCGTGCAATTCTTTACGATCAATATACACGTAGGTGACCGGCATATCCGCGGAAATAAGCTCATTCATCCGTAGCTCAATATTTTTTTCCTCCTTCTTATCTGGTTTACGATTAAGGACAAAACTCATATTGCTCTTCTTACGCTCAATTTGTGAATTACTCGAACATTCACAACCAAACAGAGATACCATCACTTGGTTGAGCAGATACTCAGCCGTCCGCGCAGGTGGAAAATCGTCATGACCATCCATGTTAGACAAATATGTGTAGTCTTCCATTTAAATACAGAATTTAATTATTCTTCCACAATGTGGTTTAACGTCCATGTTAACCATCCCGTCCTTTTGCAAATTCACTTCAACAGTGTCTCCTGCTAACAAATCAATCGCTTTAAAAACGCTCTCTTTCAATCCCAAAACCTCAAAAGCGTGCGCGGGAATTGTAATCCCTACATTGCTTTGTTCGTCCGAGAAGTTAACAACAACCAGTATAACATCTTTCTCATGTTTGCGCATAAAGGCGTAGTGATATCGAGGATTCAAATTGGGCGAATGTAGATTCACGTACATCAGGTCAAAAAAATCTCCCCTCGCCACAGCTTGCTCGGTTCTTGCTATCCGCAATATTTGCTGATATTTTCGCCGCAAAAGCCTTGATTCCTCTTCTAAACGCGACGTATCGAAATACCCGTGGTACAACTTTTCTATATGCCAATAATCAAAGATGGTAGTACGTCCGTCTTTGCCAGAAAATCCCTCCGAGTCCATTCCTTCCTCCCCAAGTTCCTGCCCTGCATAAACCATCAAGGCGCCTTTTGAGAGCGTAGCCATGACGATAAAAGCCGGAATGGCTTTGAAAGCGTCGCCACAAAAATATTCACTCGCTATGCGTTGCTCGTCATGGTTCTCCAAGAAATAGAGCATGTGGTCTTTTATATCGTCCACATTTTGCCAATAGCGGGTGATAGAGCTTGCCGATCGTCTATCGCATATAATGTCCCTAACGCAATCATACATGCCCACTTTGTCATAAAGATAGTCAAATCCCACATGAACAAAGGCTCGATATTGGTTGGCATCATACACCTCTCCTATGAAAATGATTTTAGGATAGCGACTTTTTACGGCTTCGATGGCATATTTCCAAAATGCCATTGGTACCATTTCCGCCATGTCACAGCGAAAGCCATCCACACCTTTAGTTGCCCAAAAAAGCAAGATGTCCACCATCTTCCGCCATGTGTCAGGCAATGGGGAAAAATGCTCGCTACGGCCTCCGGCATCACAATAGTCCACACCATAGTTTAGTTTGACCGTCTCGTACCAGTCATTGACGGTTGGCCTGTTGTCGAATCGGTCATTTCCCGTACATTTGGCAGGGCGTTCGATATAGGGCTCCTCTCCTTCCCGTGGCGATACCGGTGGGAGAAATGTTTGTCCTGGACAATAATAGAAATTGTTTTGAGCAAAGAAGTGCTTGGTCGTGTCATCCTTCTCTCCCAAGTCGTCCACTCCCTCAGGCCGTCCAATGGATTGGTATTCCCTTGCAACATGATTGGGCACAAAGTCTATGATTACCTTCATGCCCAGCCTATGGGTACGTTTTACCAAACTTTCAAACTCTTCCATTCTATGACTGACATTATCCGCCAAGTCTGGATCCACATCATAATAATCTGTGATAGCGTATGGAGAACCGGCCAATCCCTTCACGACGGATGCGTGTTGGCATGGTATTCCAAAACCGGTATAGTCTGTAGCAGTGGCATGACGAATGACACCGGTGTACCAAATATGCGTAAATCCCATGTCACGCACACTTTTCAGCCGAGTATCATCCAAGTCGCTCAACTTTCCCACTCCGTTTTCTTTGAGTGTTCCACTATGCTTACGGCGAGGGTTGGCGTTTCCAAACAACCGAGGAAGAACTTGATAAATTATTACTTTCTTGTCCATTAAATCAGTGCCCGAGACGTTTCTTTTGAAAAAAAAGAGAGATTGCCACCAAACAATATACTTGGCAATCTCCCTTATATATAATAATGAGGTTAAACCATACCGTGGGCATTCACATCCCTATCAATACGCCCTATCATTCCTTGCAACGCCTTGCCGGGGCCACACTCAGTAAAATCGTCCGCACCCGCGGCTATCATGTTTTGCACGCTCAACGTCCAGCGCACCGGACTTGTAAGTTGGGCTATCAAATTACGTTTAATATCAGCGGCATCTTCATGGGCTTTCCCGTCCACGTTTTGGTACACGGGGCATTTAGGATCGGAGAAAGTCGTGCGCTCTATGGCGGCCTGAAGCTCATCTTTGGCAGGCTGCATCAGTGGTGAGTGAAACGCTCCACCAACCTTAAGCGGCAGCGCGCGTTTAGCGCCAGCAGTCTTCAGCTTGTCGCACGCTTCCATGATACCCTCGTTTTCGCCAGAGATAACCAGCTGTCCGGGGCAGTTATAGTTTGCCGGCACAACTGTCTTGCCACCATCGCTCACCTCTTGGCAAACCTCTTCTACTTTTTCGTCAGGCAATCCAATAATAGCGGCCATCATGCCCGGATTAGCCTCGCAAGCCTTCTGCATAGCATTGGCGCGCGCAGCCACCAACCGAAGGCCATCTTCAAAGCTAAGCGCTCCCGCCACAACAAGCGCCGAAAACTCACCGAGCGAGTGTCCTGCCATCATCGAGGCTTCCATCTTGTCGCCCATGCACAAAGCGGAAATCACACTGTGCAAGAAAACTGCAGGTTGAGTGACGCGGGTTTCTTTCAACTGTTCGTCCGTTCCGGCGAACATGGTGTCGGTGATATTAAATCCAAGAATTTCGTTGGCTTTATCAAACAATTCCTTGGCGAGAGCCGAACTCTCATAGAGTTCTTTACCCATTCCTACAAACTGTGAGCCCTGTCCGGGAAATACAAATGCTTTCATATTACAAATAGTCTAAAATTGATTTTATGCCTGCAAAGATACAAAAAAATATACATTGACGCAACGTGCTATGTATTAATTAATATCGAGCCATCAAACCTTTTAAACCGACCTTAGGCAAAACAATAAAGAAAAAAGCCCATTCTTGAAGACGCAAAATCCCAATCACTTCAATAAAGTGATTGGGATCATTACATATACTTGTTTTACAGTACTTAAAGTATAGGTCTTAATTATTCTGCTGCAGGAGCCTCTGTCTCTGTTTCCGTTGTCTCCTCTGCTGCCAGTTTGGTACTCTCCTCCGTGTCAGCTTGTGCTTCATCAGCATTAGCCTCTACTGGTTTTTCCTCTTTTTTAGCAACAGGTTCTGGCTTATTCTCTGCCACTACCTTAACAGGCACCTTTACCTCAACCTCCTTGTGGAAGTGTACCACGGCCTCATAGTCGCCCACTTTGCGAGCATCGCGCATGGTGATAATCTTACGATCAATCTCTATGCCCTTCTTGGCAAGCTCCTCTGCTACAGTGGCAGCGGTTACAGAGCCATATAGATGACCCGTTGCGGCCACCTTGGCACTTATCTCCAGAGCCACGTCCTTGAGGGCCTCGGCGCGCTTCTCAGCCTCAGCTTTTTGAGCGGCAAGTTTCCCAGCCTGCTGTTTCAAGTTTTCGGCAAGCACTTTCTTGGCACTCTTAGAGGCTATAACAGCCTTGCCCGTAGGGATGAGGTAGTTACGACCATAGCCGTTTTTAACGTTCACGATATCGTTCTTGTATCCAAGACCGATGATGTCTTCTTTCAATATAAGTTCCATTTCTACCCTCCTTTTTTACTTCATCAAATCGGTTACATAAGGAAGCAGGGCTATCTGGCGAGCACGTTTAACGGCCTGGGCCACGCGACGCTGATATTTCAATGATGTGCCTGTAATGCGACGGGGAAGAATTTTTCCCTGCTCGTTCAAAAATTTCTTCAAGAATTCAGCATCCTTATAATCTATATACTTAATGCCACTCTTCTTGAAACGGCAATATTTCTTCTTCTTTGTATCAATAGAAGGAGCGTTCAAATAACGAATTTCTGATTTTTTCTGCTCTGCCATAATTATGCCTCCTTTTTTGCTGCCCATTTAGCGCGACGTTTCTCAGCATACGCTGACGAATACTTGTCGAGCTTCACGGTCATAAAACGAATAACTTTCTCGTCGCGGCGATAGCCTGTTTCGAGAACATCTACTACTGTTGGCTCAGCTTTGAACTCCAACAGGCAATAGAAACCTGTTGATTTTTTCTCAATAGCGTAAGCCATCTTCTTCAATCCCCAGGCCTCTTCGTTCAAAATCTCAGCACCATTGTCGGTGAGCAGTTTCTTGAATTTAGCGACCGTTTCCTTCATCTGTTCATCAGACAAAACGGGAGTCAAAATGAAAACGGTTTCGTAATGATTCATATTACTGTTTGTAATGAATTAAAATGTTAATTTGCAAAATGCGTGTGCAAAGGTAATATTTTTTTCCTACACAACAAGCTGACAACCACTGTTTTTTTGCTATTTAACATAAATTGGACGTATAAAAGCGTGTTTTTTTCGTAATTTTGCTGCCGTTATGAATATCGCGGCTAAATTATACCATGTTATTGTGAGTGGAATTAAAAAGAATAGGTTCTACTTGGGGCTTCCTCTTGTATATATAGGGGTTCTTTTTTTAGCGCTGCTATTCGCTTTTGGGCTCACCAACCACAACGTGTTGCTCTTACCAACCATTATGATTATTGCTGGTATTTGGGGCTTTATCAAATACGAAAAAAGCAAAAGCGACTATTGATATCTCACTATCAAGACATTCGAAATGTTTCAAGCGCGATAACCATCATCACTTTTTGTAAAATATTTATTATAAAAAACACAGCGTCTTTTTATACAGAAATAGAACGGATAACCATGCGTTTAGCAAAGAAAAACGTCTATTTTGTATGCCCGTGGGCACATCGCAAGGCCCCACACCACGTGTCGCTGCGCCGATTGGTATTTATTGGCACCACGTAAAAGTATTATTCGCATCGCGACAAATACCTAAACGGTTCGTGTTTAGGCATCAATCCACACTTGAATAAGGCCTAAAGACAAACTATCCGCAACGCATTTTACAGCTCACCAAGGTGTATTTTGCATAACACGCTGCGCTACTGTGACTTACAAAAGTCGCTCATATTTGGCATATTTACGCCCACATGTTATCTCGTTTGCAAATAAGCGATGTACAAACGCCATTTTATCAAAATTTTTCAATATATTTTTTCACATAGACCGAGAGACAAATAGGGGTTAGAAATTATAATCATATAACGATGGCCATACGGTCTTGACAGAGTACATGCACAACCCTCTCATGCTTTTAAAAATCTTTTAACTTGACACATACCGCGTTTCTTATCTAAAATAGCTAACTTTGCATATTAAAGTCCGCCTACGGTTCTCACGAGACACCACTGCGGAGACTAACACAAACATAGTGGGTGACGCTTTGTCATCTTTCGCATTGTACTTGTAGCAAAACGCAAACACGCTTAGTCGTGCGGCTTACCACGCCCACTGGCTTTCCTCTACCTTGCCTATCGAGACAAGACGCGAGCTTTGCCAAGGCTTGCTTGCAAATACCACCTATACAACATGGAAATCAGAAAACACGCACTATTCGCACTTATGGCAGTTTTTGCCACGTCATTGACAGCGCAAAACACATCGCCCACCATATCGCCTACCGGCACCTATACCGACGCCGAGGGTAACGAGCAGACCACTACGACCATCGCCGCTTCGGCTCCACTCAACGTCACTTTTATGGCCAACGCTGAGCACACGGAGGGATGGACGGCCCATTACGAATGGCACTTTTACAAAGAGGGTGATCGAGATCATTGCTATCTCATAAGATACGAGCCAAACACGACACTCAATTTTGTAGAGGCTGGCACTCACCTCGTAGAGTTGTGGGCCACTTTCACGCAGGGAACAGACAGCGTGGCCTACACCAACCAATACTGGACATCGGAGGGTACACCCATCAGTGTATCAATATATGAGAGCAAACTGGAAATGCCAAACGCTTTCTCGCCCAATGGCGACGGCATTAACGACGTTTACAAGGCTAAGGCCGGCTACCAGAGTTTGATCGAGTTTAAGGCCACCATCTTCAACCGTTGGGGGCAAAAAATATATTCATGGGATGATCCTGCGGGTGGATGGGATGGCAAGTACAAAGGCAAGAACGTAAGTCAAGGCGTTTACTACGTGTTAGTCAGGGCCAAAGGCGCCGATGGGCGAACGTACAACATAAAACGAGACGTAAATCTGCTAAGAGGATACACAGAGGGCACAGGCGGCAGCGAGCTTCCATGACACGGCACATTCTTCTCTAAGCGGAGCCACGATGGCCTGTCACCACATTTTATCACTTTACCCAAGAAACAACCATTACATTGGAAATGATCCGAAACACAAACACTCAGGACAACGACGAGACCCCAAAATCCACACGCCAACAGATAGAAAAGGTCAACGACAATGACAGCGCTGTACACACGCCAACGCCAACTCGCGAAACTTCTATAAATGGATCGTGGATAGACGTGTATGGAGCGAGGGTGCACAACCTTAAAAATATAGACGTAAACATTCCGCGCGTTTCGCTCACCGTCATTACCGGCCTGTCAGGGTCGGGCAAGTCCTCGTTGGCTTTCGACACCATTTTCGCCGAGGGACAACGTCGGTATATTGAAACTTTCTCCGCTTACGCACGCAATTTCCTTGGCAACATGGAGCGCCCCGATGTTGACAAGATAACCGGTTTAAGCCCCGTGATCAGCATAGAGCAGAAGACCACCAACAAGAACCCACGCTCCACGGTGGGCACTACGACCGAGATATACGACTATTTGCGCCTGCTCTATGCGCGCGCCGGCACGGCGTATAGCTATCTGAGTGGTGAGAAGATGGTAAAATACACTGAGGAAAAGATCCTCCACATGATACTCACAGACTATGACGGGCACGCCATCTACATACTTGCGCCACTTGTAAGGCAGCGCAAGGGCCACTATCGGGAGCTCTTCGACAGCATGCGCCGCAAAGGATACCTTTACATGCGCGTGGACGGCGAGATGAAAGAGATTGTCCGAGGCATGAAGGTGGATCGCTATAAAAACCACAATATAGAGGTGGTGGTGGACAAGCTGAAAGTGAGTGGCAAGGATGACGAGCGGCTCAAACGCAGCGTGCAAGTGGCCATGAAACAAGGAGACGGCGTTGTCATGATTATGGACAAGGCGACGGGCGAGGCGCGCAACTTCTCCAAACGGTTGATGGACCCCGTGACAGGACTGTCTTATGGCGAACCAGCGCCCAATATATTCTCGTTCAACTCACCCGAGGGGGCATGCCCTCGATGCAAAGGTTTGGGCTATGTGAGCGTGGTCGACATGAAAAAAGTGATACCAGACAAAAGCCTTAGCATCAGGGAGGGAGCTATAGTGCCACTTGGAAAATACAAAAACCAGATGATATTCTGGCAGATAGAGGCAATACTTAAAAAATATGAATGCACGCTCAAGACGCCTTTCAAAGACATACCACAAGACGCAGTAAGCGAGATCATGGATGGAACGCTCGAGGATGTGCGCATAGACAAGAACGTGGTGCATACCTCAACAGACTACTTCGTACCCTTTGACGGGGTGGTAAAATACTTGCGCACAGTCATGGAGGCGGACGACTCAAAGGCGGGACGCAAATGGGCCACACAGTTCTTGGCCAACGCCGAGTGTCCGGAGTGCAAGGGCATGAGACTGAAACGCGAGGCACTGTCTTACAAAATGTGGGGACAAAATATATCGGAGGTGTCAAATCTCGACATATCAGAACTGAAAGATTGGCTGGAGCACGTGGAGGAACACTTGGACAAGCAGCAACAAGTGATCGCGCACGAAATCGTGAAAGAGTTGCGCGCGCGTGTCAATTTCTTGTTGGAGGTGGGACTCGACTATATTTCTCTGAACCGCCAGTCGGCCTCCTTGTCAGGCGGCGAGAGCCAACGCATACGGTTGGCCACACAGATAGGCTCGCAATTGGTCAACGTGCTGTACATCCTCGACGAGCCAAGCATCGGACTTCACCAACGCGACAATCATCGACTTATCAAATCTTTGAAAGAGCTGCGCGACATGGGTAACACCGTGATCGTAGTGGAGCACGACGAGGACATGATGCGGGCGGCCGACTGGATCATAGACATAGGGCCTCGTGCCGGTCGCAAAGGTGGAGAGGTCGTGTTTCAAGGCACGCCTGCCAACATGCTCAAGACCGATACCATTACAGCCCAGTATCTCAACGGAGAGCGCGCTATCAAAATTCCACCCAAACGCAGGGAGGGCAACGGCAAGGCCATCAAGATATTCGGCGCGCACGGCAATAACCTGAAAAATGTGGACGTGGAATTTCCTTTGGGCAAACTTGTCGTGGTGACCGGCGTGTCAGGATCAGGAAAGTCTACCCTCGTCAACGAGACATTGCAGCCCATCCTTTCACAGCATTTTTACCGATCGTTGAAAAAGCCGATGCCATACGACAAAGTGACAGGTGTGGACAACATAGACAAAGTGGTGGACGTGGACCAAAGTCCGATAGGACGTACGCCACGCTCAAATCCTGCCACTTACACAGGTGTGTTCAGTGATATCAGGAATTTGTTTGTAAACTTGCCCGAAGCGAAGATCAGGGGTTACAAGCCCGGACGCTTCTCTTTCAACGTGAAAGGTGGTCGATGCGAGACTTGCGGTGGTAATGGTTACAAAACCATCGAGATGAATTTCTTGCCTAACGTGTTGGTGCCATGCGAAGCGTGCCATGGCAAACGATACAACAGAGAGACTTTAGAGGTGAGGTACAAAGGCAAATCGATAGCCGACGTGTTGGACATGACCATCAATCAAGCCGTGGAGTTTTTTGAGAATGTGCCTAACATTCTGCAAAAGATAAAGACACTGCAAGACGTTGGATTGGGATATATCAAGCTCGGGCAAAGCTCCACAACGCTATCGGGCGGCGAAAGCCAACGCGTGAAGTTGGCCACCGAGTTGGCCAAGCGCGACACGGGCAAGACGCTCTATATCCTTGACGAGCCCACCACTGGGTTGCACTTTGAGGATATACGCGTTTTGATGGATGTGTTGCAGAAACTTGTGGACAGAGGCAACACTGTGATAATTATCGAGCACAACTTGGATGTAATCCGATTGGCTGACCATATTATTGACATTGGCCCCGTGGGCGGTCGCGGGGGTGGTGAGATTCTTACCACAGGCACGCCGGAAGAAGTGGCAAAAAGCAAGCGAGGATTTACCCCTAAGTATATATAACGTTTGCCTCTATTCGCCCTCCTATGCAAAAGGCAAAGTCCAAGGGTGAGAGAAAGGGCTGCACGGAAATAGTTATGAGACTAATAAAAATTATATTTTATTTATCGTTTGCCTTGTGCCAAACGCTGCCAGTGTGGTCGCAAAACGACAAGAGCGCGTTGCGCGACAGTTTGACGGCAGCCACCGAAGCGCTGGCCTATCATCCCGATTCTGTTGACTTGAGATTGAGAAAAGCCGGTTGGAATGTACGGTTGGAGCAATGGCAATATGCGTTGGACGAATACAGCTATGTGTTGAAGCAAGAACCCAACAACATTGCCGCACTTTTTTACCGTGCCTATGTCAACGAGCGACTGTATCGGTATCGCTTCGCCCGATTGGATTATGAACACTTGTTGCGAATAGTGCCAGGGCATTTTGAGGGGGCTTTGGGCTTGGCGTTGCTCAACCAAAAAGACAAACACTACACCGAGGCGCTCGATGGTATCAACCAATTGGTGAACGCATATCCCAAATCGGCCATCGCTTGGGCCGCTCGAGCGGGCATGGAAGAAGAGCAAGGCATGTTGGAGCTATCAGAATACGATTATACCCAAGCCATAGAGCTTGCGCCCAACAATACCGATTATCTGCTCTCAAGAGCCGACATACGCATTCGGCTTGGGCAACTGGGTAAAGCGCGACAGGATCTTGAAGCATTGGTGAAACTCGGAATGCCAAGGGCAGCCCTTGGAAAATGGTTTGACAAGTGCAAGCGAGAATAAGTTACCAATCGTCCAAATTGGCCTTGGCCTCCACCCTATTCTCTATACGGTCGGGCAAAGCGGGAAAGAAATCCATATTGACAATACGCTCCACGTCGTCAACAGTGTTCACATACTCGTTTCGCGCGTGATGTCCTGGCACGTTTTTGAAAACAAAGCCAATGGCTTTTGGACTGCCCTTCATGCACAGAATGACTTTGAAAAATCCCACAGGGACTGTGACGCGACGTGGTCGGCCAATCTTCTTGTTGGATTTTTTAGAAAAAATGGGGCCACAAACAATATAAATCTCGCCATATTGCCGAGCCCAATCGCGACACTGTATCTCAAGGCTATTCCAATCGCCAGAATTGAGACTATGCAGCTGTGGACAAATATTGGTCATAAGGAAACATTCTCGCATGGCTTCCTTGTCCCATTTATTGTCGCCTGCTGGGCACATGTGACCTCGGTCATACCCCGACCGGTTATAATCGGAAGGAAACACTTGGTACTTAGGGTCGATGTCAAAATCTTCATGAAACTTCGCGCTTTTGCGTTTCCATGGCCCGTCAGTCTCCTCGCTCGTGAGCTTCCACGCCACCCAATTGGGTAGTAATGTCTCTGTATTGAAAGATAACACATAAGCCTTGCGACGTAAAACCTGTTCCGGAACATTTGTCAACCGAGCAGGCCAAGCAAGACTTTCGCCAGTCTCGACACGTGCCATGCCCTTGTCTCGATTATCTGGCCGACAATCTCTTAGCCTCGTCTCTTGGTCTCGACCATCATTTGACCGTTTCGGTTGCTTCGGTTGTTCAGCCTCTGTTTCATTCTCATATTCCGTAGATGTAGCCCCATTCGACAAATCATACATAGACCTTTCCGCCTCTGGTGATAGTTTGCCGGAGCAATTGCCGCATCCCGACACACTCCATACTATAATCAAAAGCGCTATCGTGGATATGAAATGATTGTTCATTTGCCTGAAATTCTATTTAAAAAATAAGCCCGTACATCTTGCCAATGATAATAAGGCGCGCAATCCGTAGGTATTGGAAGCGTACACTCATCTTCGTTGAGCAACACCTTTACCAAGGCGTTGGCAGCGGTAGGCATGCCCTTTTGAGGCTTGTAGAAAATAAATTGTACGTTACAAGCCATCGGGAAAATATCATAATTGTTCCATCCACGCATGTCCAATTGTTCCAAATCGTCAACCGTCTCACCGTATCCATTAAGATTGAGCAGGCACACCAACGGCAACACGTTGACCTCATGCCCATAGCGAAGCGTGACGCCAGGATGTGGCAATAGCAAACAGCTGTCGGCCGTGAAGATAATATTTTTCAACAGGTTGACTTGGGTGTACATACCCGCCCCATCCACTTGTTTACATGGACCACTGTAAATGTACCACCCCACATTGTTGTACCGCCACGTGTTGTATCGCTCCTCGTCGGTGAAAATATCCCATAATGAAATTTGGTGGCGCAGCTCCGTGCTCTGCACATTGGCGGCAAGGTTGAACAATCGCGTGCCCATATCAGCGGCATCAATATGACCGGCATAGGCGCTGTCGTTGAAAAGATATCGCATGAGATGGTTGTAATTAACATGTTTGGATTGGAAAGCTCGCAGCATGGCTTGGGTTTGCGGAGTGTCTCGAAGATCGCAATACTTGTTGTCTTGGTCGTTCATATAATACATGTCGTGACGGCTCGCGTCATGGCAAACACGCAGATGTGGGTTGTGGGCGACCAACTCTTGCAACGCACTCTCCATGGAGAGTATGCAACGAATGACGGTCGTGGAACGAGCGTCTACGCTGGCATCACCTGAGAAAACAGTCGGGAAGCGTAATATCATTCTGCGGGCTATGGCATGGTGTTGCCGAACGCCCAACGACGTAAGCTCGCCACCGCGAAGTTTAGCCTCCTCTCGTATCAACCCCACTTTCCGTAACACCTCCCGTCCGGCCAATGTCAGCTTGCCCAATGAGTCGGCACGTGACAAGACAAAAAAAGGTTTGTCATAGTCGGAGCTGTTTATGAGATAACGTGAGCCATGCCTGCCATAGTGGCTGATATAATACGGCTCATATCCTTTAGGGGCAGGGGCGAGCCGTTTGTGTGGCCCATGGTAAGCCACATAGTTGCTGCCAGCCAAATTGGGATTGTTTTTAATATCATACCAAGCTTGTTGGGCATCTGTTATCAGGGAAACGGCAAACAAGCATAAGAAACAAAAAAACGCTCTTTTCATATTTAACAGTATAGTATTGCAAAAATAAACAATGGCCTTTGCCCATCCAAACGATTTATGTATTTTAACAATATTTTCGTGCAACAATCCTCTTTCCCCAATAACATCTGCCATTAAGCTAATTACAACGGATAGCATAAGAATGAACTTAAATCAAAAATTTTACAAAAAGCAAGAAATAATAACAGTTAAAAATTGGCCAATTCGAAATTTGAATGTATCTTTGTATCAACATAAAAAGAGATTTTTTTTATATTAACTAACATAAAAGGTATAACAATGAAAATTGAAAAAGTACATGCTCGTGAGATTATCGACTCTCGTGGTAATCCCACGGTAGAAGTAGAAGTAACGCTTGAAAACGGCGTAATGGGTCGTGCCAGCGTACCATCAGGTGCGTCTACTGGTGAGAATGAGGCTCTCGAGCTTCGCGACGGCGACAAGAAACGCTTTGGTGGCAAAGGCGTTCTTAAAGCTGTCGAGAATGTGAACAACATCATTGCCCCCGCTTTAAAGGGTTGCTGTGTATTGGAGCAACGCAAACTTGACTATAAAATGCTTGAGCTTGACGGCACTCCAACAAAGAGCAAATTGGGCGCAAACGCCATTCTCGGCGTTTCTTTGGCCATCGCTCATACAGCCGCTAAAGCGTTGAACCTACCTTTATACCGCTATATCGGTGGTTGCAACACCTACACTTTGCCCGTTCCTATGATGAATATTGTTAACGGTGGCGCTCACTCTGACGCTCCCATCGCTTTCCAAGAGTTCATGATTCGCCCTGTAGGCGCACCCAACGAGAAAGAGGCTATCCGCATGGGCGCGGAGGTATTCCACGCTCTGGCCAAGAACTTGAAGAAACGCGGGCTCTCCACCGCAGTAGGCGACGAAGGTGGCTTCGCTCCTAATTTTGACGGTATTGAGGACGCACTCGACACCATCGTGGCCTCTATCAAAGACGCAGGATATGAGCCGGGCAAGGACGTCAAGATTGCCATGGACTGCGCCGCATCAGAATTTGCCGTACAAGAAAACGGACAATGGTTCTACGATTATCGCCAACTTAAAGACGGCATGCCCAAGGATACCAAGAACGGCAAGAAGCTCACAGCCGACGAGCAAATAGCCTATCTTGAGGAACTAATCACCAAATATCCTATCGACTCTATCGAGGACGGCCTCGACGAGAACGATTGGGACAACTGGAAGAAACTCACAGCCAAGATAGGCGACCGCTGCCAGCTCGTTGGTGACGACTTGTTCGTGACCAATGTGAAATTCCTTGAAAAGGGAATTAAGATGGGCGTTGCCAACTCTATCTTGATCAAGGTGAACCAAATAGGATCGCTGACAGAGACTTTGGACGCTATCGAGATGGCTCATCGCCACGGATACACTACCGTAACCTCTCACCGCTCGGGCGAAACAGAGGACACAACGATTGCCGACATTGCCGTGGCCACCAACTCTGGCCAAATCAAGACTGGCTCCATGAGCCGCACAGACCGCATGGCCAAGTACAACCAGCTCATCCGCATCGAGGAAGAGCTATGCTGCTCAGGCAAGTATGGTTACAATAAATTGAAGTGATCAGAAAGTGGTAAATCTATAATACCATTATAAATTAAGGCACGTCTACCATGGGCGTGCCTTTTTTAGCAATTCAATAGAACTGGTTCTAAATCATGATCGATGAGCTACCACAAGACAACAAAAACATTGACTGCGGCGATATGATTAATGAATAGAAACGGATAATCCCTCATTATACATCATCGCCAACAGCTTATCTCACACTTTCAACCCACAAACTCCATAACTATGATTAAAAATATTGTCTTCGATTTCGGCGGGGTGCTGGTGCAATACGATTTCCACGCATTTTTTACGTCAGTTTTAGGCGACGAGTCCAAAGCCAAATGGTTCTTGGAAAATGTCTTTCCAGCAGAGGTTAACAATGAAATGGACCGTGGCATTCACGAGCCTCAATATTATATTGATTGGCAAAAACGGTTATGGCCAGAATACCGAAACGCACTTGACGCACTCAATCAACGCTATATCGAAATATTCACGCAGGAGTCGGAAGGGTTGCGCGAGGTCATGGTTGAACTTAAGGAGAAAGGTTACAGGTTGCTGGGACTTTCCAACTGGTCATCCAAAGTATATGAGGTGATGGATAAATTCAGCATCTTTGAGCAACTTGAAGACTCGCTAATCTCCAAAGACGTGCACATGCTGAAGCCTCACGCCGACATCTACCAATGCTTTTTGGACAAATTTGACGTGTTGCCCGAAGAGTGTGTGTTTATCGACGACAAACCCGAGAATATAGAGGGCGCGCGGGCGGCAGGCTTTTATGGCATCGTTTTCAAAGACACCCCTTCCATGCTACACGAACTGAGACCACTACTTTTGCCTTACAACTTTGAGCGAGCATGGCCCAAAGATGAGACATTGGCGTGGGAAATAGTTCATCAAAGCGCCATTGACATGGAGGCCAATGGTCGAAAACAATGGAACACATCATACCCACCGCGCGAAAAAATAGCGCAAGACATCAGGGAAGGCAATGGTTACGCTCTTCGACTTGATGGAGAAACGGTTGGTTACGCCGCTGTGATATTTGGCGTTGAGCCATCTTATGAGCGTCTGAAAGGCAAGTGGAAGTCCACTCTTCCTTATGCTACCATTCACCGCTTAGCAGTAGCCATGTCGAATCGAGGCAAAGGATTGGCTCGTCTCATACTCACCGAGGCTGAACGCTTATGTCGCCAGCGAGGCGTGAAAAGCCTACGTATAGACACCAACCACGACAACGTGGAAATGCTTCACCTTCTTGACAACACAGGATTTAAACGTTGCGGTATGTGTTACTATGAACGCGATGGCAAGCAAACCGAACGTATCGCGTTTGAGAAAGTAATGCGATTCTAACAAGCAAGCTACTGATTTTTGACCGTTAAATTATATTAAACCAAGCAGAAGAAATCAAATAAAGCCCATACGGGAGCCGTTATTTATCTCGTATGCGCAATTATATTTTTGAGAAAAAACGAGTGTTGGTTATCCTTTTGTTGGGTGTTTTCATTACAACAGGACAAGCTCAATGCCTGCCCGACGCATTACCTGTCTCCCCTAAGGAACATCAACAATGCGCCATCTTACAACGTATGCAAACATCTAAGAGCTATGACGAGGGCCGAGACAACACATGTTTAGAACTCACCATAGACAATTTGCTATCGGTGCTCGAGCTGTATGGTGTGAAACACAAATATATTGTAGCGGCGCAGGCCATATTAGAAACGGGCCACTTCACCAGCGAGCAGTGTCTAATCAACCATAATCTATTTGGCTTGCGTCATCCGAGCGATGGCAGCTACTACATATTCGACACGTGGGAGGAGTCGGTTAGGGCATACCGCGATGACGTACAATATAAGTATTCGGGCGGCGACTATTACGCTTTTCTCAACCGAATAGGCTACGCAGAAGACAAACGATACACTTATAAAGTGCGCCGCATACAGAAAAGGCTTGCCCCTACACTCTTCGCCAAACGGGAAGAATTGGCACAATCCACGAAATTATAACCCAGATTGCCCAATGGAGGACGTTCTCATTTTTCCATCTCCTCATACCATGTTTGCTCTCTATACCCCAAAAATAACGTGTAGCACTTGTCATATACCTAAAAATAAGTATATGGAAAGTTAATTCCGTAAAAATCAAACGATTGCTTGCTTATATAATGGAATTTGAGTAATTTTGCCAAGCAATTATCATTCATTACCAATACAGCAGTGAAAAAAAATATATTGTTTATTATAGGCTCCTTAAGAAAACTCTCTTTTAACCGTTCTTTGGCCAAAATAGCTGAGAAAATAATTGACAAACGTGCCAATATCAGCTATCTGGACTATCATGACGTACCACTTATTAATCAAGACATAGAGTTTCCAGCCCCCACTGCGGTAACTCAACTACGCGACACCATTTCTCGTGCGGATGCCGTTTGGATATTCTGTCCCGAATACAACTACAGCTATCCCGGACATGTCAAAAATATTTTAGACTGGCTTTCTCGCCCATTGGTAGCCGGAGATTATGCCTCACCTATGCCCATGACTGGCAAGAAAGTTACCCTTAGTGGCGCAGGTGGAGTTGGTGCGACACAGAAATGCAGAGCCAAATTAACAGAACTACTCAAGACCATGAATGTCAATCTGATGCCGGGACCACAGACCGGTGTAGCACTTAGCTCTGAAAGTTGGGAAAAAAATGAACTAAAATTAACAGAAGAACAACAACAAGAGCTTGAAAAACAAGTTGAAACATTTTTGGATTTCATAGCTTAAATAGAATATTCCAATTTAAAATATAGATTTAAAAGATGAAAAAAATAGCCGATCAAGTTTATTACGTTGGTGTCAACGATTTGAACAAACGACTCTTTGAGGGCTTATGGCCATTACCAGAAGGTGTTACCTACAACTCATATTTAGTTGTAGATGAGAAAGTTTGCTTGATGGACACCGTTGAAATCGATTTTTACCCTCAGTTTTTGGCCAATATACGCGAGGTTATTGGAGACCGCCCCATCGACTATGTGGTTATCCATCACATGGAGCCTGATCATAGCAGCTCACTGTCATTATTACGTAAATTTTACCCCGATGTGAAAATTATAGGCAACAAAAAGACTTTCGACATGATGAAAGGGTTCTATGGAATTACTGACGGAGCAATAGAAATCAAGAATGGCGACTCCCTATCTTTGGGCCGTCACACCCTCAATTTCTACCTCACGCCCATGCTTCACTGGCCCGAGACAATGGTATCTGTCGACATAAATGTCAACGTTGCGTTCACTGGCGATGCCTTTGGTTGCTTTGGATCACTTAACGGTGGTATACTCGATGACCATATTGACACTGAAAAATACTGGTTGGAGATGATTCGCTATTACTCTAACATTGTGGGCAGATATGGTACTCCTGTCCAAAACGCACTAAAAAAGATTAGTGGCGTACAGCTCGATTATCTCTGCACCACACACGGCCCCGTATGGCACAAACACCTGCCTAAGGTGGTTGAGATGTATGATCGCATGAGCAAATATGACGCGGAACCAGGTCTCGTTATTGCCTATGGCACGATGTATGGTAACACTGGGCATATGGCAGAAGTCATAGCAGAAGCCGCCTCACAAGCTGGCATAGAAAATATCAGCCTTATAAATCTATCCAAGACCCACTACTCTTATGTTCTGCGAGACATGTTCAGATACAAAGGGCTCATCCTTGGCGCACCCACTTACAACAACAGCATATACCCAAAGATGGAACACCTGCTTTCTGCCATTGCCAATCGTGACATGAAAAACCGATACATGGGATGGTTTGGCAGTTTTAGCTGGGCCAGCAAAGCTGTTTCCATCCTAAAGGACTGGAACGAGAACAAGTTTCATTTTGAGCCCGTGGGCGAGCCCGTAGAGATGAAACAGTCGATGAATGAGGATGTACGAGCCAAATGCGTAGCACTTGGACAAAGTATGGCCAAGAAACTATTGAATGAAGAATAAATTTTGCGACGCAACCCTTAAGGATGAAGCTCTACTGAAAACAAAAAACATCCAAGACGTAACGCGTCAAAAATAGCAATACACCAAAATAACAAATGGTTTTACCCCAGATGACAAACATCTAACGGTAAAACCATTTTTATTATCCTTTTGCCCGAAAACTCCATTCGGGAAAGGTGTTTGGGAAAGTTGGCCTGAGGATTAGTCAGCAGGGCTAAAGTCTTCTTTGCCTACACCACACTCAGGGCAAACCCAATCCTCGGGAAGGTCCTCGAAAGCAGTTCCTGCTTCGATTCCATTATCTGGATCGCCTACCTCTGGATCGTACACATAACCACAAACATCACATACGTACTTTTTCATAATAGTTTTGTTTAATTAATAATATGTATTCAACTTCGTAATTTCATTTATAAAGACTCTATCTAAAATCGGTAAAAATAAATTTTACACATTAGACACATTGCATCCAACACCACAAAGATAATTATTTTTTTTAGAAACCCAAGAAGATTATCGACTTTTATTTCATAAAAATCAAATTGTATGCATCAAGTCCCTCTCCCTATATACAGATTTTATTCCATCAGCCTCAGGCGGACTCTCCTCTATACTAACACGTTCCTTGATTGGCAGGCATCTTCCGACAAGTCGTTTGCGATGCCTCCAGACTATGGTGAAAATTCTTTTGAAGCTCACTGTTTTGTGCCCCATCCACTCGTATATATCTATAAATCCTCTCAACGAAAACCATCATGTAACCATTGACGTTATAATAACCCACTATCTAATTCGTGGTCCAATTGCCATCGGCACAAATAACAGTTTATACTGTTTATCAATTCTTTAGAAAAAAATGAATTACATGCGGAGATACTCTTAGCAAACGGTCGCAAATATTTTGGTATGGAAGAAACTGTAAACTCTGCGCTCATTGCCACTACACATAAGTCCATGATAAGCGACCGGTTTATCAGTATTTATATTCTCAGCTAAACTTTACTACAACGAAAGAAGTGTTTTTCAGAGTTTACGCTTAATTTTTAACTAACGAGCTTTCTCTATAAAATAAAAACATAAAAAATAGTTTTAAAATTTTATATACAATCCTTTATTCCTTTGCATAGAATTTATTAACTTTGCCTATTATCTATGGCATACACCACTCATACAGGGCAGTTTGTCGTTGGAAAAATGGCGCCGTTGTGGGCTAAGACATGGCTGCCAAAGTGATTTGGCGCCATATACATATATACAATAATATGTACAATAAAAGCATAAACGCAAGATTATAATAGACAATTCAAAGAAAATGGAATTTGAACTCATCGCCAAAACATTCATGGGTTTAGAGCAAGTTTTGGCACAAGAGCTCACCCACATGGGTGCAAACAATGTACAAATAGGCAGACGTATGGTATCGTTTTCAGGCGATAAGGAAACCATGTACCGTGCTAATTTCCAGTTGCACACTGCCATACGAATTTTAAAAACCATCAAACACTTCAAGGCACGTTCAGCGGACGAGGTGTATGAAGAAGTTCAAAAAATAGATTGGAGCGAGTATATTCAGCAAGGTAAAACCTTTTCTGTAGACTCAGTTGTGTATTCCAACGAGTTCCGAAACTCTCGTTTTGTCACTTACAAAGTGAAAGACGCTATCGTTGACCAATTTAGAGAGAGGAGTGGCCAGCGTCCCAATATATCCGTAAGTAATCCAGACATCAAACTTCACATACACATTGCAGAAGACGATGCCACCTTATGCTTAGACTCCAGTGGAGAGAGCCTGCACCGTCGAGGTTATAGGCAGGAGAGTGTCGAGGCTCCATTGAACGAGGTCTTGGCAGCTGGAATGATTATGATGACAGGTTGGACGGGTGACACAGACTTCATAGATCCCATGTGTGGGTCTGGCACTTTAGCCATCGAAGCAGCCCTTATTGCACGCAATATCTCGCCGGGTGTCTTCAGGAAAGAATACGCTTTTGAGAAGTGGAATGATTACGACCCAAACCTTTTTGACGCAATCTACAACGATGAAACGCAGGAACGCGAATTCGAACATCACATTTATGGTTATGACATTGACATGAAGGCCGTAAACACCGCTATACAAAATGTCAAGGCGGCGGGCTTATCCAAAGATATTACCATACAGCATCAAGATTTCAAAGATTTTCAAAGGCCAGCCGAAAAAAGTATTATCGTAACCAATCCGCCATACGGGGAGCGTATATCCACCCCTAACTTATTAGGGACATACAAGATGATTGGCGAGCGACTGAAACACGAATTTGGTGGCAATGACGCATGGATATTGAGTTATCGTGAAGAATGCTTCGAGCAAATCGGTCTGAAACCCAGCATCAAAATACCTGTATATAATGGTAGCTTGGAGTGCGAATTTCGGAAATACACACTTTTTGACGGGAAAATGAAAACGTTCAGGGAAGAAGGTGGCGTTGTAAAGACCGAAGAAGAAAAACGAGAAATGGCCCAAAAGCATCGCTTCAAGAAAAATCGTGAGTTCAAGGAACGACTTGAGGCAGAGGCTTCAAACGAAGAAGGAGACATTCGCTCTTTCCAATTCCACTCTTTGCTCCGCGGCAAATCTTCATTTAATCACTCCTCGCATGAAGACTCTTGGGAGAGCTCCGGCCGCAAGGGCAGGCAATGGAAAGAGGACAGGCCACGTGGCAATCGACGTAATTTTGGAGAAGAACAAGGAGCCTTCCCATTTGACAAACGCAACAAACGCGGTGAAAGAAAGTTTAAAAGAAACGCCATGGACGATAGGAACGATTTTAAACCACGTCGACACGACAGTGGATTTAAATCTTATGATGGCAAAGATTTCAAAAGAGCATCACGACAAGGCGAGATCAAACCTAACAATTATAAAACATTTGACCATGAAGATGAATAGTTGGATTGCGGTGGGAGCATTGGTTCTAACATCTATGATAAACTTTTCACAAGATGCCCAAGCACAGGCAACGCTAAAACAGTTTACCCTCGAAGATCTTAATTTCGGCGGAAACAATTATCACAACATGACACCTAAGACTCGTTTCACCACTTGGTGGGGCGACGTGTTGGTGCGCTTGGACCTTGATAAATGCTATGTCATCGACAAGCGTTCTGCAAAAGAAACCTTGCTGTTCACGCTTGACCAAGTAAACCAATGCTTAGGCGAGCCTTCGGGAAAAGGACTTCGTTCTCTTTATTACCTACAGTTTCCCTATGCCAACAAACCATTGGTGCTCCTGCAATACAATTCCAAGCAAGTGTTATTAAACTTCAAAACGAAACAGATAACGTGGTCGCAAACCAATGATGGTATCAATGTCTTGGAGTGGAACCCTATCTCAAAATGCACGGCTTATACCAAACACGACAATTACAATCTTTTTGTTCGGCAAGCCAATGGCATAACGGCGCAACTATCTGAGGATGGTAGTCGTAACATCATTTATGGGCAAAGCGTACATCGTGACGAGTTTGGATATAAAAAAGGCGTCTTCTTTAGTCCAGACGGTAACAAAGTAGCGTTTACTCGAATGGACCAAAGCATGGTAACGGATTATCCACTTGTCGACATCCAAGATGCTGATTGGAAACCGTCCAAAGGCCAAAGCAGGATAGCGACCTGCGCCCCCGAGAAATATCCTATGGCTGGCGAGGCCATGCATAAGGTAACAATCGGCGTATATGATATAAGCACCGGGCGTAAGATTTACTTGCAAACTGGCGACCCCACCGACCGATATTTCACTAATCCAGCATGGGCTCCCGACTCTAAGACCATCTATCTGTTTGAGCTGAACCGCGACCAAAATGATTGTCGCTTGGTTAGTTATGATGCCACAACAGGCAAAAAAATAAGCGAGCTTTACCGAGAGATCGACTCAAAATATGTGGAGCCTGCCAATCCAATTGTTTTCTTGCCGTGGGACAATGGCAAATTTATCATGCAAAGTCAAAAGGACGGCTATAACCATCTGTACCTTTTTGACATTCATGGCAAGCAAATCAAACAACTCACAAGTGGCCAATGGGTGGTAATGCAACTGTTAGGCTTCGACCAGACCACCAAGAGCGTCATCATTGCTTCCAACGAGCGTAGTGCCATTCAGCGCAATATATATTCTGTCAACGTAAAGACTGGCAAGCGTACGCTTATCGACGAGAATGGCAAAGGGTGGCACAACGCTTATTTAAGTGGGTCTGGAGCTTACATCATAGACCGCTATTCCACTCCTGACATTCCGAACAACATAGCCATAGTGAGCATTAAAGCCAATCAAAAGCGTCGTTACTTTACGGCTGATAACCCATGGAAGGGTTATAATATTCCAGAATACAAATGCGGAACTATCAAAGCGTCTGACGGTGTCACCGACCTGTATTATCGCATGGTGCTACCCATAGGCTTTGACCCGAACAAGAAATACCCTACCATCATCTATGTGTACGGAGGCCCTCATGCCCATAATGTCGACGCCAAATGGCACTATGGCAGCAGGTCTTGGGAAACCTACATGGCACAAAAAGGCTATTTACTGTTCATCCTTGACAATCGTGGCAGTGAAAATCGAGGCAAGAATTTTGAGCAGGTTACATTCCGTCACCTTGGCGTTGAGGAGATGAAAGACCAAATGAAAGGCGTTGATTTCTTAAAGACTCTCAGTTATGTGGACGCTGACAGAATGGGAGTGCATGGTTGGAGCTTTGGTGGTTTTATGACCATTAACATGATGACATCCCATCCAGACGTTTTCAAAGTGGGTGTCGCGGGTGGCCCTGTGATAGACTGGAAGTGGTACGAGGTGATGTATGGAGAGCGGTACATGGATACGCCACAAACCAACGCGGCGGGTTACGAGCAGTCAAGCCTCTTGCCAAAGGTCAAAAACCTCAAAGGGAAACTTCAGATTATCATTGGCCTTAACGATCCAGTCGTAGTTCCACAGCACGCTTTCACTTTCATCAAACAGTGCATTCAAGAAGGAACGCAACCTGATTTCTTTGTATATCCGGGTGAACCACACAACATGCGAGGCCATCAATCCACGCACTTGCACGAGCGCATTTCGCGCTATTTTGACGACTATCTAAAATAGAGATACATTTGACGACTGTCATTAATTTCAAATTTCGGCGACAATTACATTAACTTTCTCCGATTAGCGGCGATAAAAGGAATGGCATCCTATTTAGACCGCCAGACCGATATTAAAACACACCAAGAATATGAAAATACTACTTTTAGGAAGCGGAGGCCGTGAGCACGCCTTGGCTTGGAAGATAGCGCAGAGCGACAAATGTGAAAAGCTGTATATCGCTCCGGGTAATGCGGGTACCGCCGCCGTTGGGGAGAATGTGCCCATAGGTATCGATGACTTTGATAAGCAAAAAGACTTTGTTGTCAATTACGATGTTGACATGGTTGTCGTTGGTCCAGAGGCTCCCTTGGTAAAAGGTGTTTATGACGCGTTCAAAAATGATAGCCGCACCAAGTCGATACCCGTCATTGGTCCATCCAAACAAGGAGCCATACTTGAGAGTAGTAAAAATTTTGCCAAGTCTTTTATGAAGCGACACGGCATCCCCACGGCTGCTTACGAGACCTTTGATGCCAACACCATTGATGACGGTATCAAATTTCTCGAGACACTAACACCACCATACGTGCTCAAGGCCGATGGCTTGGCCGCTGGCAAGGGCGTTTTGATAGTGCCTACGCTCGACGAGGCCAAACAAGAGTTGCGCAAGATGCTTGGAGGCATGTTTGGAGAGGCATCTGCCAAAGTTGTTATAGAAGAGTTTCTCACTGGCGTGGAATGTTCAGTGTTTGTTCTTACAGATGGGAAAAACTACAAAATATTGCCAGAGGCCAAAGATTACAAGCGCATTGGCGAACACGAAACAGGCTTGAACACAGGCGGAATGGGAAGCGTCTCGCCCGTACCCTTTGCCACCAAGGAATGGATGGACAAGGTAGAAAAGCGCATTATCCGCCCCACTATGGATGGTCTTGCCAAAGAGAACATAGACTATAAAGGATTTATATTCTTCGGATTAATCAATGTTGGGGGCGACCCGATGGTCATAGAATATAACTGTCGCATGGGCGATCCAGAGACAGAAACTGTCATGCTACGCCTTAAGAGTGACATCGTAGACCTTTTCGAAGGTGTTGCCAATGGCAATCTCGACACAAAAGAGATTGAAATAGACCCACGGTCGGCCGTTTGTGTCATGCTGGTCAGTGGCGGGTATCCACAGTCCTACAAGAAAGGCTACCCCATTACGGGATTGGAGAATGTCAAGGACAGTGTTTTGTTTCATTCTGGAACATCGGTGAAAAATGGGCAAATCGTTACCGACGGTGGACGCGTAATGGCGGTGTCATCCTATGGCAAAGACAAGGAAGAAGCATTGCGAAAATGTTTTGAAGAGGCTAAAAAAATCAAATTCACTGACAAATATTTCAGGACCGACATCGGCCAGGATATTTAAAATCCCCCATTTTTACTGACATGCCACTACCCCACCCGTTTATTAATTAGATGGTGGCAAGTGCTTTTTGATTGTCGTATAATCATTTTTTAAGTGTTCAGGATTTGGCGGAATTGTCAATGGGAGCGAACAAAACCTCTCACCACGACCAACCAATAACATTACTCGTTTTGAATAAAACCATAGAAAGATGTTAACACGCAGTCAAACGAAAATAGCGCAGTCACGATGGACGCTTCCAGCAACCGCGATCTACGTGGCATTGCTATGTGTCTTTATCGGCATGCAAACATGTCAGCTATGGGGGCAAGTTCTGTTGTTAGGATTGTCAACGTTAATGCTTGTCGAACTCAACAATGCTAACTCGCTCATTCGCATATACAGCCGCATGGTGTCATGTTCTTTTCTGGTGATGATCATCATGTCAAACTTTGTCATGGCTGACATTGTTTCTATGGTAGCTGTAACAGCGTTTGTGGGTTTTTATTCGTGTTTCTTCAAGGCATACCAAAACCCTACGGCAACCAATCACATCTTTTTTGCGTTTTTCGCCTTGGGAATAGCCAGTATAGCGTTTGTGCAAGTGTTGTTCCTGTTGCCTATTTTGTGGATTCTCTTAGCCACAAACGTCATGGCATTTAGTGCGAGAACATTTTTTGCCACCTTGTTAGGCATTGCGAGCCCTTACTGGTTTGCCGCCGCTTATTTCATATATGTGGGCGATTTGAATTTCTTTCCGCGCCATTTCATCGAGCTAATACAAGTTGGTCCAATGCTTGATTTTACCACGATTGATGAGCATCGCATTGTCACGGCAATCTTCGTTGCCGCCTTGGCCATTATAGGTGCCACCCACTTTTTGATGTACAGCTATTTGGACAAGATTCGCACACGTATGATTTACGAGGTTTTCATAGTGATTGATTTGTGCTGTTTCTGCCTGATAATCTTGCAACCGCAACACTTTGATAGGCTGTTGGGCTTAGCCATCCTGACCACCTCGCCGCTCATTGGTCATTATCTGGCATTGTCACATACCAAGATTTCTAACATTTTCTTTTATGCCATTATCGTTTTGGCACTAATAATCACCTTTTATAACTTATGGATGCCTTTAACGATTTTCTCATAAACTATGGATATTGGGGAATGTTGATCTCAGCATTTCTGGCTGGGAGCGTCTTCCCTTTCAGTAGTGAGGTGGTGATCCTCGGACTTTTGGGTACCGGATTGAACGCCACCGAACTTATCGTTTATGCTACAATAGGCAATGTCGCTGGAGGCATGTTCAACTATCTTGTAGGCAGCTTGGGTAAGCTCGAATGGATAGAGAAATATCTCCACGTTAATTCTGATAAACTTAAACAAGCTGAGCGTTTTATGTCTGGGTATGGCGCATGGATGGGCTTCTTCGCTTTTCTGCCCATTATCGGTTCTGCCATCACTGTAACGCTTGGGCTTATGCGCGCTAATCTTATTATCAGCATATTCAGCATAACCGCTGGGAAAGCCCTGAGATACATACTGTTAGTATATAGTGCTGGCATGATTATTTAAAATGATCGCACCATTTCGTTTGTGTGGAATTTGGGAAAGCACTTTACACACAGACCCTAACACCACCTATTCGCATAGCTCATATCTCAAATTTTAACGTACTATTATATATAATGACACGAGATGAGTTTGTTATATGTCAGTTTGGATTGACCATTTTAAGACAATAATTGTTCTGCCATACTTTTAGCGGCACGCCGTCCGTCTCCCATGGCAAGAATGACAGTGGCTCCACCACGTACAATATCCCCTCCGGCATAGATATTAGAGATGGATGATTGCATGCCATCGTTAACAACAATAGTATTTTTTCGCCCCAACTCAAGGCCTGACACTGACTTTGGTACCAGAGGATTAGGTGATACGCCAACAGACACAATCACTTGGTCACAATCCAAATGGACGGTTTTACCTGTCACCACAGGACGCCTTCTGCCAGAAGCATCTGGCTCACCCAGTTCCATTACATCAAGCACAGCACCACATACGCGTCCATTTTTGTCACCTATATACTCTTTAGGATTATGGAGAGTCAAGAAATTAATGCCCTCTTCTTTGGCATGTTTCACTTCTTCCAAACGAGCAGGCATTTCTTTTTCCGATCGCCTATATACCAATGTGACATTTGCGCCAAGTCGTTTCGCCGTGCGACACGAATCCATTGCCGTATTGCCACCACCAACAACAATAACGTTTTTGCCAAGAATGATAGGGGTGTCGGTATCTGGGTTGGCCGCATCCATAAGATTTACGCGTGTAAGGTATTCGTTGCTCGACATTACATTGATTAAGTTTTCGCCGGGAATACCCATAAAATTAGGCAACCCAGCACCAGACGCCACGAAGATACCCTTAAATCCTTTCTCCTCGAGTTCGTCTATACTGATAGTTTTTCCTATAATAGTATCTGTTTGAAAATGTACGCCTAATTTTTTTAACGTATCAATTTCAGCATCCACTATTCTATTGGGCAAACGAAATTCGGGTATTCCATATTTCAAAACGCCGCCTACCTCATGCAATGCCTCGAACACATAGACCTCAAATCCTCTTTTCACCATGTCACCGGCAAAACTCAATCCAGCTGGGCCCGATCCTACGACAGCCACACGTATACCATTGCTTGGCATGGTCTTTGGAATGTCGCTTAGCCCACTTTCGCGTTCATAGTCTGCGGCAAATCGCTCCAAATACCCGATGGCTACCGCAGGCTCGTTCATTTTCAAATGGATGCACCTACTCTCGCATTGCTTTTCTTGTGGGCAAACCCTACCACATACGGCAGGCAAAGCGGATGTCATTTTCAGAACTTTTGCAGCCGCGGAAAAATGACCTCGCTCTATATTTTTTACAAATGAAGGAATATCTATGCTCACCGGACATCCCTCTACGCATGTAGGCTTGGCACAGTCTAAACATCTTTTGGCTTCAGTCATGGCCATTTCAGGAGTTAAACCTTGGTTCACCTCCTCCAAACGCGTTGTCGCACGATACTCGGGGTTAAGCTCCGGCATATTTACTCGTTGAATACCCATACGCTCTTTTGCTTTCATCGCCGAGCGCAAATCTTTTCGCCATTGTGCGTTTCTGTCCTTTAAATCTTCGTTTACACTCCCCTCTTCCGCTGGACCCGCCGGTGCAAGATATGATGTATTGTTGTCCGCCTGTCCACCATCTTCTTGACCTGGTTGCGCAATCATTGTTTCAGGAATTTCAGAAGAACGAAGCATAGACATTTCGTTGTAATGTGCCATCTCCTCTTGCTCCACATTCTTGAATGTCCCCATTCGATTCATCATCTCATCCCAATCCACCAAGTCGCCGTTAAATTCTGGGCCGTCTATACATACAAACTTGGTTTTGCCACCTATTGTGAGCCGACAAGCACCACACATGCCAGTACCGTCAACCATAATTGTATTCAAGGAAACATCGTTTGGAATGCCATATTTCTTTGCAATGAGCGATGTAAACTTCATCATCATGGGTGGCCCAATAGCAATAACCTTATCCACATGCTCTCTATTGATCACTTGTTCCACGCCTACTGTCACTACGCCTTTTTGTCCCCACGAACCATCGTCAGTCATGATGATCACTTCGTCGCTATAGGCTTTCACGTCATCCACCATAATGACAAGATCTTTTGTCCGCCCAGCCAATACAGATATAACACGGTTGCCAGCTTGTTTCAATGCTGTGAGTATGGGCAGAATGGCAGCGATGCCTATGCCACCTCCTGCACAAATGACAGTGCCATACTTCTCGATTTTTGACGCAGAGCCTAAGGGCCCAACAATGTCAATGACACTATCTCCTACATTTAATTTGCAAAATTTGGTAGAAGAAAGCCCAACTTCTTGAATGACCATAGTCAAAGTGCCTTTTTCTACGTCAGCTTTTGCGATGGTGTATGGAACTCGTTCGCTTTTTTTATCTACTCTAACTATAACAAAGTTTCCAGGTCTGCAACTTTTAGCGATAAGTGGTGCTTCCACCTCAAAGCAATAAACTTTTTCTGAAAATTGCTTTTTCCGAATAATTTTATTCATAACTGTTTTCGTATTAGCGATTAAGGGTACATATATTTCCTATTTATAGAAATCATGGCTGATGGATGATACAAAACGAATAGTTCTGATAGTGTTTTTCATAAATCAAACTTTTCCCCAAAATCCACCCATAGGCGCATAGGCAATCCCACTGCTTACTGTAAAGTGTTTGTCTTATCTTTTTTCCCAAATCTAAACCAGCGGTTATGCTTTTTTTGAAGTTGAGGTTACCATTAAACATGCAGGCATAGCTCTGTCCAGCATAATGTTTAAGGGTTAGCGTGCCCACCCTATGTTGCGCCATGCTTTTCTGTCTGTGAAACAGAAGAACACATATAACTATAACAATGTGTGTCCAAAATCTCATTATCTTTACTACTGAAAATTTTGGTCGTCGAGCATATCAAAGCCACAATAGGGAACAAGAACTTTAGGCACACGTATTCCTCCCTTGGTTTGATAGTTTTCTATTATGGAGGCCACAATGCGAGGCAATGCGAGCGCCGAGCCATTTAGCGTGTGACAAAGTTCTGTTTTCTTTGTATCCTCACGGCGATAGCGACAATGCAATCTATTAGCCTGATAACTTTCAAAATTGGATACGGAAGAGACCTCAAGCCATTTTTTTTGCGCCGCGCTCCACACTTCGAAGTCGTAACAAATGGCAGAGGTAAAGCTCATATCTCCACCGCAAAGACGTAAAATGTGGTAGGGTAATTCCAACTTTTGAAGCAACGATTCTACATGATCAAGCATTTCTTTAAGACTTTCATAAGAGTGCTTGGGGGTGTCTATTCGAACAATCTCCACCTTGTCAAATTGGTGCAAGCGATTGAGACCACGCACATCCTTGCCATAAGAGCCCGCCTCGCGTCGGAAGCACGCGGAATAAGCGCATCTCTTTATGGGCAAATCTTTCTCTTCGAGTATCTCGTCTCGGAAAATATTGGTTACTGGAACTTCTGCGGTTGGTATTAAGTATAGGTTGTCAAGTTGAGCATAGTACATCTGGCCTTCCTTGTCAGGAAGTTGCCCTGTGCCATATCCCGAAGCCTCATTGACCAAATATGGGGGCTGAACTTCAAGATAACCGGCCTTGCGAGCCTCGTCTAAAAAGAAGGCTTCCAGTGCTCGTTGAAACCTTGCCATCTTGCCCACGTAAATGGGAAAACCCGCGCCGGTAACTTTCACGCCCATATCAAAGTCTACCAATTTATACGCTTTCAGCAAATCCCAGTGGCAAAGCGCATCCTCACCCAAATCGGGAATATTACCACCTTCTTTTACCACCACATTGTCGTTGGCATCTCTGCCTTCAGGAACATCATCATTAGGAACGTTGGGTATCTGAAGCAAAAGGTCTGTCATACTTTTTTGGGCCATGTCCATAGCCTCTTGCAACTCTTTTTCATGGCTTTTCATTATAGCCACTTGACCCTTTATTTCATCGGCTTCTTTTTTCTTGCCTTCTTTCATTAAGCCGCCTATCTTCTTGGCCAAGAGTTTTTGTTGTTGCTTGATGGTATCTACTTGTTGCTGCGATTCACGCCGTGTTTTATCATATTGCAAAACTTTGTCAATGGTTTCACGAGCACCCTCGAAGTGCTTTTTCTCCAAGCCTTTGATTACACGTTCAGTTTCTTCACTGATGAGTTTTAATGTCAGCATAATGTGCTATGTTTTAAATTTTTATCATATTATGGGCAAAAATACAAAAAAAACATGAGTATACAAATATATGCCGTTGTTTTAGTGTCAAACAATCAAATCATGCTTTACTTTTGTAATTATATCACTTGCTATGTACCCCCCTACACACTAAATATGAATAGCGGTTCTTTTAATCCATCCTGAATTTATAATCTTCGTAGCTGTATTGACGCAGCAACTCCAATTCTCCATTTGGATGTGCCAAAGCTATCGATGGATGAGACACTCCGTTAAACATGTTTGTTTTCACAGTTGTGTAGTGTATCATATCCTCGAATATGACATTCTCACCCAATTGCAACTCATGATCAAAGTTCCAATACCCCATGAAGTCGCCAGCCAGGCATGAGCAGCCACCCAAACGGTAGACATGTCGCAATCCAGCATTCATCGCAATGGCACCGTCTCGGCTCTCTATCGTCTGTGCATTTCTAACATCAGGCCAGTAAGGGCCCTCAAGGCAATCGGGCATGTGACACGTAAAACTTACGTTAAGAATGGCGTTCCTGATACCTTTGTCTTCTGTAATGTCCACGACTTGACTCACCAATGGGCCCGTTTCCCACAAGAAAGCACTACCGGGCTCTAAAATAATGTGAAGTGAGGGATGCCGTTTGTGAAAATCACGTAGTATTTTCACTAACAGCTCCACGTCATAATCAGCATGCGTCATCAAGTGTCCACCACCAAAATTTATCCATTTAAGCTGCGTGAACCACTTGGCAAATTTCTCTTCAATGTGCGCCAATGTACGTTGAAAGACATCCGCGCCATTCTCACAGTGGCAATGACAATGAAAGCCTTCTATATCATTGGGGAGCTGTTCGGGCAGTTTGTCCGCTCTAACACCAAAACGAGTACCCAGCGCGCATGGGTTGTAAAGCACGTTTTTAACCTCACTGTATTCAGGGTTTACCCGAATGCCAAGGCTTACAGTGGGGTTTATTTTCTTTATCCTTGCCGCATACTTGTCCATTTGACTCAACGAGTTGAATGTCAAATGAGTGGACATTTTGGCTATAGCGTCTATTTCGTAGTCAGTATATGCTGGCGAATAGGTGTGAACCAAATGGCCAAATTCCTCATAGCCCAGTCTCGCCTCATTTAATGAACTGGCTGTCACAGTATTAATATACTCCTTGAAGATGGGAAAAGTTTTCCATAACGCAAAAGCCTTGAAAGCCAATATAATTTCCACGTCTGCATCTTTGGCTATTCTGCTAATAAGCTCCAAATTTCTTCTGAGTTTACTTTCTTCCAATACATAAACCGGTTGGTGTAACTGCTCAAAAGTGGTGAGGTTCACTCTCATAATTTTTCGTTTCGTGCAAAGTTAGCTTTTATTTTCAAATTATATTGCCCATTCAAACATTTTTTCATACATTTGCAAGCGAATTACATTGATATGGATATTCAAACGTTGACAAAGCCCACGTTTATTTAAGAAGCCAAAATCTACATTTTATATAAAACACTAATCAACATGAGTGAAAAGAACTCTTATTTAGTTTTTTCGGGTACACGTTCCAGATACCTTGCCGAGAAGATCTGTGCATGTTTGGGCTGCCCATTGGGCAATTTGGTGGTTACCAAGTTTTCTGATGGCGAATTTGCTGTCTCTTACGAGGAATCTATCAGAGGCCGAGATGTTTTTTTGGTTCAAAGCACATTCCCCAACTCAGACAACCTCATGGAGCTTTTATTGATGATCGATGCGGCTAAGCGTGCTTCAGCCAATCATATCATCGCGGTCATTCCCTACTTTGGATGGGCTCGTCAAGATCGCAAGGATAAGCCTCGTGTAAGCATTGGTGCAAAATTGGTGGCAGATCTTTTGAGAGTGGCAGGCATTGACAGGCTCATTACTATGGATCTACACGCTGATCAAATTCAGGGCTTCTTCGATGTTCCAGTGGATCACTTGTATGCTTCTGGGGTTATTCTTCCCTATCTGCAAGGGCTTCATCTCAAAGATCTTGTAATAGCATCGCCCGATGTTGGCGGTTCTAAACGCGCTAACACTTATGCCAAATATCTTGGTTGTCCGCTTGTTTTGTGCAATAAAACACGCGCGCGCGCCAATGTTGTGGAGAGCATGCAGATTATTGGTGAGGTAAAAGGTAAAAATGTAGTCATTATCGACGATATGGTAGATACGGCCGGAACGATCACCAAGGCTGCTGATGTTATGTTAGAAGCAGGTGCAACCAGTGTGCGTGCGTGTGCTTCTCACTGTGTGATGAGTGGCCCTGCCAACGAGCGTATACAGAAATCCGCGTTGCAGGAAATGGTGTTTACCGATTCCATTCCATACACGCAACGTTGCTCCAAGGTAGTGCAGCTGAGCGTAGCCGACATGATAGCAGAGACTATACGTCGTGTGGTGAACAACGAGAGTATATCCTCACAATATTTAGTATAGCACTATTTTATAGCAAGCGTTCGTTTCGTCTTCTTGACGGCAGTAACGCTTGCAAGTTTCATATCTGAATAGACTTTGAACGTGGCGCCAAGTTCTTGTCATCCAAAGGGACGGTACTATCTCCCCACATGATACGGTTGATAAGGAATGGCGTCATCTCAATGTCTTTGAGCATCCCTGTTATCTTCACACACGAGTACTTCGTTTGAAAACGAATGCTTTCTCAACAGGGGGTAATCATGTCTTCTTGGGCACGTCCAAATTTAGGCTTCACAATGTCGTTTGAGGCTTTTGTCATGATTTAATAGAAGAAAAAGTCCCGGTAAACTCTGTCGCCATGGTCGTGAAAGGAAACCATAGACCCGAAAATATGGCCCATCATCATAGAAGTAGCGGCGGTTGTGGCACAAATCACAAATACAGAATCTGAATATTTGATTAGGCAGATTATTGAAAACAAACAAAAGGTTGGCAACTCTTAGAGCCTACGCTATGACTGCCTAAGACCTAAATTGATAACTTGAGATCTATCAAATATAGTCTGAAAACGTCTGTCTTGGAAATGTAAAAACGTCCGGAAGCCTTTGTTATTCAGCTATCCGGACGTTATTGGTTGCGGAGGCAAGACTCGAACATGCGACCTCCAGGTTATGAGCCTGGCGAGCTACCAACTGCTCCACTCCGCGATAATAAGAGAATTGAATGTTTGTTATCCTTTTCTCGTTTGCGATGCAAAGGTACAACATTTATATGAAATATCCAAACGTATTTAATTTTTTTTCTAAATTAAGTCAATAGTGGCATCATTATTTTGAGAAATAAATGCGCAGCCTTTTGCCGTTTTTGTCAAAATTCTTCTGAGTTTTTTAACACTTCCAATTTTTTATTCTGGAGGAGAAAATGGCATTATTCCAACGAGTAAAAGGTGGAGGCAACGCCATTTCAAGGCGTCTGCCTTGCGATAAGATAGTGATGGCGCCACGAACACTGTCCTTTTACAAGCTCTCAACAGCGTAACCGCATTGCGATTAGATAGTAATGGCACGGCCTTCTCTATCCAATCGCAACCCCAATTTTCTCTCTGTTTTACACCGTGCTGATTATCAGGTGTTTGGAAATCGCTTGTTTTTCGCTTATTTCCAACAAAATTATCTTGTGCTCAAAAATATCGCAACCACAAGAGGGTGGTTGTAAAAGAAAATGCTTAGGCTGATACTATCATAGACAATGCCTACAGCTATGATGCCATTAGAAACGCACTTAGCGTGAAAGAACAAAGCACCGCTCCCACAGCACACAGTAAGGCAGCCGGACAGACGAGCCACAGCTACACCCACAACCCTCTGTACCGTTTGGCACAACGCAACGGGAACCTACGCAACTGCCGACAAGCAAGACAGTATTCTAAATCCTCTTTCTCCGAAAAAAAGTTTGTTGCATACAAAAATTATCGCATATATAGATAGCGTTTAATAGATCTTTTAGGTGTTTTGGCAAACTCTTCGTCATGCAATTCTATTTCAGCTATACGACAATAGACAGGAAGCTGCTCATTAATCTGTTTTCTATTCTCCTCCATAATATCCAAAATGTTTTCCCTGTTGTAGCCAAGCTTCTGTGCTTCCTCTAAATCTGGATAGACCAAACCAATGAGTTTATTGCCATCTTGAATTACAACGCTCTCACACACGAGGTTCATCGAGTTGAGTTTATCCTCTATCTCCTCCGGATAGATATTCTGACCACTCGACCCAAGCAACATGTTTTTGGAGCGACCTTTTATGAAGACGTTGCCTTCGGCATCCATAAGTCCGAGATCTCCTGTATGGAACCATCCGTCAGAATCTATGCTCGCTTTTGTGGCCTCCTCATTCTTATAATATCCGAGCATAACATTGAGCCCCCTTGCCATGATTTCTCCCGGTATATTTTGGGGATCAGGACTATCTATTTTCACTTGCATGTGAATAACTGCCTTGCCACACGAACCCGGTACAAAATCTTTATAATCAGCATAGCAGATTATAGGTGCACACTCCGTGGAGCCATAGCCTACCGTATATCTGAAACCTATTTGTTGAAGAAAATTCTCAACTTCATGGTTGAAAGCAGCACCACCAACGATAACTTGGTAAAAATTGCCACCAAAAGCTTTGGATACTTCTTCATTTATACGTTCGAATATCTTTTTGTTTAATCCTGGTACCTTTAGCAACAAACGCATCTTAGGATCTTGTATCTTCGGGAACACTTTCTTGCGAATGATCTTTTCGATAACCAAAGGTACGGAGATGATGATCTTAGGTTTGACATCTGCAAAAGCCTGTGCAATGACAAGGGGGGATGGCACGCGAGAGAGATAGAAGATGTGGCAACCCAACATAAATTCAAAGATAAACTCAAAGGCCAAACCATACATGTGGGCCATTGGCAGAATGCTAATCACGTTATCACCCGGCTTAATTACATTGCCAAGCTCGTGGTCCGCAAAGTCAAAATTACTCCACATCGCACGATATGGCAACATGACGCCCTTGGAAAATCCTGTGGTCCCGCTGGTATAATTGATAAGTGCCAACTCATCAGGGTTGGTATCGTGATAATATTTCACATGTTCCTGACGGAAATATTTGGGATATTTCTTGCCAAAAAGTTCGTTGAGATGTTCTCGTGCGTATGTGAGTTTATCCGTACGAGAAAGCACAAGCGAATAATCTGGTATGTATATGATACCTTCAAGATGTGGCATCTTGGTACCATCTATTTCCGTGGCCACGACGTCTCCCACAAAGAGTAATTTAGACTCAGAATGATTTACTATGTTATGTATCTGATCTGCTGTAAACTCATGAAGTATAGGTACCGCAACTGCGCCATATGTCAACACAGCTAAAAATGCCGCTGCCCATGCCGCACTATTCCTACCTGCGAGTGCTATTTTGTCTCCGCGTTTAACGCCGGAGTTCTCAAACATAATGTGTAACTTCTCTATTTTTCGCGCCACATCATGGTATTGAAGAGTGGCACCTTTATAATCGGTTAGGGCATCACGCTTCCAATTTTCTATGATGCTGCGTTCAATCAGAGCATTGAAACTTGGCACTTTATTCATTGCACAATCATCTTTATTTTGTGCAAAGATACGATGTTAAGTGCACATTGCCAAAAAAAATGTGCAGTAAATTACATATTTATTGCACATTTTTTATAGCATATAATTCAAGACGTTGAATATCGAAAAATAGTATTTACACCATTAATCAATTCTCATCTGGCATTTAAAGTCTAATTAGCTAAAAGAAGGGGCCAGCGTGTATACGAATGTAAACATCTTCAGTTTGGGGCAAACCTTTTTGCCTTAATGAAAAATAACTCCTTCATTTTTTTTGAAAAGAATTTAAAACGCCATTGATTTAAAACATGGTTAGACTGGCCGAAACAGCTTCGTCAATCAGCCATGAGCTTGCAATAACGTCCTTTTTTTATTTCTTCGTTGCCCAAACGTCGAGCCTTGTTTATTTCATACTCAGAATAGCCTCCCTCAAAATAAACCACCTCGCCATCACCTTCGAATGCCAAAATATGTGTGCAGATACGGTCAAGGAACCATCGGTCGTGACTGATGACAACCGCGCAGCCAGCAAACGACTCCAAACCTTCCTCGAGCGCACGCAGCGTATTCACGTCAATGTCATTTGTAGGCTCGTCAAGCAATAGCACGTTGCCCCCTTGTTTCAATGCCAATGCTAACTGTAACCGATTGCGCTCGCCACCCGAAAGCACGCCACAGAGCTTGTTTTGGTCAGTGCCAGAGAAATTGAAGCGAGACAGATAGGCTCGCGAATTGATGTCGCGCGCCCCCATTCTAATCAACTCGTTGCCCTGAGATATAACATCGTAGACCGACTTGTTGGGATCAATATCTTTGTGTTGTTGGTCCACATAGGCCAATTTCACAGTTTCACCTATTTCGAATGTGCCATCATCTGGTTTCTCAAGTCTCATAATCAACCTAAAAAGAGTGGTTTTTCCCGCTCCGTTAGGGCCAATCACGCCAACGATACCATTAGGCGGTAACGTAAAATTAAGGTCGCGGAACAGCACCTTATCTCCAAAAGCCTTCTTCACGTGTTGAGCCTCTATCACTTTATTGCCCAATCGAGGGCCGTTAGGTATAAATATTTCGAGTTTCTCCTCACGCCCTTTTTGCTCCTCATTGAGCATTTGATCGTACGACTTGAGACGTGCCTTGCCCTTGGCTTGGCGTGCTTTGGGTGCCATTCGCACCCATTCAAGTTCTCGCTCTAATGTTTTGCGCCGTTTTGAAGCTGTTTTCTCTTCTTGCTCCAAGCGTTTAGTTTTTTGTTCAAGCCATGTAGAGTAGTTGCCCTTCCAAGGAATGCCCTCACCCCGATCCAGCTCCAAAATCCACTCGCTCACGTCGTCAAGGAAATATCGGTCGTGGGTAACGGCGATGACCGTACCCTCGTATTGTTGCAGATGTTGCTCAAGCCAATCTATACTTTCAGCGTCGAGGTGGTTAGTAGGTTCGTCGAGCAACAGCACGTCAGGTTTTTGCAGCAATAGTCGGCAAAGTGCAACGCGTCGGCGCTCACCACCAGAGAGATGCGTGACAGGCTCGTCTGCCGCCGGGCAGCGCAGCGCAGCCATAGCACGCTCCAGTTTCGAATCCATGTTCCATGCGTCTGTAGCGTCTATTATATCTTGTACCTTGGCCTGCCGTTTCATCAGCGCCTCCATCTTGTCCGGGTCGCTGTAATATTGCTCCTCACCAAATTTTTGGTTTATTTCATCATATTCGGCAAGAGCATCATAAGCTTTTTGCATGCCCTCCATAATATTCTCCTTTACGGTTTTGGTTTCGTTGAGTGGTGGATCTTGCGGCAGATAACCTACACTGTAGCCGGGGCTCCACACCACTTCACCCATTGTGGGCTGTTCAATGCCCGCAATAATCTTCATCAACGTAGACTTACCAGACCCATTGAGACCTATGATGCCTATCTTAGCACCATAAAAGAACGAGAGATAAATATCTTTTAAAACTTGTTTTTGGTTTTGGGGAATAATCTTTGAAACCCCAACCATTGAGAAAATTACTTTTTTTTCGTCTGTTGCTGCCATTTTATTTTACATTTCTTTTATACTGCCATCCAAACAATAAAATAATACTTAACGTAAGTTCGGCGAATTATAAGTGTCTATTAATTTAGTGGTTAGCGATATTTATTATAACTTTTAGGTATTGAAATACAAATGATTAAAAACAAAAATCACTATGATCACCGAGGACAAAGTTACTGAAATATTTTGTATGGCTGACGATTTCCGGAAGTTTTTTGATGCAATGATTGAAAAATATATGATTAAACATACTGACATAAGAAAATATTGACGAAGTGCCACTATCTCAAATGGCACAAGTCATGCTAATCATACTTTTTCTATGTTGATACCCAAATAATGGGATAATTTATTAGGTTTTCAGGAATTAAAAGCAATGGCTTACCTTTGGAGCCTAAGGTGACAATGTCATTCCCTGTCTAAAAATCTAAAAAACATGAAGGGTCTATAGTCTCAAAGATGAAAGTGCCGTAGCCAATTCTTTATACCACGTAAATAAGGGCTTACGAACTTCTGTTATATAAATTTGGTTGTGCAAACGCTCTCTCTTTGGAATCTTATTCTGTAACTATCTGTTATATAGAAAGAATTACCTATCACACCAAATATCGGACAGGCCAACTTTTAAGCTTCGCCACTTTATACCATAAAGAAAAGCATTATCGGAGACCTTCATACAGCATGAAAATATTTGGTTTCTACTTACATTTCACAATGTTTTCTTGGCATTGTGGAGTTATCTTTGTATATTTGCAGTATAACTAATTTTAAGGGAAATATATTTCTCTATCTTTTTTAGAGTGATAACTATGGAAGGAATATTTAGAGAAGAAATAGAAATACAACGAGTCGATAAGTTTTTTTGTGCAGAGATGGGGCGTCAAATACATCGCTATATCAAAGCAATGCATGGATCTCTTTCTATGTTGGAGAAGTTTGAGCATCGTATAAGCCAACTTGATATTCCAGCTCGCGAAGACGCCATGGCAAAATATATCGATCTCAATCGTAAAGTTGTTAACGATTTAGATTGGCGTATGCTCTTGGCAAGGGCTTTCGCAAATTTTTGCGATTCGTACCCATATTTTTGTGATATGTTACGCCACGAAGAAACAATGCGATTTTACGAGGATAGAATGAAAGGTAAATACCTACAATTTCATAAAGTCTTTGAGCAAAACGGCAAATATGGCATCAAAGACCATCAAGGCAAAATATTGATTTCTCCACAATACGATTTTCTACGCACGCCATATGTCTACGTAGACGATTTGCGAACTATGCCCATTATTGCAGAAAAGGATGGCAAAATGGGACTGGTGCTCTCAGATTACAACGACACGATTGTTGCGCCATTTGAATATGATGACATTTCTTTGAGAGATGAAGAACCATGGTTTGAATTGCATCGAGATGGTAAAATAATATTTTGGCCCTTTGAATAAAAAAGATGTTGAAATCCTTTTCGATTTTAAGAAAAAAAATACTTTTCTTACTATGCTTTTTTTTGCTGTGGCTATTGGTGTTTATCTCGCAAAAAATTGTATTTCTACTTATCTACGATAGAGGATTTTCGCATGTGTTGTCAGTGATATGGCATGGGTTGCCACTTGATATATCTATGGCAGCTTATCTCTCCACCATACCCGCTTTGTTGCTGCTGCTGAGTGGACTTCCACTGCGTATCTTCCATACGGAACGTGGCGCTCAACTTTTCTTACAATTCTACCGATGCTGGGTTACTATCTGCGCCATCATCGTATCGTTGGCTTTCACGGCAAACTGCGCGCTCTATAAATATTGGGGATTTCCATTAGACGCGACACCTATTTTTTTTATCACCTCCTCTCCCACAGACGCAATAGCCAGTGTGGAGTGGTGGCAAGCATTGTTAGGATTGTTTAGCACGCTATGCGTGTTTCTTTTGACATGCTGGCTGTTCAGATTTTTGCGAAAATCATTTGACCTTACGATTTTCAAGCATTTGGGCATGTGGACATCGATAATCATGTTGTTATTTGTAGCGTCGTTGTTCTTGCCCATTCGTGGAGGCATCTCTGTTTCATCCATGAACACGGGCAGAGTGTATTTTTCGGATAACCAAACGCTAAACCATGCCGCTGTCAACCCACTTTTCTCTCTGATGGAAAGTCTGGCGCATCAAAAAGATTTTGCCAACATGTACCGTTTCATGGACAATGACATGGCTCGCAAATTGGCATCAACGCTGACACGACCATCAAGCTCTGCGCCCAAAACCATGCTTACCACGAAACGACCTGACATTTATTTGGTCATTCTCGAGAGTTTCTCTGACACAATAATGAAAACAAAAGGTGTTACGCCAAACCTAAATAAGCTGAAAGAAGAAGGGTTGTATTTCTCTCATTTCTATGCCAATAGCTTTCGAACAGATCGTGGATTAGTCTCCATTCTCTTAGGCTATCCATCGCCCTCCACGGTGAGCTTGATGAAATTCCCCAATAAAACAGCGGCAATCCCTTCCTTGTCTGAGCATTTAAAGAAAGCTGGTTGGTCTTTGAAATACTATTATGGTGGAGACGCGGATTTTACCAACATGCGGTCTTTCTTGGTAAACCAAGGATTTAATGACATTGTGGAAGATGTAAATTTCCCAGTTTCTGACCGAATGAGCAAATGGGGAGTTCCTGACCACTTGCTTTTCAGGCGGGTGCAAGCAGACATGCGCGAAGAGCGATCTGCCAAGCCAATATTCCACGTCATACAGACATCCAGTTCCCACGAGCCATTTGACGTACCCAGCCATCATCTCAAAGACAAGGCTTTGAATGCTTTCCTGTACACAGACAGTTGTTTGGGCGCATTTGTCAAGCACCTTAAATCAACACGCAGATGGAACAACTCTTTGGTAATATTGGTACCCGACCACTTGGGGGCTTGGCCATACGAGATAGATAATTTTGCCTCATGGCGATATCACATACCCATGATCTGGACAGGTGGCGCCATTTCGAGCCATACGACAGTAAACACCTACGCGTCCCAACAGGACATAGCCGCCACATTGCTGTCCCAACTTGGCTTGTCACATCGCGACTTGAGGTTCAGCAAGGATATATTCAATGAATTGACACCACATTTCGCTTACTTTATGATTAACGATGGCTTTGGGTTTATCAATGATGACAACGAGCTTATTTACGACCACCATCGCGACAAGGCCGTTGTTGATATTGGAAATAGAAAAGGCCAAAACCTATCCTTAGGCAAAGCCTATACACAGATACTTTTTGACGATATTGCATCAAGATAATGACAGTTCAAGCACTCTCCATATTTCAAACGCTCATAGATTGGGATACATCCATCACATTACTAATCAATGGTATACACTCGCCTTACTGGGACAACTTCATGATGTTGTACTCTGGTAAATTTGTGTGGATACCCTTTTATTTGTCGCTTATGATTGCCATGTTTCGGAATTTTCATTGGAAACCTTGCGCAATTTGCTTGGCTGCGATGGTCTTGCTTCTATTCATGAACGACCAAGTGAGTTCCTCCGTATTACGCCATGCTATAGGACGCATGCGCCCTGCCAACTTGGACAACCCCATATCGTCCATGATACATATCGTCGGTGGATACAGAGGTGGCTACTATGGCTTTCCATCCGCCCATGCGGCCAATTGCTGGGGATTAGTCTTTTTTCTCACATTTATTTTTCGAAATCGATTGCTCAATTTGACAATGATAGTTTGGGCCATTCTCATGTGCTACTCACGCATTTACCTTGGTGTACATTATTTGGGCGACACATTGGCTGGTATGTCCCTGGGATTTATCAATGCCACCATTATTTTCTTGCTTCTAAGAAAATATAATAAAGACATAACACAGACTTTCGTAAACCATCAACGTAAAAATCTTTTCATGCGGTTGCCATCAATCGTATATTTGTTTACGCTGACAATATTCGCATTAGTGTCTACATTTATTAATATTGCTTCTTTATAACAATCCTCATGGCAAACAATGATCTAATCGCAATCAGCTCTCTCTAACTCTATGCGCGTCAAATACATTGGAGCATAGAAGAGCTCCTCTCTGATAGCGAACAATCGCTGGCGCTTTTGGACTGTTTCTCACATGACTTTTCCGGTCAAATCTGGTATTTTCAGTATCTTTTTTTGTCTCGACGACAAACAGTGACGCCCCACAAAAAAAGATTATCCCACGATTGTAAAGCGGGCAAATTTAAGCAGGAGTTGCTTTCTACCAGTGGTCTCAAAGTCTACTGTTGCTTTGGTATTTTCTCCATTGCCCTCTACATTGACAATAACACCACGGCCGAAACGTTGGTGCTCAATCACTTGCCCCTCCTTGAGACTGTCCAAATTGGCATGGTGTGGGGTTGCGATGTTTTTTGACGTGGTGGCGTCAGTATGCGCCTTAACTCCATTGGCCATAGCTTTGGACACACGATTCCAACTGCCTGCCTGCTTTAATTTCTCTTGGAAAGATGGTGAGAATGGGTTAACAGCTTGCTCTGGGCGATGAGGAGACGTTAGCTTAGGCTTGGGGTCGGCCATGAACTGATTGGCCACAGGGTGAGAGTTTTGCATCCCCGCGTTGCGCTGGTAATATGCCGTGGACCGCCCGTAAGAATGTCGACCGTATAGGTTCGATTTGCTATCGTCATTCCATAACGGACGAGCGCTGTCTTGAAAGTCACCCATCAATCGGCCGCTTTCCGTCCTGCTCGCCGTGAATTTGGTGTCTATGTCTTCCAGAAAACGACTTGGATTGACAAAACTGTTCATCTTGCCATATTGCCATCGCGTGTGTGCCCATGTGAGATAGCAATGTTTTTTAGCGCGAGTAATGGCCACATATAGCAAGCGACGCTCCTCCTCCAGTTCCTTGAGATTGCCCGTAGACATCATACTGGGAAAAATATTTTCCTCCATCCCAACGACAAACACAGTTTGAAACTCCAGTCCCTTGGCAGCATGTACGGTCATCATGGTGAGCTTGTCTTCGGAATTGTCATCATTGTCTATGTCAGTCATCAACGAGACGGTGGATAGATAGTCCGCCAATCCAACTTGGTTCGCATGGTCATCCTCCTGTTGTGACGCCACGAACTCTGCTATCCCGGACAGCAACGCGTCAAGGTTTTGGCGCCGGCTGTCGCCCTCAGCAGTGGGATCGGTGGCCAGGTCAGCCTTTATACCCGATCGCTCCACTATCTCGTTTCCCAACGTGAGAGCGTCCATCGTCTTGTTTTTTTCTATGAACTCATTGATAAGGGATTGGAAATGAGATAGTTTTTCTAAAGTTCCCTTGTTGACACTTAGACCGTTTGGCTCTGGATGGCAAATTACTTCCCATAGACTTACGCCATTTTTTTGTGCCGCGGCAACAATTTTTTGTAACGTAGTGTCACCTATCCCGCGTGTAGGATAATTGATTATCCTACGAAAAGCCTCCTCGTCACTCGGATTGACAACAAGCCGAAAATAAGCCAATAAGTCTTTCACCTCTTTGCGTTGGTAAAAGCTTAGCCCTCCATAAATGCGGTAATGGTTGCCCATACCCACTTCGGGTTTGCGCATTTCCTCCTCGAATAGCCGACTTTGAGCGTTGGTACGATACAAAATGGCAAAATCTCGCCATGCACATCGCTCCTCGGCCTTAATGCGTTTGATCTCTTGGCATACGATAGCCGCCTCGCGTTTGTCGGATATAGTCTCCCAAACGGTTATCTTATTGCCCTCCTCGTTTTTGCTATAAACATCTTTGGGAATTTGCCGCTCATTGTGCTTCATCAGCGAGTTAGCAGCCGACACGATCATCTGCGTGGAACGATAGTTGCGCTCCAGCTTAAAAATTTTAGCTCCTTGATATATGGTTTTAAAATTCAATATATTGTCTATCTTGGCCCCACGAAAAGCATAGATGCTCTGATAGTCATCGCCCACCACACATACGCGCCCGTTGTCCTTGGTCAACAAGGTCACAATTTGTTGTTGTACGAAATTAGTATCTTGGTATTCATCCACCAAAACATATTGGAACCTCTCTGCGTATTTTTTTCGAAGACTTGGATTTCCTTTGAGCATTTGGTGGGTCAGGGTTAGCAAATCGTCAAAATCCATGGCGTTGGCCTGTCGCAAACGTTGCTGATAGGTGGCATAGATCTTGAATGTTTCCGGCATATTGCGCTGCCTGTCACGCATTAGCAGATCTCCATCGTCTGCGTATTGTGTGGGCAGGCACAGCCGGTTCTTGGCCATTGATATGGCAGAATGGACAGCCACTGGTTTGTATGTCTTGTCGTCAAGACCCATGGTCTTGACAATGTTTTTGATCAGTGAGCGCGAGTCTTGTTCATCGTATATGGTAAAATCAGAAGTGTAGCCTATGGATTGAGCTTCCGCGCGTAGTATGCGAGCGAATATGGAATGAAATGTTCCCATCTGCAAATAGCGTGCTCGCTCGTCGCCTACCAATTGGCCTATGCGCGATTTCATCTCCTTGGCGGCTTTGTTGGTAAAGGTAAGCGCCAACAAATTCCATGGCTTGATGTCGTAATGAGCCAAGAGCCATGCTATCTTATAAGTGAGAACGCGGGTTTTCCCAGAACCAGCCCCCGCTATGACCAATTGTGGTCCATCGCAATAGGTGACAGCCTCGCGCTGGCTTTCATTGAGCTGGGTGAGAAGTTCTTGTTCTGTAAGCATCGTATATTATATTTCAAATTATGGTGTGGCATGCGCTTGGAGGCACAATAATTATATGGATGCCATGTTTAATCCAAAGGCCGGTCTGCTTAAACATGGAGTGTTATATCCTTTTTACAAACTTTTTTATGTTGTGACCCTATCGGTATGTACCCCCAACAGCAGTATGAGGATCATAGTCTTCTCCCTCCTTTGGAAAAGAAGGTATGTATCTCATGTTGGCCTTGATTTGGCGTTGTCGAAGGCGCATGTATCCACTGGGGTTTTTAGACGAGAAACGACGCGGATTGGGCAGCGTAGCCGCAATAAGCGCACAGTCGTTGCGAGATAGATCGCGGGCGGATTTTCCAAAATTGTATTGCGCACAGGCCGACAGGCCGTAGATACCATCGCCCATCTCAATGGAGTTGAGATAAACCTCCATGATGCGTTGCTTACTCCAAAAAAGTTCTATCAGCGCCGTGAAATAGACCTCGAAGCCCTTTCTCACCCACGACCTTCCAGGCCATAAAAAAACATTTTTGGCTGTTTGTTGAGAGATGGTGCTGGCACCGTATTTGTGGGTCGTTGAGCTCGAAAGATTGCGCTTGGCGGCTTTGCCTATGGCATCAAGATCAAAGCCATGATGTAGCAAGAATCGCGAATCCTCACTTGCCATTACGGCCACGGGCATATGGGGCGACATTTCATCCAAGGGTATCCAGCGGTGATGCATGGTGAGATTGCCGTTTTGGAAGCAACGTATCACCATCAATGGTGTGACAAATACGGGTATGAAACGTATGGCCACCACCGCCAATATCGTAGAAGCAAAAAACAAGCTCAAAGCCCATCGTATGATTTTCATCAATATTCTCATGCCAAAGGGGGATGCAAGCCATGGCGCCCGCATCCCCAACAAACAGTATTATTATGAAAAGATTTAGTTAAGCCTACCAGATTCTGCTGCGTCAACCATCGCCTTGGAGGCATATAGATAGACTTCCACTCGACGGTTAACATGCGAAACGCGTTTGTTCTCTATCTCGTCTTGGCTTCCTCGGCCCTCAACGTTTTGTAATTGTGAGCGGCTTACTCCACACGAACTGAGATAATCGGCTACGCTCTGTGCACGTTTTTGGCTCAATGGCACATTGATGGCATCGTTGCCAGAACGGTCTGTATATCCATAGATATCAACATGGCAATCTGCGTTTTTCTTCAAAACCTTAGAGAATTTAGCCAACTCGTTCTTACTGGTGTTGTTTAACGAAGCCTGATTAAGATTAAAAAGGATGCCAGAATCGAACGTTACCTTAACGGCTTTCAGACCATTGGCATCGGTTACTTCCTCCACTTTGGCGTTTTCTACCTGCGATGCCGTCTCTGCTGCCACCTTGTCCATGTGTCTTCCGATAATAGCGCCAGTGCCTGCACCCACGGCTCCACCTATAGCAGCTCCCACGGCGGTATTGCCTGCTATCTTGCCTATAATACCACCGAGCAATGCTCCACCACCAGCACCGATAAGAGAACCCGTACCCTGTTTAGTTGAGCAGCTAAAAATGGTGAGCATACATAAACCCATTGTTGCGATTTTAATTTTTTTCATAATCAATTTTGTTTAAAATGTCTTTATGCAAAGTTAGTCCTTTTTTTAATAGGAAACCCTATAATAATGTTTTTTTTTAGTAACTTTGCGACAAATTTAGATATTAAAAAGATTATTATCATGGGAATTAGCCTACTTTATGATAGGAAAATCCCTAAAAAAGAATTTTACAAATAAGACAAAACACAATAATGGCAAAAGAATTAAAAGACTTAACCAAGCGGGCTGACAATTATAGTCAGTGGTATAACGACTTGGTGATGAAGGCAGATCTCGCCGAGACATCGCCTGTTCGTGGATGTATGATTATCAAGCCATACGGCTATGCGATATGGGAAAAGATGCAAGCAGCTCTTGACGCAATGTTCAAGGCCACAGGTGTGCAAAACGCTTATTTTCCCTTGCTCATCCCCAAAAGTTTCTTCGCCAAAGAAGCCGAGCACGTTGCAGGCTTCGCCAAGGAGAGCGCAGTGGTTACTCACTATCGCCTCAAGGCCACTGAGGATGGAAAAGGCATCACCGTGGATCCGGAGGCAAAGCTCGAGGAGGAGCTGATTATCCGTCCAACGTCGGAAACAATGATATGGAACACATACAAAAATTGGATAAAATCATATCGTGACCTTCCTATCCTCTGCAATCAATGGTGCAACGTTATGCGTTGGGAAATGCGGACAAGGCCTTTTTTGCGCACGTCAGAATTTTTGTGGCAAGAAGGGCATACGGCTCACGCCACGTCTGAAGAGGCGCAAGAAGAAGCAAAAAAGATGCTGGGCGTTTACGCCGACTTTGCGGAGAATTGGATGGCAGTACCTGTGGTACAAGGAGTTAAGAGCGAAACGGAACGATTTGCAGGAGCATTAGACACCTATACCATCGAAGCCATGATGCAGGATGGAAAGGCTCTGCAAAGTGGGACAAGTCATTTCCTCGGACAAAATTTCGCCAAAAGTTTTGACGTTACCTTCTTGAACAAAGAGAACAAGCCCGAGTATGTATGGGCCACAAGTTGGGGAGTTTCAACCCGTTTGATGGGTGCGCTGATTATGGTTCACTCTGATGACAACGGCCTGGTGCTGCCACCAAAATTGGCTCCAATACAAGTTGTCATTATCCCAATCAGCAAGAACGCGGAGCAACTTGAGGCTATTTCGGCAAAGATTAACCCTCTGATGGAGGAATTGACAAAAATGGGCATTAGCGTTAAATACGATGATTCTGACAACAAGCGTCCTGGCTTTAAATTTGCCGACTATGAGCTGAAGGGTGTGCCTGTCAGGCTTGTTATGGGCGCCCGAGACCTCGAGAATGGCACTGTCGAGGTAATGCGACGCGACACTTTAGAAAAAGAAAGCTTGCCTTTTGACGGTGTTGCAAAACATGTACAGGACTTACTTGTTGATATTCAAAAGTCAATATTTGAGAAAGCTCGTCAATATCGCGACAACCATATCTATGAATGTGATAACTACGAGGAATTCAAAGAGCGTATTAAAGACGGTGGGTTCTTCTTGTGCCATTGGGATGGAACAACCGAAACAGAGGCAAAAATCAAGGAAGACACGCAAGCCACCATCCGATGTGTGCCCTTTGGTTACGAGCAGACAGATGGCGTAGATATGGTTAGCGGGAAACCTGCTAAATGTCGTGTCATCATCGCACGCTCATATTGAGAACATGAATGACCTAACTCTTTGAGATCGCAGCGTATGTCACATGATAAACAGTCCACAATAACTTTTCGATTATTGTGGACTGTTTGCAAATACCATAACAGCTAACACAATAATACGCCACATATATGGCATACGCGCACTTGCTGTTATAAAACCTTTCCCATATTAACCGAAAAGAAAAAAGACTTTCAGACGCAAGAGATATGGCAAGATTACCTTTAACTTTAATCTTAATCGTATCATGTTGCATGCCAGCAATGTCCGCAGAACATTCGAGAAGCGACATCATGCGTCGTGTCTTTCAGTATGCTTCTTCCATCGACAGTACTGCCATCAGGCAAGACACATCGTATGCCTATACCCGCTTCAAACTGAATGTAGAGCGAAAAAATCCCACTCTCATGCTGGTACCAAGCGTGTATGCCATCGCATATAGTGGCGAAAGGGAATACATTGGCGAAACATACAGTCGTGTTGTGTTGCAAGAAAACGGAGATTACACATCCAAACTGCTTCTTCGAACAACAACGATACCCCATCGGCGAAGTGCCATGACAATCCTTGCCAAGTATCTAACACCTGCTATTTACAACGAGACGATCATCGATGGCAACATCATATCACCATTCAACTGGAAGAATAGACATTTCTACCATTACGCCATCGAGCATATTAATGGCTGCATAGCGCGTGTCATTTTCAAACCAAAACGCAAGAACACACAACTAATCACTGGCGAAGCCTCTGTTGATATCACGTCGGGGCGGGTCTTAGAATGTGACATCCGTGGTGAATTTGACATGATATCCTTTAAGCTCAACATACAAATGGGTAATTCGGGATATCACTCTCTGATACCTCAAAAATGCGCTTTGAGAACACGTTTCTGCTTTATAGGCAACAAAGTGACAGCCAATTTTCTTGCTTATTACAATCTTCCTCAAATGATACAAGATAGCATTGGCAATGAAAACGACTTCCAAAAGATGTGCCTTGTACGGCCAGACACACTGACAAAAGGTGATATTGCATTGTACGAACGTATGTTTACACAACAGCATGAACACGACTCCATAGCAGCTGTAAAAAATACACAGCCCAAGAAGAAAGATTGGGCAAAAATCATTTTGTGGGACATGATTGGCGACAATGTACTCAACCAAATAAAGACAAACTTCGGAATCAATAACCAAGGGTATATTCGTCTGGACCCCGTGCTCAATCCTTTGTATATGGGTTACGACCATCGACGTGGCTTTACCTATAAAACAGACATACGCATAAGCTATCAATTCACGCCCAACAGTGAGTTTTCAGCACGTATGATGGCTGGATACGCTTTTAAGATGAGACAGTTTTATTATCGGTTACCTGTTTATTATTTTTTTAACAAACGAAGAAACGGCTTCCTCAAGTTAGAGATTGGCAATGGAAATCACATTAGCCATCAGTCTGTCAAACGAAGTGTCGAGCAACAATACCCTGATACCACAGGGCTAAACCTACCCAACTTTGATTTGCTGAACGAATTTAAGCAAACCGACGTTCGGCTTATGTACAATAACGAAATATCTGAAAAATTTGGCCTACAAATAGGTGTTCTCTATCAAAAACGAGTAGCTGTCAACCGAAAGGCTTTCGAGTTGTTGGGCAGACAATGGCGTTATCGGTCTTTGGCACCGCTCATACAGCTGCAATATCGTCCGTGGGGATGGAGGGGCCCCATATTCACGGCCGATTATGACAGGAGCATTAAGCGTTTGTTCAAGTCGAACACCGCTTATGAGCGTTGTGAGTTCAACGCCGAATACATCTATCGAATTCATAAATTAAAGTCGATACAAATGCGGTTTGGCACTGGCTTTTACACTTGGAAAGATGATGACGCTTACTTCCTTAACTATGAGAATTTTCAAGAGAACAATATTCCAGGAGGATGGAACGATGACTGGAGCGGACATTTTGAGTTGCTGCGGAGTGAGACTTACAACACTTCTGAATATTATATCCGATCTAATGTGACCTACGAAAGTCCTATGCTGCTCTTGAGTTGGCTACCTTGGATAGGGCGATTTATGGAGATGGAGCGTGTTTATGCGTCCGTATTGGACGTAAAAAACATACATCCGTACATGGAGTTTGGATATGGATTTACCACCCGTTTATTCTCATGCGGTGTATTTGTAAGCAATGGTAAAGGCAACACGACGTTTGGGTGCAAGTTTGGCTTTGAACTTTTCAGGCATTGGTAAATACACCATGGAAATAATTCCGCCATGCCTTAACACTTTTATTTTGTGATATTGATCATTTAAAGTTTTACCCTTTTCTTTTTTACCTTACTCTCATTAGACATCCTATCAATCGAAGTCACCACATAGGTATATTTGGTTTTCCCATTGTCATAAGGCAATTTAATAAATGTCTGGCTTGTTATTGCCACTATCTTAGACACATCTTCTATATTAATCTTTTCACCTGCGTCATATTTATAAACCACATATTTTGTAGCGACATCATTCCATTTTTTTCCCCTTGGCGCTTGCCAGAACAAAAAATAACCGTCACTGGTCCACAATGCTTTTAGCTTACGCGGCTTCTTGGGAGCTTTGTCATCTATAAACTCCATACGGGGTTGCAGGGCAGGATATTTCCAATAATAATTGCGTAAAACCGATCCGTAATTACCAATATTATCTACCACGGCTTTGGCGTACCACAAAACCACTCCGTTCACATGGTGCGTTTGTTGGTGCAATCTATATTTCGCGGGCAGTTGGTGACTGGTAGGTATTAAAGGGTCAGCGTATTTGGTCGTGCGCTCAACATCTTCCCCAATAAAAAGTGGCCGGTTGGACGCATGCTTATCCCACCATTTTATCAACGTGGCATAGTCTGCCGTAGGATGTCCAATTTGCCAATATATCTGTGGCACACAGTAATCCACCCACCCATTGTTCACCCATAGCAGCACATCTGCGTACAAGTCGTCATAGTTTTGCAAGCCATTGGTCTCAGAACCATTCACCGGATCTGTTTTTTTATTACGATAAATACCAAAGGGAGACACGCCAAACTTAACCCACGGCTTACGTTTATGGATTGTTTCGGACAGTTGTTTCACAAACAGGTTGACATTGTTTCTTCGCCAATCGCCAATGGTGGCAAAACCTCCACGGTCAGTCATATAATATTGTTGGTCTGGTATGGACTGCCCCGGAACTGGGTAGGGATAAAAATAATCATCAATATGGAGCCCATCAATGTCATAACGGCTCACAATGTCATCAACCACCATGCAGATATAATCACGATTCTCTTTGAGCGCGGGGTTTAAAATGTATTGATTATCGTATGTGAAATAGCAGTTTGGACGCAACTTTGTGACATGGTTCACAGCCAATTGGTTAGTGCCCTTAGTCTTGGCGCGATAAGGATTTATCCACGCGTGCAACTCCATTCCACGCTTGTGGCACTCGTTTACCATCCATTCCAATGGGTCCCAGTACGGTTGTGGGGCGCGGCCTTGCACTCCCGTTAGAAACCGACTCCATGGTTCTATCTTGCTGGCATAAAGCGCGTCACACTCCGGTCGCACTTGGAAGATGATGGCGTTCACGCCGTCTTTTTGCAACTCGTCAAGTTGATAAACAAGTGTTTGTTGCATCGCTGCCGTTGACATACCTTGAAATTGCCCGTTCACGGCTTGTATCCAAGCTCCCCTGAACTGGCGTTTCTGCGCATGGCACACCAATAATGTCATCATCAGGATGATGAGAACGAATTGTCGTTTCGTCATTTGTATATCGGTTAATAAAAATAATTATAGACAAAGTTACAAAAAAAATAGGACACGTCTCACGACATATCCTATAAAAAAAATATTTAATGTAAATGTAAATCTAAAATATAAAAATATGAATTTTACAGCATATATTTATCATCGAGTATCACATACTGATAGCTTAGCCTAAAACTTATATCCTAACGTTAGCAACAGTTGATGGCGCTTGTTGTTTACGCTCACACCGTCAACGATATTGCTTTGGCTCTCTTTGGATTTCTCCGCGTAATAACTCATGAATGGGTAGAAAGTGCCATCTGTTTGTGAGTATTGGTAGGCCAAATCAACATAAAATTTCTTCACGGCATACCCCATTCCACACGTGAATCGGTTAGTGCTGCCCCAGTTAGTGTAGTCTGTCGATGTGGCATAAGCACTTCCCGGCGAGGATATACTGCCGTCACGAAAGCCATTTTTGTCAAACATCGGGCTCAAATAGTTATAACCCAATCTGATTGCCACATTAACTGTTGGCTTATATTCGGCACCCAATTTTATGGTACTAACACCCTTTAGCGTTGCCTTCGTGTGGTCATTCATGCCATTATCACTAATCGTATTCTCATAATACCTGCCATCCCAATAGTCATAGTAGCCACCATCATTCACACGGTTGTCCATAGTGCCATAATCAGCGTATTCGTATGTAGCACCAATGGCAACTTGCTGGCCAATGGTATGTCCAAAGCTCACGCCAAATTTCCACGGTGTGTACACTTTAAAATCATATTCAGCCTGCTGGCCTTTATCCACGCTTTGCTTATCCTGCCTCATCGTAATATCGTTGGCGCCTCTCAATTTCAAGTCGTACCACGTAGGGGTGTGGACATAAGCGCCTATTCGGAAAGGTGAGTTTTCCACCGGACGGAATATGGCACCAGCCTTGATGTCAAAGCCATTACCATCTATTTGTAAATCCTCCCATGTGCGAACATCAGCATTATGTTCTAAATTCTCCGTATAAAAACTATTGCTTCGATAGTTCACGTCTCGCAAACCGAACGTCACACCAAGATACAATTGGTTGCTGACATTGCCACTAAGGCTGAAACTGTATTCGCCAATGTATCCCTTTTGATACTGTCCAAACAGGTAAGCCGTGCCGTTGAGGTAATCCATCCCCACCTGTTTGCCTTTATCATCAAGTACCGGTGACATCAAACTTTTATAGTTAGCGTCCACCCCATTCCAGTTATAGTTATCCGCGAAAGGGTATTTTACAGCCGACAGTTTGTTCTGCGACGCATTCCTCAAGGCACCCCCGGCAGTAAGTATTTGGTCGAAATTGCGACTCTTGTGGTAGTTGAAAGCCACATTCAAGTATTTATATCGTCCAGATCTCATCGAATAAACCAATCCCACTTGGTCAAAGCTCGCATTGGTTTTATTACCTTTGAAATCCATTCCAAGCCTACCGTATGCTGGAGACGTCGTGGCATCTTGTTGGGCAACCATGCCACCAGATATCGCGAATTGGCTTGACCGAAACAGTCCCAAGCCTGCAGGATTGGTACTAATGGTTGAAATGTCTGCGCCCAAAGCTTCCATGGCTCCACCCATACCAACATAACGAGCGGTTCCATTAAGGTCTTTGTCCACCAATTTCGTGTCTTGATAGGTTTCTTGGGCAGCCATAGGGATTGATAACAAGGCCATAGCTGCTAACCCAATATATTTCGTTTTCATCGTTTTCAGTATATGTTTTAAAGTATTATTATTATCATCTTCCCCTGCCAAAGTGTCCGCCGCCAGTACTTGGGGCATGTCCGCCGCCAAAACCGCCACCGCCAGAACGGGCACCGCCAAAGCTACCGCCTGATGTACCACCAAAACCACGCGAACCACTGCCGTATGATGGTGTTACGCTCCTACTTTGATCGAATGGCCGATTGCTTCTACTGTTCATAGTATTGGGCCACGTCGAGTTTGTCCTTCTACCAAAAGAGCGATTTCGCGCACTCCGATTGGTATAGGTGCTTGTGCTTGCGCCATTTTTATAACTATACCCTCTACCAAATCTTCCATAGCCAGTGGCAGGGCCTCTATTTTCAAAACTCCATGTACGGTCGCCCGTCAAGCCACTCGGATTACCCTCTCTCACACGAGCGTAACCACCTCCATACCATCCCCAGGGCCGTCCATACCAATTCATGTAATACGGGCTATACCATCCAGCATATCCATAATACCAAGGATCGTACCAACCACCGTAATAGCCCATGTACCAAGGATCGTACCAACCTCTATATCCATAGTACCACGGGTCGTACCATCGGTTGTACCATCCGTAACGCCATGCCCCGTAACCATACAGCCAAGGGTCATAAAAATCGTCCCAGCGGCTCATCCTGCGAGTGTAAAAATAATCGTCGTCAAACTGTGGCGCGTCAGAATAGACATACATTGTATCCACGTATGACGTGTCAGGGTAGACACCCTTACCATTTCGCATCACAATAATGTCGTTGCCCAATGAGTCGTTTCCTATCTTCTGATAGTAACTACGAAACTTGCCCGCGCGATTATACTCGTCAACACCGCAGTCGGCGCCGCGGTAATAAGCCGGTTTGTTGTTAGAGGAGGTTGCCTCAACAGATTTAGGCATACGTTCAGGCACGAAGTATAGATCGTCACTTTGAGCCATGCCTTGTGTGGAAAACGCTCCTGCAAAGACTAAAAGCATCATCAACTTTTTCATATTCTCACTCCTTACATTATATATATTACATTGTTTTCACTGATGGGTCTTCCTTGCCAACCCATTTTAACGCTACAAACATACCGTTTATTTTTCTACAAATATACGGAAAAACCCTAAACCGTGGTAGGTTTTTCCCTATTTTGTTTAAATTTGCAATATAATTTAAGATTTAGCATGGAGTATATAGTTGCGGAGTTTACCATCAATTGCGAGCCCGCTCTTTTAGAAGTGGCACGCGACCTTTTAGCCGACATCTCGGCCGAAGCAGGGTTCGAAGCCTTTGAGAGCACGAGCCGGGGACTGAATGGTTACGTTCAAAAAACGGCGTTAAAACAGTCATTGTTAGATGCTAACATTGCCGACTTCCCACTCGAGCACACAACAGTCACCTACCAATTACATAGTGTCGAGAGCAAAAATTGGAACGAGCAATGGGAAAAAGCGGGCTTTGAGCCTATTAACATTGACGACAAAGTTGTGATATACGACACGCGGCGAGAGTCGCCCCACGTTCCCAACGGCGCCGTTCCCATATCCATCTTGCCCCACCAAACGTTTGGCACGGGTACCCACCAAACCACGCGCATGATGATACGCTCGCTTCTTGGCATCCCCGTCCAAGGCAAACGGGTGGTCGACTGTGGCTGTGGTACTGGCATTCTTGGTATCACAGCCTCAAAACTTGGCGCGGCAGAAGTGGTCGGTTATGATGTTGACGAGTGGTGCGTGAGCAACGCGACGCACAACGCCAAAGAGAATAGCGTAGGCAATATGACCGTGCTTCATGGCGACAGCAAAGTGCTTGACGGCATGGACAAGCCGTTTCACGTGGTCATGGCTAACATAAACCGCAACATATTGTTGCAGGATATGCCTACGTTTAACAAGATAATGACCCCCGACGCCAAACTCATTCTCAGCGGCTTTTATCAAGAAGATGCCAAAATTATTTTAGAAAAAGCGGCGCAACTAAAATTGCGCGAAGCGCACAGACTGACTGAGGACGATTGGTGCTGCCTCACGTTAATACACTGACCAGCAGCCGACAATGCTTGTCCCACCTGTAAACACTGACGCGCAAATACCAAGGCCACCATCCTGAGCTCATCATGGAAAAATGGCGACCAGCCCGCGTGTTTAGCGTTTCTTCAGTTGCAACTTGGGTATTTTTATTTTCTCACCCTCTTTAAATTCCGTGCGTCCATTATTTACCGCCTCCACGTAACATTCCATTCCCGGGCCAAGGTTCGCATTGCTGATGCCGCGCAAGGTTTGTCCCTTACGTACAGTTAGCGTTCGGTCAATGCCTATAATTTTGTATGCGCCCGTTCTCACACGCGCATCCTTGTCATAGTTAGAGACATTGGAGACTTGCACTTGACGCTTTGACTTTTCGTCAGACTGGGCAGGCAATTTCTTTTTTTCGGCTTGAGCTACGTTCGCATCATTTGATAACTGTCTTTTTTTATTAGCGTTTGAGGACAATTTTTCCAAGTTATCTTTTTGCTTCGTTGTCGCGACAGGGGTTGCCAACTCTTTTTGAGACTCCGATAGCACCGCCGCCGTTTTCATGCTATCAGCCGTTTCCTGCTTTTTTAAGTGCTCAAGAGCCACGGCTCGAGAAGCCGTGTCACCATAATAGGTATTAACTGGCATATTCTCCTCAGCTTCAAGATGTTGTATTCGATTGTCACGCTTGGCCAATTGTGAACTTAAATAAGCAATGGTGCCTATGCAAACAGCCAACAAAACGACTCCCGCAACAACCAACAATTTTACAAACTTGTGCTGACGCCCCATCGCCTCTTGCAGCTCTGTAGCTCGCTTTTTTACCAATTCAAGCTCTACGCTATCTGTTTTTACCGCCTCTTCTACCTCTACGGGTGCATCCATTTTGAGTGAAGAGTTTATTTTATCAGGTTCTGTTGGCTGTACTCCATCCTGCATGTCGGCGCTCTCCATCTCGCTTTTCGCAGTTGTTACAGCCTGCTTCTGGCAATCCTCCTGTACGTCGTCTTGGTTCAAAAAAGTTGGTTGGTCGCCCGAATGTTCGATAATATCATCGTCATGCCCATTTTCCGACGACAAGTTTTCTTCTTCAGCAAAAGATTTTTCAGCATCGTCTTTCGTAGGTTCAAGCGCGGAAAGGTCGCTCCCCGAGTCTCGCACAGTTTCACTCTCCGTTGCGTCGGGGCTTGTCTCGTTAAGCATGGCTCCCCGTTCTTCGTCGACAACCTCCTCAGCCTCATCCACACTCGCGTTCTCTGTCTTGCCTGCCTCCTCTTTGTCAGGGGCATTTCCGGCAGTCAACGCTGAGTTTGGCGTCTCATCTCCAGATAGTTCCTCCGTTTGTTTAGCAACTTCATTTTTCGCTACATCTTTTTCATCGCTTTCTTCGCTGTCATCCTGTTCTATCATACTTTCGGCAAATTTCTCGTCTATCTCATCAAAATTCACCCCATCATTCACCATCACCGTCTCAAATTGAGCGAATGGGCGGTTCACCTGATCGCGCATGGAAGTGTCCGCGGTGAAGTTTATTTTGTCACGCCCCTCTATGACGATGGGTTCTCCCGTGTTCACATCCACACTCTTGCGAGCGGCCACAGCCGTAACTTTAAACGTGCCAAGCCCTCTCACTTTCACCTGTCTATCGTATTTAAGCCCATCGTTTATGGAATCAAAAAAACAGTTGACAAACGTTTCCGCGGCGCCTCTGTCAAGCTTAAACTTTGCGGCAAGCACCTTGGCCAGGTCTCTATTATATAACTTGCTCATGCTCTACACGTTTATTATGAGTTTTTTAAAGTTTCCTTTAGCAATGCGGCCGGCTTGAAATTGAGCACCAACTTGGGTGGCACAAGCATACGTTGCTGCGTCGCCGGGTTGGTAACGATACGTTCCAAGCGTTTTTTTACCTCGAAGGTTCCAAAGTTGGTGACCTGCACGCTGTCGCCATTTTCAAAGCGCTCTCCCATCTCTTCCACCAAGGCCGTTACCATTTTTTGTGTGTCGGCCTGCGTATATCCAGCCCGTTGAGCCAAGTCCGCGATAAATTCCTTGTTATTCATACCTCTCCGTATAAGTCAAATTCCTCACTATCGGTTATTTTCACATCATAAAAACATCCGGTTCTCAGCCTTCGACGCCCCACCGGAATAAGCACCTCGGGGTCCACATCGGGCGAGCACGCCTCCGTTCGCCCGATGTAATAATTGCCCTCTCGCCGGTCTATGATCACTTTCAGCGTCTTGCCTACTTTTGCGGCTTCTATCTCTTTGCTGATATTCTGCTGCACACTCATCAACTCATCTATGCGTCGACGCTTTACTTCTTCTGGCACGTCATCAGCGTAATGGAGAGCCGAGTAGGTACCTTCTTCTTCCGAATAGGCAAAGGCTCCCATGCGCTCAAAGCGCGTGTCGCGAACAAAATCGACCAGCTCTCTAAAATCGGCCTCTGTCTCGCCGGGAAATCCCACCAACAAAGTGGTGCGGAGTGTAATGCCGGGTACAGCCTCGCGTATTTTCTTGACCAAGGCCACCGTCTCCGCCTTGGTGACATGCCTGCGCATGCGTGTGAGCATGTTGTCCGAGATGTGCTGCAACGCTATGTCCAAATATTTGCATACATTGGGTTTCTCGCGCATCACGTCTAACAACTCCAGCGGGAACTGGTTTGGGTAGGCGTAGTGCAGTCTAATCCATTTTACGCCCTTGATATCAGCCATACGACTCACAAGCTCCGCTATACAGGGCTTGCCGTAAAGGTCTACCCCGTAATAGGTAAGCTCTTGCTCGATAATCTGAAACTCCTTGACGCCGTCGGCGACAAGACCCTCCACCTCTCGCAAAATGTCCTCGATGCTTCGCGACACGTGCTTGCCCGTGATCAGCGGTATGGCACAATAGGCACAGTGGCGGTCGCATCCCTCGGCTATTTTGACGTAAGCGTAATGCTTGGGCGTGGTAATTTTTCGGCTCAGCGTGCTCGTTTGACGCCGCTCCATGAACGTGGTGGGCTCACTGGCTTGCACGGTCGACGGCCCAAGGTCTGTCAAAAGGTTTTTGTAATCAAACTTTCCATAAAACTTGTCGACCTCTGGTATGGACGCCTCCAAATCCGATTTGTAACGCTGCGACAGGCATCCCATAACGTACAGTTGCCCCAAGCGTCCCTCTTTCTTGGCCTCTACAAACTCAAGGATGGTGTTCACGCTTTCCTCTTTGGCTGCTTCTATAAAGCCGCAAGTGTTGATAACGGCTATCTCTCCCTGTACCCGCTTGGGATCGTGAACGCACTCATAGCCCAAGTTCTCAAACTTGCGCATGAGCGTCTCCGAGTCTACAAGGTTTTTGGAGCAACCCAAAGTTATGATATCTATTCTATTTTTCTTCATCCTGTCAGAATAGAGAGTCCACGAACTCCCTGCGATTGAAGAGTTGCAGATCTTCCATTTTCTCTCCCAAGCCTATATATTTCACGGGCACTTTCAATTGGTCTGAAATGCCTATCACCACCCCACCCTTGGCGGTGCCGTCGAGCTTGGTGATAGCCAATGACGTGATTTGCGTCACGGCAGCAAACTGTTTGGCCTGCTCGAAAGCGTTTTGGCCAGTGCTACCGTCCAAGACGAGCAGCACTTCGTCGGGCGCCGAGGGCTCAACTTTTTTCATCACGTCCTTTATTTTCTTAAGCTCGTTCATCAGCCCCACCTTGTTATGCAGCCTGCCTGCGGTGTCTATGAGCACCACGTCGGCGCCGTTGGCCTTGGCGCTCTGCAGCGTGTCAAACGCCACGCTGGCCGGGTCTGACCCCATCTGCTGCCTCACGACCGGCACCCCCACGCGCTCTCCCCAAATGGATATTTGCTCCACGGCGGCAGCCCTGAAAGTGTCCGCGGCGCCAAGGTACACTTTCTTGCCCGCCGCCTTAAACTGATAGGCCAGCTTTCCTATTGTCGTGGTTTTGCCCACGCCGTTCACGCCCACCACCAACACGACATATGGGCGATGGTCGGCGGGCAAATCCCAATTGTCATTATCCTCAGACCTGTTCTCGGTGAGCAGCGAGGCTATCTCGTCTTTCAATATGTTGTGAAGCTCTGACGTAGAAACGTATTTGTCTCGAGCCACTCTCGCCTCAATGCGCCCGATAATTTTTAAGGTTGTGTCCACACCAACGTCAGAGGAAATGAGCACCTCCTCGAGATTGTCGAGCACGTCATCGTCCACTTGCGACTTTCCTGCCACGGCCCTCGCCAACTTGTTAAACACGTTCTGTTTGGTCTTTTCCAACCCTTGGTCGAGCGTTTCCTTTTTTTTCTTGTTGAATAATCCGAATAATCCCATGTGACAATTCTATCAGTTTAATATGCAAACTTACGAAAAATTATCGAGTTATCCGATGGTTCTGACAAAAAGTTAACGAGCGCACCAGAATATCCAGCTTTTGGATGAAGCCCTTGTTGGTAAACGGTAACAAACCCACCCCACATCAAAGGGGGGGTTGGAGGCGCGCGCCAAGGCCAGGCCTTTGGCAAGCGACAGCATTCTGACATAGCCTTTGCGCGTAAATGTGGCACAGAGCATACATGTGCGAAAAATTATGACAAAGACCTCTTCGTGCTTCACTTGCTTGAAAATAACAAATCAAATTCTCAAAATAAAGCCAGCAATTAGAGTTTTTATTAAATGGCTATATATAAGAATGTTATGCGGATATTTACTCAAAACATATCAAATAGTTTTCTGATGTCGCCGCGTTTGGTATCTTATCGAGCCAGCATTAGCGCTTAAACGACACGCCAAAAATGCTTAAACACAATGCGAATAGGTACGAAAGACAATACGAATAGCATTCCATGGGAAAATGAACGATGAAGAACGAGAAGCGGTCTGACTTATTATTTACAAACTGATGCTAATTTTTCTCTATTTCATCTTTTTTCCATGACAAGTTTTTAGTGAAGTTTTCATGACAATTTCCACGCGGAAACGTCGCACCACGAATTACGCCATACCCTCCGTGGGCTCAAGGGCTAAATAGCGAGCTGGCATTTTTGGCCATTCCAACTAAAAAAGCTACCTTTGTCATCATAATATCGCAGCCGCGCAAATCAGCCTCATGACAGATTCAACAAAACCTATCACCATTTACAAAGCCAGCGCCGGCAGTGGCAAAACCTTCACGCTGGCCGTAGAATACATCAAGTTGCTTGTGCTAAACCCACAAAACTACCGCAACATTCTGGCAGTGACCTTTACCAACAAAGCAACCGAGGAAATGAAGACCCGCATATTGGGGCAACTTTACGGCATAGGCAACGCGCTGCCAGACTCAGAGGATTACATGGACTGCATGCGGCAGGCGTTTCCAAAGATGGGAGACACCATGATACGCCAAAGAGCCAAAGAGGCTTTGGATCTTGTGCTGCACAACTACCATTATTTCAAGGTGGAGACCATAGACAGCTTCTTCCAGCGCATATTGCGCAATCTCGCGCGGGAGCTTGGGCTGACGGCCAACCTGACGGTGGCCCTGAACGACAGCGAGGTGGAAGAGCGGGCCGTGGACAATATCATTGAGAACATAAGCGGCGACGACGACCCACTGCTCACGTGGGTCATGGATTTTGTCACGGAAAAAATAGACGACGAAAAAAATTGGAATGTCATTGGACAAATAAAAAACTTCGGCAAGAATATCTTCAAGGATTTTTACAAAGAGCACCAGCGAGAGCTAAGGCGCATCATGGACGACCCTGAGTTTTTCAAGCGATACACCAACAAACTCAGGGCCATGAGAGCCGAGGCCAACAAAACAATGGGAGCCTTAGCCGCAGAGTATCGGAAAATAGTGGACGAGCGCCTCATCACGGACAAAGACTTCTTCCAAGGCGGCAAAGGCGTGCCCGGTTATTACGCCAAGATAGCCGCAGGCAATTTCACGGACGACAAGATGCCCAACTCGTATGTGGCCAAAGCCATCGCGGACCCCATTTGCTTGGTCAGGAAAGGCACCGAGGACAATCCAACCAGCCAAGTGATAATCAGCGAGATAGGGCCGCTCTTGCGTCGGACGGAAGAGGAGCGAGAGCGACAAAGCATAGTGGTAAGGTCGGTCGATCTTACATTGGGCAACATCAATGAGCTGAGATTGCTCGGAAGGATAGAGAGAGAGGTGAGACGCATCAACGCCGACAATAACAACTATCCGCTTTCCAACACCCAAAAACTGCTTAACGATCTTATAGACAAACAAGACTCTCCGTTCATCTACGAGAAGATAGGCGCGCGGCTACGCTATATTATGATAGACGAGTTTCAAGACACCAGCACCGTGCAATGGAGCAATTTCAAGGTGCTACTGGACGATTGTCTCGCGCACAACAACGGCTCACTGATAGTTGGCGACGTGAAACAGAGCATTTACAGGTGGCGCAATGGCGACTGGCACCTACTGCAAAACCTCACGCCGGAAAACGACAGCAGGATAGAGATAAAAACCTTGAGCACCAACTATCGCTCCAAACGAAACATCATACAGTTTAACAATGTCTTTTTTAAAATTGCGTCACGGCTGTCCACCGACGACGCCATGGCCACCCTCGAGCTTGGCGACGCTCCATCGCCCTTGCTGCTCGAGGCCCAAGACATAGCGCGCGCGTATGGCGACGTGGTGCAGCGTGTGTCGGCCAAAGAAGCCCAAATGGACGAGAGTGCTGCCGGGTCTGTGACCATTCGGTTGATACCTGCCAAGGAATACGAGACACAAATGATCATGGAGGTTGGCCACACGCTGGAAGAGTTGCTGTCGGCCGGCATTCGCCCGGGGAAAATAGCCATCCTCGCCAGAAACCGAAAGCATATCAGGATGCTTGCCAATTATTTCCAACAAAACGCCATTGAGCTGAACGGCGAACCCACGATGGTACCTATGGTGTCTGACGAGGCGTTCCGGCTCGGAGCCTCGCTTGCCGTAAACACCATCGTAAGGGCTATGCGCTTGCTGGCAAACCCAAACGACAAGCTCACCGCCGCCGCGCTCGTGAAAGCCTACCGCAAAATAAAAGGCAATGCCGAGCTCGTGCCAGACAGTGAGATATTTGCCGGGAAAAACGAGCTTTCCGAACAGCTTCCACAAGAAATGACACGCCGCTGGGACGAGCTCCTGTCCACGCCACTTGTGGATTTGGCTGAGAAACTGTATCATATTTTCAATTTGGAAGAGCTGGAAGGGCAGAGCGCATACGTTTGCGCCTTTTTCGACAAGCTCTCCGACTTCGCGCAAGAATACGTGGCAGACATAGACGACTTCTTGAAAGAATGGGATGAAAACATAGCAGACAAATCCATTCAGAGCGACGAGGTGGATGGCGTGAGGCTGTTGACCATACACAAAAGCAAGGGATTGGAGTTTGAGAACGTGATTATACCTTTCTGCGACTGGAAGACAGAGATGAGCACCGATGTGCTATGGGTGGCTCCCAAACATGCCCCTTACAACGAGCTGCCGTTGGTGCCCGTGAATTTTTACACCAACAAGCTGATGGGCTCCATATACCGCGAGCAATATCAAAGCGAGCACCTGAAAAACCTTGTGGACAACCTGAACCTGCTCTACGTGGCTTTCACGCGCGCCGGTTGCAATCTCTTCGTGTTTGGAAAAAAAGGCCGAGCGGAATACCCCTCTACCTTGATAGGCAAGGTACTCGAGTTCGAGGGGCCCAACCCACTTGAAAAAAAAGACGCCGACAAAGATGGGCCAAGGGTCAAATTGGCCGACATACTTCCGGGGCACACCTTGGAAAACGGCGAGGATGATGTCACTACGTTTCAGTTTGGAACCCTATGCCCCGCGCGAGAGGAAAAGACAAAAGCCACGAGCAACGTTTTTGAGCAGGCCGAGCAAGGGGTTAGAATACCTGTCAGGAACTATGACACCAAGGCCATTTTCAGGCAAAGCAATGACAGTGTTAACTTCGTGACGCCCCAAGACGATTTGGATGAAAACGAGAGAAGACAGTCATATATCCAGACGGGAAACATATTGCACGCGCTACTGGCCTCGATCGTGACTGCCGACGACGTGAGCGAGGCTATAGACAAGTTGGAGTTTGATGGCGTGTTGTACGGCAAGCCCATGACGCGCCAGAAGCTCAAAGCAATGGTTGACGACCGACTGTCCAAGCCGGAAGTGGCTCGATGGTTCACCCCCGAATGGCAAGTTTTAAACGAGCGCGATATCTTGTCATACGACAAAAGCAACGGGAATGTCAAGAAAAACCGTCCAGACCGCGTGATATATAATAAGGAGGAGATGATCGTGATAGACTTTAAGACAGGCAAGGAGATGAGCAGGCACCACGCGCAGGTAAGGGGATACATGGCGTTGTTGCGCGAGATGGGCTACGACAATGTGTCCGGATATTTGTGGTACATAGAGCCCAACCGCACCGTAAGGGTGGAACCGGGCCAAGGTAACGAGGTATAGCGCGACAAGATAACCGCATTGGCCCGGTTGACAAGTTTTTATTTGGGTACGGGCAACATTGAAATGGCATAAGAACTGGATGATGAAATCTTTTTTACAATACGTGGCCAAGGACATACTGGCCAAGCACCCGGAGGGACTGAGCGACATAGCGATCGTGTTTCCCAACAAGCGGGCCTCGCTGTTCATGAACCAAGCGTTATACGATGAGCTGGGAAAACCTCTTTGGAGCCCCGCTTACATCACCATAAGCGACCTTTTTCGTCGTCACTCAGAATGGCAGGTGCCCGACCAAATATCGTTGGTTTTCAAATTGTACAACACATTTTGCGAGGTGATGGGGTCTGACGAGCCATTGGACCACTTCTACTCGTGGGGGCAATTGCTGCTGTCTGATTTTGACGACGTGGACAAAAACATGGCTGACGCCGAGAAAATGTTTATCAATCTTGAGGCGTGGCAAGAATTGAAAGACTTCTCGTTCTTGAGCGAGAAACAGCGGGAGAGCTTGGAAAAATTCTTTGGCAAGGTGCTCGACGAAACGGAAATGCAACGTCGTTTTAATGACATTTGGCGACATTTGGCCGACATTTACCGCGCCTATCGAGAAAAATTGATGGGGGAGGGCTACGCGTACGAAGGCATGCTATACAGGCAAGTCGTGGAGAAAGAGACCATTGATTTTCAGCACAAGCATTATATTTTCGTGGGGTTCAACTTGCTTCAAAAGGTGGAGCAACGTCTCTTCAGCCGGTTAAGGGACGAGGGGCGAGCGGAGTTTTATTGGGATTATGACAGCTACTACGCGGAAAAAAACAACGAGGCAGGAAAATTCGTGACCCAATACATGGAGAAATTCCCCAACGAGCTGTCGCGACAGCGCATTTCTCGCGGGCTGGTCCACGAGGACATATACCACAACATGGACGCCCCGAAAGACATATCATATATCTCGGCGCCCACAGAGAATATCCAAGCGCGCTATGTGGCTGAATGGCTGAGGCAGGGCGACCGCGTCAAGGACGGCGCGCGCACGGCAATAGTGCTGGGAGACGAGCGTTTGTTGAAAACCGTCATACACTGCCTGCCAGACGAGGTGGAGAACGTAAACATCACTACCGGCTACCCACTGTCGGTCTCGCCGGTGAGCACGTTGGTGCAGACGCTGATAAACCTACAGCTGAAAGGGACCGTCAATAACACGGACAAATACCTGTTGAGACATGTCGTCAAAACGCTGAGACACCCCTATGCCAAATATATATCCGCCGACTGCCCCATTCTCGCCACTAAATTGGCAAGCGCACATACCTACTACCCGAGCAGGAAAGAATTGACAAATGGATATGACGAGGCAATGGCGGAACTGTTCGCGGAGATGGAGCCAGACGATGGCAGGCTGCCATTGTTGCCATGGATTGCCAACATTCTCAAGCGCGTGGGCATGGGGGCCAAAGACGAAGCCGACCCATTGACGCAGGAATCGGTTTTCAGAATGTACACGATTGTCAATCGGCTGAACGAGATCATGGTGCCTTGCACCCCGGAAATGGGCATGACCTGTGGGAACATAGACGAAAAAAGCGGCAAGCAAATAGTTTCCACGCTCATACTCCAACGGCTCATCACGCAGGTGATACAAAGCGCCACGATACCATTTCACGGCGAGCCGCTACTTGGAATACAGGTGATGGGCGTGCTCGAGACACGCAACTTGGACTTTGACCATGTGCTGCTGCTGTCGTGCAACGAGGGCAACTTACCCAAAAACGTGAACGACACGTCTTTCATCCCACACTCCATCCGGGTGGGCTACGAACTCACGACCGTGGAAAACAAGGTGGCTATCTACGCCTACTACTTTTACTCGCTGCTGCAAAGAGCGCGCGACGTGACCTTCACTTACAACAACTCCACGGAAGACGGGCGCCAAAGTGAGATGAGCAGGTTCATGCTCCAGCTCATGGTGGAGGACAAAGGGCGCCACGACATTCACCGCAAGACTCTGAAATCTGGCCAAAGCGCGACACTCGTTCAGCGCAAGGCCATAGACAAAGACGGCGCGACCGGTGCCATCCTCGATGCCATAGAGCACCTCTCCCCATCAGACCTCAATCGCTATTTGAGATGCCAATTGCAATTTTTCTACTACAATATATGCCAGCTAAGGGAAGAGAGAGAGGATAACGCGGACCAAATCGACAACGTGATGTTTGGCAACCTTTTCCACAGAACAGCCGAATTGATTTACCAAGACTTGTCTGACAACGGCAAAAAAAACTTGACCAAGGATGGCATTTCAAGCCTATTGGCAAACAAACCACGCATGGAACAACACTTGAACCAAGCGTTCAGGGACGAGCTGTTCAAGGTGAACAAGCCAAGTTTCGACCCTGAATACAATGGGCTGCAACGCATAAACAAAAAGGTTGTGAGCTTTTACATAGAGCGACTTTTAACGCTTGACAAGGAGCTATCGCCATTTAACATACTGTCATTGGAAGGTGATTTCTATGACAAAATGACATTTCGCGCGCAAGGATCGGATAGGCGCATAAGACTTGGCGGCAGAATTGACCGCATAGATCAGTTAGAAAAAAATGGCCAAACCGTCATTCGCGTGGTGGATTACAAAACAGGAACGCCGCTGGGAGCATTGCCATCATGCGTGGAAGACATCTTCAACCCAGCATATGTAGACTCAAAACACACGACCTACTATCTGCAAGCCTTCTTGTACGCGTGCATCGTGCGCCATGGAAACGAAAGTCAAAAGATTATTAACAAGGGGCGACATCCAGTGGCGCCCGCGCTCTTCTTCATACGACAGGCAAGCTCAAGCAACTACGACCCAACCCTGAAATTCAACGTCGGAAACAAAAAATACGAAGTGATAGACGACATTGACGCCAAATACGAAGAGTTCATGGAGAGGCTGAAATTGCTCCTTGGAGAGATTTTTAATACGGATATTCCGTTCACCCCGACCGAGGACGGCAATCGATGCGCCTGCTGCCCATACCGGGATATATGTGGACTGTAAATGCCAACGAACCTAAATCACAACATCATAACATTTATACGAGTGGGAAGAAAAATATATTTTTGGCACGGTACTTGCACGTTCATAGGAAAAACAGTACTCATTAAGTAAGAATTAGAGAAAGGATAAACCAAATATGACCAGTCAATTTTCGCCCAAAATATCAGAGATACTTGCTTTTAGCAGAGAAGAGGCAGCGCGCCTGACCAGCGGTTTTGTTGGGCCAGAACACCTTTTGCTGGGTATGCTCAGAGAAAAGGAAGGCCCAGTGACTGATCTTTTCGAAAGGTTGGCTATCAGCGTTCCCAACATCAAATACCAACTGGAAGAACGCTTACGCGATAGCCAGCAACCCATGACCGTTCAAACAAGAGACATTTTGCTAAACGACCACGCCAGCAACATATTGAAATTAGCCGTGATCGAAGCGAGAATCTTGCATACCCAAACGGTAGACGTTCAGCATTTGCTACTTGCCATATTGCACGACAACTTGGATAATGGAGCCAAAGAGGTGCTGGAGGAAAACAACTTGACTTACGAGAAGATGTTCCAATTGTTACAAAAGAAACCCATGACAGACGGATTGGATCTGCCTGACGAGGACGAGGAAGATTTCGAAGACTCCAACATGGAGAACCAACAAAGTGGATACAAACGGCACGCTACCGCCACCGCTCAGTCTCAAGGCAAGAGCAGCACACCTGTTTTGGATAATTTTTCCACCGACTTGACGCTCGCCGCTACCCAAGGCAAGCTCGACCCCGTAGTCGGACGCGAAAAGGAGATACAACGGGTGATAGAGATTTTGTGTCGCCGCAAGAAGAACAACCCAATATTAATAGGTGAGCCCGGCGTCGGAAAAAGCGCTATCGTAGAGGGGTTGGCCCAACTGATATCCAAGCGCCGCACTTCCTCGATGCTGTTTAACCGCCGTGTCGTGAGCATTGATATGACCGCGATAGTGGCCGGAACCAAGTACAGGGGGCAGTTTGAAGAGCGGATACGCGCGCTCCTGAAAGAATTGGAGCAGAACAAGGATGTCATAGTCTTCATCGATGAGATACACACACTTGTCGGCGCCGGGTCCACCCCGGGGAGCATGGATGCCGCCAACATTATGAAACCAGCGTTAGCGCGCGGCGCCATTCAGTGCATAGGAGCCACCACGCTCGACGAGTTTAGAAACTCCATTGAGAAAGATGGCGCGTTGGAGCGACGTTTCCAAAAAGTGCTTGTGGAGCCCACCACAAAAGAAGAGACTCTCCAAATCCTCATGAACATCAAAAGCAGGTACGAGGAACACCACCATGTCACCTATACAGAGGATGCCATCAACGCATGCGTCAAGCTCACGGAACGCTATGTCACCGACAGATTTTTCCCAGACAAGGCCATTGACGCAATGGACGAGGTGGGGGCGAGAGTGCATTTGCAGCACGCAGAGGTTCCAAAGGAGATTATCGAAATTGAAAAAGAGATAGAGAGTGTCAAAGCCAAGAAGCACCAAGCGGTAAACAGTCAGAATTTTGAGTTGGCCGCCAGTTTTCGTGACAAGCAGACTCAAATGGAACAGAAGTTGCAAGACATGCAACAGCAATGGAGACAAGACGACGCTGACACACGACAGGTGGTGACAGACAAGGAGGTGGCAGACGTGGTTTCAATGATGACAGGCGTACCCCTTCAGCGCATGGCGCAAACCGAGAGCGAACGCTTGGTGAAAATGGGCGACACCCTCAAGAAAGATGTCATAGGGCAGGACAGAGCCATCGAAAAAATGGTAAAAGCCATTCAGCGCAACCGTGTCGGGCTTCGCTCGCCCAACCATCCCATCGGCGCGTTCATGTTTCTTGGCCCAACAGGAGTTGGCAAAACATATTTAGCCAAGAAATTAGCAGAAAACATGTTTGGCTCTGAAGACGCGCTTATTCGCATTGACATGAGCGAGTACACAGAGAGCTTCAACGTGTCGAGGCTGGTAGGAGCGCCTCCCGGCTATGTAGGGTACGAAGAAGGCGGACAGCTCACGGAGCAAGTGCGTCGGCGCCCCTACTCCATCGTGCTGCTCGATGAGATAGAAAAAGCGCACGGCAATGTCTTCAACTTGTTGCTGCAAGCGCTGGACGAGGGCAGGCTGACCGACGGAAACGGACGCACCGTGGACTTTCGCAACACTGTCATCATCATGACCTCCAACGCTGGCACTCGCCAGCTGAAAGAGTTCGGCCGTGGCGTTGGGTTTAACGCAGGCGGTATAGACAATGCCACGGACATGAGCGAGGCCAATAAAGAATACGCCCGCTCGGTCATTCAAAAAAGTTTGAACAAGCAGTTCTCGCCCGAATTTCTCAACCGGCTGGATGAAATTATCACATTCGACCAACTTGATTTGGGCGCCATCAAGCAGATTATCAACATCGAGCTGCGCGGCCTCATCAAGCGTATCAACGATTTAGGCTATAACGTTCAGATATCGGAGAAGGCCAAAGATTTTGTGGCCACCAAGGGATATGATATTCAATTTGGAGCCCGTCCACTCAAGAGAGCCATTCAAACATATATAGAGGACGGCCTTTGCGAGCGTATACTCTCGGGAGATATTAAACCGGGCCACACCATTTCCATTGGCAAAGCTCCCGGTAAAAACGAATTAACATTTAAATAAGGGCTTCCTGATAATATCAACTATCCGTCAGCGTGTTTGCATTGAGCGCGACACGACTGACGGATATTCTTTTTTTCGCACGCAACCATCCAACAAAAATCAGCTTGTTTCAGATGATTACGATGGCAAAACAAAATACTACAAAAAAGCGAGTGCCGTTTGCGGCACTCGCTTTATTATTTTTTTTTGCGTGGCAGACTATTTCACCTTGTCCACGATTGCCTTGAAAGCCTCGGGATTGTTCATGGCGAGGTCGGCAAGAACCTTACGGTTAATTTCAATTCCCTCCTTGTGCAGGGCGCCCATCAACTGGCTGTAGCTCATGTCATGAATGCGCGCGGCGGCATTGATACGTTGTATCCAAAGCGCACGGAAATTGCGTTTCTTATTTTTACGGTCACGGTAAGCATAGGTCAAACCCTTCTCCCAGGTGTTCTTGGCTACCGTCCAGACATTCTTGCGAGCTCCATAATAACCTTTAGTGAGCTTCAGAATTCTTTTTCTTTTTGCTCTTGAAGCAACATGATTAACTGATCTTGGCATAATTTTCCTTCTTTAAACGTTCGACTAAAAAGTTAATAATTAACGGAGACGGAGCAAGTCGCGTACCTGCTTCAAGTTTGTGCTGTCAACCAATGTTGATTTCACAAGGTTCCTTTTTTGTTTCTTAGTCTTCTTAGTCAGAATGTGACTGTGGTAAGCATGCTTGCGTTTAATCTTACCTGTACCGGTGAAACTAAATCTCTTCTTAGCACCGGAATTAGTCTTTACTTTTGGCATTTTTTGTTAATTTAAATTGTTATCAATAAAAGGTGGCTACGCATATACCTGGCGCTTCCACTCAGTTTTTGCTTCATTGTCACTCTTCGCGATCAGGGATTTGATCCTCGTTTATGAGATCTTTCAAGCTCTCGCCTCCCTTGGCATTGTCTAACAAACCGTTTCTCGAGGCGCTCTCAGCAACCTCTGCCTTGATTTTTTCCTTGGCGGCCTGCTCAGCGGCCAATCTGTCTCTTTTTTGTTGGCTCTGTTTCACGACGCTAACCTTTTTCGGCGCAAGGTAGAGGAACATCTTTTTGCCCTCAAGTTTAGGCAACTGCTCCACTTTGGCATACTCCTCCAAGTCGTTAGCGAAACGTAGCAACAGCACCTCTCCCTGTTCTTTGAACAAGATGGAACGACCTCTAAAAAAAACATAGGCACGCACTTTGTTACCCTCTTCCAAGAACCCTTTGGCGTGTTTCAACTTGAAATTATAATCATGATCATCGGTCTGAGGTCCGAACCTAATCTCCTTAACCTCAACCTTGGTCTGTTTTTGCTTCATTTCCTTTTGTCGCTTTTTCTGCTGATAAAGGAATTTGCTATAGTCGATGATTCTGCAAACAGGTGGCTGGGCGTTAGGAGATATCTCTACAAGGTCTACGCCTTGCTGCCGAGCCAAGTCTAACGCTTGGCGAGTTGGCATCACTTCTGCACCATTGTCACTGACCACGCGAACCTCGCGGACACGTATCTGTCCATTCACGCGATACTGATTCTTCATATTGCCTTTCTTCATTCAACTATTTTAAAAGCTTAACATATTTATGACCAGACGCATAACGTCCTGATTCAGCGTGCAAAATTACCAAAAATATAGCAACCTTGCAAATGTTTCGACAAAAAAATCAAATATTTTTATATTAACCACTCCCATTAAGCGTGGTATCCGTTCAAACGAAAAACACTATCACAATTATATTGAAAAAACAAGACAAATGAGATATTTTACCGAAATATTGTTTGCAACGCGTGGCCATTGGATATTATTCGCATGGCGATTAGGGCTCAATGGCCATGCGATTAGTATCAAAACATGCTATGTTTGAGCCATAAACGCAATGCGAATGGATATTAAAATGTTGGACAAACGCAATGGCAAAGACCGTAAGCCTTGCCCGCGCGTCCACATCAAGCGTCTTATTGGTTAATTATCTCCAATTGTTGCCTTACGCTTTCTTGATGGATAATTTCAAAAATTTTGGCTACATTTTCAGCGTCCAATCCACTTGACATGGCCTGCGCACCCCGCTTTTCCAATATCTCGCCATAGCGATGGGGTTGGAAGACCGTCATATTTTGTTCTTTCTTATATTTTCCTATTTCTCTACATACACGCATTCGCTCGCCCAATAGCTCCAAAATCTGGTTATCATACTCATCTATTTGGCGCCTCAGCAGCTTGATGTCCTCCGTGCCGTCAGTCTCGCTGCGCACCACAAGAAGGTCTAAAATGCAATTGAGCACATCAGGCGTTACTTGCTGGCTTGCATCGGTCCATGCCTCATCCGGATTGCAATGGCTCTCTATGATAAGCCCATCAAAACCCATGTCCATGGCTTGTTGGCACAGCGGCGCTATCAGCTCGCGTCGCCCCCCGATATGGCTGGGGTCGCAGATAAGTGGCAAGTTGGGTATGCGGCGATGCAATTCCATTGGTATTTGCCACATGGGCAGGTTGCGATAAATTTTTTTTTCGTAACTGGAAAATCCCCGATGTATGGCCGCCATGCGCTTCACTCCTACCTGATAGAGTCGTTCCAAAGCCCCAATCCACAACTCCAAGTCAGGGTTGACTGGGTTTTTCACCAACACCGGCACGTCGACCCCTCGCAGGCTGTCGGCCACATCTTGCATGCCAAAAGGATTGGCGGCCGTGCGAGCGCCTATCCAAAGAATGTCAATGCCATATTTCAGGCAAAGCTCCACATGCTCTGGCTTGGCCACCTCAGTAGCCACAAGCATGCCCGTCTCCTCTTTCACGCGCTTGAGCCAAGGCAAAGCCAGCTCGCCATTGCCCTCAAATCCTCCGGGCTTGGTACGTGGTTTCCACACGCCCGCACGAAACATGTGGCAACCTTTGTCTCTCAATTGCTTGGCCGTGGCCATCACCTGCTCCTCTGTCTCGGCGCTGCACGGCCCCGCCAAAACAAAGGGACGCTCCCTGTCACAGGGCAAATTCAAAGATGTTAATTCCATATCCTATTTTTATTTTAAGGTAGGTAGTCGAAGATCGAACGGCTCCTTTTCTATTTATTCTTCTCTTTTTTATTGCCATCACGATCTTATCTCCTCTACGGCCATTTCACGTTCTCTTATCATTCGTGCAGCCCACAAGTCTTTTGCGTCATGATGGCAGACTGGCAGAAACAAAAGACGTCGCGCAAGTTGGCCTTCATGCCATCATTCCTGCTTGTTTTCGTCCGGTCTGTTATGGGCGACCAACTCCGCCAAGGCATCTCTATCAGCTTGCGCCCCAGTGTTATCACCCGTCATTTCTCTTAGGGTAGCTCTCTTCTCGTAAGCCTCGGCACAAAATGGGTTTGCATCTATAACTCTGCCATAATAGCTCATAGCCGCCGTCTTGTCATCCTCCGCGGTCACGCAACGCGCCTTGAGCAGCAGTGCATCCTCGTTGTCACCAAGCTGTTGGAGCATGTTGTCGGCGTCTTTAGAGGCTTGCTCGATATTACCCATCTTCAGATAGGTTTGCCCCCGAAGCAGGCAAGCCTCCCAAAAGGGGTTGTCTTCAGACACGCTGATAGCCTTGGTGAGATAGCCGATGGCATCGGCGCACCTATCCTTTCCTATATACGCACGCGCGTAAGAATAGTTGGCTATGGCGTTTTCGCTATCTATCCCGATAGCTTTCTCGCATGCGTCTGTCATGGCATCATAGTTTTCCATCATGTAAGCCACGTCTGCCATGCGCAGCCAAATACGCACATTGTCAGGCTCAAGAGAGGCCAAACGGCTTAGCTGCTCATACGCGGCCTCCATATTGTTGCTTCTAATCAATGCTTGCGCAAGATAGTCGCGCGTCTCAGCGTCATCTTTTATTTCGAGCGCATGGGTGAGACACTTGACGGCATAAGGCAGCGCATTTTGGTGCAACGCAGCCACGCCATCATATTTCAGCACGTCAAATTCTTTGGCTTGGCGTTCTCGCTCAGCCTCTTCGGCAGTCATGTTGTCGTTGCCAAAAAGTTTTCTCAAGAAGTTCATTAGTTTTTATTGTTTTTTCAATTTTTTGTAATGAGCGTTAGGAATGGCGTCCGCGCGCTCAAATTTAGGCCAATAACCCTCAGGTGTCAGCCATTTCTGTCCGGGCTTTCGCAGTTGCTTGAACGCGTATCGGGCGTTTATATAGCCATCCTCACCATCCTTGGCCAACACATAGCACCATACACTGCGCTTATACATCACAACCTTTTTGTTATCCTTGATGACTGTCTCGTCCCATGTCTCTTGTGGAATGACAGTCGAGATGACATTCGCATGGCTGTATCGACGCATAAAATCGGCTCGGCACGCCACATACATTCCCGTGGAGTCTGCCGTGAAACGGTTGGTGGTGTACACCGGCATGTACATCACGCCATCTATCTCCACCAATGTTTTATCACGACTACTGTCGTAACCTAATAATTCATTGAGACTGTCACCGGTTTTTTGTATACCACGCTTTATATCTCTCAACAGTGTGTTCAAACGCTCTTTGGGTGTCTGCTTAATGTCCTTGTACACTTGGGCGTTGGCAGAATTAGCAAGAATGAGTGCCAACAACAAAACCGTTAATTGTTTTTTCATACACGTACATGTTTTTTAGAATCGTTACAAAGTTAACCAATGTGGCACGAGCTACGGTATCGTTTTAGCGATTTTTATACAAAAGTATAATAAAAAAACTAAACCGACACATCGCTATCAACAACTTTCTGTATATTTGCGACAACATATCGCTCTCGCAAGCCGCTATCAAAAATTAAGAACATGAACATCAAAAGATATTTTGTTATGGCGTGGTGCCTCATTGCAGTCACATTGGGGCATGCCCAGCAAGACAAGCTTTCCACCCTCAACACCATGAAGCCCGGCATGGCCATGAGCTCGAAGGCCACGCTTGCCCCACCCATGGGCATGGTGCCACAGGTAGCGTCGCCACATGTTCAGGCAGCTGTGCCCACGGCAAAAGAGCCGCATGACTTGACCAGCTGTCAGGGCACAAGCACGATCGGAACCACCGTGGCAGACTCTCTCCATTGCAAACGCAATCCTTGCCCAAGCCCTTCTTGCGCCCCCCACGTCTATCCCGTATCATGGCCCTATCACTATCTTTATGGTGGCATGCACCAAGGACTCAACGTGAGCCTAAGTTTGAGCGCTTTTGCCATGTTCGGCAAGCGCGCGCCAAGCGGCGCCGGCCTCGCGCAAAACATCAATGCCACTTGGCTACAGCCTTTGGGCAAACGGGCGTGGGTGGCCGCAGGTGGCTATCTCGACCATATTAACTGGAATGGAAACAGCTACACCTCAGGCGGACTGTATGGCCAATTGGGCTATCAGTTTGACGAACATTGGGCTGGATACATCTATGGCCAAAAATCTATCGTGAACGATGGTATTGCGGGCTGTGGTTATTATTGGGGGCGTGGACTATACGGCATGCTGCCATCAATGTACAATGGGTTGAGCGACAAATTGGGCGCGACAGTGAGATGGACTCCCAACCCCACGCTCTCCATAGAGGTTTCGGTGGAGAAAAACTGGTATCCCAACACTCGGACGGTATATCCCGACCGCTACAAATACAACTACCCATCACCTAAATAAGACGCATGACACGACAACTAATGTATATTCATGCGCAAAATCGCAAATTTATTGTCAGAAGATTTATCCCATATTTGTCCTAAAAAATGGTCAATAATTTTTCGTTCAGTTCTTAAAGCGAAACCAACGATTAGGCATGTTTTGAATTAGAAATATTCAAACCATGTGCCTTGTTCAAGTTTCGGGGTTGCGTTTAAGTACCATTCGCCTTTCGTTTAACACTTAAACACGACGCAAATAATCACTAATGGTCTTGCCTTTAAGCATTCATTGCACGATGATTAGGGCTTAATCACGGCACTACCAAGCAACGGTCATTCACGCATAGAAAATGACACACCTGCAAAGCGCTGAATGACACAAGGTTGCAAAATCTCCAAATTTAGGCGTATTTCATGCCAAACGGTCAAAGTTTCTGAAATATGCGGCTCTGAAACCATGAACTAAACTATTTTCAACATCTGCAATTCACAGTCCATATTTCACTATGTATGAATATAAGATGACATCTTAGACTCTTTGTTTCCAACAAAAAGATTTTCACATCCCACTTTTATTACCCTCTTTTGGCATTTTGCCAGTTAGTCTATATTACATCCTCTTCTTGGGGAAAAAGCTCTATACTCATGTTTAGGAATGCTTTTTTTAAAAGCTAAAAAACTTCCAAGAGCTGCTATATCGTGAAAAGATATCAGCCATTATTTGCTGTCGTGACAAAAAAATTGTTTCGTGCAGCGGCATCTTACAATAAACGACCCATAGCGATAAGTAAGTATTTTTAATCTGCAAAAAATTAAATATCAAAGAAATAATAAAAAAATAAATCTTTTTTTTTAACTTTGCAAGCACGACTAAACGTGGATCACATGAAACAAACATTGTCTATACTTTTGCTATCGCTCATCATCACGCCATGTTTCGCACAGCTTACTTTGGAGCGATGCCACGAGTTGGCTCGAGCTCAATATCCTTTGATCAAACAATATGATTTGATACAGCAAAGCCAAACGTACACTTTATCTAATGCCGTGAAAGCTTTTCTGCCTGAGGTGAAGTTTAGTTTTGGTGCCAACGGCTTCACAGACCCTATCAAGCAAACGCCACAAATGGACGCGATGGGCATGGGCGACATGAAAAACTACTTGCTAAACGGCAGCCTTCAGGTCAACCAATTGGTTTACGACGGGGGCGCAGTGTGCGCGAGAAAAAAAGTGGAAATGGCACAGACTAATGTGAATAAAAATCAATTGAGCGTGCGTTTGTACGATATCAATAGTCGTGTGGACGAGCTGTTCTTTAGCATTTTAATGATAGACGAGCAGCTTAAGCAGATGAAAATCATGCAGAGCGATCTTGACTTGAGCCTCAGCACGGTGCAAGCCATGATGAATGGTGGGGTGGCCAACCAGTCTGACATAGATAATGTAAAGGTGGAGCAACTGCGCGCGACACAGCAGGAAGGTAGCCTTCGCACCTCTCGAAAAGCCTATGCCCGCATGCTTGGCCTGTTTATTGGCAAAGATGTGGACCAAAACACCCATCTTGTCAAGCCCACCACAGCTATACCGTCAATGGGTGACGCAACGCAACGACCAGAGATGTCATATTATTTGGCCCAACAACAATTGCTCGACACACAGCGCAAAGCCCTTGACACCAAGCTCATACCCACCCTAAGCGCATTTGTTATGGCCATGTACCACAACAAAGTGATGGATATGATGAACCCGGGCATGGTGGCAGGAGGCATTACCTTGACATGGAAAATATCACCTTTTTACACGCGAAAAAATGATTTAAGAAGCCTTGGCATAAAAAAACAAATCGTGGACAAGGAACGAGAGACCTTTCTTTTTAACATGCACATTCAAAATGAGGCTGCAATAGGTGATATAGATGACCTGCGCCAAAAAATAAAACAAGACGACAGTATAATCCAATTACGTGAAAATATACACCGCATAGCCATGACAAAGGTACAAAATGGCATTGAGACCGTGAATGAGATGCTGCGCGACGTAAATGCCGTGAGCGAGGCACGGCAACAAAAATCCATACACGAGATTCAACTTTTGCAAGCAATTTATCAACTCAAGCATATCAACAACAACTGACATGAAAACGAGAAAAATAGCAATCATAAGCATTGCGGCACTACTGTCAGCCTGCACATCCAAAGAAAATCCATACGAGGCCACTGGCATTTTTGAGGCCACAGAGATCATAGTCTCTGCCGAACAAAATGGCAGGCTGATGCAACTCAATGTCACAGAGGGGTCTACCATCGGCAAAGATGAGCAGGTAGGCCTTATTGACACAGTTCAGTTGGCGTTAAAAGCTCGACAGATAGGTGCAAGCACAGCCTCCATCGCCAACCAGAAACCTAATATCAACACACAAATAGCCGCTCTCAGACAGCAAATAACAAATGCCGAAAAAGAACAGAAACGTTTTGAGACATTGGTCAACAATGGAGCTGCCAACCGCAAACAGCTTGACGACGCTACATCTGCTGTCAACGTGTTGAAACGCGAACTTGACGCCAAGCTATCATCCCTAAATAGCAACAACCGTACCCTCAACTCACAAATCAGCGCGAACGAGATACAAAAATATCAAATTTTGGATCAGCTTAAGAAGTGCCACATATCATCGCCCATATCTGGCACTGTATTGGAAAAGTATGCCGAGCAGGGCGAGTTTGCCACAATAGGCAAGCCCCTATTTAAGGTCGCCGATACCAAGAATGTTTTTTTGCGAGCTTATATCACCAACCGCCAGTTAGGAAAAATAAAGATAGGGCAACAGGTGAAAGTGTTTAGCGACTACGGCGACGACCAACGCCAAGAATATACGGGCAAAGTGGTATGGATCTCGCCACGCTCAGAGTTCACCCCAAAAACTGTCTTGACAGACGATGAACGGGCTGACCAAGTGTACGCCGTGAAGATAGCTGTGAAAAATGACGGTCGAATCAAGATTGGCATGTATGGCGGAATGAACATATAATCATTGATGAACGCAATAGATATAAACCATGTAAGCAAGCGTTACGGCGCTGTTCAAGCCCTCGACGATGTTTCAATATGTGTCAACCAAGGCGAAATTTTTGGATTGATTGGTCCTGACGGCGCAGGCAAGACCTCTCTATTTCGTATCATGGCAACGCTCTTGCTTCCAGATTCGGGCAACGCACGTATCAATGGCTACGATGTAGTGAGACAATATAAGGCTATCAGGCAACGCGTAGGCTATATGCCAGGGAAATTCTCGCTGTACCAAGACTTGACGGTAGAAGAAAACCTCAAGTTTTTTGCAGACCTGTTTGGCACCACGGTCAAGGCTGGATACGATGGGATAAAAGCTATTTACACCCAAATAGAACCTTTCAAAAAAAGAAAGGCTGGTGCCCTGTCAGGGGGCATGAAACAAAAATTGGCTCTGTCTTGCGCATTGATTCATCAACCCGTTGTGCTTTTTCTTGACGAGCCAACAACGGGTGTGGATCCTGTTTCAAGGAAAGAACTTTGGCAAATGCTGAAATCCTTGAAACAAAGAAACATCACCATTGTGGCCGCCACACCCTATATAGACGAGATAAGATGTTGTGACCGAGTGGCATTTTTAGACCAAGGCAAAATAAGGGCCATTGATACGCCCGACGCTATTTTAACCCAGTTTGCCGATATTTTCAACCCACCGGGTTTGCAACACGTTCAACATGTAACAACGAATCAAGCGCAAAATGAAGATGACGTGATAAAGGTGGACCATTTGGTTAAGGCTTTCGGGTCGTTCCACGCTGTAGACGACATATCATTTTCCGTGCGTAGAGGTGAGATCTTTGGATTTTTGGGTGCAAATGGCGCAGGCAAAACCACAGCCATGCACATGCTGACAGGGCTTAGCAAGCCAACCCAAGGAACGGGCACAGTGGCAGGATTTGACATCAGACGACAATCTGAACAAATCAAGAAGTGCATTGGATACATGAGCCAGCGCTTCTCGCTATACGAAGACATGACTGTGGCACAGAATATAAAACTCTTTGGGGGCATATACGGCATGCACGCTGACGATATATCAAAAAAAATGGACGAGATGCTCCGACGGCTGAATTTTGAAAAGCATCGCAACTCGCTGGTCAAATCGTTGCCTTTGGGCTGGAAACAAAAAATAGCATTCTCGGTCAGCATTTTCCATGAACCTGACGTGGTGTTTCTCGATGAGCCAACGGGTGGCGTGGACCCAGCTACACGTCGGCAGTTTTGGAAACTTATCTATGATGCGGCAGCACGCGGCATCACAGTGTTTGTAACCACACACTATATGGACGAGGCTGAATACTGTGACCGGATATCTATCATGGTGGATGGAAAAATTAGAGCTCATGGCACGCCACTCGAACTAAAACAAACCTATGGGCAAGAAACTATGGACGGGGTGTTTACCCTGCTGGCTCGCGAAGCCACTCGTGGAGAATAGCCAATAAATATAGCGATGAAACAGTTTATATCATTCGTTGTCAAGGAAACCAAGCACATCGTACGCGACAAACGTACCATGCTCATCTTGTTTGGCATGCCCATCGTAATGATGCTTATCTTCGGATTTGCCATTACAAGCGACGTTAAAAATGTAAAAGTGGCTATCGTCACGTCGACAATGGATCAGCGTATAAATGAGGTGGCAAAGCGAATTGACGCCTCCGAGTATTTTGTCATTACAAACACTGTTGGAACGACCGCTGAGGCTAAGCAGTTGTTGGCAGACAACAAAGTGAACATGGCAATAGCGTTCTCTAATGGGTTTGCCAACAGTCGTTTCAGTAGACAAGCACAAGTACAGATGCTTGTAGACTACACCGACCCCAACATGGCCGAGCAACAAGTGAACTACGCACAACAGATCATCATGGACGAACTGACAAATGACAGCCACACCTCAAACCAACCATTAGCCAATATCAAACTGCTGTACAACCCACAGATGAAAAGTGCCTACAATTTTGTTCCTGGCATCATGGGAATGCTCTTGATGTTAATTTGCGCCATGATGACATCGGTAAGTATTGTGCGCGAGAAAGAAAGAGGCACCATGGAGGTGTTGTTAGTGTCGCCCATCAAACCTATCTATATCATGATAGCCAAGACAGTGCCTTATTTTGTATTGTCAATCTTGATTTTAACTTGCATCTTACTCATCTCCAAATTTGTTTTGTCGGTGCCCATTGCAGGCAGCATCCTGACTATCACAGGCGTTTCACTGCTCTATATCATGCTTTCGTTATCATTGGGTTTGCTCATTAGCGTGGCTGCTAAAACACAAGTTGTAGCTCTGTTGATATCAGGCATGCTACTTATTATGCCCAGCACCATGCTCTCGGGTATGATTTATCCCATCGAGAGTTTGCCCATCTTGTTGCAATATGTGTCTGCCATCGTACCAACTCGCTGGTATGTGTCAGCTGTCAGAAAAATCATGATCATGGGCGTGGGCGTGGAGATGATCTACAAGGAGCTGTTAGTACTGGCTGGCATGACGTTATTGTTGTTGACCATTGCTTTTAAGAAGTTTAAAATAAGATTGTCATGACGTTGCGCTATCTCATAGAAAAAGAGTTTATCCAGATGCGGAATAATCCGTTCATACCAAAACTTATCTTGATCTTTCCAATCGCTATCATGCTCATCTTCCCATGGATAACAAACTTGGAGGTAAAGAATATCCACATTACTGTGGTGGACCACGACCATAGCATGACGTCTCAAAGGCTGACGCAGCGCATATACTCGTCTCCTTATTTTAAATTTACTGGTACTGCTGCCTCCTACGACGCAGCCCTGAAAGACATAGAACGCAGCGATGCCGACGTGGTATTGGTGATACCAAAAGATTATGAGTTAAAGCAAATAAACGGCTTAGGAGCACAGGTGCTCATCGCCGCCAACGCCGTGAATGGCACCAAAGGTGGTATGGGGTCGGCCTATCTGACCAATATCATAAATCAAAACTTGCAGGAAAATCAGGTTCAGCCCATATCACTCCCTTTCTCTACGATGCCACTGTTCAACCCACACAAAAGCTACAAATTGTTTATGATACCAGCCTTGATGTCGTTAGTGATTATCATGTTGTGCGGCTTTCTGCTGGCCCTGAACATTGTAAGTGAAAAGGAGACTGGCACCATCGAGCAGATAAATGTAACGCCTGTGACCAAATTTGAGTTTATTATTTCAAAGATGATACCTTATTGGCTCATCGCACTGTTTGTGCTGACAGAATGTATTATCTTAGCTTGGGTGGCATACGGCATTTATCCTGCAGGAAATATAGCTTTGGTATATCTTTTGTCCATGATTTTAGCCTTAATTTTCAGCGGGATAGGTCTTATCATATCCAACTATAGTGAGGCCATGCAAGAAGCTATGTTCGTGATGTTTTTTATTGTCATGTTCGTGATGTTGCTTAGTGGACTGTTCACACCTGTTTCGAGCATGCCCGATTGGGCTCGCAAAATGACAATTCTAAACCCAGTAGCCTATTTTATAGATGGCATGCGCACCGTGTTTATTCGTGGAGGTGGATTAACAAGCATAGCCAGAAATGTATTGGTATTGCTGTTGTTTGCTGCCATCATTAACGTATGGGCCGTGGTGAGCTACAAAAAAATACGCTAAGGCTATTGCTGTGAGCGTCATGTTTTGCCATATTGAATAACGCTCTATAACGATACGAGCTTATCGTTCGTACCTTGACTGTAGTGGGTCACACATCAAATGTGCCATCTATTGCCACGCTTGGATCTCTCAGGCATGGTTTGGGGAAAAGAAAATCCACCGCCCCGGGCCACGCCTCGATATTGAGCCCAGCGCGCATGAATCTTGGAAACATAATCCACGGTTTCTGAGCCACGCAAGTAGCCATACTTGACAACATTGTCCTTATAGAAAGTAGGTGAGCTGAGTTTTAGAATAAACTCTTGCACATCAGCCCAGCGGTTAGGATTCTTGCCATATTTTCGAGCCAAGTTCATGGCGTCGCGTACATGATAGTGGCCACCGTTGTAGCTGGCTAAAACGTATGACACTCTCTCAGATGCAGGCACGTCGCGAAACAAGCCGTTGAGCTCCCTGATGTATTTGGCAGCGGCAGCGATATTGTCTTCTGGTTCCATGAGGCGACTTTTCTCCAAGCCCAAGTGGGCGGCCGTGCCCGGCATAATCTGCATGAGCCCACAAGCACCCGCCCATGAACGAGCATTGGGGTCGAAAGTGGACTCCTGATAGCACTGGGCAGCCATGAGCCGCCAATCCCACCGGGCCAAAGACGCGTAGTACTTGAAATAGTGATCGAAACGTGAGATTACACCGCCCGCACGATCGAGCATGGGCGAATAGACTCGGCGTTTGATAGCCTTGGTGGACAGAAGAAAACGCTCTCGCTGAGCGACCTCGGCTATCATTTGTGGCTTGAACCATTGGTTTAGCGCATCTACCAATTCCTCATTGCCTTTCTGGACAGCCCAAGCGGTTTTCAAAGTGTCGACACGCGCGCCGGCAAAACTCAGCCCCTTGATGGACTGGGGCAACTGGATGGCTGCGATATCACCATCACCAGCCTTGAGGCGGGAGATTATCTCGGTGGTGTCTTTGCACAACTCAACACGCAAAGAAACCCCGATAGCCTGAGCGAACTTCTCGCATAGCATATATTGTAGGCCCATTCCACGACCATGATAATCAAAGTAGGTATCAGGGCCAGACATCGTAAGCACGATCATCTCGCCATTGCTTACAATGTCATCAAATCCAAACGAGTCTCCTTGCGGTATGGAGTCGACACCGATTTGGGTTCCCCAAGGCGTAACTTCAGACCGCTGCTGACTATCACAAGACGCTAAAGCAAAGGATAGTAACAGAAAAAACGTTGGAATTAAATGTCGCATACAAACTTATTTGGCCACAAAAGTACAACATTTATTGCATAATAGCTTAAAAAACAGTACATTTGCATAGTTTTTTAAGATAATTAATAAAATATCATTCTGCCCCAACTCTCATACACTACATCAAGTGAAGCCAAATGGGCAAAGGGCAGAACACCATGTCAACGTGTTTAATAGAACACACGGACCAAGGCAGCGACGATATATTAGCAACACCCAAAAACGAGATATATGAAAGCATTGCAAGAATTGACGCGTAAAAACATCTGGCTGTTATCACCTGATGAAACATCATTGAACAACCCTAACAAAGATGACGCGCGCGTATTTTTGGACGCAAACGAAAATCCTTACAACAAGCCTCACAACCGATACCCAGACCCTTGGCAGACAAAACTCAAGGCCACGCTATCTCAAGTAAAAGGCGTGGCTCCAGAAAATATCTTCTTGGGGAATGGAACCGACGAAGTAATAGACTTGGTGTATCGTGTGTTTTGCGAGCCTCGACGAGACAACGTAGTGGCTATCGCACCCACATACGGCACGTACAAAGTATGCGCGGATATCAATGACGTGGAATACAGAGCCGTATCGCTAAGCGAGGGATTTCAGCTCAACACAAAAAAAATGCTTGACACATGCGACGCTAACACGAAAGTGATTTGGCTTTGCAGCCCAAACGATCCTACGGGAAACAGCCTGCAACAAACGGAAATTGAGAAAATAATAATGGGCTTTGACAGTATCGTCGTGATAGATGAGGCTTATAGCGACTTTTCGCCAGCGAAAGTCTTTCGCAATGAGATAGGAAAATATCCCAATATTATAGTGCTCAACACCATGAGCAAAGCTTGGGGATGCGCCGGCATACGTTTGGGCATGGCCTTTGCCAATAAGCAAATTATCAAATTGCTTAACAAGGTGAAACACCCTTATAACATAAACATGTTGACGCAACGCCATGCGATCGAGGCCCTTGAGCACAGGCAAGATGTTGAAAAATGGGTTAGAATGTTACTGCAAGAACGCAGCCAATTGATGAAAGCGTTTGAATATTTGCCCATATGCGAACGTGTATATCCATCAGACAGCAATTTTTTCTTGGCCAAAATGACCGACGCACAATCTATATACAAATATTTGATAGAAAAAGGGATTGTTGTGAAAAACAAAAGCGAAGTGGAGCTATGCGAAAACTGTTTGCGCATCACCGTTGGAACAAAGAGTGAAAATTCTGAGCTTTTGGGTGCTCTGAGACAATTTTAAGCCATGGCACGATCCGGTACAGGAAATAAAAATGATGAATATTTGCAATAATAAGTATATAAAAAGCGAAAAAAGAGCTTTTTTAGCATATAAATTTAAAAAATGATAAAAACCTATGAAAGTTTACTGAAATATTGACAAAACAAACGAATAAAATGTTTATATTTGCAATATAGATTCATTTCAATAGGTTAAGGTTAGTTTTTAAAAGGTTAAAAAGTCCCCAATCTGAGTAGCGATACTGTGGATTGGGGTGTTTTTTGTTTAGTCGGTTTTAAAACTTACAATGCCAGTCATAGCGTCATCCAAATAAAATGTTTGCTTGACAGTATCTTTGTGAGTAACATACTTGACATGGATAAATTTTAAATCGTCCGTTCTTTGATGGTATTTTGTAGATGGTTTTACCTGCCTACATTCCACAGCCCTTTGGCGCATAACCTGTATAATGGAGTCTGAGACAAAGTGTGCGGACTGTATATCAGACCATTGCAAGATATCAAAATCTTCGATTGACATATCAGACTTCACGAAATCCTTGATCAAAGAGCGTGCTTGATGGTCTTGTCCACAGCCCATGAACAGGGCCGAGAACAAGACTATACCAATGATATATTTCTTATGTTTCAATTCGATCATGCTTTGGCCTGAGGGATATTTTTCAATATTTCAAGCAAATGATCCCATACCATCTGCACAGTTGGGATGTGTAAACGCTCGTCAGGAGTATGAACAAAACGCAAAGTAGGACCGAAACTTACCATGTCGAGATTAGGATATTTCTCGGAGAACAGACCACATTCAAGACCAGCATGAATGCCTTTTACTATGGGTTCCTTGCCAAAGAGCTTTTTATAAGCATCCACCGTAATCTTAACAAGTTTAGAATTAGGATTCATTTTCCATGCCGGATATCCATCATTTTGCACAACCTCAGCGCCGGCAAGCTGGAAAGTGGCTTTAACGGTATTGGCCATATTGCGCAAATTACTCATCACATTTGAACGTTGGCTCGACACAACGACCACCTTGGACTGTTCACTCTGAACACTTGCCACATTGCTTGAGGTCTCGACCATCCACTCGAGAGCCTTATCTTGACACATGGCGAACACACCATTGTCGAGTGCTTGTAAAGCCAATATAAGATTTTTGCTGACACTTTTTGGCATCACAGTTTGCGCATCGGCACTCTTCAAAGACCAAACCATGTTGGTGTCTGTTACGTGATACTCGTCTTCGACCTCCTTGGTGAAAACGTTCCAATCTACCTTCACGTCGTCTTTCTTATCAGATGGAACAGCAAAAACGATCTTACCATCACGTGTTATGGCATTGTGCATCTTACCAGAATTCCACTGCGCAAGGCGCAAATCCATCTTCTCTTGCTGCATATAAAGGAACCGTGCGAGTATCTTGATGGCGTTGGCACGCTTTTTCTCAATATCATCGCCAGAATGACCACCTATCAATCCCTTGACAGAAGCCTCTAAAAAGAAATGACCTTCGGGGGCCATTTCACGTTCAAAATTGAACGAAGCGGTGGTGTTGATACCGCCAGCGCACGACACAAATATTTGCCCTTCGTCCTCAGAGTCCAAGTTGATAAGATATTCTCCTGACATAAAGCCTGCCTCAAGACCAAACGCACCCGTGAGACCGGTCTCCTCATCACGTGTGAAGAGACATTCCAATGGTCCGTGTTCAATATCATTAGAGTCGAGGATGGCCAGTTCTATGGCACAACCAATACCGTCGTCGGCTCCAAGAGTGGTGCCCTTAGCATGCAGCCATTCTCCCTCAACATAGGTCTGAATGGGATCCTTGTGAAAGTCAAATTCCACATCAACCAACTTGTCACAAACCATATCCATATGGCTTTGCAACACCGTCACGGCCAAATTTTCAAGACCTTTGCTGGCTGGTTTTCTGATAATTACATTACCTGTCTTATCTACTTCACAACTCAAATTGCGCTCTTTGGCAAATTGTTGTAGATAGGAAATAATTTGCTCTTCATGTTTTGAGGGACGAGGGATTTGGTTAATCTTAGCGAACTGCTCGAATACGCGAGCGGGTTTTAATTCTGCCATAATCTTATTTTTTAAAGGTTTATCTATTTTTCTTTTGCGATATGGTCTTTTTACACTAACTTTGCAACCATTAAAACACTTAATCTTGTGCAAAGATAATAAAAATGATAGGATCCATACTCTTGGGCATGTTAATAATTGCTATTTCCGTTGCTTTGCTATCTATCAAGATAATCGTTAGGAAAGATGGCAAATTTGATTCACAACATATACACGACAATGCTGCCATGAAAAAGCGTGGTATACATTGTGTGTTGACGCAAGACAAGGAGGCTATCCAAAATAAGCAAGCATTTTAAGTATTATACCTATTATATATGGTAATTGAATAAAAGAAAACAAAATATGAAAACAAAAAATCTTTTCGCCATCCTGTCTATGGTCACTGTGTCAACAATCTTAATATCGTCTTGTGACAAAAGCAAATCCAAAATGGATGACAAAGCAACTTCTAACACAACTGACAAAGTAGCACCAAGTAACAGATTGGCATATGTAGAGGTAGATTCTATAATGTCACAATATAAATTCTGCAAAGAATATAGCAAAATACTCGAGCAAAAAGGTAATAATATTCAAAAAACCTTAGCTTCAAAACAACAACAATTGCAAGTTGCTGCCGCAAACTTCCAGCAAAAAATACAACAAAACGCTTATACGCAAGAGCAAGCCGAAAGGGTTCAAATAGGATTGCAAAAACAAAACAATGACTTACAAGTGCTAAACCAACGGCTTAGCAGTGAATTTCAAGCAGAAACAGAAAAATTTAACAAAGCATTGCACGACTCACTGCAACACTATCTTGCCGCATATAACAAAGATAAGAAATATGGCATGATTTTCGCCAAACAAGGAGACAATCTGTTATATGCAGACAAGGCTTATGACATTACAAACGAAGTAATTGCTGGCTTAAATAAATCATATAAAGGTAAAGCTCAATCAAGTAGCGACAAAGATAAGAAATAAACAATAATACGGTAAAAAACATTCCAAACATTTGGATGTATTATTTTTTTATCGTACCTTTGCAACCGCTTATTAAGAAAGGCTCCGTAGCTCAACTGAATAGAGCATCTGACTACGGATCAGAAGGTTGTGGG
>ERZ1673752.213-NODE-213-length-107451-cov-6.579118_pt1 | contig 107451 bp, 98 predicted proteins | sample MGYA00580195_ERZ1673752 | MGnify/ENA primary metagenome ERZ1673752 (study PRJEB41218, sample SAMN15661744) | gut metagenome | host: Homo sapiens | place: Canada: London | collected 2015-08-20/2019-03-30 | study: EMG produced TPA metagenomics assembly of... | reverse complement strand
CTTATATCAGCATATTTTGATGAACATGTAACAAAGGGATTGCAGAGGTTAATTGATAATATTGCAAAAGAAACAGGTAATACTTATATGATTGAGAATAATGTTCCTCCGCATCTGACAATTTCAAGCTTCGAAACAAGAAAACCTGATAATCTTAAGGAAGAATTCATGAAGCTTAATAAAATAGGTGCAGGAGAGATAAATATATTTTCAATCGGGCAGTTTCTGCCGTATGTTATGTATGCTACACCTGTTCTGGACGAATATTTAATGCATCTTTCCAATGAGGTGTATGATATATTTTCTGCAAGAGAAGATGTAACAATTAATCGTTGTTACAAACCATATAACTGGTTTCCACACATAACATTGGGAAAGAAACTTGAAAAAGAACAGATGATAATGGCAATGAGAGTATTACAGACACATTTTGTTCCAATAAAAGGGAAAATAGTAATGGTTGGATTGTCACAGACTAATCCACATAAGGATATTATACAATTTAATATATGATAGTGTAACCGGGGGAGGGAGAATGGATTTTAGTTGATACTGAAGATGAGATGGTGGCTATTTTTTACAACAGAGGATATATTTTATGCAACAACAGAAATTATTAAGCCTTATAAGACAGGCAATAGAAGATTACAACATGATAGAGGAAGGCGATAAGATTGCCGTTGGAGTATCAGGTGGCAAGGATTCGCTTGCGTTGCTGCATGCAATGAAGATACTTAACAGATTTTATCCGAAGAATTTTGAACTGTATGCAATTACCTGTAATGTTGGATTTGAGGGAATGGATTTTACAGGAGTGAGGAAGTTCTGTGAGAGTATAAATGTGCCATATGAACAGGTTGATACAGAGATTGCGAAGATTGTCTTTGAGGATAATAAAGACGAAAGACCATGTTCACTGTGTGCGAAGCTTAGAAAAGGCGCAATGTATAAGAGGCTTGGAGAGCTTGGAATCAATAAGATTGCATATGCACATAATAAGGACGATTTTATAGAAACAGCATTAATGTCTCTTATATATGAAGGGCGGTTTTACGCATTTCCACCAGTTACATATCTGCCGGAGGCAGGGGTTACGGTTATACGGCCAATGATGTATGTGCCGGAAAAGGGTGTGGCTAATTTTGTGATTAATCAGGGAATCAAGGTTGTTAAGAACACCTGTCCGGTTGATGGTTCGACTAAGAGGGAATATGCCAAGCAGCTTATGGAGCAGATTAATAGAGATAATCCGGGAACTAAGGATAGAATTATGCATGCAGTTGTGAACGGAAGATTTGAGGACTGGCCAGAAGTGCATAGAAATTGAAAATAACTGTTGATACAACACCAATGAGATAATAGAATAATATTAAATCTATTTATAAGGAGATACGAACATGAGAAGATTTTATGAAGGCAATGATAACAAGGGGTATCAGGAAGTTTTAGATAAAGAAGCTGGCTTGGAATTAATAGGTTTTGATTTGATAAGACTTGAGCCGGGTGAAAATGCGGTTTATGAATCAGGGGAATATGAAATAGGACTTGTTATTTTACAGGGAACATGCAGTGTTAAGGTTGATGATGTCATATTTGACAAGCTTGGCTCAAGAAGAAGCGTGTTTGACGGTAAGCCAACAACTGTTTATGTTCCAAGAGATTCTAAGTATGAAGTTACAGCAACCGGAAGCATGATGCTTGAAATCGGTGTGTGCAAGGTTAAAGCAAGAAAGAAGTATGAAGCTTTTGTAATAGATGCAGGTGATGTTACAACTGAACACAGAGGCAAGCTTAACTGGCAGAGAGATGTTAATGATATTATCACTTCAAAATATGAGGGAAAGGTTGACAGAATCGTGCTTGGCGAGACTTACAGCATGCCGGGGCAGTGGTCAAGTTATCCATCACATAAGCATGATACAGATAATCTTCCATTTGAGGTAAATATGGAGGAAATATATCATTTCAAGGTGAATCCAGGTCAGGGCTTTGGTATTCAGGTAATGTATAGTGACGATATGTCATTAAGAGAGAGTTACATAATAAAGAATGGTGACAGCGTAGCGATTAAGAATGGCTATCATCCGGTAGCAGCAGCACCGGGATATCAGGTATATTATCTCTGGGTAATGGCAGGTGTTGATACAAGACAGCTTACACCTTGTGATGACCCTGACCACGCATGGGTAAAGGCTGTTGAGAAGATGGTGTAATGTATTTTGAACAAGGCATATGTGGAATCAGATATGAATTAAAAGGCTTAATTAAAAGCTGAACATTAAAGGCTGAATATTAAGAAAAATATTGAAACTTTTTATCGATAATGATATATTTAGTGTATAAAATTTTAACAGATTCGAGGTAAAATAATAATGATTTACGCATCACTTAATGCAAAAAAAGGTAACTACCAGTACCCAGCAGCTATTAATACTGCACTTGAATTTCTTGCAAAGCCAGAGACAGCTGAGCTTCCAGTAGGAAGATATGAACTTGATGGAGATAACATTTTTGTTCTTATTCAGGATCAGACAACAGCTCCAGTTGAGAATAAGCGTGCAGAAAGTCACAGAAATTATATTGATATCCAGTATCTTTTCACAGGAAAAGAAGTTCAGGGATATGCACCACTTCTTCCAGGAGTTACAGGTGAAGAGCCAGCTGGTAAAGACAATATCTTTTATGAGACAGTAGAGAATGAGCAGTTCGTTACATTACATCCTGGTGAATTTACAGTATACTTTACTAATGATATCCACCGCCCTAATTGTACAATGGATGAGCCTGTTAATATCCATAAGGCAGTTGTTAAGATTAAGGAAAGTCTTATTAAGTAATTGGAATAGTTGACTTGTTGATACAATATAATATTTAAAACAGAAGCACCATAAGAAGCGAATGCAATGTATTCTTATGGTGCTTTTTTTGCCTCAAATCCTTAGTAGGAAAAGGACAGAATAAATGGAAAAATGTTGCTATTAGTTATATATGCTTGTATAATACAGTTAAAGGTTTGTTATTAATTTAACATGTGATGGGGGTTATTTAATATGTTAGCAGAGCAGGTATTGGCATTAATTATTTTCATTTCTATGTTTGTATTGATAGTTCTTGATAAGATAGAGAGGCATTATGTGACGCTTGGATGTGGGGCATTGACGCTGATTGGGGTATTTGGAATTATCATGAAGTCGCCAGAGGCGGTTATTAGTACTCTTAATTTAAGAAGCATTTTTACATCAGGTTTCTGGTATCAGTCAGGAGCTGCTGAAGAGGCAGTAACAGGGATTAACTGGTCGACCATTATATTTATTGCAGGTATGATGATTATGGTTGAGGTTATGGCTGCTGCCGGATTTTTCAGATGGCTGTGTATGCTTCTGGCTAAGGCTGTACACTATCGTACAAGAGCATTGTTTATTACATTTATGATAATGTCTTTTGGACTGGCTATGTTTATAGACAGTATAACGGTTATATTGTTTCTTGCAGCTGTATCTATTGAGCTTGCCAAGCTGCTAAAGTTTAATCCGGTGCCAATGATTTTATCAGAGATATTCTGTGCTAATCTGGGCGGCTCGGCAACAATGTGCGGGGATCCACCTAATATAATTATTGGTACGTCACTTAATTTTTCATTTTCAACATTTATTACGCATACAGGACTGATTGCAGTAATCAGTCTGGTATTTATTGTGGTATATTTTCTTATAGCATATAGAAAAGAACTGGAATCATCACCAGATATTGATAAACTGGCTGAATCTATGCCAAGTCCGGCAGAGACTATTACTAACAGAAGAGATTTTGCATTAAGCTGTGTTATATTTATGTGTGCAGTTGTAATGCTTGTAACGCATGCACTGACAGGACTTACGGTTGCATTTATAGGACTTGTTATAGCAATATTTTCACTTATTGTATCAGGCAGGAAGGCTTTACATATGTTGAAGTCTATTGATTATAAAACACTTTTGTTCTTTTTAGGACTGTTTATCGTTGTAGGTGGGCTTGAACAGACGGGAATATTAGAGATTATTGCTGCATTTATAGGCCGTGTGAGTAAGGGTAATCTTAAGCTTATGGTTGCAATTATTATTATTATTTCAGCATGTGCAAGTGCACTTATTGATAATATTCCTTTTGCAGCAACTATGGTACCAGTGATTAAGAGTCTGGCTGCGACACAAGGGGTTGACCTTTCTGTTCTTGCGTGGGCACTTTCTATGGGAACTGATGTAGGTGGAAGTGCAACACCTATAGGAGCATCTGCTAATGTTGTCGGAACATCAGTTGCAGCTAAGAATGGTTATATGATTGGTTGGGGTAAGTATTGCCGCACAGCTGTTCCGGCAACTATAATAGTTGTGCTTATATCTATGGTGTGCATATTTATAAGGTATTGTTAATTCTTTGTGCACAAAATGTGTACAGAAATGGGGGTTTTATGGGAGAACAGTTAATTGTTTCGATTAGCCGTGAATTCGGAAGCGGAGGACATGAGATAGCAAGGAAGCTGGCAGACAGATTAGGACTTGCATTTTATGACAGATGCATGTTGGACGAGATTGCAGAACAGATGAATGCTGATGTGTCAGATTTTCACAAATATGATGAAAAGCCGGGAAACCGTCTCCTGTCGAGGCGTGTAGGTAATCACACCAATTCTTATGAAGAGATTATTGCCCAGTTTCAGTTTGATTATATCCGTAAGAAAGCTGAGAGCGGAGAATCATTTGTAGTAGTCGGCAGATGTTCAGAGAATGTACTTAAGGATTATGACTGCCTTATATCCGTATTTGTAACAGGTGATAAGGAGCATAAGATACAGAGAGTTATGGAGCATTTTGACTTATCCGAATCAGAGGCATATACTAAAATGCGTAGACACGACAGAACAAGAAAACAGTATCATAACAGATACTCAGAAGGTAAATGGGGAGATGCAACATATTATGACATGTGTATCAACAGCAGTCCTCTGGGAATAGAGAAAACTGTTAATGTTCTGGAGAATTATGTGAAAGAAAGAACAGGTAATCAGGAGCTTTAATTATGAAATACACAATAGACACACATACTCATACACTTGTAAGCGGTCATGCATATAACACAATTGATGAGATGGCAGCTTACGCAGCAGGTATAGGAGTTACGCACCTTGCGATAACTGACCATGCACCCAAGATGCCGGGAAGCGCAGGTATATTATATTTTTCTAATATGAAGATAATTCCAAGAGAAAAATGTGGTGTCAGGATATATATGGGTTGTGAAGCTAATATTATGGACTATGATGGAAATATTGATCTTAAAGAATATGGACTTAAGGGCTGTGATGTTGTAATAGCAAGCCTTCATATTCCATGTATCAAGCCCGGAAGTATAGAGCAGAATACTAATGCATTAATTAAAGCAATGGATAATCCATATGTTAATATTATAGGACACCCTGATGATTCAAGGTATCCTGTCGATTATGAAAAGCTTGTAAAGGCCGCTAAGGAAAAGCATGTGCTTCTTGAACTTAATAATACATCATTGAATCCGGATGGCCCAAGACAGGGAGCTTTTGAGAATGATGTTAAGATGCTTAACATATGTAAGGAATTAGGAGTCTGCATATCTATAGGAAGTGATGCACATATAAAAGAGGGAATATGTGAATTTGACAGAGCCTATAAGGTTATAGAAGATACACAGTTTCCAGAAGAACTTATTGTTAATAGTGATTACAGTTTATATGAATCATATATTGGAAAGAAGAATTAAAATCCATTTCATTTCTATTATGAATTATTAGAATCTTATAAGTTCAACAAGAAATACTGCTACACATGACGCTACAGCAACAGTTGTAAGACCTTTGCCTTTCAAAGCAAATATTACGGCTGTCAAAAGTCCTGCAGCTGCACCAACCCACCAGCTGGTTGCATAGAATATTGCAGGAATTGTCATTGCTGTAAGAACTGCATAAGGTATGTAATAAAGAAAAGAACGGACAAAGCGGTTGTTAATCTTTTCCTTAATTGCAGTGAAAGGTATAACTCTTATAAGGTAGGTTGTGCCTGCAAGTATAAGCAGATATATAAAGAAAATACTGTTTTTCATAAGTTCCTCCAATAAGATTAATTATTGCTGTTATCAGCTTCATCAGATACCGGAAAGAATATTGAACCGATAATGGCAGCTGTGATAGCAACAATTGTTATTGTTATACCGCTGGAAATTTTAGAAAGAAGCGGTATATAGTAGAATAAGCAGCTAAGTATAATTGCAATGATTACGACAATCAGGACGGGGCGAGCTTTCTTCATCTCTGGAACAACCACGGCAACGAACATTCCATAGATTGCAACACTTAAAGCACTCATAAGGCGGTCTGGAAGAATATTTCCAAGAATAGCACCAATAAATGTGCCTAATGCCCAGCCCAGATAAGGCAGGGTAGCAAGTCCTGCAAAGTAGCTGCGCTTGATTTCGTCTTCTTTAGTTGCTACTGCAAATATTTCATCAGTTATAAAGAAACCGAGAAGCCAGCGGTATATGCCACTGAAACGGCTGTCGGCTTTCTGTCCGATTGATATAGACATGAAAGAGTACCTTATATTAATAGTAATCTGTGATATAAGCATCTGAATATATTGTCCTGGATGAATCATAATGCCGATTCCTGCAAACTGTCCGGCAGAGGTTACTGTTGTCATAGATATGAGAACGGCCTGCCACCAGCTAAGACCAAAGGATACAGCCATAATTCCAAAGGTAAAAGAAACTGACAGATATCCGAGTGCAATTGGTATGCCGGTTATTAGTCCGCGTTTATAATTATTCATGTTCTTTTTCTCCATGTATACAATGTTGGGGTTAATATAGTAAAGTCATTTTTATATTCTATCATACATTTGCAATAAAAGCACTTGAGAAATTTTAATGCATAAATTGTCAAAAGAATGTATAACATACATGAATCATATGTTATAATATGGAAAAATACGTAAAAATTACAGGGGCAGGTTATGAAGATAAGAGAATTAATGGCACAGGACAAGACTACTTTGTCGTTTGAGGTGTTTCCACCGAAGAAGGATACAGATTTTGCCAATGTTGAGAAAGCAGCATTTGGCATAGCACAGTTAAAGCCAAGCTACATGAGCGTTACATATGGTGCAGGAGGAAGCACTAAGGGACATACAATAAGACTTGCGGGAGATATCCAGAAGAAGTTTAGCGTTCCTACAATAGCACATTTAACATGCGTATGTGCAACTAAAGAGAGCATAGAACAGGCACTTTCACAGATGAAGGAGGCAGGAATTGAGAACATTCTTGCATTAAGAGGAGATGTGCCAAAGGATTTTGAAGGAAATGCATTTACAGATTTCACACATGCGTCAGAACTTGTAAAGTTAATTAAGGAGAACGGTGATTTCTGTGTGGGAGGCGCATGTTATCCGGAGATTCACCCGGATTCTGCAAGCAAACCGGCAGATATCGAGGGACTTAAGAAAAAGGTTGAGGCAGGCTGTGAGTATCTTACAACACAGATGTTTTTTGACAATAATATATTCTTTAATTTTATGTACAGAGTGCGTGAAGCAGGTATAACAGTTCCTATAATTCCGGGAATTATGCCTATTACAAGACAGGTTCAGGTGAAGAACGCAGTGAAGCTTTCAGGATGTAATGTGCCGGAAAGATTCAAGAATATTGTAGACAGATTTGGTGATACAGAAGCTGCAATGAAGCAGGCAGGAATTGCATATGCAACAGACCAGATAATAGACCTTATTGCTAATGGTGTTAAGCATATTCATGTATATTCAATGAATAAGCCTGAGGTTGCAAAGGGGATTCAGGATAACCTTTCGGAAATTATCAGATTATAATTAAAAATGTTTAATAAAAGGGCAGAGAAAGCGGCTACCGACCGGCTTTCTCTGCCTGTTTGTTATCGTACATATATTTATCAGCTTTATCAAAAAGAGTTTTTAAAGTGCAGTCCTTATAATCAGAGGAGAATGCACAACCGTGAGCGTAACTTATCTTGAATGCCTTTCCAAGTTCATTGAATTCTGATATTTCATTGTCAAGACGGTTAAGTATTTCGGTAACCTCGTCCTTGGTAGAGTTATATATTACTGCGATAAATTCGTCACCGCCGTATCTGCCGACAAAATCCTTAGAGGGAACAACATTTCTTAAAAGTTTTGCAAAATTAAGAATTAACTGGTCGCCAACGGAATGACCGAGGGTGTCGTTAGCTTTCTTAAGATTATTGAGATCAAACATAATACATGCAGTGGAATCAGTAATAAATTCTTTATTCCTGAAGATTTCTTCACATTTGCTTTTATTAGGAAGACCAGTGTGCAGGTCAAGAAATGCCTGCTTTTCAAGCTGCGTATTTTTCTTGTTAATAATAATTGCCTGAATAGTCTGATTAATTATAAATATAATTATAAGAACCATGTCTATTGCTGTAAATGTCTCAAATAATCTTAAATTCCAAGCAATTCTTTCAGAATAATTCTCAGCGGCAGATACGGTCTGGTCGGCAAGATGGAAGTATTCCTCACTTAAAATTACAATATTAGTATTTTCATATCCATATTCACGGACTTTATATATCTCGTCCTTTAACTGTGACCAGAAAGCAATCTGAGTATCAAGTTTTTTCTTATAATCATTGTCATCAAGGCTTATAAGATTATAGTCGCCATCTTCATATTTAAGGTCCTCAAGAATACCGTCAAGATAATTGATAAGTTCATCATCTGAATTGCCGGTGATTTCGAGCTTGACTTCTCTCTGGGTAGCACCTCTTACAAGACCTGTATAATTAATAACTCTGGCAGTTCCCTGTAATTTACCGATAAGAACCATCATGGTTGCAACAAAGCCTATAAGAATAACAAGCAGACAGCTTTCAATAATTGTATTTATTGCTTTAATATGTTGTTTATTTTCATGCAGTTTCATAATTATTCACCTTATAAAAGAAAAATACATTTATTACATCAGTACTATAAAACGGTACTTTAGTACTATATCAATATGCGATTGAAAAGTCAATCTGATAAATGTGAAAAATGAATGAATTTGATTAAAATTAAAAGAAATTGATTATAACACAAAATGTATTAATTTGCATGCAAACATTCATCATATTATCCATTGACACAAATGTGGTGCAAGATTAAAAAAATTCATTTGGGCTTTCTAACCAGGCTGAAAATTATGCTTGGCATATTGATTAAAAACTATTAAGATAAAAGAGGAAGAAAAAATGTTAGACAAAGATCTGGAAGTAATGAAAACAGCGGCTTTTAATAAGGCGGATATCTGTAACAATCACTTAGGAAAGTATTTTATAATGGCAATAATGGCGGGATTTTTTATTGTTGTTGCTACAATTCTTTCAAATGTTACGGCAGCAGTTTTATATCCGACTTACCCACAGTTTGGAAAGCTGCTCGGAGCAATATTTTTCTCAATCGCCATAATTCTTGTAGTATTCATCGGTGGTGAATTATTTACAGGTAATAATATGGTTATGGCAATGGGCGTATATACTAAGACATGTAAGGTTTCTGATCTGGTTAAGACATGGGTTGTAAGCTATATCGGTAATTTTGTCGGTTCATTTATACTGGGAAGCCTGCTTGTATTAAGCAATGCTTCACATCAGCTTCTGGTTGATTATTATAATAGTTTTATATATACTAAATTATCAGCAACACCTATGGAGCTTTTTGTAAGAGGTGTTATGTGTAATTTCCTTGTGTGTCTTGCTGTATACACAGGAATGAAATTAAAGAGTGAAAGCGGAAAATGATAATGATGTTCTGCATTATCACAGCATTTGTAATTGCAGGTTTTGAGCATTGTGTAGCTAATATGGGTACATTTACAATAGGATACTTGCTGCTTGGGGATATCGGAACAATGGCAGTAATCAAGAGGCAGATATTTGTAATACTTGGAAATATTGTCGGCGGTTCGTTGCTTCTTGCACTTCCTTTAAAGCTTATGAGTGCGGAACATTAATTAATAAAAAAGTCAAGTATTGGAGGAATCGGACATGTCACATATAAAGCTTGGAAGTCATGTAGGAATGGCAGGCAAGGAAATGTTCCTTGCGTCTGCGAAGGAAGCAGTTTCTTATGGTGCAAATGTATTTATGTTATATACAGGTGCGCCACAGAATACAAGAAGAAAAGAAATAAGTGAGCTTAATATAGAAGCTGGCTGGATGTATGCTAAGGAGCATGAAATTGAAGAAATTATTGTACATGCACCTTATATAATCAATCTTGCCAACACTGTTAAGCCGGAGACTTATGAGCTTGCAGTTGAATTTCTTGAAAAAGAAATTATAAGGACTGCTGCCATGGGAAGCCATATAATGGTGCTTCATCCGGGAAGCCATGTCAACGCAGGTGTTGAAGCCGGAACTGCACAGATTATTAAAGGTCTTAACACAGTACTTAACCAGAACGATGATGATGTATATATTGCACTTGAGACAATGGCTGGCAAGGGAAGCGAGATAGGCAGAACATTTGAAGAGATTAAGGCAATCTATGATGGCGTTGATAAGAAGGACAGATTGAGAGTGTGCTTTGATACATGCCATGTAAATGACGCAGGTTACGATTTGGTTAATCATTATGATGAAGTATTTGAGGAGTTTGACAGGGTAATCGGACTTGACCAGATAGCGGTATTTCATATCAATGACAGCATGAATCCGCTCGGTGCGCATAAGGACAGACATGCCAACATCGACAAGGGAAATATCGGATATGAGACACTTCACAGACTTGTCCATGATGAAAGATTCATAGATGTTCCTAAGATTCTTGAGACTCCGTGGGTGGCAGTTGAAGGAACTGATAAGAAAGAGCCACCTTATAAGGAAGAGATTGCGTGGCTGCTTAAAGATTAATAAACTGTAGGAAAGTAAGTTGTGAAAGGCGGGAAGAATATGTCAATACCAGCTAGTGAAGCAAAGTCAAGATTAATAGAGGGTAATAAAAGATTTATTAATGCTACAAGCAATCCGGGAGATGTTTCGCTGGAAAGGCGCGTGGATACATTAAAGAATGGTCAGCATCCATATGCGATTGTTCTGTGCTGCTCGGATTCCAGACAGGTACCGGAAGCAATATTCTCAGCGGGAATAGGGGAACTTTTTGTTATCCGCGTGGCAGGAAATGTAGTGGATTCGCATCAGCTTGGAAGTATTGAATATGCAGCAGACCATCTTGACTGTAAGCTGGTGGTTGTACTTGGACATAACCATTGCGGTGCAGTTGAGGCGGCAATAAAGCATGACCCCGACGGACATATCAAGTATATAACTGATGACATAAGGGAAGCTATTAAGGAAGAGAAAGATGAGTATATTGCAACATGTCTTAATGTAAAGCACAGTGTTAAGGTGATAGAGGAGAACACGGATATGAAGCTTCTGGAAGATAAAGGTCTTGAGGTTATAGGAGCAGTGTACCATCTTGAGGATGGACATGTTGAGTTTCTGGAGTAAAGAATGGATGAATGTAACATTATCAGACTAAATAATTTAATATCGTATATATCCCCGACGGAGAATCCTTTATCTGCTAATGTGGTAATGATACAGGGAAAAGAAGCTTTGTGGTTGTATGATGTCGGCAACCACCCTGATATTCCACAGGTAATAGAACAATTCCGTGATGGAAGAAATGTTAATGTTATATTGTCACATTTTCACGAAGATCATATCGGTAATCTTCCGGGTATGGGCGTTGATGAGGTGTATCAGGGAAAGTATACCCATAGGCACACTGGTATGGGAACAGTCGTAGAAGATGACATTTATATTCAGGACGGGGAAGCAAGACTTCATATATTTCCATTGCCGTCAAGCCATGCAAAGGGCTGTGTTGCGTTGGAAGTTAATGACGAGTGGTGCTTTCTTGGAGATGCATTGTACTCTATGCAGAAATGCGGACATAACCTGTATAATGCAGGCATATTAAAAGATGAAATAAATGTATTACAGAACATTAAGGTTGAGAAATTCATGCTGAGTCACAGGACACCTTTTGAAAAGCCAAAGGGGATTATCATGAGATGGCTTGGTGAGATATATGACAGAAGGGTTAAGGGAGAGGTGTATATTGAGATCTAAATATCATTTTATTATAATCGGCTCAGGCTGGCGGGCCTTATATTATGTACGCGTAGCAAAGGCTCTGCCTGAAATATTCTGTATTGATGCGATGTATTGCAGGACGCAGGAGAAAGCGGACTTAATTGCCGGTCAGTATCAGATACATACAACTACATCTATAGAAGAATGCGCGGCATATAAACCTGATTTTGCAGTTGTGGCTGTTAAGAAGGACGCCATATGTGATGTTTCAATGGAATGGCTTGACCGTGGAATAACTGTTTTATCAGAGACTCCGGCGGCACTTGATATGGATTCGCTTAATAAACTGTATTCTTATTACAAATGTGGTAAAAAACAGGTGGTTGCTGAACAGTACAGGGAGTATCCTAATATTAAAGCATCAATAAAGCTTATTAATGAAGGAATTATTGGTGATGTCAGCTGTGCAAATGTGTCACTGGCGCATGAATATCATGGAATAAGTCTTATAAGAGCATTTCTTGGAGTTAATCCGGGAGAGAAGTATACAGTTTCAGCTAAGACATATGAGTTTCCTACAACACAGACTCTTACAAGATATGATAAGTTCACTGATGGCAGGATTGCAGGAAAGAAAAGATGCGTCGCCACATTTGAATTCGAAAGCGGGAAAGTGGCATGGTATGATTTTGATTCGGAGCAGTACAGGTCACCAATCAGAAAGAATACGCTTAAAGTTCAGGGTGTAAGAGGCGAACTTATTGATGACTGTGTATATTATCTTGATGAGAATAATGAAGGTCAGACTGGCAGAATTATAACGGATTCACATGTGATTAATACAGGAAATTCTAATCCTAATTTTGAGAAGATTCGTGAAATTAAGAAAATTTCATTTAATAATAAGATTATATATGAGCCGGAATTTGGATTGTGTGGTCTGTCAGAAGATGAAACAGCAATCGCAGTGATGATGAAGAATACGGCAGAGTATAGCAGAGGAAATGCGTCTGCACCATACAGTATGGAGGATGCCCTTGCAGATGCGTATGCCGCCATCTTACTGAAGAAGGCTGTGGAAACAGGAGAAGTGGTGCATAGTTAATATAATGAAACGGGGTATATGGTATGCAGAAAGAATTGTTAAAGGTGGCACTTATAGGTGTAGGAAGTGTTGGAAAGAAATATGCCAGAATGATAACAGCGGGAGAAGTTCCGAATATGAAATTATCAGCTGTGGTTATAAGAAGAGATGAACTTATTGAATGGGGCGAGTCACTTGTTAATACTGATGGTGATAATGCAAGGATATTCAGGAGTGCAGAAGAATTATTTGAGACAGGAGAATCATGTTATGATGCAGTTATTATAGCAACTCCTCATAAAACTCATAAAGAACTGGCTTTGAAAGCATTTGCAAAGGGAAAAGCAGTGTTATGTGACAAGCCGGCTGCGGCAGATATTGGCGAGGCACTTGCAATGCAGAAGGCTGCCAGTGAAAGTGGCAGAATATATGGAATGATATTTCACCAGAGGCTTTACCCTAAATACATCAGGATTAAGCAGATGATAGACAATGGTGAATTAGGAGATATAAAGCGGGTATGTCTTATTAATTCACGATATTTAAGAACCTCATACTATCATAAATCTGGCTCATGGAGAAGCAGCTTTGCAGGTGAAGGCGGTGGAGCACTAATCAATCAGGGACAGCATATTCTTGACATGTATCAGTACCTGTTTGGAATGCCACAGAAACTTTTTGCAGCGATTCCATTTGGAAAATACAACGACTTTATAGTAGATGATGAGGCTACTATCGTTATGGAATACGACAATGGAAAGACAGGCACATTTATACTATCCACAGGCGAAGCCTGCCACGAAGAGAGACTTGAGATTATAGGAACGAAGGCAAGAATTCTTCTGGAAGACGACACGCTCACTATTACAAGACACAGAGATGTATGTGAGTATATCAAGAATGAAGAAGTCAACTCAAGGCAGAATATGACATTTGCAGAGGAAACTATACAGTTCGAGAAGGCATCTGAGCCATATGCACAGTTATTTGAAAATTTTGCAAATGCGGTGCTTAAAGGTGATGAGTCTTATCTGACAGTTAAGGGTAGTGAGGGGATTAATTCACTCATGTTGTGTGCCAGTGCTTATTATTCAGCATGCAAGGGCATAAAAGTAGAACTTCCGCTTGAAGCCTCAGCTTATAAAGAGCTTATGGATGAATTGATTAAGAAAGAAGAGGGAGAATAGATTCAGTCTATTCTTCCTCTTCTTCGTCGTTAAAGCCGTGGAGCAGAAAATCGTTCCACCTGGCATTAGTTTCTTCAAGCTCTTTTTTCTGCATGATACGGTTTCTGTCGCTTAGAATGGAAATCATTTCATCAGCTATCTCCTCAACAGGAGGGTGGTCGTAATGATAGAGATAACCAATCATGCGGCTGGCAGTGAAATCAGTATTGAGATTCTTAGTGACAATATCACAGAAATTTTCCTCATAACCTCTTTGCAGCATTAATTCATATAATTGTCTGCTTAAATCTGATTTGGGTTTCATAAAATGTGACTCCTTGTTTGTGGTGCGTAATATGTCTGTTTATTATAGCATAAATATTTGAAAAATATAATGTATTATGATATATTACATTTGTAATGATATAGCATTAAGATAGTATGCTATATGAATATGGAGGTGTTTTTATGTCAAGTACGATTCAAGTAAGAGTGGATGACGATTTGAAGATTAAATCAGATAATTTATTTAAAGAATTAGGAACAGATACTACAACGGCTATAAGAATGTTTTTAACACAGGCAGTTGCTAATAATGGATTTCCATTTGAGATAAAGAAAGTGGCAGCTAATCCTTACATTGCTATTTCGGAAAAGGAAGTTCTTGACAGATTAGCAAAGTCAAGAGATCAGTCAAAGAATGGAGAATATTCAGAAGCAGGTGATTTTGTTGCAGATATGAGGACAAAGTATGGCATATAAAGTGGTTGTTACTAATGATGCTAAAGAAAATATGCAAGAGTATATTGAATACATATTATATGAAAAAAAGAATCAGCAGGCAGCAGGAAGTCTGCTTGATGATTTTGAATATACTAAAGATATATTAGCAGAGGTCGCAGGAAGTTTTAAATTATGTGATAACGAAAAATTGAGAAGTTTAGGATATAGAAGGATATCCTTTAAATTCCATAGATATTTTATGTTGTATAGAGTGGAAGATACAACTGTTTATATAGATGGGATTTTTCATGAGTTACAGGATTTTGAGAATAAAATTAACTGAGAGATAATAAATATAGCAAGATATAATTTTAGTAAAACAATTGTACATAATGGGTTGAATAAAACAAAAACAATATATGGAACCAGATGTTATTATGTAAAGAAGGGTAATAATAACTTAATCTGACCATATAAATTTAACTCAAAATGACAATGTACACATGTCACTTTATCTGTTATTCTTATGTGCAATTAAAGTATGTTGATATAGGAGGCAGATAAAATGGAAGCACAACAGACACAGTTAGAACAGCAGGGGATTAAGAAAGAAGGATTTCATATTACTGTAACACAGATGTGTATAACAGCAGTATTTATGGCACTTACATGTGTTGCAACAATGGTGGTACAGATTCCTATTCCTTTGGGATATGCACATTTGGGAGACAGCGTAATACTTATATGTGCATTTTTCTTCGGACCAGTTGTTGGCGCACTCGCAGGAGGAATTGGTTCTGCGATGGCAGATATATTAACTGGATTTGCAGTATGGGCAGTTCCAACACTTATAATAAAGACAATCATGCCAATAATAGCATGTGCAATATTTGGCAATATGAAAAGTAAGTTTGACAGATGTAAGGTTATTTCAGTAAAAGGAATTGTTGGTGCAGTTGTTACATTACTTTTCATGACATTAGGATATGTTGTATTTGGTGCAATAATAGCAGGCAGCTTTGCAGCAGGATTAGCTTCAGCACCAGGACTTCTTCTTAAATCAGTAGTTAATATGGTTGTATATCTTTTTGTGGCAACAGGAATGTCTAAGATTCTTGGCAGAAAAACATATGATACCTATCAGTAGTCGCAAATCTAAAGCCTTTATAGGTCAAAAATCAGAAAAAACCGCCAGCAGTTAAGCTGGCGGCATAAATCAACGCATATACAGTATTTCACAATCACCGATGGTGGTAGAGCTGTTTGTCAGCGTACATTGCTGAGTCAGCATTTTTTACTATTTCAATAATATCACTTCCGTTGCCGGATGCAACACCGACAGCACTTGATATTTCTATTGAAATATCATGACTGCATTTCACAAGTTCATCTTTAACAGCAGATATTATTCGGTCAGCTTCACCGTCATGTGGGTTATCAATTATCATGACAAATTCATCACCACCAAATCTGTAAACACGGCGGCATTGTTCATCTGAATGGGCGTATAATACAGAAGCTAGTGCGGAAAGTGCTTTATCACCATATTCATGTCCATAAGTGTCATTAATAATTTTCAGGTTGTTAAGATCCCAGAAAATAACAGTAATATTATTTACATTAGGATAATACATTGATACCATTTCGTTGTATTTATTCTTGTTGAAAAGCCTGGTTAAAGAATCAGTTTCTTTAAGATATGTAAGCTGGGCAATTCTTGCGGCATCATGCAGGCTGGCGGTAACTATATACTGTAAATAGATAAATCTATAACAGCAGACATTATCTGGTTATCAAGTTCAAAAAATCCAATTATATTAAGAATCCATATCAGTAATTCAACTCCTATAAATAGCAGAATACCGTAAAGAGTGTATTTATTCGAGGTAATTTCCTGATAGGCAAGTTCTTTCTCATATCGAGCATTAAAATTATCCATGTTAAAAATCCTTTTAAAAATAATCCGTTAAATATACGAATACACGCATAACTTATATTTTAACATTTAGTTAAATCGATTTCCAGCTTTTTTAATTCTTTTAATTCTCTTATAGTAAAGTATCCGCATACGATAGCAGCGGCAGCGTCTGCTATAGGTCCGGCATACATAACACCGTCAATTCCCATGAATATAGGAAATATAATGATAAGTGGCAGCAGGAAAATAATCTGCCTTGTAAGCGACATAAATACACCAAGCTGTGATTTGCCAATTGAGTTAAAGAAATTGGAAGTTACAGGCTGGATACCATTCACAATTGTCAGAAACATATATATTCTGAAATATCTTTCAGAGAATTTAAAGTACAGGTCACTTCCGTTACCAAATATGCTGATAATCTGTCTTGGGAATATCTGGAAGCATGCAAATGCGATTAAAGACAGGGCAGAAGCTGCACTAAGTGCAAGAAGATAAGTTTTTCTTACACGGGCGTACTTCTTTGCACCATAGTTAAAACCTATAACAGGCTGTGTTCCCTGAGATATTCCGATAACAAATGACATGAAAATCATATTAACTTTAGTTATAATTCCGGCGCAGGCAAGAGGAATGTCTCCACCGTATATTGATTGTGCGCCGTAGTGTGACAGCGTATTGTTCATAACAATCTGTACAACGGTCATTGCAATCTGATTAAAGCAGGCACTTGCTCCAAGAATAAATATTTTCTTACAGTGGGCAGCAGATACAATAAAACTTTCCCTGCTAAGTTTAATTGTCTTAAAATGAAACATATAACGCAGACTGATTGAAAATGAAATTATCTGGCCTGTAATTGTTGCAAGAGCAGCACCAGTCATTCCCATGTTAAAGACAAAGATAAACAATGGGTCAAGAATAGTATTTACTATGGCACCAGCAAGCATAGATATCATGGAATATCGTGGGCTTCCATCTGCGAGAATAAGCTTGCTCATACCAGTGTTTGCAATTAAGAATGGGAAGCCAAACGCAGTGATTCTTGTATATGCCTTTGCATAAGGAAGTACATCTTTAGTTGCACCAAAGAATTTAAGCATAGGTGTTAAGAATATAGTGGTTACAAGGAACAGAAATATTCCAAACAATGCCATAAGCACAATACCATTGCCAGCATATTTTTCAGATTCGTTCTTTTCACCGGCACCAAGATACAGCGAAAAATTAGTCGCGCTTCCTATACCGAGAAGAAGCGATATAGCTGTACATGTTGTTGAAAGTGGAAATGCAATATTAGTCGCAGCATTTCCAAGCATGCCGATTCCCTGACCGATAAATATCTGGTCGACAATATTGTAAAGCGCTGTCACAAGCATTGAAATAATGCATGGAATTGCAAAACCAACAAGCAGAGTGGATTCTTTTTTATATCCAAGCGGATTATCTTTTGTGTTCATAGTCGCTGACTGATTATTCATAATAAAACCTCTTAATTATTATACAATATTATTAAAAACTGATAATAGCATAATTGATATCATAACATATTATGTTAATAAATGTGTAGCCAGATTATTAAAATGTGCTGTTATATGTTTTGCGTTTGTGATATAATTCATGTCATGTAAACATATAAAGCCGGAGGGAAATATGGATAATTATTCAATTAACACAAAATGCGTCCAGGCAGGCTATACTCCTGGAAATGGTGAACCAAGACAGATTCCTATAATCCAGTCTACTACATTTAAGTATGATACAAGTGAGGATATGGGAAAACTTTTTGACCTTGAAGCAAGTGGATATTTCTACACAAGACTTCAGAATCCAACTAATGATTATGTGGCAGCTAAGATTGCAGCCCTTGAAGGTGGAAGTGCAGCAATGCTTACTTCATCAGGACAGGCAGCTAATTTCTTCGCTTTATTTAATATTTGCGAAGCTGGAAGCCATATAGTAGCATCATCTTCTATATATGGAGGAACATTTAACCTTATTGATGTTACTTTGAAGAAGATGGGAATTGAAGCAACATTTGTTGACCCTGACTGCACAGAGGAAGAACTTAATGCAGCGTTCAAGGACAACACAAGAGCAGTATTTGGTGAGACAATTGCCAATCCTGCACTTACAGTATTAGATATTGAGAAGTTTGCAAATGCAGCACATGCACACGGTGTACCACTTATCGTCGATAATACATTCCCAACACCAGTTAATTGCAGACCAATTGAATGGGGAGCAGATATTGTAACACATTCAACAACTAAATATATGGACGGACATGGAGCAGCAGTCGGTGGAGCTATTGTAGACAGCGGAAAGTTTGACTGGATGGCACACGCAGACAAGTTCCCTGGACTCTGCACACCTGATGAATCATATCATGGAATTACATATGCCGAGAAGTTCGGTAAAGAAGGTGCGTTTATAACAAAATGTACTTCACAGCTTATGAGAGATTTAGGCTGTATACAGTCTCCACAGAATGCATTTATATTAAATCTTGGTCTTGAATCACTTCATGTGCGTATGCCAAGACATGTTGAAAACGGACAGGCTGTTGCAGAATTTCTTGAGAAGCAGGATAAGGTTGAATTCGTTAATTATCCGGGACTTCCTTCTAACAAGTACTATGAGACAGCTAAGAAGTATATGCCAGATGGCGGCTGCGGAGTAGTTTCATTCGAGTTAAAGGGTGGAAGAGAGGCTGCAGAGAAGTTTATGAAGAATTTAAAGCTTGCAGCTATCGAAACTCATGTAGCAGATGCGAGAACATGCTGCCTTAACCCTGCAACATCAACACACAGACAGATGAATGATGAGCAGCTTAAAGCCGCTGGAATTCCAGCAGGACTTATACGTATCTCATGTGGCCTTGAGGATAAGAAGGATCTGATTGCGGATATTGCACAGGCGCTGGAGGCTATATAATTCTAGTAGAGAATTAAAGTTACCAATAAATCTGGATAATTAAGAAATTGAAATGTTTTATATGAATAAAGTCGTTAAAATGATGAGATTATTATAAATAAAAACCATCATTTTAACGACTTTTTGTTTACAATAAAATGTGTACATGGTACACTTGGGTTATGAAAAGTCATTATTTATCAAGGACTGAAAGGAAGTGACACAATGTTTGCATTAAAAGATTATATTACATCTGAGGATATTAAGAATCTGCGAAAGAATCTTGGACTGACACAGAAAGAATTTGCCAGTCTTGTAGGAACATCGAAACCGACAATAGAACGATGGGAAAAAGAAAATGCTAAGATTACAGGTCCAATTGTTTTACTTTCTAAGATGATTAATGATTATCCTGATTATGTGAACAGACTGATAATACCGGAGAAAGAATTTCCTGTCAGAATGTTTTATATGTATAAGGATGACATCTGTACACTGATAGATGTTGATGACGCAAAGCAGCTTGTGAGAATAAAGAATTATACAGACAAGCTGATGTTTCGTGCATTTGGCGTTAATGAAGATCCTGATTACAATGACTATAAGGAATTTCTTGAGTCAAGATGTTTTCCAAGAACAAGAGATAAGATGAAGCTTGTGCTGGAGGATATCGGACTTCCGTTTTATGACACATTTATGATAATAGAAAAGACGCAGGGGCGTATGGCAGAGGACGATTTCTGGATAAGAATAGAAGAATAGATAAGGAGCAATTATTATGGTAAAGCATGTTATTTTATGGAAATTAAAGGACGAGCTTGCAGGAGAAGAAAAAGAGCAGGTTAAGGCAGGTATTAAGAAAGGACTAGAAGGTCTTGCAGGACAGATTCCAGGACTTATAGAGGTAAAAGTAAGAACAGAGTGTCTTCCAAGTTCTACAGCAGATGTAATGTTAGACACAACATTTGACAGCGTGGAAAGTTTAAAGGGTTATGCCGTACATCCTAAGCATGTAGCAGTTGCAGACAGCAAGGTAAGACCTTACACAGCAGTAAGGTCATGCATGGATTACGAAATATAGGAGAAGGAAAATGTTTAATACTCCAACAGATTGTTACAATTATATAATTGAGAATGACCTTGAAATGCCAGTGCTTGGAGCGATGATGAATCATGTTGGCGGATATTCAATAGCAGAGATTGCTGATGGAAGATTCCATAACAGAGACGGAGCAGTCTCATTTTCATCGCCGGGCTACAAGATAAACATTCCTGTTACTGATGATGAAATAGTTACGGCAGTGCTTAATGGGCTGTATGTAAGTGCATTTATATCAAGAAATCAGGATAAGTACCAGATTCATTTTCTTGTATCGGGATATCCTGTCGATATGAAATGCCGCTACGAGGAGCATATTGCAAAAGGTGTGGTAAAATACATGATAATGTCTACTATTGTTGCGTGCAGATTAGATAGTGAGAAAAAACTGAAAGAATATATAGCAGATTAAATAAGAGAGCCAGGATATACGGACTGACAATGGGGTTGAAGTTCGTATATCCCGGCTCTCTTTATGAGGGGGAAAAATGTTTTTCAAACATCCGATGGCTGCTGCATTGGGAGATTAGACAGCCATCTTTTTTATGAAAAAGTTTGTCTGTTGTCTTTCGACATTGTTTATATTAAATGGGAAATGTGAAAATGAGTTGGAAAGTTTGTGAGAATTTTGTGAACAGTGCTATAATAAATGGCATTGAAATTATGAAAATACTTAAATAATGGAGGACACATTTACATGAAAGAGTTAAGTAACAGATCAGCAAATTTTACAGACTCTGTCATCAGAAGAATGACAAGAGTTGCTAATAAATATGGTGCAGTTAATTTATCACAGGGATTTCCTGATTTTGACCCACCAAAGGCTATAACAGACAGGCTTGCAAGAGTTGCAGGCGAAGGACCTCATCAGTATGCATTGACATGGGGAGCTAAGAATTTCAGAGATGCAGTTGCTAAGAAATATGAACATTTTTCTGGTGTTAAGATTGACCCTGAGACAGAGATTGTTGTCACATGCGGAAGTACAGAGGCAATGATGGCTACAATGCTTAGTATTACTAATCCGGGTGACAAGGTTGTAATATTCTCGCCTTTTTATGAGAATTACGGTGCAGATACAATTCTTTCAGGCGCAGAGCCGATATATGTTCCATTAGTTCCACCAGAATTTCATTTTGATAAGGAAAAGTTAGAAGATGCATTCAGACAGGGCGCTAAGGCATTAATTCTGTGTAATCCTTCCAACCCATGCGGTAAGGTGTTTACAATGGAGGAAATGCAGACAATTGCTGAACTTGCAAAGAAATATGACGCATATGTTGTTACAGATGAAGTGTATGAGCATATTGTGTATGCGCCTAATAAGCACATTTATATGCAGTCGCTTGAGGGCATGAGAGAAAGAACGATTGTGTGCAATTCGCTGTCTAAGACATACTCAATAACAGGCTGGAGATTAGGTTATGTTATTGCTAACCCACAGATAATCGACAGAGTTAAGAAGGTACATGATTTTCTTACAGTTGGTGCAGCCGCACCATTGATGGAGGCAGCAGTTGTGGGATTAGAGTTTGGTGATGGTTATTATGATGAACTTGCCGCACATTATGCACATATGAAAGAGGTATTTGTAGGCGGTCTTAAGAAGCTGGGATTAAAATACACAGACCCACAGGGGGCATATTATGTGCTTGTTGATGTGAGTGAATTCGGAGTTAAAGATGATGTGAAGTTCTGCGAATGGATGGCACAGTTCGTTGGTGTGGCGGCAGTTCCGGGGTCAAGCTTTTTCAGGGAAGATGTGCATAATCTTGTTAGATTTCATTTTGCAAAGCAGGACGATACACTTAATGAAGCAATAAAGAGACTGGCAACACTTAAAGAAAAAGCGATTAATGCCAAGAATGTGGACTGGAGATAATTCATGGAAATATACTTAAAACCGATAATTTCAGCGTGTTATGTGTTCCCGGTTCTTGCCGTGCTTTTCACACTGCCATATATAATATACGAATATCATAAATATGGCTCAATACTTGTAATAAGAACAGGGGTTGTGTACACATTTATATTCTACATGCTTACCTCATATTTTATGACAGTGCTTCCGCTGCCTCCGATTGATTCAGTGACACCGGATTCGGCATGTATGCTGTTGGTGCCATTTGACGCAGTAAGAAGAGTTGTTGCTACTGTGAATATTACTTTATCGAATCCGGCAACATATATTAATCTGTTCAAATGTGGTGACTTCTGGCAGATTGCTTTCAATATTCTGCTGTTAGTGCCATTTGGTGTGTATCTGAGATACTATTTTAAGAGAAAATGGTGGCAGGTGCTTATAATGTCATTCTGCTACAGCCTGTTTTTTGAGCTTACGCAGTTGTCAGGCTTGTATGGAATATATCCTTATCCATACAGATTCTTTGAAGTGGACGACCTGATATGTAACACACTTGGAGGAATGGTGGGCTTCTGGGTTATGCCGGCGGTTGTTTTCATGCTTCCAAAGCGTGACAGAATGGATGAGGTTGCTTACAACAGAGGACAGATTGTGTCGGAATTCAGAAGAATAATAGCATGGGCGTTGGATATGCTTGTGATAATGGCCCCGGTTGCCGTATTTTTCGCAATAGATAAAGAAAAGTTTATGAATGCTGTGTATGATGTAAGATATCTGGTTGCCATAGCTGTATATATAGTTATTACATTTACAATAGTTACAGCAGTTACTAAGGGAAGATCTATAGGCAAGGCACTTGTTAATATAAGACTAGTGAGGGCAGAGAGCAAGAAAAGAGATAATAAGGCTGCAGATTACGAAGCTGAGAATATTGAGGCTGATACTCACAGGAGAGTGAATGTTTTCAGGCTTATGGGAAGATATTTTATTCTGTATGTTTTAAGCCTGCCTTCTCCTGTATATGCATATAATCTTTATCATGTGGCACTTAAGGCTGATGGTTGGAGATTCTCTGTCAGTATAGCAGTATGTCTATTGTTCCTTATGGTTACGGCATATTTTGCGATAGATTTCATATTATGTCTGTTCAGCAGTACACGGCAGATGTTTTATGACAGGGTGATGGGAATTACGCATGTCAATATGGTGAAGCAGAAGGAAAAGATATCAAAATAAATTGAAAAACATAACAAAATAAACTCAAAAAATACATTGACATGTTAGAACTGACATGTTAGTATACACATAGCAAATAATTATGCAAATATGGTACAGAATAATAATGTTGTTATGTAAAAGGAGGATTTTTGTTATGGATATGACATTGAGATGGTATGGACCAGGATACGACAGCGTAACACTTAAGCAGATCAGACAGATTCCAGGCGTAAAGAATGTTATTACAACGCTTTTTGGTAAGCAGGCTGGGGAGCGGTGGCTTCCAGAGGAAATAGCGGAGCTTAAAAGGATTGTTGAAGATGCCGGGTTGGGAATCGCTGGTATTGAATCTGTTAATGTGTCAGATGATATTAAGATTGGCACAGCTAAGGCAGATGAGCACATTGACAATTATATAAAGACTCTGCAGGCTCTTGGAGAAGCGGATATACATGTGGTATGTTACAATTTTATGCCTGTATTTGACTGGACACGATCAGAACTTGCAAGAGAAAGAGCCGATGGTTCAACGGTGCTAGCATATAATCAGGATACAGTTGATATGATTGATCCGGAGCATATGAAGGAATCAGTTGCAAAGATGTCTAATGGATTCGTAATGCCAGGATGGGAACCAGAGCGTCTTGACAGATTAAAAGAACTTTTTGAAATGTATAAAGATGTTGACGCAGAAAAGCTGTTTAATAATCTGGTATATTTTCTGGAAGCAATTGGTCCGGTATGTGAGAAGTATGATATAAAGATGGGGATTCATCCGGATGATCCTGCGTGGCCTATATTTGGACTTCCAAGAATTATGACAGGTAAGGATTCTGTTACAAAACTTCTTGATGCTGTAAATAAACCATATAACGGAATAACACTTTGTACGGGTTCATTTGGCTCTAACCAGAATAATGATATTTGTGAGATTATCAAGGCGTGCAGAGGAAGAATACCATTTGCACATGTGAGAAACCTTAAATATAATTCACCTAGGGATTTTGAAGAAGCAGCACATTTATCATCTGATGGTTCTATGGATATGTATAAGATTATGAAAACATTATATGATACAGGTTTTGACGGCATTATAAGACCAGACCATGGAAGAATGATATGGGATGAGGTGGCTATGCCAGGTTATGGTTTATATGACAGGGCTTTAGGTGCAACATACCTTAATGGCTTATGGGAAGCTATTGATAAATCATCAAAGTAATTATTAACATTGGGTTTTTATGACATAATGGAGGATATTATGAAACTTTCAATAAATGGTATTAAGAATACGACAGATTGGGAAAAGGCTGGCATAAAGCTGCCTTCATATGATGTTGAAAAGGTTGCAGAGGATACAAAAAAGTCACCTGTATGGGTACATTTTGGTATTGGCAATATTTTCAGGATATTCATTGGTGGAATTGCAGATTCATTATTAGAACAAGGAGTTTCAGATAAAGGCATTACATGTGTTGAAACATTTGACTTCGATGTAGTAGATAAAATATATAAGCCATTTGATAATCTTGTTATGGCTGTTACATTGAAGGAGGATGGAAATACAGAAAAAAAGGTACTTGGTTCACTTACAGAAGCTATTAAGGCACAATCATATTCGCAGAAGGAATGGGAAAGATTAAAGGAGATATTTGCTGACCCTGGGCTTCAGATGGTGTCATTTACTATTACAGAAAAAGGTTATGCGTTGAAGGATTCTAAAGGAGAGTTTTTCTCTTTTATCAGGGAAGACATTGATAATGGACCAGAAAAAGCAACATCAGCAATGGCAGTAACAGCAGCACTTTTGTATGAACGTTTTAAAGCCTGTAAGGCACCGATTGCAGTTGTATCAATGGATAACTGCTCACATAACGGAGAGAAACTTAGAAATTCGATAACCGAGATGGTAACTGAGTGGAATAAAAAAGGATTTGTTGGTAATGATTTTGTTGATTATGTGAATAATGAAGAGCTTGTATCATTTCCATGGTCTATGATTGATAAAATTACACCAAGACCAGCAGATAGTGTTGCTAAAGCATTAGAGGAAGCAGGTGTTGAGGATATGAGTCCGGTGATAACATCTAAGAAGACATATATTGCTCCATTTGTAAATGCTGAAGGACCACAGTATCTTGTAATAGAAGACAGGTTCCCTAATGGCAGACCTCAGCTTGAAAAAGCAGGTGTGTTTATGACTGACAGACAGACAGTTAATAAGGTTGAGCGTATGAAAGTAACAACCTGCCTTAATCCGTTACACACAGCCTTAGCAGTATATGGCTGCTTATTAGGATATAATCTGATTGCTGATGAAATGAAAGACAAGGAACTTTCAGAGCTTGTGAGACGAATTGGGTTATCTGAGGGAATGCCTGTGGTAATTAATCCGGAGATAATTTCACCACAGAAGTTTGTGGATGAAGTTCTTAATGTAAGAATACCTAATCCTTTTATGCCTGATACACCGCAAAGAATAGCGACAGATACTTCACAGAAGGTAGGAATACGGTATGGTGAAACAATTAAGTCATATGTTGCAAAGGACGGAAGTGCCAAAGAATTAATAGCGATTCCATTGGCAATTGCAGGATGGTGTAGATATCTTCTTGGAATTGATGATAATGGCGAAAGCTTCGAATTGTCTCCAGATCCGATGGCAGATGAATTAAAGAAGCATTTATCAGGTATAAAAATAGGTGACATATCATCTTATACAGGACAGCTTAAGAATTTATTGTCAAATGCTAATATATTTGGTATAAATTTATATGAAGCAGGAATTGGCGATAAAATAGAAGAGATGTTTGTTGAAGAGATAGCAGGAAAGGGTGCTGTAAGAAATACACTTGAAAAATACCTTTAATATATATAACAAGCAGGCTCATAGTATAAGAAAGGCCGCAGGGTTATGGAAAAATCATTAAACGAAGACACATACGAAAAATTAAAATACGATATCATGAATTTCAAGCTTGTACCGGGAGATTCAATAAGTGCACAGAAGATAGCTGTAAGGTATAATGTTTCGAGAACACCGGCAAGAGAGGCAATTGTTAATCTTGAAAAGGAGGGGCTTCTCAAAATAATACCTCAGTCAGGCACATATGTTGCAAGTATTAATTGCAGACGTTTTGAACAGGAATGGTTTGTAAGAAAAAGTCTTGAAGTGGGGATGGTAGACCCGGTTTTTGAGCATGTCAGCAATGAGATGCTTGATAAGATGGAAGAATTAAACAGCCGTCTCATTAATTATGATAAATGTAATGAAAAAGTTCCAAGGATTGAAATCGATAATGCTTTTCATGAACTTATATATGAAAGCTCTGGAGAACAGCTCGCTGCTAATATAATTAAAATGCAGATGAGTCATTATAACAGAATACGATTCTTAGCGGAACTTAATAGTTCTATTAGTGTTAAAACTAATGAGGAACATGAAATGCTTATAGATGCAATAAGGAAAAAAGATAAAAGAATGTATCTTCGTGTTATTAAAGGACATATTAACAGAATTTTTAATGAGATTGATAAGTTAAGAATAATTTATCCTGATTATTTTGAAAACAATTAAAAACAACCATCTGGATACCGGAAATCAACAGGTATCCAGATGGTTGTTTTTATTTATTGAATCATTTCTCTATATTGAGAAGGAGTCATGTTTTTGATTTTTTTGAAAAGCTTGGTGAAATAATTAACATCTGTAATTCCACATTGTACAGCAATGTCCTGTATAGGAAGCTTGGTTGTATTGAGCAGGTAGATAGCGTGTTCAATACGTTTATTATTAACAAAATTAGTGAGCGTTGAGCCGGTTTCACGTTTAAACAGAGAAGATACATAACTGCTGTTTAAAGCAAATTCAGCAGAAATAGTATTAAGGCTGAGATCATCAGTAAGGTTAAACGAGATATAATTAATAATATTTTGGACAGGTTTGCTATATTTTCTTAAAGAATAAGATTGAACAAGCAGACAATATTTACGCGTGATTTCATTTTCCAGGGTTTCAAGCTGGGCAATTGTGGTACAGGATTCTATCCTGATAGCAAATTTGCGTGATATCTCATCAAGATGAATAGGATGAACATATGCTGATTGGGCAGCTTTCCTGCAAAGGGTATTAAGAATTATCATGAAATTCTTTCTATCGCGGATTGAATCTGACAGGCGGGGCTTAATTCCAGATGAATTAAGATGAGCAAGCTTGTCAATTGATTCAAAATCACCATGAGCAACATATTCCATCAGAAGAGATTCATCATTATAGCGTTGTTCTAGAACCTCAATGGATTGCTTTGTTGGTTCGGGGGTATAATCATTGTACATGTATTCAGAAGCATTTTTATTAAGAAAATGTTTTTTCTCAAGTGTGTAACTGCTCCATAATTTACTACATAAACAGTTTATAATTGCTTCTATACATCGTTCATCTGCAAATACCGGGAGTGCGGCATAATAAAGCTGCATAAAATCAGTAAATCTTGGTGGTATTGAATTGTATGAACATAAATCATCAATTCTTTGATTGGTAAACTTTTCAAATGAAAAAGGTCCGGCAAAGAAAGCTTTTTTTGAGTTGGGCAATTTAATATATATATAATCACAGGCGAAACTGTCATGAATCAGAAGAATTGTATTATTTTTGCCAGAACAGTTAATAAAGTTCTGAAATGTTTCTTTATGATTAATTAAAAATGCATCACTGAGGATAGTTTTTCTTAATTCACCATCATATCTGTCATCCCAGAGAAATGGTGTGTCAATTATATAAGATGGGATTTTTATCTTAGATAATAGTTCCATGGTGTAGTCCAGATATACTTTATAGTCCATATAAACCTCCAATCTCTATCAGTTTTTATTACCATATTATAATAACAGAAGAAAACAAAAATTCAAAGCACAAAAATAAACTGACATGTCACACTGACAGATACTAACATGTTACAGAACTGATACTGACATGTTAGTATTGATTTGATTTTTTATAGTACAATTTTTGTCATAAAAAATGTATGGGTAAAAATAATACTAGATATACTAAAATCTGTAATAACGGGTATGTTATTTATAGGTTAATATAAAGACATAGAAAAGAGAGCACATAATAGTGCACATAATATTTAAGGACGGTCTTTAAAGAAAAAATATCTATAATATTTAATAAAGTGATGGAGGTTTTATTATGACAGATAACAATGGAAAGGTCAGGCCATTTGGTATAAAAGACAAGCTTGGTTATATGTTTGGTGATTTCGGTAACGATTTTACTTTTTTGTTATCAGCTATGTTTTTGTTGAAGTTTTATACTGATGTTATGGGGGTTTCAGCAGCACTGGTCGGTCTTATGATGATGGCGGCAAGATTTGTTGATGCTATAACTGATGTAACAATGGGGCAGATAGTTGACAGGAGCAGACCGGGAAAGAAAGGCAAATTTGCACCATGGCTCAGACGAATGTGTGGTCCTGTTGCGTTAGCATCATTTCTGATGTATGCGACATGGTTTAAAGATATGCCGATGGGATTTAAGATTTTCTGGATGTTTTTCACTTACCTTCTTTGGGGAAGTATATGCTACACAGGAATTAATATTCCTTATGGCTCAATGGCATCAGCGATTTCAGACAATCCGACAGATAGAACTTCTCTTTCTAACTGGAGAACAATAGGAGCTACACTTGCTCAGACAGCGATAGGTGTTGTATTACCACTTGTAGTATATTATACAGACGAAGCAGGAAATTCAGTATTATCCGGTCAGAAAATGATGCTTGGTGCTTTGGTATGTTCAATAGGAGCAGTAATCTGCTATATGCTTTGCTACAAAATGACAACGGAAAGAGTTAAGGTTGGACAGAACACACAGAAATTTTCGTTTGGAGAGCTTATAAAGGAACTTGCCCATAACAGATCATTAATAGGCATTATAGTTTGTGCACTGGTATTTTTACTTGCACAGTTATCATTAAGTAACATGAACGCATATATTTATCCAAATTATTTTGGCAATATAAAAGCAATGTCGATTGCAAGTCTTTCAGGAACAATAGTAATACTTTTACTTTCAACATTTATTACAAAGCTTGCATCAAAAATTGGAAAGAAAGAATTGTCAGTTATAGGATGTATTATCAGTGCAGCTTCATTTATAACATTATTTATAATTCACACTCATAATGTATGGATCTGGATAGCTTTAATAATTATAGCAACAATCGGTACTTCAATGTTTAACATGGTTATATGGGCGATGATTACGGATGTTATCGATGAATCAGAAGTTCAGAATGGTGTACGTCAGGATGGTACAATTTACTCAGTATATTCATTTGCAAGAAAGTTAGGACAGGCATGTTCATCAGGTTTAGCGGGCGTACTTCTTTCGATTGTTGGTTATACAACAGCTACAGCATTTGATCCTAAGGTTATTGACGGAATCTACAATGTGACATGTCTTATGCCGGCAGCCGGAATGACATTATTATTGCTTGCATTAATATTCTTATATCCTTTGAATAAAAAGAGAGTAGAAGCAAATGCAGCTAAGTTAAGAGAAATTAGAGCAGCTAAGGAACAGCAGTAAAAATATTATAAATATAAATCAGGAGGAATTAATTATGTTATATCCAGTTTTAACACAGTCAAGATTATTAAGCGATTTAAGCGGGGTTTGGAATTTTAAGTTAGATAACGGAAAAGGTTTTGAAGAAAAATGGTATGAGAAACCTTTGAAAGATGCAGATACAATGCCTGTGCCAGCTTCTTATAATGATCTTAAGGAGGGGACAGATTTCAGAGATCATTATGGATGGGTATTTTATCAGAGAAATATATCAGTTCCAGAATATGTAAAGAGCCAGAGAATTGTACTGCGTTGTGCAGCAGTTACACATTATGCCATGATCTATCTCAATGGCAAACTGATATGTGAGCATAAAGGAGGATTTCTTCCATTTGAAGTAGAATTAAATGATCATTTACAGGATGGAGATAATCTCCTTACCATTGCGGTTAATAATGTTATTGATTATACAACTCTGCCAGTTGGTGGTAAGGCTAACATGATGAGTGGAATGATGGGGGGCATGGGTGCAGGTGCATCTGACAAACCACAGAACAATCCTAACTTTGACTTCTTTAATTATTGTGGAATTACAAGACCTGTAAAAATCTACACAACACCTGAGACATATATCAATGATATTACAGTTACAGCTGATATTGATTTCACAAAAGAAGAACCATCGGCAGTACTTAATTATAATGTTGAAATTAAAGGAAAAGATTACAACAACATAACATGTAAAGTTGAATTATTTGATGAAGAAGGCACAAAGCTTTCAGAAACAGAAGGGTCAGAAGGCACATTTGAGATAAGTAATGTAAGATTATGGCAGCCATTAAATGCTTATCTTTATAAGATAAAGGTTACAGCAGGACAGGATGTGTATACACTTCCATATGGTGTAAGAAGTGTAAGAGTAGATGGCACAAAGTTTTTAATTAATGAAAAGCCATTTTACTTTAAAGGTTACGGAAAGCACGAAGATACATTTCCTAATGGACGTGGAATAAATCTTCCTATGAATACAAAGGATATATCAATTATGAAGTGGCAGCATGCTAACAGCTTCAGAACAAGTCATTATCCTTATAGTGAGGAGATGATGAGACTTTGTGATGAAGAAGGTATTGTTGTTATCGATGAAACAACAGCAGTAGGAGTCAATCTTCAGTTCGGCGGAGGAGCTAATTTTGGTGGAGAGAGAATAGGAACATTTGATAAGGAGCATGGAGTGCAGACACAGGAACATCATAAGGATGTTATCCGTGATTTGATATCAAGAGATAAGAATCATGCATGTGTTGTTATGTGGAGCATAGCTAACGAACCTGATTCAGCAGCAGAAGGTGCATATGACTACTTTAAGCCTTTATATGATCTTGCAAGAGAATTAGATCCTCAGAAACGACCATGTACATTAGTAAGTGTTCAGGGAACAACTGCTGATACAGACTGTTCATCTCAATTAAGTGATGTAATATGTCTTAACAGATATTATGGATGGTATTTTGGTGGTCCTGATCTTGAGGTATCAGAGACTGGACTTCGTAAAGAACTCTCAGACTGGGGTAAACTTGGAAAGCCTGTTATGTTCACAGAATATGGAGCTGATACAGTGAGCGGACTCCATGACACAACATCTGTTATGTATACAGAAGAATATCAGGTAGAATATTATGAGATGAATAATAAAGTATTTGATGAATTCGACTTTGTTGTAGGTGAACAGGCATGGAACTTCGCAGACTTTGCAACAAGCCAGAGCCTGTTAAGAGTACAAGGTAATAAGAAAGGACTGTTCACAAGAGACAGAAAACCAAAGATGGTTGCTCATTACTTCCGTAACAGATGGAGTGCAATTCCTGAATTTGGTTATAAGACAAAATAAATTATTATAATAAAAATGTCATACAAAAGCTGCCACTTTATAGTAAATGAGTGGCAGCTTTTATGTGCTTCTTGTGAGGCATGTTGCTAATGTGGATATTTATGAAAATTTCGTAAACAGATAAAAAACTATATACTATGTAAATAATTAATGATATTATAGTTAAATAAATTAATGGTCAGTATATGTGTGAAAGACATCTGGCAATTAAACAGAACGAAGAGGTTTATGATGAAGAATAATAATATGACAAGAAATCTTGGAGAGGGAAATATATCAAAGCTTCTTGCTTCGCTTGCAATTCCTGCAGTTGTGGCACAGGTTGTTAATCTGCTGTATAACATAGTTGACCGTGTATATATAGGACATATTCCGGGTATTGGGGCTAATGCTCTTACAGGGGTCGGACTTTTTACTCCTATACTTATGCTTATTAATGCATTCGCAATGCTCGCCGGTTCAGGAGGAGCACCAAGGGCAGCAATATTTATGGGAAAGAAGGACAATGATACAGCTGAGAGAATTATAGGAAACTGTTTTACATTTATAATGATATGTGCGGTTGTATTGACGGCGGTGTTTTATGTATCAGCACCACAGCTTTTAAGATGGTTTGGCGCAAGTGATGCAACGCTTCCATATGCTTTGTCATATGCAAGAATATATATTCTTGGAAGCATATTTGTCCTGATTGTTATGGCAATGAATATGTTTATCACAACACAGGGGTTTGCTAAGATCAGCATGCTGACTACAGTAATTGGTGCAGTGATTAATATTGTTCTGGATCCTATATTTATATTTGTATTTAATATGGGAGTAAGAGGAGCAGCACTGGCAACAGTGCTTAGTCAGGCTGTCGGAGCTGTGTGGATTCTGCATTTTCTGACGGGTAACAAGACAATACTGCGTCTTAAGAAAGCTAACCTAAGACTTGATGCGAAGATAATCGGACCGTGTCTTGCACTCGGAATATCAACATTTGTAATGTTATCTACAGAGAGTATTTTGTCAATCAGCTTTACCTCAAGTCTTTCCAGATACGGCGGAGACCTTGCGGTAGGAGCAATGACAATTATAACAAGCACTAATCAGCTTATTGTTATGCCGTTACAGGGAATATGTCAGGGTGGACAGCCGGTTATCAGTTACAACTATGGAGCAAAGAATAATGACAGGGTTAAGAAAGCATTTTTTACGCAGTTTAAAGCATGTGTAATATTCACATGTATAAGCTGGGCAATTATGATGCTTACACCACAGCTGTTTGCCGGTATATTTACAAGTGACAAAGTACTTGTGAATTATACAGCATGGGCATTGAGAATATATATGGCAGGAATATTTGCAATGGGATTCCAGGTAAGCTGTCAGCAGAGTTTTATGGCGTTGGGACAGGCAAAAGTCAGTCTTATACTGGCATGTTTAAGGAAACTTATATTGTTGATACCGCTTATATTCATATTACCATTGATTTTTCAAGATAAAGTATTTGCTGTATTTCTTGCAGAGCCGGTAAGTGATATTATTGCGGCTATTGTAACAACGATAGTATTTATGTTTAAGTTTAATAATATATTATCTGAAAATGAATAATATAAAAAATTTTAATGAGTAGCAGGAAAGGGGTAATGGGAATGAACAATATGGATAATTACATGGAGCAGATGGCGGTTCTTTGTGAAAACAATGACAGTATCAACAAGAACCTGTATTCGGAGTATGGCGTAAAGCGTGGATTACGAGATGAAAATGGTCAGGGAGTATTGACAGGGCTTACTAATATATCTGACATAAAGGCTTTTGAATACCGTGATGGTAAAAAGTGTCCATGTGATGGAGAACTGTCATACAGAGGATACAATATAAGAGATTTTGTTGCAGGAAGCAAAGGGAAAAAGTATGTTTTTGAAGAAGGAGCATATCTGCTTTTGTTTGGAGAACTTCCTGACAATGACCAGTTAAAGGAATTCCGTGATGAGTTATCAGAGTGTATGAAGCTGCCAACTAATTTTACAAGAGATGTTATAATGAAGGCTCCTACAGCGGATATAATGGGCTCAATGACCAGGAGTATTCTGACTCTTGGCTCATATGATAAGAAAAAAGACAACTTAGATATACCTAATGTGTTAAGACAGAGTATGCAGCTTATTGCAACATTTCCGATGATTGCAGCATATGCATATCATGCTTATAATCATTATGAGAAGGATCAGAGCATGTATATTCACAGACCAGAAAAGGAATTATCTATAGCAGAGAATTTCCTGAGAATGCTTAGACCAGATACATGTTTTACAGATTTGGAAGCACGGGTTCTTGATATTGCATTACTGCTGCATATGGAACATGGTGGTGGTAATAACTCTACATTTACTACAAGAGTTGTAACATCCTCTGGTTCTGATACATATTCTGTTATTGCCGCAGCTATGTCATCATTAAAAGGAAAGAAACATGGTGGCGCTAATCTTATGGTTATGAATATGATGGATGATATTAAGGAGCATGTTAAAGATTATGCAGATGAAGAAGAAATAGCTGCATATCTGGATAAATTGCTTAACAAGCAGGCATTTGACAAAAAAGGTCTTATATATGGTATGGGACATGCAGTATATTCTATCTCAGACCCAAGAGAGAAAGTGTTTAAGGGATTCGTGGAGCAGCTTGCAACAGATAAGGGGCGCAATGAAGATATGCTTTTATATAATAATATTGAAAAAATTGCACCAAGGCTTATTGCAGAACAGAGAAAAATATATAAGGGAGTAAGTCCTAATATAGATTTCTATAGTGGATTTGTATATGATATGCTTGATATACCAAGAGAGTTATATACACCTTTATTTGCTATAGCCCGAATAGTTGGCTGGAGTGCACACAGACTGGAAGAATTAATAACTACAGATAAGATAATACGTCCTGCATATAAGAGTCTTGTAACTAAAAAAGAATATATTGACAGAGAAAAAAGATAATTTTAACACCATATTCTGATTATAATGCAGGATATGGTGTATTTTTGTATATTTTGCTATAATAAAAAATGGGGAGGGAAAACATATGATGAATAAAAAGAAATTATGTATAATAATAGTTATAGCTATAATTGTAACAGGATTAGCTGTTACATTTGCAGTATTATCAAAATCAGGTAAACATAAAGAAAATGTTAATGAAGAAACTACAGTGAATAACGAGAAACAGACAGATTCTGTGACAGAGGCAGCTAAGGCAGATGAGAGAAAACAGGTACAGACATCTGTAACAATGCAGTTTAAGCAGTCTAATTCGTGGGAGGGCAATGGCAGATTCTATGCACAGTACGACCTTGTTATTGATAATAAAGAGACGGCAAAGATATCGGACTGGACATTTAAGCTTAATACAATAAGTGGTATAACTTTAGAGCAGAGTTGGAACTGTACAGTTGATACATCTGATTCAGAGTGGAGAGTTGTGCCTGTCGATTATAATAAGATAATTGAGAGTCAGGCACAGATGAATAATGTGGGATTAATTATAAGTTCTGCGTCTAAGGAGGGACTTACGAAATATACACTTTATTTCATGTTTGACACAGGTAAGGAGATAGTTCTTGCCAGTGATGGAAAGGCATATAAAGCTGGAGAAAAAATTGCTGATTCAAGTGAAGAGTCAACAGTATCACAGCCAGAAGATACGAAGCAATCAGATGAAAACACAGCACAGCCGGGTGGAAGTGATTCTGGAAATGATTCAGGAAATAACTCTGATACAGGAAGCAATGCAGGCATAGTCACAACAGTTCCAACAGGAAGACTTCAGGTATCCGGCACGAAATTAACTGACGAATCAGGTAACATTATCCAGCTAAGAGGGGTAAGTACACACGGAATATCATGGTTTCCAGACTATGTTAATTATGATGCATTTGCAACCTTAAGGGACGATTGGGGTGCAAATGTAGTGAGAATTGCTATGTATCCTGAAGAATATAATGGATATCTTTCAGGTGGAGACAAAGCGGCATTAAAGCAGATTATTGATAACGGTGTTAATTATGCAACAGAGCTTGGAATGTATGTAATCATAGACTGGCATGTGCTTAATTATGCACCATCAAGACACACACAGGAGGCATGTGATTTCTTTGCAGAAATGGCATCTAAGTATTCAGGCCATGACAATGTAATATATGAAATATGTAATGAACCTGTTGGTGCTGACTGGAATTCAGACATTAAGCCATATGCAGAGACTGTAATAGGCACAATAAGACAATTCGACGATCATGCACTTATACTTGTAGGAACTAACACATGGTCACAGGATGTTGACAGCGTTGTTGGCAATACGCTTGATGATGGAAATGTTATGTATGTGGCACATTTTTATGCAGGAACACATAAAGAAAATATAAGAAATAAGATAAGCACAGCACTTAATGCAGGAGTTCCAGTGTTTATCAGTGAATGTAGTATATGTGACGCATCAGGCAATGGTGGAATAGATTATGCATCTGCCAACGAGTGGCTTGACTTCATGAACAGCAATCAGCTGAGTTTTATTGCATGGAGTCTTAGCAATAAGGCAGAGACATCAGCACTTATATCATCTGGCTGCAGTGCCAAGAGCGGCTGGAGTGATGGTGATTTGTCTGAGACGGGAAGATGGTTTAAGAGTGCGATATCGGGAAGGTGATAGTTATGAAAAACCGTATTTTAACATACAGAAAATACATAGATTCATTATTACAGTCAGATAAGGACTGCGACTGGAAATACATCAAGCAGGAGCATCTTACACAGGTGGCATTCTTTCAGCATGAAAGGCTTGTGCATTTGATTGTAACCATAACATTTGCGATATTGGAACTGCTGACAGTGTGTGCATATGTGATAGTCGGGGCGATTGACTCTGAATTAAGTATGCCACTGCTTGTGCTTACGATTGCAATACTTATTCTGCTTGTGCCATACATAAAGCATTATTATCTGCTTGAAAACGAGGTGCAGAAAATGTATAAGCAGTATGACAGGATATGTGAAAAGGAACGGAAATTATGATAGCTGTTGTTGAAGATGAGAAGGAATTATGTGAAAGCCTTAAGCTTTTATTGATTGATAAGGGGTATGAGATAGTTACTGCCGGAAGCTGCGGTGAGGCAGATAAATTTATTGGCAATCCGCAGATAGATATGTTTCTGTTGGATGTCAAACTGCCTGATGGAAGCGGGTTTGATATATGCAGGAAGATAAGAAAATCAAGCGAAGTGCCAGTTATATTCTTAACTTCATGCGATAATGAGGAAGAGATAGTTACAGGGCTTGATATAGGTGCAGATGATTATATAACAAAGCCGTTTTATACAAAGGAACTGCTTTCAAGAATAAGTGCCAACTTAAGAAGAAGCAAGTTTAATGCGGGCAATATCTACAAGAAAGGTGATATTGTCGTTGATTTTGACAGATATAAGATAAGCCGTCATGGTGAAGAACTAAATATATCGACTAACGAATTCGATATTGTAAAAATGCTTATAGAGAATAAAGGCAGAGTCGTAAGGCGTGATGTCATATACGAGAAAATATGGGATGTTCACGGCAATTTCGTTGAATATAACACACTTACCGTTGCAATGAGCAGAATAAAAGCAAAGCTTGGAACATATGGTGAGAAAAACCAGCAATACATAGAGACTATCAGAAATGTGGGCTACAGGTGGATTGACTAATAACTTTCAGGGGGATTTATGGATAACACGATTAAGAAGAAATTGTCTGTATTCAGAAAAAGGCAGACCGTTTTCGTTATTATATATGGATTGATTAATGCGGCTGTTATAGCTGGAATTATAGCTTATTACCGGCTTAAAGAGCAGGCATTGGCAGGTGCATTGTATTTAGAGGATAATGCATATGGTGAAGCATTTGTACGAAAAATGTTTTCATCAGGGATAACAGATAACAATATCAGAGCAGGTAGAACAGCCATGGAAAGTGCCGGATACGGCAGCCATGGCTTTTCGTATATGAGCAGACTTAATGGGGAAATGTATGTTTTAATTGCAATAACAGCAGTCCTTTTAATTGCACTCGGTTCAGGATTATATAATTGTTACAGACTTGGACATAAGGGCTTTGTAAAGAAAGTGTGCGATGTATATGCAGATAACGAGAGGCTTTCTAAGCAGTTAGAGAACGAACACATTTATAATAAAGAGCAGCACAGGAAGATGCAGGATTTTATTGAAAATATAGCACATCAGATTAAGACACCGCTGGCTATCATAACTATGAAACTGGAAATGCTTGAGGAAAAATGTGATGACAGTCCGCGGCGTAAGGAGATAGCTGATTGCACAGGTAATGCGTTCAGAATCAAAACATTTATAAAGAAGCTGCTTGATATAAGCCGATTTGAGGCAGGAAAGGTTGTCATGACAAGTGATGAGGTTGATGTTGCGGCAATACTTCAGGAAAGCATTAACAGCAGTGTTGTAGACAGAAATAGAATTGCCACAGATTATGGTGATGAAAAATTGTGTATGTATGCAGATGAAGGCTGGATTGTCGAGTGTTTCATTAATCTTCTTGACAATTGTGCGGAATATTTAGCAGATGACAATACTAAGGTATATGTTGATGTAACAAGAAAGAATGATGACTGCGTAGTTACGATTGCTGATAATGGCAAAGGGTTAAGTACGGAGCAGTTTAACAGTATATTTAACAGATTTGAAACTAATGGCAGTGCGGCGGATTTTAAGGCGGGTATAGGACTTAATCTGTCAAAGCTTATTGTGCAGGCACATCATGGAAGCATAAAGGCTGGTAACAGTGAAAAATATGGTGGAGCTGAATTCGTTGTGACACTCCCGATGTACAGATTAAAAACAAAATATCAGTCCATGTAAGCTGGATGTAAGTTTTACAAGATATAATTATCCCAGATAGAAATCAGGGATGAGAGGGGGATGCATATGGACATAATATTAAGCGCAAAAGGTATATCTAAAACTTACACAGCAGGACAGGTAAAGATTAATGCGCTGAACCAGTGTGATATTGAAGTAAGAAAGGGCGAATTTACTGCAATTGTCGGAAAGAGTGGTTCAGGCAAGTCAACACTGTTAAGAATTCTTGGAACTATAGACAAGCCAGATGAGGGAAAGGTGTACATAGAAGGAAAAGAGATTGATAATCTTAAGAATTCAGAACTGGCAAAATTCAGACGCACGCATATTGGGTTCATATATCAGGATTATAAGCTGATTCCTGAATATACAGCATATGAAAATATAATACTTCCGTTAATTCTTGACAGTGAGCAAGCTGATGAGGAGAAAGTCACTGAATTAATGGAATCACTTGGCATAGATTACTGTAAGGATAAATTTCCTGCACAGATGTCAGGTGGTGAACAGCAGAGAGTTGCAATCGCAAGGGCACTGATTACACATCCGTCAGTTATATTCGCTGATGAGCCGACCGGAAATCTTGACGCGGCGAGTGCAGAAACAGTTGCCCAAATGCTTACTCTGGCAGCGTCTAAGTATCAGCAGACTATTGTTATGGTTACACATGACAGGCAGATGGCAGAATATGCAGACCGCATACTCACAATCACAGATGGAAATGTGACAGGGGGTGTGGGGGTATGAACAGCAAAATTATAGCATTGACATTCAGGGGACTTCGCAGGAGATTTAAAAACATTTTAAGGTCCATGGTATTAGTAGTGCTCGCATTTACATTTGTTACAGGGGTACTGTTATTGCAGGAAAATATGTCAAACTGGCAGAAGGCTGATAATAAAAAGCATTTTGGAGACTGGTTTGTAATGTACAGGTCTAAACAGCCAGAGGAAAACGAAAGCATTAAAAACCATCCTTATACCGGAAATGTGTACACTGCAAAAACTGTAACAAGCGTAAAGGATAGAACCAATTTATCAGATATTATGATTGGTACAATGTCAGATGGCTTTATCAGCATGGGCAGTATAGCACTTGAGAAAGGTAAGATGCCGGATAATGACAATGAGGCAGCAATAGACAGGAACTCTCTTATCAGGCTTGGGCAGGGCACAGACATTGGAGATAATATAACACTTAATGATAAAGAATATACGCTTTGCGGAATAATGAACAGCTATACAAATGTATGGAATGATGGTAAAAAGCTTCCGGGAATTATTGTTACGGAAAATGAGGCAGACAATATTGCGACGGATGAAACATACATATATGCATATTCATTACAAAGTTTCATAGATGAACAGGATTATAGCAGTATAGCTGAGAATTTAAGAAAAGAATCAGGCCTTAAGTTTAATTTTACATATAATAGTAATGTGTATGATTATAAGCCGTGGGGATATGCAAAAGTTAATAATTATATTTATGTATTTATTATGCTTGTTGGAATAACGATAATATCATATCAGATTACAATGTATAATAAGACAAGAAAAAATGTCCGATTTATTCAAAAATGCCTTGGGGCTGATAAAGGGCAGATAATTTTTATGATATTAACAGAGAATATATTTATACTTTTAATTTCGGCAGTCATAGGTTTTGGTATAGCATCTGGAACAGGGTATGTCATACAGGCTTTAATAAAATATTTTAAAAATGTGTCATTTTTCTCAATAGGACAATATACCCTGATAAGGATTATTCTGACACTTGTAATTGCAGTAGCAGTCAGTTTTATGTCGGAAATTATTACGGACAGATTAAGCAGCCTGAACCGAAAAAAACGGACATACAATTTTAAAAATGTTATGACAGAAAAAACATTTGTTAAAACTACTGCGAAAAGATTTAAGTGGTCTGATGGCTGTTTCCAGAATATAGTAATAAGAGTGTTTTCTCTGGCAATGGCTGTTATTACTGTTGTATGTGCCATTAATTGTATCATTGCATACAGAGAGTACTTAAGGATAACGGATAAACCTGATATTGTAGGCTATGCGGTAAAAGAGACTCCCCGTTCATATACAGTTTATTATGATTACACAGCCAGTCTTGTGAAAAAAGGAGATGTGCATACTGCAGAGCAGATAGAGAAAAAAATACCTGATACATGGGAGTATTCTCCATTTCAGAATCATTCCATATCAGAATATTATTTTAATGATGTTAAATTTGGCGACAGCTGTATGTACAAGAATATAAGCGATGATGTTTTGAATTATCTTAAAAATATAGATGGCGTAGATGATATAACCATGGGATATTACGAAACAGCAAGAACATTTACATGGACAGGTATCAATACTGATAATGTTGGAAATGGTCTATCATTGGCAAGATCATTAAAGTCAGGTGGTGCAGATAAAAAATATATTTTTGCTGCCGGATATGTGGAACCGGAGGAGGATATATATAATTCTCTTAATGATTATGCTGGGGGAAATCTGGATTATGATGGATTCAAAGAAGGTTCAGAAGTTGTTGTATTTCTGGATGTAAATAATTCTGGGGTATATGATGACAGCATGAAGGATGGTGTTACTCTTAAACTTCATAATTATGAAATGGTTTTAGAAAGAAATGACAGTTACGAATCAGGCGATGAATATATCAATGCCTATAGTAAATTGCTTGAGGAGACAATTGATGGATATGAAGGCCAGACAGATACACAATCAATAAAAGATTATATATGTAAAAATATAACTGACCAGCAGATAACAGAAATTTTAGATGTATATGCCGAGACACATGATAATGCCTATATTATGAATATATATAATCAGTATAAAGCTGGGGATATAAGTAAAGAACAATTGCTCGATGCTTCAGGTTCAGATGAGTATTACAGTGGTGTCTGGAGATCAATTATTTCACAGGAGTGGTGGTATAGTCAGTATGGATTTTACACATATCTTGTACCAGCAGCCAGCACTAAAGTGGTTAAAGTAGTAAAGGTAACTGATGAAATAAAAGAAAAATTCAAATACATAATACCTGAATTTGGCCAGTATACAGTAATTGGTTCAACACAGCTTTTGCATAATGCATTGGACAGCCAGAATGAACTTATTAAAAAATACCTGTTCCTTGATGAGCTGCCTGATTATATGAAATTAAAGATGAGTCCTAACCAGATTAATATAAAGTATAATCTTGGTTCGTCTGTAATGGCAACAGATAATGTTGCTTCTTCATATCTTGGTTCAGCCGGATTTGCGTATACATCATATTCAGATGAAAAGAACCAGATGAGACAGAAGACAATAGAAGCATTGATGACATATGGAATTACAGGAATTGCTGCAATTGTAATATATCTTATGGTAAGTACAATTATTCTGAAAGGAAGGCTGGAAAGGTATACAGAAAGAATAAAACTTCTTATCAATACAGGAGCGGAAAGAGATAAAATTGTAATTATATGCATGTATGAATGTATCTGGCAATCGATGTGGTTTATAGTACTGATGCCGTTAGAGCTTCTGATATGTCTGGTAATGGTAAGAAGATTTGTAAAACAATTATAACAATTGAGGCGCGGATTTTTCCGCGCCTTATGTTTTTAATTCGGATACTGTGAAGTAATTCCAAAGTACTCTTCAAGAGATAACCAGTCGCCATTGTTATATAACTTAGTTGCAAGGTCAACACCTACATAACGAAGATGCCATGATTCATACTGATATCCGGTAGCAGAATCTTTGCCTTTAGGGAAGCGGATACAGAAGCCGTATTTGTAGCAGTTATCATTAACCCACTTGCCTTCGTTAGTGTACTGGAAGCTGTCCTCAATAGTGTTAAGGTCAAAGCATAAACCAGTCTGATGTTCAGAGTTGCCAGGTCTTGATGAATATGTGTCTGCTACAGCAGCACCATCACTTTTAACATATCTGTTATATACATTAACCTGATAATTATATGAACGGTATCCACTGGCAATATATATATTAAGACCTTTAGCAGTTGCATCCTTTAACATAGTGTTCCATGCACTCATAAGAGTCTTGTCAAGACATGTTGAGCTTCTGTCTGCATTAACAGGCTGGTCAGGATTAGTGGGAATGAAATCCTGAGGAAGAGCATATGTCTTATTGGCAATAAGTACTCCGTCAATATAAGTTGCTCCATTAATTTCCTGAATCTGGAAGCCTTTAGAAGTAGTACCTTTGGAAACTGTATTACCAGATGGAACTACAGGAGGGGCGAATTCAGAACTGTCAGATGAAGCAGGGACTGATGTTGCATCTGACATAATTGAAGATGAAGTATCAGTGTTAGTATCAGTTGATGAAACTTCTTCACTTGTACTTTCATTCTCTTTTGTCTGTGTTGATTCTTCAACCTTGGCAGTTGTAGATTCCCCATTCTTATCTGTTTTCTTAGACTTAGAACAGCCTTTCATGGAAACAGATATTATTACAATAATAATGATAAGTAAAGCAGCAGCTGCACAGGCGAGAATAATACGGTTTCTTCTTACCTGACGCTGTCTGCGTGTCAATCGTCTTTTAGTCATGATGAATTAATTCCTTTCAATTAAATTATTTAAAAGTAATTATTGCATTGTTTACTGGATATTTCAAGGATAAATGTGCTAATATGTTTACTATATTGATATGTGAAAAGCGAGGACTAATATGTATACAAAAGAACAGTTAAAGAAGCAGTTAGAGAATATGGGCTTAACAGGTGATGAGACGATTCTTATTCATTCATCAATGAAATCTATCGGTGAAGTTGAAGGCGGGGCAGATACAGTACTTGATGCATGGATTGAATATTTCGGACATGGACTTTTACTTCTTCCAACACATACATGGAAGAATATAAATGCGGACTCACCGGTATATAATCCTAAAGAAACACCATCATGTGTCGGACTGCTTACTAATATGTTTCTTAAAAGAGACGGAGTAATAAGGTCACTACATCCTACACACAGCATGGCAGGAATTGGAAAGAAAGCGGCAGAATATCTGGCGAGCGAGGAGAATAACAATACACCGTGTACACCAGGCGGATGTTACGACAGATTAAGAAGCTGTGGAGGAAAAGTTCTGCTTGTTGGAGTAGGACATGAGCGCAATACATTTATTCATAGTGTTGAAGAGGTACTTAATGTACCACACAGATTATCAGATAAGCCGATGAAGTTACAGATTGTAATGCCTGATGGCAGCATTAAGGATTCATATATGAGAAAGCATTACAACGCAGACCAGCCTCACATATCAGAGGATTTTGTTAAGCTTAATCAGGCATTTCTTGACTGTAAGGCTGTGCGTGAAGTAACATTTGGTGACGCAGAGTGTCTTTTGTGTGATGCACAGGCGGTGTTTGAAGTTGTAAGGCATGTCATTGCACCAGACCCTGAATGTATTGTGACGAGCAGTTCAATTCCAAAGGAGCGCTGGGAAGCACTTGTTAAGTAGTAATGTTTTCTGAGCAGTACTGCATCGCAAAATCTATAAATAACTGGGCACTGTGGCTCAAGAAATTCCCCTTCTTCCATACGATTCCGATATTAACATCAATCGGTGGTTCAAGGGGAATTCCTTTATATTGCTTGAAATGAGGCAGCATATCTGAGAAAAGGAAACAACCGCAGCTTCCGTTGTCAATGAATTTCAATGCAGTATATAACTGGCTGCTTCGCATAATAATTCTCGGGTTAAGCTTTAGCTGGTCAAATCTGTTTTTCAAAAGCTCATTCTGCACAGAGTCCACATTAAACATAAGCAGATTCTCATCTCTGAAGTCTTCAATTGTCATACATTTTTTCTTAGCCATAGGATGTTTCTTAGAGACAACGTACATAAGCTGTTCTTTAGCAAGAATACAGCTTTCGAATTTATCTATATTAAATTGCTCCATATTAACAATTGCAAGGTCAAGCTTTTCATCCTGTACGAGATCACATGCACGCACAGAGCCGAATTCATCGAGCTCTGTCTGGATATCAGGATGATTCTGTTCAAATGCATTAAGTACTTCAGGGAAAAAGATTGTACTGAACATAGGTGGTATTCCTATCTTAAGAACCGGAACCCGGTTGCCTAATTCTAAGAATTCATTCTGCATTTCTGTACTGTGTTTTAGCAGGTCTTTAGCTTTTTCATAAAATGTCTCACCGGCACTTGTTAGTTCCAGATGATTACCATTTCTTGCAAAAAGAATAATATTAAATTCAGCCTCGAGGTCTTTAATGGCAATCGAGATTGTAGGCTGCGTCACAAAAAGCTCTTCTGAGGCTTTGGTTATGCTGCGGGTGCGGCATGCAGTGCAGAAATATTTTAACTGGTTAAGTGTCATAGCGCGCTTCCTCCTGTTAAATGCTACAAAAATTAGTGCATTTTATACATATATTTTAGCATAAAAATTTTTTATTGAAACATAAAAATCGTTAAATTGTTTTTTTGCGAGAACAGAATTATACTTTAGTTACATTAAAGATGAGTCCGGACAGAAAGTTAATTAATAATATGTGAAAGGGGGAACGTTATGTCTCAAACCACAATAACATTACTGTTTTTATTGTTTGCTGTAGTCAGTTTCATACTTGAAAAGATTCCGCTGGGGCTTACAGCTACAATAGTTGCACTTGGTCTGAATCTTACCAACGTACTTACGGTAAAGGAAACATTTGCAGGATATGTAAACAGCAATGTAATACTGTGTGTCGGAATGTTCGTAGTCGGACAGGCACTATTTGAAACAGGTATGGCTAATAAAATCGGAGGTATTGTTACTAAATTTGCCAAATCAGAAAAGATACTTATTATTGCGATAATGTTAATCGTAGGAATTATGTCAGGGTTCCTTTCTAATACGGGAACAGCAGCAGTACTTATCCCTGTTGTCTGTGGAATAGCAGATGAATCAGGATATTCAAGAAGCCGTCTGTTAATGCCACTGGTATTCGCAGCAGCACTTGGGGGAAACCTTTCAATAATTGGAGCACCGGGAAATCTTATGGGTGTAAATGCTCTTGAAGAATTAGGGCTTTCAACAAGCTTCTTCATGTATGCACCGATTGGAATACCAATGCTTATATGTGGAATTATCTATTTCATTGTAATAGGCTGCAGGCTTCTTCCAGATAAGAAGGTTATTACAGAGGATGCACCAGAGCAGACAAGAGATTTCAGCAATGTTCCAAAATGGAAACAGGCAATGTCACTTATCGTGTTAATTCTTGTTATTCTTGCCATGATATTTGAGGACAAGATAGGAATTAAGATACAGGTTTCAGCATGTCTCGGAGCAGTAATACTTGTTCTTGCAGGTGTTATATCTGAGAAGGAAGCGCTGAAGTCAATTGATTTAAAGGTTGTACTGTTATTCGGTGGTTCACTTGCACTTGCAAGTGCTCTTGAAAAAACAGGAGCAGGAATACTTATAGCAGATAAGATTGTTGGAATTATGGGTTCTAATCCAAGTCCTATAGTTCTTTTGCTTGTGATATTCGTAGTCACATGTGTACTTACGAACTTCATGTCCAATACAGCAACAACAGCGCTTATGGTTCCAATTGCCGTATCACTGGCAGAGAGCCTTAACGCAGATCCAAGAGCAGTAGTAATTGCTACAGTTATTGCCGGATCATGTGCATACGCAACACCAATCGGAATGCCGGCTAACACAATGGTAGTTGGCGTTGGCGGATATAAGTTCAAGGATTATGTAAAATCAGGACTTCCGCTTATACTCGTATCGTTTGTGCTGTGTATGATTTTGTTACCAATATTATATCCGTTCTATCCATAGGATATGGCGGAGATAAAAAATGTTACATAACAATGCAAAACAAGGAGGCTAAAATCCTCTGCTCTTGCAAGGGCAGTCGCATTTTGCTTCGCAAAACAAGGAGGATTATTATGAACAAAGAAGAGAGCGTAAAGCTGATGACAGACAAGATGGCTAAGTTCGTTGGCCATATCGGTAAGAAGTTACCAGATGATGTAATTGCAAAGCTTGAGGAGCTTGCAGCACAGGAAACAGCACCACTTCCTAAGGTATTATATGAGACAATGACTAAGAATCAGGGACTTGCAGTATCACTCGACAGACCTAGCTGTCAGGATACAGGTGTATTACAGTTCTGGGTTAAATGTGGAACCAACTTCCCACTTATTAATGAACTTGAGGGCTTGTTAAAGGAAGCTGTTGTACAGGCAACATTTGCAACACCATTAAGACATAACTCTGTTGAAACATTTGACGAGTACAACACTAAGAGAAATGTTGGTAAGGGAACTCCGACAGTATTCTGGGATATCGTTCCTAATGACGACCACTGCGAGATATATTCATACATGGCAGGCGGCGGCTGTACACTTCCAGGTAAGGCAATGGTTCTTATGCCAGGTGCAGGTTATGAAGGAATAACAGATTTCGTACTTGACCAGATGACAAGCTATGGACTTAATGCATGTCCTCCACTTCTCGTAGGCGTAGGCGTTGCAACATCTGTTGAGACAGCAGCACTTCTTTCTAAGAAGGCACTTATGAGACCAATCGGTTCACATAATGAGAATGAAAATGCAGCTAAGATGGAGAAGTTACTTGAAGACGGAATCAATGCTATCGGACTTGGACCTCAGGGTATGGGCGGTAAATTCTCTGTTATGGGAGTTAATATTGAAAATACAGCAAGACATCCATCAACAATTGGTGTAGCTGTAAATGTAGGCTGCTGGTCACATAGAAGAGGTCATGTAATATTTGATAAAGACTTAAATGCAGTATGTGATACACATTCAACAATAGACCTGAACGCATAGGAGGATTAGAAAATGGTAGAAATCAGAGGCGATAAAAAGGTTCTTGTTACACCAGTAAGTGCAGAGGACTTAAAGGATATTAAGATTGGTGACATTGTATGGCTTGACGGAGATTTAATGACATGCCGTGATGTTGCACACAGAAGACTTGTAGAATATGGCAGAGAGCTTCCTTATGATATTAAGGATAAGGCAATATTCCATGCAGGTCCTATCGTAAGAAAGATTGAAGGAACAGAGAATGATTATGAGATGGTATCTGTAGGACCAACAACATCAATGCGTATGGAGAAATTCGAATACGAATTCACTAAGCAGACAGGTGTAAGAGTAATCGTAGGAAAAGGCGGAATGGGTCCTAATACAGAGAGAGCTTGTAAGGAATTTGGTGCTATCCACTGTGTATTCCCTGCCGGCTGTGCTGTAGTAGCAGCAACAGAGGTTGAAAGAATTGCTGAGCATCACTGGGATGAGCTTGGTATGCCAGAAACATTATGGTGCTGTAAGGTTAAGGAATTTGGACCGCTTATAGTATCAATAGATGCTAATGGTGACAACCTCTTTGAACAGAATAAGGTTACATTCAATGAAAGAAAAGAAGAAGCCAAGAAGGCAATATATCCTAATGTCAAATTCATAAAATAAATATACATAAAAACAGGGGCGGCAGACCTTTATGGTCTGTCGCCCCAACTCCTTTATATGGAATATTATTTTATACCAAAGATAAGGTAAAGTAGATTGTAGTTGTAGAACATTACTGCTGCAACGAGTGAAACAGTAGACATAATCTTGATAAGGATATCAAGAGATGGTCCTACAGTATCCTTTAATGGATCACCTACAGTATCACCAACAACGGCTGCATCATGTGCTGGAGAGCCTTTGCCCTGTCCTTCAATAGCACCTGATTCGATGTACTTTTTACCGTTATCCCACGCACCACCAGCGTTACCTGTAAAGATGGCAAGCATGATAGCTGAAAGAGTGGCACCGATAAGAAGACCGCCTACGAAGTAAGGTCCGAAAAGGAATCCGGCAATTACAGGGAAGATGATTGAGATGATAGCTGGCATACGCATTTCCTTTAATGCACCCTGAGATGATATCTCAATACATGTCTTATAGTCTGGTTTAGCCTTTCCTTCAAGGATACCAGGAATGTCTCTGAACTGTCTTCTTACTTCTTCAACCATCTTACGGGCAGCATTGGCAACGGCTTCAATAAGCATACCTGAGAACAGATATGGAAGAGCACCACCAACTAAAGCACCGGCAAGAATAAGTGGGTTAGTGAAGTTAAGGTCGAGGCTGCTTCCCTCTGGCTGGAATGCATAAAGGAAACTAACCATAAGTGAAAGTGCTGCAAGTGAAGCTGAACCGATAGCAAAGCCTTTACCGATGGCAGCAGTTGTATTACCAACGGAATCAAGCTTATCAGTAATTTCTCTTACCTCAGGTTCGAGCTCTGACATTTCTGCAATACCACCGGCATTATCAGAGATTGGTCCATAAGTATCAACAGAAACAGTTGCTGATACGAATGAAAGCATACCTACGGCAGCCATAGCAATACCGAACATGCCTGAAACTGCGTATGAAACATAAGTTGTAATACCTAAAACAATAAGTGGGTACATACAAGACTTCATACCAACTGAAAGACCCTGTGTAATAGTTAAAGCTGCACCTTCCTTAGAAGCCTGTGCAATTGTCTGTGTTGGCTTGTAATCATAACTTGTATAGTATTCTGCGATACCACCGATGATAACACCACTCACTACGCCAAGTGAAGCAGCAATCCAAGGTGATATGAAACCAATGTTAAATCCTGCAACCTTAAGAATATCTGCATTCTCGCCATTGAATAACAGATATGTAGCAACGAATCCGCCGATAATTGTAATTCCGGCAGCACTCCATGTTGAGATATTAAGATCTCTGTGAGGATTATCAGAACCCTTCTTTAAGAGAACATAAGCGATACCAAGAATAGATGCGATAAGTCCGATTGCAGCGAATACAAGTGGGAAATACATCATTTTAGATAGCATTTCGTCTGAAACTTCAAGGTTATTAGCTACATTTGAAAGGTAAAGACTTACTGCAAGAATAATTGCTGAAGATATAGCTCCAACAAATGATTCAAGAAGGTCAGAACCAAGTCCGGCAACATCACCTACATTATCACCAACGTTATCTGCGATAGTGGCAGGATTTCTTGGATCATCTTCAGGGATGTGTGCTTCTGTCTTACCAACAAGGTCAGCTCCCATATCAGCTGCCTTAGTATATATACCGCCACCAACACGGTTAAACATAGCAACAATAGAGCAGCCAAGTGCGTAGCATGAAAGACACTGTGTGAATACATGAGCACCACGGAGCGCCTCAATGTCAAGCATGTTAAGACCAAATCCAAATATGATGTATACAAGGAAAAGTCCTAAAAGTGCGAAACCGCCAACGCAGAGACCCATAACTGAGCCACCTTTTAAAGCTACCTTAAGTGTTGAACCAATGTTCTTAGTGTTGCGGGCTGTATTAGAAACTCTTACATTAGCGTAAGTAGCAATCTTCATACCTACCCAGCCTGCTGATGCACTCATGATAACACCAATCATGAAACATACAGATGGCTCCCAGCTGAATTCTCCATACTGGACAGTGAATATAGCTGCAAATGCGATTGCAATAATAACAACTACTACTGCAATAATCTTATACTCGTATGTAATAAATGCGTTAGCACCAACTCTTATGGCTGCTGCGATTTCTTTCATACGGTCTGTTCCTTCATCAAGTTTCTTAACACCGATGAAGTTGAATGCTGCATAGCCGAGCGCAAGCAGGGCTGCAACGATGACTAGAATTAATAAAGCTTCCATGTTTTTCTCCTCGTTAAAAAATTATGTCCGTTACGCGTGCCTGTAGAGATAATAAATGTGGCGTCATTTATTATCATATTTCAAAACACCAACTTGTTAAAGTTTACTAAAAAACATTATGAAAGTCAAATAAAATTATGCACATTCACTATATAATTATATTGAATTATTTAATGAAAGCGATAGGGGCACAATTGCTTAATTATTAAGAATAAGATATAATTAATGCTTAAATAAGGCACTATATATAAAATTAATTGAAAGGATAGTTTACCCTATGAAAATGAAATTAAGAAAATTTATGCAGCAGGCTGCTTCATATATTGAGATTGTGTTATCTGCATTTTTACTGATAGCTATAATATTTCTTGCAGGAAAATTTATTGTGGAAAGTGTACTGGGAATAGGATGTGATAATGCCACGCTTGAGTACTTCCTTGAGAATGTTATGACATTTGCAATTGGAGTTGAGTTTGTAAAGATGCTTTGCACTCATACTCCGGGTACGGTTATTGAAGTTCTGCTTTTTGCTATTGCAAGGCAGATGATAGTAGGACATGTATCGGGATTTGAGGTACTGGCAGGGGTGGCTGCAATTGCAGGATTATTTGCAACACATAAGTTTCTTTACGCTGAATCATTTGGAACTGAAGAGAAAGAAGAAAAACAAGATAAGTAGAAAAGGAAGTCTAAAAATGTATAGTTCATTTTCAAAGAAGTTCAGTCAGATTAAACCTTATGATGATTATAATGTTACGGATGTACCATGGCATGAGGCTATGGTGGCAGGTAATGGAAGGCTTGGCGTGCTTGAATCATGTGCGCCTATAGAGGACAGTCTTATATATCAGAATGTTGAATTTGTCATGCCATCGGAAGAGCCAAGACATGTGCCTTACGATGTTACAGCACAGTTAGATGAAGCCAGACAGTCAGTTATTAATTTTGATGATACATGGAATATACATGATAGAAAAAGAACGAATATGTACTGTTATCATCCAGGACATATGATAAGACTGACACTTGAAGGTGAGCCGGATATTTCTGGTTACAGAAGATGGACAGATTATAAGACTGGTACAATAAATACTACATTTAAATCAGACGGAGCTTCTGTTTCAAAAAGTACATATGTATCAAGAAAACAGAATGTGATTATAACTAAAATAATATCTGAAAAGTCTGTGAATATGTCGATATCAATAGATGATTTTGAGTCTATGCCGAAATTCGGAGTCCAGAAAAACAATATCCCTGCGCCTGAAAGAAATATGCTGTATTCAAGATTTGTAAGAGGTAACATAATAGGTACGGTTGTGCATTATCCTGAATATGAGGGAAGTGAGCTTGCAAAGGGTGGATTTGCAGGTGTTACAAGGATATTGACAGATGGTGATATGAGGGTTTCATCAAAGCCTAAAGACAGCCGGGCGTACACTTGCATTGATGAGACTGCGCCGGTTATTAATATATCACATGCAGAGAGTATAACACTTATAACTTACACAGACTGGACAGATGATTTGGGGGAATATTGTGAGTTCAGGGACAGAGTTAATGGCAAGGATACATTTGCACTGGTAGACAAATGTATTAACAAAGTTAACAGTGTCGATATAACGGAAGAACCGGTAAGCTTAGAACATAAGAATATAGAACTTAAGCTTGACGGCGGATATTTTTGCGAGTCAGCTAATGAAGAACTGCTTGACTTGCAGAAAAATGAATATGACATTATGCCTCATCTGCTGGAGAAATTATATTATAACGGTCTGTATGGAATGCAGGCATGCGCAGGAACGACAGCACCAAGACTCAGCGGCTTGTGGGTTGGAGAGTGGAATCTGTTGTGGAGAAGTGCGTACACAATGGATGCCAATGTTAATATTCAGGTTTCGGGAATGAACAGCTCAGGGTTGTATGAAGCAGGTGTTGGTTATATGTGGTTTATTCTGCGGCAGATACCTGACTGGGTTAACAATGCAACAATGGTGTATGGAATGAAGGATGCAGTGCTGATTCCGGTTAATACTGACGGACACAGGGCAATGATGGTAGAGTACGATATTAATTATCCATTCCAGTACTGGAATGCCGGTGCTGGCTGGTTACTTATTCCTATATATGAATTCTTACAGACTTACGGCGACGCTGTGATAACAACTGATGATGTGGCGCTGATTAAGATGTACGGCAAAGATACATTTGATGTAAGAAAAGATGTATATGAGCCACTACTTAAAAAGACTTATAATTTCTGGAAACAGATTGGAAATCCTGAGTATTACACAGATACAGACGGTAATGCAAGGTATGAGAAGGGTAAATGCAGCCTTAATGAGAGTGAGCATTATCTTATTATTCCATCATTTTCACCGGAGAATAAGCCTTTTGGATATCATAGTGCGATTACAGCCAATGCAGCAATGGATATCTCTGTGGCTAAAGATGTAATTAATATGTACACGGAGATGCTTAATTATACGAAGGTTGATGGATATGAGCAGGCTGTATCAGAGGCGGAAGCACTCTTAAGAATGTTACCTGATTTTATGTATGATGAGTCAGGCGCAGTTAAGGAATGGTCTATGAAGGAGTATGGTGAGAATAATGCTCACAGGCATATAAGCCATCTTTATCCGGCATGGCCGGCTTTGCAGACTCAGCATGACAGTAAGTTAGCGGCTGCATGTCGACAGGCAGTTATTAACAGAAACCGTGAGAATAAAGGAAAAGATGATACCGCTTCACACGGCTGGATACATAAGGCGTTAGTAGAGGCTCGTCTTAAAAATGCAGATGCTGTATATGATACGCTTAATCTGCTTGTACACAGTGACATATTTTACACAACTTTATTTACAGACCACAATACTGACAGGAGCAAAGGCGTGTTTTGTACAGATACCGCATTTGGACTGGTTGGAATTATTAATGAAATGCTTGTATATTCGGATGAACATACTATTGAACTGCTTCCGGCATGGTCAGACAAGCTTGGAAGCGGCATGGTTAAGGGACTTCGTACAAGATGCGCACTGACTATTGATGAGCTTAAGTGGGATGTTGATAAGAAGAAAGTGTATGTAAGTCTTGACTGGGATATGGCAGATGGTATTAATATAGTATGCACAAATTACAAGATTGAAAAAATCGGACATGAAGCAAAGGCGTAATATAATGAAAAAGAAATTTTATTTTTGTATGGTGATGATTATTGCTATATGTATGTGTGCTTGTGGGAAAAAGAATGTTGTGTCAGATATGGAAAGCAGCCATGATGAGACACATTTGTATGAAATACAGACAGATATTAGTACTGCTGAAGAGACAACACAGGAGGAAACGACTCTGGAAGAAGTTGTAGAAGAGACAGAAAGTACAGAGGAAGAGACAACTTTGGAAAATGTTGTGGCAGAGGAAAGTGTTGATGCTGCAGAAGAATCGGAGGAAGATACGATGGCTGAAACGGAAGTACAGACAGAACCCGAAGTTACAGAAGAAGTAAAACCAAAGCAGATTGTTATATGTATTGATCCGGGACACGGTGGAGACAGTGAAGGAACAAAGCAGGAATATGATGGAATTCTTGTGATGGAGAAAAATCTTAACTATCGTATTGCAACAAGTCTGAAATGGTATCTTGAACAAAATGAAGGAGTTAAGGTTATTCTTACAAGAAACGGTGATTATGATTTAAGTCTTTCGAACCGTATTAAGTATGCAGTTGATAATAATGCAGATTATTTTGTTTCTGTTCATGTTAACAGCAGAAGTACCGATGAGGTTGATTCACATGGTTGTATGGTTCTTATGAGCTGTAGCAGATATCAGCCATCAAATGCAAAGGTGGCAAGCGTATATGATTCTGAGATGAGGATGGCTAAATCAATAATATCTAAATTAAATGTGTTAGGACTTCCAATAGCCAATGACTGGAATACTGAAAATACCGGAGGAATTTTGCAGAGGGTAACAACAGTAGGAGAAACATATCCTGATGGTTCGCCAGCGGATTATTATACATTGTTGTATTGTGGTACCAAGGCAGGGCTTCCTTCTATTATTGTTGAACATGCTTTTTTGAGTAATGAAGGAGATTACAGAAATTTTCTCAGTACCAATGAAAAACTTGACGCACTTGCGAAAGCAGATGCAGAGGCAATAATTGAATCTATAAGGTGAATTTGATTGAAAAAATCGGACATGAAAGGTAAAATTGATGATAACTACAACTTTATGTTATATAGAGAAGGACGGGAAGTATCTTATGCTTCACAGAGTGAAAAAGCATAATGATATTAATGAAGGTAAATGGATTGGAGTAGGCGGACATGCTGAGAATCAGGAGACTCCTGAGGAATGTCTTGTGCGTGAGGTAAAGGAAGAAACAGGTCTTACGCTTACTTCATACAGATTCCGCGGGCTTGTAACATTTATAAGTAATGAATGTGAGCCAGAGCTTATGTGTGTATTTACGGCAGATGGCTTTACAGGTGAGCTTATTGAATGTGATGAAGGAGAACTGGCTTGGGTTGATAAAGAAGGAGTTCCCGAGCTTCCGACATGGGAGGGTGACAGGGTATTTCTTAACCTTCTTCTTTCGGGGGAGGAGAGATTTTTCTCGATAAAGCTTAAGTATGAAGGCAGCAGACTTATGGAAAAACAGGTCAATCTGTATTAAAATACAGGTTTGAATATATTCAAGAGCCAAGTGGATGTCCAAAAAGTCCGCGCGAGTATAACCAATTGGACCTAGAAGCGAATAGAAGGTAAGTGAAAGTCCAAATCGACTGCGAGAAAGTGGCAGGTTGGACATTGAGATAGAGAAAAGGCATCTCTTGAAAAGTTTATTGTTTATGTTAAAAAGAAAAATGAGGGCATTTGGATTGTAAGGGATTAACTTGCAATCCAAATGCCCTGATTGGTTATACGCGATTCTTAATATTTAATTACTTAGGTCTTACTGTAAGTCTCTTGATAAGACCGTCTTCTGTTACTTCACGGACTGTAGCGATGGCCATGATGTTGTAACCGCCGAAGTTAGCGATGAATTCTGCCTGGGTAGAATTCACAACTTCACCATCTAAGATAGAGTATTTGCGGAAGCCGAACTTGTTACGGAAGAACATGTTGATAGCTTCACGTCCATATATATGATATTCGTTCTGGGCTGCTGAGTTAGTACAATAATCGTTGATTATTCCGTCTGGAGAAAAGAGATTGGCAAGTCCTGCGTAATCTTTGTTTTCCATTGCTTCTACATATTTTTCAATTGCTGTCATGTTTAATGCCCTCCTTAATTAATATACTTTCTCTGTGTTTAATAATGCGTCTGTTCCACCATCAACGAACATGATATTTCCATTTACGCCTCTTGCTGAATCTGAAGCAAGAAATACCATAACCTCAGCAATTTCCTCTGGAGCCATGAGACACTCCTGACCGTACTTGGTTGGGATAGGAAGGGCGTTAAGAGCCATCTTTGCTGTAGTGCTCATTGTTGCAGTCATGGCTGTGTGTACATTACCAGGAGCAACAGCATTTATACGGACACCATTGGCAGCCCATGTTGCAGATACACGGCGTACCCATCTTGCAAGTGCGTATTTAGTAGAAACATAAAGACTGTTTCCTACTGAAAGGTTAGTACTGTCCATAGAAGAAACAAGACTTAATACACGCTTTTCATCACCGATGTTATTAAGAAGATCAACGATATCCTTACGGCCTGCACCCTGTGAAATTGTGTTAGAAACAGTTACAACACAGCTTCCGTGTTTTTTCTTTAAAAGGTCGTAAACGCCATTTGCAACAGCTACTGTTCCGAAGTAGTTAAGAGAGATAATTAGTCCGAGATTACCGCATGCGCCTGAAACACCAGCGTTGCATATCATTCCGTCAAGTCCGTCAGGGCACATAGTATGTAACTGATCAACAGCAGACTGTCTTCCTTCCTGCGATGCAAGGTTTACGCATATGTCACCGTCTTTAAGGTCGATATTAATTACCTTATGCCCCTGCTGTATTAACAATTCTTTAGTTTTCGCACCGATACCGCTTGAAGCACCAGTAATAGCATAGATTCCCATAGTATTTCTATTCCTCCTTGTTTTTCGAAGAAAAATCCGAACCCTTCAGGTGAGGAGAGGGATTTTCCTCCTTGTTTTTTGTTTATGAGCTTATTATAATTAGAACTGATATCTTTTAAATATCCAAAACACATATATAATAGGAGACCAGATTTGCTTACATATGATTTAGATAAACGCGGAAACAAAACAATGTACGAATATCTGTATGAACTGATTAAGGAAGATATAGCTGACGGGAAGCTTAAGGCTGATGAGAAGCTGCCATCAAAGCGAGGGCTTTCACAGCATTTGCAGATAAGTGTCAAGACGGTGGAGAACGCATATGAGCAGCTTCTTCTGGAAGGTTATATCCGATCTGAGGAAAAAAGAGGGTATTATGTTAATAAGATTGCCGTGGTTACAGGTGGTGCACCAGGGTATGCTGCTCCTGTGAAAAGATTCCAGGAGGAGACTTATCTTGCTGATTTGACGGCAAATAATATCCGGTATGATAGATTTCCATTTGCTACATGGGCAAAGGTTATGAGGGAAACCCTGACCGATTATAACACTTCTCTTCTTAAGACTGTACCTTTTAACGGTGTGCTGCAGCTTCGTGAAGCAATTGCAGACCATCTTAACAGATACCGTGGAATGCAGGTTTCAGCAGACCATATTATTATAGGGGCCGGAACGGAATATCTGTATAACAGGCTGTTACAGCTCTTAGGTCCAGATGTGAAGTTTGGTGTTGAGAATCCAGGATACCGTAAGATTACCAAGATATATGATGAAAATGGTGTGGACTGGGATTATGTTAATATTGATGATAAAGGTATGAAAGTCGATGAACTTAGAATGAAAGACATAAATGTAGCACATGTAAGTCCTGAACATCATTTTCCAATTGGCCTTGTTATGCCGGTTGCAAGAAGACAGGAACTGCTTAACTGGGCGGCGGAGGAGCCAGGCAGATATATAATAGAGGATGATTTTGACTGTGAATTTCGTATGCAGGGCAAACCTATTCCGTCCATTCAGTCGAGAGACAGAAGTCACAGAGTAATATATATGAACACATTTTCGAAGACAATGGTTCCTTCACTTAGAATAGGATATATGGTACTGCCGGAAAAGCTGATGGAAAAATATATCTCAACAATGAATTTTTATTCGTGTACTGTGTCGGGATTTGAGCAGTATGCAATGGCGGCATTTATTGAAAAAGGTTACTTTGAGCGTCATATTAAAAGGCTTGTCAACGATTACAGGGGACGCCGTGAAAAGATATGCAGGATGTTTCGCGAATCAAGGCTTAGTGAGATAAGTACGATATATCAGGATGATGCGGGAACACATTTTCTGCTGCATGTGAAGACTTCCTTAAGTGATGTTGAGATTAAATGGGCAGTCAGGCAGAAGGGGATTCTGATTAACTGCCTTTCAGAGTATTGTTTCGCTGATGCGGATAAGTACCATGGAATACTTGTAATTCATTATTCGGATATGGACGAAGCAACTCTTAAGCTTGTAATTGCTGCTTTTGAGGAAATATTCCTGTAAAAATGTGATGCAAAGCATGAATAGCATAATTAAATATATGAAAAAAGGAATCCCATAAGCAGAAAGGCAATACCTACCTGCTAACAGGATTCCTTTTATTATAATATTTTAATCAGCCGATTCCGCCAAGAACAATTCCAAGTATAAGAACAAGGAAACATATAGGGCAGAAAATGTATTTGCATATAGGATAGAATTTATCAGTGAATTTCTTATCGCGACCGGTATTAACCTGAGTTTCAACATATTTCTTACCACATATCCAGAAGAACATAATTCCGGCAAGACCTGCACCAAGTGGGCAGATGTAGATAGAAAGTATATCCATCCATCCAGAAACAATTCCCTGAATACATATTGAAACTACAAGTGCTATTGCAGCGATTATGGCACAAGATGTCTTTCTTCCAAGATGAAGCTTTTCCTGAATAGTTGCAATAGGTGCTTCATACAGGTTGATTAAAGAAGAAAGTCCTGCCATAAATACAGCAACGAAGAATATAATTGCGACTATGTATCCGCCTGGCATTGATTTAAAAAGTGCCGGGAGGAAGATAAACATAAGTCCGGGACCACCCTGATTAAGCTGGGCACCGGTTGTTGCCATTGCAGGAATGATAACAAGAGCTGCGAGCAAGGCTGCTATAGTATCGAACAGAGCAACGCGTCCGGCAGCAGCAGGGATATCTTCATTATCTGAAAGATAAGAACCATATATAAGAGTACCATTACCAGCAACAGAAAGAGAGAAGAATGCCTGGCCAAGAGCGAATATCCATGTCTTAGGGTCAGCAAATGCCTCAGGGTCAACTCTGAATATGTATTTGTAGCCTTCTATCGCACCAGGCTGGAAAGCAACATATATTCCAAGTACAGCAAAAAGAATAAAGAAAACAGGCATCATGATTTTATTGGCCTTTTCAATTCCGCGTCCGACACCGAACATAAGGATAATAATACCAATAACAAGAGCTACAATCTGCCATACATTATTACCAAATGCGCTTGCCATACTTCCAAATGAAGCAGCAAAGCCTTCTGTGTCAGCAGGTGCAAGTGCCTTTCCTGTAAAAGCTCCAATCATGTACTTAAGAATCCAGCCCATTACAACAGTGTAACCAATTGCCATTGCAAGTGCGCCAAGTACTGGAATAAAGCCGATAGCCTCACCAAGCTTTCTCTTATTCTTAGTTTCGCATGCATATCCAAATGCATCAACAGGTCCTGACTTAGTAGCACGACCAAAACTCATTTCTCCGATAACACCAGTGAAACCAATAAGTGCAACGAATATGAAATATGGTATCAGGTATGATCCACCGCCATACATTGATACTCTTGTCGGGAACATCCAGATATTACCCATACCAACGGCAGAGCCGATACAGGCAAGAATGAATCCCCATTTGTTGTTAAAAGAATCTCGTTTTTTCATAAAACAATTCCCCCGCATATATTTTGCCAGACAGCAATATATTTAATATACAGTATATTTGCGGATATGTAAAATAATTATCTGAAATTATATTTTATTATTAAATCATTCTTTGACAATACTATATTAATCGTGATATCATTTATCATTATATGCATAGTTATAATTTAACAATATATAGGCAGGTAGGCACATGACAATTAAAGAATGCTATGATGCGATGGGAGCAGATTATCAGAATACTTTGAATAGATTTCCAAATGAGGCTTTTATTAAAAAATTTGTATTGAAATTTTTAGATGACAACAGCTACGCCAATCTTAAAGAGGCTATAGCTGCCGGAAATGTAGAAGAAGCATTCAGGGCAGCACATACACTTAAGGGTGTATGCTTAAATCTTGGATTTGATAATCTTTATAAAGCGAGTTCAGCTATTACAGAGATTTTTCGTGCAGGAGAACTCGCAGGAGCTGAGGAAGCATTTGAAGAAGTTGAGAAACAGTACAATATAACAGTGAATGCAATTAAGGCTATGTAGAGAATTGTTAGCGGCGAATGCGGTTTGTTTAATATCAGAACGCACTTTTTTCACATTTTTAATGTGTGAAAAGGGGTGCGTTTTTTGTCAATATATGTTACTATGTTGTTAGTTATAAATGTATTGAATTGGAGATGCATATGAAGACGAAAAAGTACGAATCAATTATGAATAAAGCAATGAAGGCAGCAATGAATTATGAAAATCCAGATGATCAGATTAATGAATTTATCAGATTTTTTGGAGAACATATCGGGTCTGAAAGAATATACATATTTGAAGATAATATTAGAAAAAAGGTTACTAATAATACTTATGAGTGGTGTGCGGATGGGATTGAGCCTCAGATAAAGTTTCTTCAGAATGTAGATATGTCAATTATAGACTGGTGGTATACATCATTTAATGATGGAAGAAATATCAGTACTAAGGATATTGAGGAGATTAAGGATGAATATCCTGCAGCATATGAACTGCTCAAAGTTCAGAATGTAAAGAGCCTGGCAGTAAGTCCATTCAGATATAAGGACGAGATATATGGCTTCTTTGGTGTTGACAATCCACCAGAAAGTGAGATGGACGAGATTTCGCGCTTTCTTGATATGATAGGCACATTTTTAGTACTGCTGTTAAAACAGAGAAATGTATTTAAAAAATCCAAGCGTGAGGCTATGTTCAGCGCATATTCAGCACTTGCCGGAATATATCTGTCAATGCATATTATCAATTTAAAGACAGGGGAATTTCATGAAATAAAGTCAACAGATTTCATAAGGGATAATATGATAAAAGGCGAGCATACTTTTGCAGAACAGATAAATAGTGTAATGAAGATTCTTCCTTCCAGAAAGTATGTAGAAAGTGTACTTGAATTTGTTGATATATCAACACTTCCGGAGAGAATGAAGAACAAGACTACGATTGTTCATGAATTCCTTGGAAATTACTCTGGATGGTGTCGTGAAAGATTCATAAGGGTAGATGAGGATAGCAATGGAGAACTGTGGCATGTTGTATATGCCGTTGAAGTTATCGATGCAGAGAAACGTAAGGAGAACAGGCTTTTATATCTTTCAGAAACAGACCTTATGACGGGAATAAGAAATAGAGGAAGCGGAGAGAAAGCAATTGCAGACCTTATTAAGGAAGAAACTAAGGGGCTTATGTGCCTTCTTGATTGTGATAAGTTCAAGAATGTTAACGATACATATGGACATGTTGTCGGGGATGCAGTAATTATAGCGGTTGCAAGAAGTCTTCAGAGTGTATGCAGGGAATATGATATATGCATGCGCCTGGGAGGTGATGAATTTGCAATGTTCATCCCGGGAATAACAGAAACTAAAGATGCTGAAAGCTTCACGATGAGAGTATTTGCAAAGCTTAAGGACATAAGAATCCCAGAGATGGGAGATGAGAAGATATATGTAAGCATGGGTGAAGCGTTTTATAAAGGGGAAAAGGATATTGATTTTGATGAACTGTACAGACATGCCGACAGTGCCATGTATAAGAGCAAGAATAATACAGGCTACTGTGCGACACTTGAATGCGTAACTAAGACATTTTAATCAGTTGTATGCTTTAAGAAATTAATAAGTTTTTTGGCTGCAATGCTTTCGGTATGTCTTGATTCACGAATAAGAACAATATCTCTGTCAGGTGCGGATTCGTATAGATTTATAGGGAATATTTCACCACGCATTATATATTCAGAGGCAAGCTCCTCTGGGTAGAAGCCAAGCCCTAAGTTTGCCTGAACCATTGCAAGAACCTGATCTGTAGTTGAAGCCTCCATATCAAGGTTAAAGTGAAGATTGTTGTCATAGAAGAATTTGGTGTAGTGGTCATGTGTACCGGTACCTTCTGCCAGACTTATGAAAGGATAATCCTGCAATTCTTCCAGATGAATTATTTTGTTATCCGGCTGACTGTATTTTGGACCTGCAATAAGTATATCATGGAATGAGCATAGGCTTTCAGATTTCATATCGCCAGTTAAATTAACAGGTGTGGTTACGACAGCAAAGTCTACCAGACCGGCTTTTAGAGCATTAACAGCCTGATTAGTAGAGTGGTTGGTAAGCTTTATCTTGACATCAGGAAATAGTTCTGTGAATTTCTCAAGTTTTTTAAGAAGAAATATTCTAAGAGCAATCTCACTTACTCCTATACATATTGTGCCACCGGACAGACTTTTGCTTTTGATAATGGCGTTCTCAGCATCTTCAAGCTGTTTCATTGCAATTGATACATGAGAATACAATGTATTTCCTTCAGGTGTAAGAGTGATGCCTTTGTGAGAACGGTTAAGCAGCTTACAGTCAAGTTCACTTTCTAATATATTCATGCAGCGGGTTATGTTAGGCTGGTTATTATCGAGCATGCGGGCTGCTTTTGAAAAACTCTTATATTTTGCAACATAGTAAAATATTCTGTAATAATCTAAGGTCATAGTAATTCTCCAATATATAATTATGATATAAGTGACATATTAAATATACATTTTACATATCGAAAATGCAATACTATAATATAGAAAAAGATGAAAGAAGGCATCGGTATGTTATTTAAGAAAAAGACACTGGATGAAAAAATGGAGAAATATGTAAAACATCATGACTGGTATGCAATACAGGAAGAGATTACAGGAAGCAAAGAAGGAAAGATTGCAGCAGCCAAGGCACTTGGGGCAAGCGATGACCAGAGCAGTGTAGATTTATTGTTGAGATTTGTTGATGATGCAGATGATGATGTTGTATTTGCAGCATGTGAGTCGTTGAGAAAAGTTGGCTCTGAGCATGATACCGCGGATTTGCTTGCAAGAATGCAGAAGATTCCGGAAGACAGACAGGCTATAAGGGACGAAATAGGAAAGACTGTTCAGGAACTTCATCACAGACCATAAAACACGTGTTTTATCATTTTTTTACATAATATAAAAGCATAAAAATCATGGGTACAAATCAAGAAATGACTTGATTTGTACCCGTTTTTGATATTAAATAGGAAGTGGTTGCATAGTTGTTAGACGGTGTAACGAAGGATGTTAATTGCGGAGGTTGGATATGTCTGGTAAATCAGAGAATATAATAGAGCTTAAACATATCAGTAAGGTATATAGTGATAATGGATTTAAGGCGGTTGATGACTTTAATCTTGAAGTAAAGAGAGGGGAATTCGTAACATTTTTAGGACCATCAGGATGTGGTAAGACAACAACGCTTAGAATGATAGCAGGATTTGAACTTCCGACAGACGGACAGATACTTCTTAATGGAGAGGATATATCACAGCTTCCAGCTAATAAAAGACCGATTAATACAGTGTTTCAGCGTTATGCGTTGTTTCCACATATGAATATATATGAAAATATTTCATTTGGACTTAAGTTAAAGAAGCTTCCTAAAGAAGAAATAAGAAAAAAGGTTAAGCATGTTCTTGATATGGTTGACCTTGAAGGATTTGAGGACAGAAAGATATCTACGTTGTCAGGCGGACAGCAGCAAAGAATTGCAATTGCAAGAGCACTTGTCAATGAGCCGGAAATTCTTATGCTTGATGAACCACTGGGGGCACTTGATTTAAAGATGCGTAAGGAGATGCAGATAGAACTTAAGAATATGCATGACCAGCTTGGAATTACATTTATATATGTAACACATGATCAGGAAGAGGCACTTACAATGTCTGATAAGATTGTTGTTTTATCAGAAGGTAAGATTCAGCAGATTGGAACACCAGAGGATATATATAATGAGCCTAAGAATGCTTTTGTTGCTGACTTTATTGGTGAGAGCAACATTTTCAAAGGTATTATGACAGGACATATGAAGGTAAGATTCTGTGGCGGAGAGTTCGTTGGAATGGATGATGTTCCAGAGGGAACTTTAGTTGACGTTGTTATAAGACCGGAAGATGTAATTATTACAAAGCCGGAGGATGGAACTGTTGTTGGTGAGGTTACTTCAGTTATATTCAAGGGAATGCATTACGAGGTTGCTGTTGAATCCGGAAAGTATGAGATGATAATAAGAACTACCAGGTGTTATCATGTCGGTGATACAGTAGGAATGCAGCTTGAGCCTGATGGAATTCATGTAATGCTTGCAGAAGACCATACCACAAGTTTTGTTACAACAATTAACGGAGATTATACACTTGACTTTAATGGCAAGATAATAAGCTGTGATTTAACACAGGTTATTCCTAAGACTAAGATGTCAGATGGAGTTCTTGTTGATGAGAACGGTGAAAATGTAGATGTTTCAAAGTTCAGGGTTGTTGTTTCAATCCAGCCTGATGATATTGAGATGAGTGATGATGTAACAGCAGGTCTTGTGTCAGGTAAGATTATTAACCTTATCTATAAGGGTGACCATTACAGTTATGTAATAAGAACTGAGTATGGTCATGACCTTATTGTAGATGATGAATATCTCTGGAATATGGATGATCAGGTTGGTCTTATCATGCCTGAAGAGAAGATGAAATTCCAGTTGAAGAAGTAGGGGGATAGAAATATGTCTTTTTCACGCAAATATCTTGGAATCCCTTATGGGCTGTTTCTTATATTATTTGTTGCAGCACCACTGCTTGTCCTTGTATATTATGCATTTACTAACGGGCAGGGACAATTCAGCATGGTTAATCTGCAGAATTTTTTTACAGACCCTAATACACTTGGAACTCTGTGTTACAGTCTTGTACTTGCATTTGTTGCAACTGCAGTCTGTCTTATAATTGCTTATCCTGTAGCGTATATACTTTCACAGAGTAAGTTAAAGAGAAAAGCGGTAATACTTCTGCTTTTTGTTATGCCTATGTGGATTAATTTCACATTAAGAATTACCGCACTTAAAGAGATATTATCAATGATTGAGGGAAATCTTGCGTATTATCCGTTTATCAATACGATAATAGGAATGACATACGATTTTCTTCCATTCATGATACTTCCGTTATATACAACGCTTTCAAAGCTTGATAAGAGTGTTATTGAAGCAGCATCGGATCTTGGTGCGGATAATTTCCAGACATTTATCAAGGTTATACTGCCATTGTCTGTTCCGGGAATTGTCAGTGGTGTGTCAATGGTATTCCTTCCGGCAATGACTAACTATGTAGTTCTTGATATGCTTTATAACAGCACATATATTATGGGTAGTCTGATTGGAAGTTATTTCAGTGCATATGACTGGCACAATGGCTCAATGATAGCACTGATACTTCTTGTTATTATATGTATTGTCACTCTGGTTTCGGGTGATAAAGAGTCAGAAAATGCTGGAAGAGGAGGACTTGTATAATGAAGAAATTTCTGAAATATATGATTATATGCATTGTCCTTTTGTTCATGTATATTCCAATTCTTGTGCTTGCAGTATACAGTTTTACGGATGCCGCTAATATAGGAGCAATACATGCATTTTCAATGCATAATTATGTAACACTTTTTACGACTCCGGAGCTTATTAATATGATAATCGGTTCTGTGCTGCTTGCTGTTGGAAGTGCTGTACTTGCAACAATACTTGGAACAACAGGTGCTATAGGTGCATTTTATTCAAAGGGAAAAGTAAAAGGAGCAATGTCAGTTCTTAATCAGGTTCCTGTTGTCAATGCAGATGTAGTTACAGGTTTTTCTATCTGTATCCTTCTTGTAGTCGTATTAGGTGTCAGTAAGGATACGTATATTCCTCTTGTTGTGGGACATGTTATACTGAGTGCACCGTTCGTATATCTGGCTGTTGTTCCTAAATTAAAACAGATGGATCCAAGTCTGTATGAAGCTGCACTTGACCTTGGTGCAACACCTGTGTATGCACTTTTTAAGATAATAATACCTCAGATTGCTTCCGGCATAGCATCAGGATTTGTTATGGCAGTTACATTATCACTGGATGATTATTTCGTTGCAACATACACTAAGCCTGCAACATTTGATACAATAAGTACTTATGTTGTTAATGCAACCAAGGGTTCACAGACTGATATCAAGACTGCTTTGTGGGCTTTATCTACAATAATATTCCTTATTGTTATTGTAGTTGAGATAGCAATTAATCTTGCACCAGCAAGAAAAGCTGTACGAGAGGAGGCCGGAGCTGATGAATAAGATTATTGGAAAGATAAATGCGTTAATACTGTCAGCTTTAATGGCAGTAAGCGGCGCAGCAGCGGTAACAGGAGTGTTTAATACAAACAGTCTTACAGCGGTGGCAGCAGACGATACAATCATACTCCGTGTGTGCAACTGGGAAGAATATATTGATACAGGAGACTGGAGTGATGATGATATAATTGACCTTGAGAGCGGAAGCATAAAGGGTGAGAATTCGATAATTACTGATTTCGAGAACTGGTATTATGAGAATTATGGCAAGAAAGTTAAGGTACAGTACAGCTGTCTTGGAACTAACGAGGAGTTGTACAACATGCTTACTCTGGGTGATGATTACGATGTAATCTGTCCTTCAGAATATATGATAATGAAGCTTATGGCAGAGGACTGGCTTGAGCCATTTTCAGATGATTTCTATGATACATCGATTGCTAATAATTATTATGCTAAGGGTGTATCTCCATTTATCAAGAAAACATTTGACGAGAATAAGATTAATGGTGAGTCATGGAGCCGCTATGCTGCAGGATATATGTGGGGTATAACAGGAATCGTGTACAATCCTGATAAGGTGACAGAAAAAGAAGCATCTACATGGACGATAATTGATAACAGCAAATTCAGACGTCAGATAACAATTAAGGATAATGTAAGAGATTCCATGTTTGCAGCTGTTGGTGCAATTAAGTCAGACAAGTTAAAGTCAGCGTCATTTATAAACAGTCCTGATTATCATGAAAGACTTGCCGAGGAGATGAATGATACTTCTGAGGCAAATGTGGACAGGATTCAGGAGTATCTTCAGTCAGTTAAGAATAATGCCTATTCATTCGAGACTGACAGTGCCAAGACTGATATGATAACAGGAAAGGTAGTCGCAGGTTATCAGTGGTCTGGAGATGCTGTATATACTATGGACCAGGCTGACGAGGATGATTTCCAGCTTAATTTTGCAGTACCTGAAGAATGTACTAACCTTTATTTTGACGGCTGGGTAATGTTAAAGTCTGGAATTAATGGCAATTCAGAGAAAAAGCAGGCAGCACAGAGCTTTATTAACTTTCTGTCAAAACCTGAAAATGCTGTAAGAAACATGAGCTATATTGGATATACATCAGTTATATCAGGTGGTGACAGTGATGTTGTATTCGACTATGTAAAGTGGAACTATGGAGCAGATGAAAGTGATACAGATGTTGTAGATTATCCTCTGGGATATTTCTTTTCAGGTGATTCTGATGATGAAAGATATATACTTAAAGTTCCAGAAGAACAGACATACAGACAGTTATCAGCACAGTATCCTACGCAGGAGGTTATGGATAGAAGTGCCATTATGCAGTATTTTGATGCTGAAGAGACAACAAGAATTAATCAGATGTGGATTAATGTAAGATGTTATAACATTAAGAATGTTCCTGTGTGGGTATGGGTTCTTGCAGGTATTATTGTCGTGGCTTTAATAGCATTATCTGTAAAACTTAAGATAAATAAGAAATATGATTAATAAGCATTTGATTATAAATTGACAAATAACCAAATGTTGCTATTATATATGTCAGACAGAATGAATCTGTATGACAGTGCAAAGGAGCACAGAATTTCTGAGAAATCAGAGGTTCTGTGCTTTTTCTTTTTGCAGAATGGAGGAAATTATGGCAACAGAATCAAGTATTATGGACTCTAACAGTTTTAAGGAAGAATATGCATCTATGTTAAGTCCTAAAACAAGGGAAATGATTAGTAAGAGAGAAAAATACCTTGGAGGTGCTTACAGACTTTTTTATAGAAAGCCACTTAACATTGTCCGTGGAGAAGGAGATTATCTGTGGGATGATGAAGGTAACAAATATCTTGATATGTATAACAATGTAGCTGGTGTAGGACATTGTAACCCTGCTGTTGTAAATGCAGTTACAGAACAGATGAAAACGCTTAATACACATACAAGATATCTTCATGAAAAAATTCTTGATTACAGTGAAGAACTGCTTGCACTTATGCCTGATGAGATTAATAAGATAATGTATATGTGTACAGGTTCAGAAGCTAATGACCTTGCACTTCGTGTGGCAGAAGCCTATACGGGTGGTACCGGTATAATTATCACACAGGAAGCCTACCACGGAACAAGTGCATTAACATCAGGCTGTTCACCTTCACTTGGAGCCGGTCAGCCATTACTTCCTAATGTAAGGCTTATAACAGCACCAGATTATTACCGTCATGGTGGAACACCAGAAGAATTCACAGCATGGTATGCCTCTAAGATGCAGAAGGCAATAGATGAATTAAATGAGGCAGGATATAAGTTTTCTTGTTTCCTTGCTGATTCAATATTCTCATCAGATGGTATATATCCTGACCCTGTAGGATTCTTAAAAGCAACAGTAGATGTTGTACATAAGAATGGCGGAGTATTTATAGCAGATGAGGTTCAGCCGGGATTTGCAAGAACCGGACAGGCATTCTTTGGATTTGCAAGACACGGAATTGTCCCTGATATGATAACAATGGGTAAGCCGATGGGTAACGGAATTCCAATCTCAGGACTAGCTGCAAAGGAGGATGTACTTGCAGCCTTCAGCGACAAGCTTCCTTACTTTAACACATTTGGCGGTAATCCTGTATCAATAGCCGCCGCTCAGGCTGTTCTTAAATATATTAAAGAAGAGAATCTTCAGGAACACTGTAAGAAAGCAGGCGGAGCGCTCCTTAAGGCACTAAAAGAGGTTCAGAAAAGACATCCTGAATCAGTAGGTGATGTAAGAGGTGCAGGTTTGTTCTTAGGATTTGAATTTGTTAAGAATGATGGCAACAAGACACCTGATAAAGATATGGCGTTGAATGTAATAGAGATGTTAAGAGATGAGCATATTCTTACATCAGTTATAGGTCATTATGGAAATATCTTAAAGCTTCGTCCACCAATGGTATTTTCAGAGAACGATATAGACTGGTTTGCAACATCGCTGGATAAATGTATTACAAAGCTTGAAAATAAATAAATTGAAAAAATCGGACACAGCATTAAACAGCTGCGCCCGATTTTTTATTGAAATAATTCTTAAGTTCAATTACAGGGTGTGGTTTTGAATATTTATATCCCTGAATGTAATCAAAGCCCTGTTCTATACAGTAACTGTTCTGGGTATCATCCTCAACACCTTCAATAAGAAGGACAAGGCCCTGTTTCTTAAAAACACTTATCATATGCGACATAAGGTCTGACACGCCATCATTATTAAGAGCTTTATACAGCAGGCTTTTATCGAATTTAATTGTATAAAACGGACATCCAATAATTCTTTCGATATTAGAGTATCCTGTTCCAAAATCATCAAGATAGAACTTGATTCCTGACTGGTTAAGCTTTTCCATGTTGTAAAGTACAGTTTCAAAGTCATCAAACATGGCACTCTCGGTAAGTTCCAGACGGATATGCTCAGGATTAATACCGTTATCATTAATTATTCCCATTAAATCATTAAAAAGATTACGGTCTGATAATTCGGATGATGAACAATTAATTGTGAGGGCATCAAAGTCATAATCATTCTCAAATTCATGTATAATCTTACACGCCTTGTTAAGGATAATTCTTGTAAGTGTATGTATACAGTTATTACTTTCTGCAAGCGGAATGAATTTATCAGGATAAATAACTGTTCCGTCAAGTGAAAGCCTCATCAGTGCTTCAGCAGTACGGAAACTGTTTTCCTTAACACTGAATATAGGCTGTGCATAACATAGAACTCTGGAATCATCAAGGTCACTTTTATTTCTTATATCAAGAAGAAGCTGTTCAATCTTATAAGATTCATGAAATTGTTTATAATCTTGGTCAGTTGCAAGATAACATGCATTACCAGCTTCTGAATCAATTTTATTAAAAAGGAACTTAGCCATTGCGTTTAATCTGTGACTTGAAGAGAGTACAGGATTATTCTGCAATGCAACTATTTTATAATTAATGCGGTAAGCTGTGTCAGCTAAAGCGTCAGATATAATAGCTTCAACATTATCCAGAAAACCGCGTATTTTACTGTCATCTTTTATATACAGGATAATAGCGTATTCATCATTATGCAGTTTATAAATGTGAATCATATTATGAAGCATTTCTATCTTACGACAGACAGCGGCTGCACCTTCTTCAATTCTTTCATTATGAATAGCATAGTTGACATTGCTAAGCTGAGGAAATCTAAGATCCATAACAAGAAACTTACGGTTTAATGATACACTGTCAGAAAACCTTGCTTCAAAGGAATACTGATTCTGACAACCAATAATTTCATCATATGGATTACTGTGAAATAGTATATAAAATACCAGAAAAGGAAGTACATATGTAAGACTTGTAAATATTACATCCTTAATATGGTACTGGATAGTGAGCATAGCAAAATCAATTGAAATGAAAAGTAAAGCGTATTTACACATGATGGCAGGTATGGATCTGCGGTTTCTCAATATTGATATAAAGCACAATATACACATTATCAGTCCGGCAATAGTATAGAAGTCTATAATAATTGAGGCAGAGGATTCATGGTTATGAATAAAATCCCTGATAATAAGCCAGATACATCCAACAGCATATACAATAATAAAAGTTATAATCCTTTTATTAAGAGGTGCTTTGTTGTTCACAATTTTAGTTGATAAAAGATTAATTCTTGTGTAAAGCAGACAGAGTATTGCAAGGTACAGTGTCAGAAACAGGGCACTGAAAAATATCTGCATCGTATGTTCAAATATATCAGGGTATATATCAGTAGTTATGAGAGCTGCCTGACATAAAATAGCAGCTACAGATAAGAGAACGCCATAGTATATAAGCTGGTAAGATAAGGTTTTTCTAGGATTAGAGTAAATCATAACCAGAGCAAGAAATATACATATTATTAAACTTATTATTTCTGCGGTAATGTTATATCCACCGAATATCATATGTTCCTCCTGAGTTTTGTCTGTAAAATGTTTCTTATCATTATACATACATTTGGTATTGTGGGCAATGTTTTTATTTAAAACCAGATGTAATTATTAAGGGTAAAATGTTATAATAATTTTAAATAGTGACAACATACAAGGGGGATTTATGTCAGATACAGTATTATTAGAGAAAGAAAAAGATATAGAAAATATAGCAGCAAGGGAAGTAGCCGTCATCAGGAAAAAGATGATGGCTGCTTTTTGTGTTATGGCAGGAATTGCCATACTTATAGCTGTAGTTACGACTGGATTTTATGAATTAAAGTTCAGGGCACTGGCAGCGGGATTGTATAACATAGATAACAAATCAGGAGAATATCTGATAGATATGATGTTTTATAACAGATATTCATTAAGTGATGTGACAAAGTATGGGGATGCAATCATGGAATGTGGGTATACAGAGAATGGTGCATCATATATGTATTTCAGGAGTGGTCAGTGGGTAATTGCAATTGGGGGAATGATTATAATTGCAGCAACGGTGGCAGTATGTATAAGGATGATTGTAAAAATCGGACATAATGATATTTACGCATATGTTATCAGACTTGGAGCAGAAAATGAGCAGTTAAAAAAGAAGCAGAAGGCGGATGAGAGATTTCTTGTGGAACGTAATGAAAAACTACAGAATTTTACAGAGAATATCGCACATCAGATTAAGACTCCACTTACAGCACTAAGTATTGCACTTGACAGGTTAGAAGAGAGTGGTGAAAACAGGGAACTTCTTGAAAGATGCTTTGAACAGATTGAAAGAATCAGGTCATTTATAAGTAAGCTGATGACAATAAGCAGAATGGAAGCAGGCAAGATAATCATGACAGAGCAGGATATTAATGTGAACAGCATGCTTTGTGATGTTGTGAGCCAGCTCCCTAAGAATGATTGCAATATAACGGTTGAATGCGATGATGAAGATTATTGTATCAATGCCGATGAAGAATGGATAAGAGAAGCATTTATCAATATAATACAGAACAGCAGCGAGCTGTGCAATACGGTTAAAGTTAAGGCTGTATGCCGAGATGACAAATGTATAGTCAGTATTAAGGATAATGGAAGCGGATTTGAGGAGGACAGGATACCGTATGTATTTGACAGGTTCGAGACAACAGGAAGTGCTGCCGCAGGACATGCAGGTATAGGACTCAACCTGTCGCGGCTTATTATTGAAGCACATCATGGAACTGTAGATGTGCGTAATAATGAGGATGGAATGGGTGCTGTTATAAGGGTACAGATACCAAGATATGTTCTTAAAAGAAAGGCTGAATTGTAAGATATGTGTAAGGTTAGTGCATTACAATATAGAAAATGTACTGGCTGGGAGGGAATATGACCAAGATACTTATATTGGAAGATGATGATTTTATAAGGCAGCAGCTTGCAGGAATATTACAGGACAAAGGATATTCAGTTGTGGAGGCTGCCAGTGTAGGACAGTTTAATAAAATATATGAACAGGAAGAAGCTGCAATAGATGTAGTCCTATTAGATGTATATCTGCCTGATGGCAATGGATTTGATGTGTGCAGGAAGATAAGAGAACACGGAAGCCAGATAATAATATTTTTAACATCGTGCGATGATGAAGACAGTATTATCAAAGGACTTGACTGCGGCGGTGATGATTATGTTGTGAAGCCGTTCAGGGTTGCGGAGCTTGTATCAAGAATAATGGCTAATGTTAGAAGAATATCAGGTGGCACAGACATTTATAAAGATGGAACTCTTACAGTAGACTTTAAGAATAAGTCAATTATTCATGCAGATAAACAGATATGTGTGTCGCCGACAGAATTTCATGTGTTAGAGATACTTATAAACAACAAGGGACTTATTGTAAGAAGAGATACATTTTTTCAGAAAATGTGGGACAGATACGGAACATTTGTAGAGGATAATACGCTGACAGTTACTGTGAGCAGGCTAAAGACAAAGCTTGGAAATCGTGAGGACGGCAGAGCTTATATAGAGACAATCCGCGGAATCGGATACCGGTGGAAGAATAATTGAGTTGTAAGGTTTTTGTAAGGTTGGCATGATAAGGTATATACATAAATCTTACAGGGGGTGATGGAATGGGGATATTTAAGATAACTTTTGTCGGTATAAGAAGACGGCTGCCGCAGATTCAGAAAGCTGCATTTACAACGCTTGTAGCGGTATTTTTTGTGACGGCGGTTCTTATATTTCAGGAGAATATGTACCGGTGGCAGATGTCATCGAATAAGTCGAGGTTTGGAGACTGGTATATATGTGAGAAAACAACGAAAGAGTCAAACAAGGTCCTTGATGAGAATGACTTTCTGGAAAAGCCTTTAAAGGCAGAGAGTACGGTCCGGATATTTGATTCAGACTGGAATAACACAAAGCTTTATGTTGGAAGCATGACGGACGATTTTATGAAGCAGGGCAGAATCAGACTGGCAGAGGGAAGGATGCCGGAGGCTTCAGATGAAATAACTATGGATTGGAATACTCTGCTTAAACTTGGCTATGAGGGGGAGCTAGGACAGAAGGTAACAATTAATTATTATGAAAATGACAATATTAATTCAGATAAAGGAAGGCTTAGTGCAACATTTACACTGGTTGGAATATTAAATAATTACACAAATATATGGCAGGATGGGAAAAATATTCCAGGAGCAATTGTTACTGAGGAAAGATTAAAAGAATTCAAATGTACTATTTATAATATCTATATTTATCCATTCAAGGATTCTGTGCGGACACAGGATTATGCAAATGTATATAAAAAGATTAAGGAGGATGTAAAAAGCCAGACTGTATATAATGCTGCAGTATATGATTATTCTCCGTGGAAATCAAAAACAGTATATGCATATATGTATATAGTTGTTATGGTAATTGGAATTCTGGCTTTGACTTATCAGCTGATTGAATACAGGAACAGACGAAAGAAAGCCTATGAGTTGTTTAAGAATATGGGAATGGACAAGTCTCATATCAGGGAAATGTATATAATCGAGAATGCATTTATACTTATACCGGCGGGAATAGCAGGAATATTGCTTGCGCTTATTGCGGGAAGTGTGACAGGACATGTACTTGAAGCAAAAACCGGCTATGAATTTTACAGTGTAAATGTGGATGTTGTTATTAAAAGTGTGTGTTCCGTTATTGTTGCTGTGGTTATAGAGGAACTGACAGGATTAATATCTAATATAAAATTTTATCGAAAAAGGACAGTTAAAAAGAAGCAATATGACAGAAGAAAAGATAATATAAGACAGCACAAGAGCAAAATGAATAGGCACAATCTTGTTATGTCAGTAAGCTCAAGATTTATAAAAGAAGATGGCACTTTAATGATAATCGGTGTAAGGCTTTTTGCATTGTGTATATGTATGGTTATTATTTTTTCTTCTTTAAAGATTCAAAATGCTTTTAAAGAATATAAGAACAATGATAACATGCCGGATATATATGGATATATTGATGTTAATCAGGATAAAACGGCATTATTTATGAATTACTGGTATTATCTTAAGGATTATAATATTCTGCCTCAGAAGTCAGTGAGTAATAATGGTGAAATCACAAGCAGGTATGACATGCGTGATTATGTCTGCAAGCAGAGAATAAGGTATAACATACATTTTGATAAGATAAAGGAATTAGTTGAAGCCGGAAATATGTGGGACTGGAATGATGCAATCAAGGTTAATGACAGTGACAGCATAGGAAGGTCTCTTGGTTTTATTAATATGGGGCAGAGTAAATACTTAAAGGATCCTAACAATAATATTCTCGAAGGATTTTCTAAGGAATTTATTGACGAGCTGATGGAAATTAATGGAATAAATTCAGTGTCATATTCTGCATTTGAATCAGAAAGAAGTTGGTTCTGGGATTCACAGAATTATGAAAAAATGCAGACATTTACATTTCATTCTGAAAATGATTCATATCATAACGAGCATCTTCCTGATTATGGAGACAGGTATCTGTTTTCTACAGAATATGCACAGCCAACCAAAGAACTATATAACAGACTGGAGAAATATATAGATAAAGAGTATGTTGATTACGAAGCATTCAAAGAAGGAAAACAGGTGGTTTTATTCTTAAGAAATCTGCCGGATGGTGGATATGATGACACAATCAATGTAGGAGACACGCTGTATTATAACTATTATCAGGTAAGCACAGATACTTATGACAAAGTTTCCAGTAAATCATATTACTATTATTTTCCGTATGAGGAAGCCTTTGCTGAGGCAAAAGCGGGAAATAAAAAGAATGATGATGAACTTATTGAAATGGAGATTGATTATGATGCATGCGTAGCTCCACAGGTAGCTGCAGTAGTTAAAGTAACTGATGAGGTTATAGAGGATTTTAAGGGAATAATTCCTGCATTTGGTTATTATACCTCAATTGCAAGTATTAATATGGCACAGCAGGCGGTCGACAGACAAAAGGATGTGATGGAAAGATATCTTGGACAGGAATTAAGTCCTGACATGGATTTTGAATTATCCTATAACCAGATAAGCATTAACTACGATCTTGCATCAACATTTTCTGCAACTAATAATAAGATAGGTGTGTATTTTAATAATAATGATATTTCTTATGACAGCAATGTAGATGTTAAGAATACATACAGGACACAGCTTATTAACAGTATTTTACAGTATGGCATAACTATAATTTCAATGATAGTTGTACACCTTCTTATTATGGCAATTGTTGTGAGAAACCGCATGGACAGAAGATATGATAAGATAAAGCTTCTGAATGGTCTGGGGATGAGACGGGGAAAGATAGTAAGAATATGTATGGCAGAAGCACTGCGTGAATCTTTATGGTGTGTAATTACAATGCCTTTAATACTTTTGATGGAACTGTTAATGTATGCAGAATTTGTAAGAAAATTGTAATCAGGAGGGATAACTATGAAAGAGATAATGCTCAGAGCGGAAAATATAGAAAGAACATATCATGCTGGAAGTGTAGATGTACCAGCACTTAAGAATTGTACACTTGAGTTTGAACAGGGAGAATTTACTGCTATTATTGGAAAGAGTGGTTCGGGAAAATCGACTCTGTTAAGGATTCTTGGAAGTGTAGATGAACCGGATACAGGTAGTGTTACTATTGGCGGCAAGAAAATAACCGGGATGAAGGACAAGGAAATATCTGAATTCAGAAGGAGACAGATTGGTTACATATATCAGGACTACAGTCTGTTTCCAGAGTTTACAGCATACGAAAATATTGTTATGCCTATACTTATCGACGGAAAGAAACCTGACGAGAAAGAGGTTGATGACTTGTTAGAGGAATTGGGAATATCACATTGTAAGAATAAGTTTCCATCGCAGATGTCAGGTGGCGAACAGCAGAGAGTTGCAATAGCAAGGGCACTGATTACACATCCTGCTGTTATACTTGCGGATGAACCGACCGGAAATCTGGACGCAGGCAGTGCAGGTACTGTGGCACAGATGTTATCCAAGGCAAGCCAGAAGCATAACCAGACAATAATTATGGTAACTCATGACAGACAGATGGCAGATTATGCAGATAAGATAATAACTATTGTTGATGGAGTGTGCCAGTAGGATATCCATACATACGGAAAGGGGGATGCGTATGTCTGTATTTGAAATTACATTTTTAAGTGTAAAAAGGCGTATGCCGCAGATAATAAAGGCTGCATGTACGACTCTGGCAGCAGTATTTTTTGTAACAGCTGTTCTTATATTTCAGGATAATATGTATCAGTGGCAGATGTCATCGAACAAATCAAGATTCGGAGACTGGTTTTTATATGAAATCACATCAAAGGAGCCTAACCAGTCATTAAGTGAACATGCATATCTTAATGATCCTGTCAAAATAATGACCAGTGTCAGTATGTTTGATTCGGACTGGAAAAGAACCGGATATATTGTCGGAAGCTTTGATAAGGATTTTATTAATCAGGTCAGAATCAGTATTGATGAAGGAAGACTGCCAGAAAATGATGACGAGATAGCTATGGACTGGAATACATTGTTATCACTTGGATATACTGGTGAAACAGGTGAGACTGTAACTATCAGATATTGTGAGGGAAACAGTATATATGATGAAAGTGCCAGACAGGAAAAAGAATTCACACTTGTTGGTATACTGGCTAATTATACAAATATATGGAAGAACGGAAAGAATATACCGGGAGCTGTTGTAACGCCGGATGCTTTAGAAATATTTAACTATAAATGCCGTAATGTGTATTTTTATTCTTTAAATGATTCTGTGAAAACATCTGATTATGCAACTGTTTATAAGAAGATAAAGGAAGATGCAAAAACAGAGACTGTATATAATTCGGCAGTATATGATTATCAGCCGTGGAGTTCAGCTAAAGTATACATGTATATGTATCTGGTTGTAATGATAATAGGAATTCTTGCACTTTCATATCAGCTTATTGAATACAGAGGAAGAAGGCGTCCGGCTTATGAGCGTTTCAGAAAGCTTGGAATGAATAAGGCTTCACTTCGGAGTATGTATATTATTGAAAATGCCCTGATAATTATTCCAGCGGGAATAATGGGACTTATACTGGCTTTACTTATAGGCTTTGGAACAGGAAAGGCTCTTGAAATTCATAATGGCTTCACATTTTATAAGGTCACATTAAATGTAATTATAAAAAGTGTTTTGTCAGTAATTATAGCAATAATAGTTGAAGAAATAGCAGGTATTATTGCAAACAGCCGTAAAAATCACATTTTAAATAAAAAACGGAAAAAGAAAAACAGCCAGAATGTAAATATATATAACGCCGCTGGTAAAAAATCAAAAATTAAGCCGTCTAATTTATTAATTACAGTAAGCTCAAGATTTATCAAAAAAGATGGAATATTTATGGCTGCCGGGCTTAGAATATTCGCATTATGCATATGTGCTGTACTTGTATTTTCAGCATTAATGATAAAGAAAGTATATATTGCGTACAAGGATAACGAGCAGATACCGGATATATATGGATATCTGGATCCTTCAGATTCAGAATATGAAATGTATATATATTACTATAGTTATATAAAAGGCTATTATAATATTCCAATACCAGATGGAGAATATTACAGTGAAGAGAGGAATGCTCTTCTGTCCAGTGAAAAAAGAAACAGATACAACATAAGCTTTAGTGAATTAAAAAGTAAGCTGACAAAAGGATCTGAGAGCCTTGATGCAAATAATCATCAGGATCTAATAGATTTTAATATGCTGCATGTTAATTATTCTAATAAATATTGTAAGAGAGGCAATACTAATTTACTCACAGGTTTTTCAGAAGAGTTTCTTACAGAGCTTGAAAAGATAGGTGGAATAAAGTCGGTAGATTATTCAGCGTATGAATCCGAGCGTACATGGTTCTGGGATAATCAGGATTTCCATAAGATGGGAATGGATACTATTTCACCCGATGATTATAATGTAACAAGACAATCGCCCGTTACAGATTATGGTTACCGTTATATATATTCCACAGAGTATGTTAATCCTACCAGAGAATTATATAACAAGCTTGAGAAGTACATTGATAAGGAATACAGGAATTATGATGATTTCGTTAATGGAAAACAGGTTGTAGTCTTTTTAAGAGATACACCGGATGGAACTTATGATGATACATTACAGGCAGGAGATACGCTTAATTATAATTATTATCCATTGTCTGTATGGCCTAATAAATGGTTTACATGGGATGTGGCATATGGAAGATATACATATCCGTTTGACAGGGCATTTTATGATACATATAATAATTCAGGAAAGATTAACCTTTATTCTGAATTTAATGGAATGCTTAAAGGAAGTGCAACATTTAACATGCACAGTGAAGAAGATTCTGAGAATCTGATAAATGGGTATGAGTCAATATTTGGCACGTGTGTATCACCTCAGGTTGCGGCTGTCATTAAGGTAACAGACGATGTGAAAGAAGATTTTAACGGAATCATGCCTGATTATGGATATTATACAGCACTTGCGGGAATGTCACTGGCACAGCAGGCAGTTGATAACCAGAGAAGCTTCATGGAAAGGATAACCGGTGATAAAATGACCGGTAATCTGGAATTCGGACTTAAGTATAACCAGCTAAACATTAATTATGATTTGTCATCAACATTTTCAGCAACGAATAATAAGGTGGCTGTATATTTTGATAATAATGAATTATCGTATTCTTCTAATGTCGATGAAAAGAATATATACAGAACCCAGCTTATTAACAATATTCTCCAGTATGGAATAACCATTGCCGCAGTTATAGTAATACAGCTTCTTATAATGGCAATAATTGTAAGAAACAGAATTGAGAGAAGGAAAGCAAGCTATAAGCTGCTGCATGGCATTGGAATGAGACAGGGAACAATAGTAAAAATGTGTATGATTGAGGCAGTACGGGAATCGGTATGGTGTATATTCACAATGCCACTCATACTTATAATGGAATTGCTTATGTATACGAGAAAGAATCTGGTTGAATAATTAAATATTATCGTGTATCATTAGAAAAAGAGCCACTCGTTGGCTCTTTTTTTACGAAAAGGACAGGTAGTTAATATGAATCAGACATATATGAAGGAGCAGAAGATACTCCCATTGTTATTAAAAATGTCGCTTCCAATGGTAATATCAATGATGGTTAATTCATTGTACAACATTGTTGACAGCTTCTTTGTTGCTAAGATAAGTGAAAATGCGATGACAGCTTTGTCACTTGTATTTCCGGTACAGAATCTTATAAGCTCGGTTATGATAGGATTTGCAATAGGAATTAATGCAGTTATATCATTTTTTGTGGGCGCACAGAACCAGAAGCAGGCAGACAAGGCAGCCAGTCAGGGCATGCTCTTAAGCTGCATACACGCTGTTGTGCTTACTGTGATATGCATAGCAGGCATGCCGGTATTTTTAAAAATGTTTACAAAGGACGCAGAGATAGTTTCACTGGGACTTAAATATTCCAATATTGCATTTGCATTTTCAATAATGCTTGGAATTGAGCTTATGTTTGAGAAGGTGTTTCAGGCAGTTGGAAGAATGAATGCTTCTATGGTCTGTCTTATGACAGGCTGTATAGTTAATATTGTGCTTGACCCGATGATGATATTCGGAATAGGCCCATTTCCTGCAATGGGAATTGAGGGCGCTGCACTCGCGACAGGAATAGGTCAGACTTCGGCAGCTGTGCTATATATCATAATATATATTGTTAAGCCTATTCCGGTTAAATTCAGAAAATCAGAGATGAGGATAGAAGGTTCAATGGCAAAGAGACTTTATTCTATCGGTATGCCGGCAAGCTTAAGCCTAGCACTTCCATCTATTCTTATATCGGTGCTTAATGTAATACTTGCGGCTTACTCGGCTGTGTATGTATTCGTGCTTGGCGTGTATTACAAGCTGCAGACATTCCTTTATCTGCCAGCCAACGGAGTTGTACAGGGAATGAGACCACTTATGGGATATAATTACGGAGCAGGAGAGCATGAGAGAGTAAGAAAGATATATAAGACATCAATGGTACTTATATTTGCTATTATGGCAGCAGGTACAATTCTCTGTCTTGCAATACCGGGTTCACTTATCGGTCTGTTTACAAGTAATCCAGACACAATAAATGCAGGAGAGACAGCATTAAGAATCATAAGTACCGGATTTATTGTATCAACTGTATCAGTTACTTCGGCGGGGGCACTTGAAGGACTTGGAAAAGGATTTCCATCACTTATCATATCTGTGTGCAGATATGTTGTGGTAATAATTCCGGTTGCATTCGTTATGTCAAGGATAACAGGTGCAGTTGGTGTATGGCATGCTTTTTGGATTACCGAAGTGATTACATCAGTAATTTCTTATATAGTATATAAGAAAAATGTAAAATAATTATAAAAGTGTCTTCTTGACATTGCTTGAACTTGGAAATACAATAGTTGTATATGCAACAATTGGAGGTGCAAGTAATGTTGAGAAGAATTTTTTCTTATATGAAAGAATATAAGAAATACGCATGGCTGGCGCTTATATGTATAGGTGTTGAAGTTGTGCTTGAGATTATGGTACCTAAGCTGATGGCTGACCTGATTGATATAGGTGTGACCAATTCAGATGTTCCATATATAATAAACAAAGGTATCCAGATGGCTGTATGTGCAGTTGCTGCGCTTATATTAGGTGTGGGGAGTGCAAGATTTTCTGCACTTGCAGGTCAGGGACTGGGTGCTAATATAAGAAAGGCTGAGTACGATAAACTCCAGTCTTATTCATTTTCTAATATAGACCATTTCAGTGTTTCGTCATTGGTTACACGACTCACAAGTGATGTAACTAATATTCAGAATGCTGTATCGACAGGAATGCGTCCATTTGGACGAAGTCCGGTAATGCTGATATTTGCAACGACTTTGGCATTCCAGATTAATTCAACACTGGCGCTGGTCTTTCTTGTAGCACTGCCAGTTCTGGCAGTCCTGCTCATCATAATAATCATTAATGTTGGTCCACGATATGGAAGAATGCAGGGAGCAGTCGACCTTGTAAACAGGTGTATAGAGGAGAATCTTACAGCAGTAAGAGTTGTTAAATCATATGTGCGTGGTGATTACGAAATTGAAAAATTCGGACACGTTAATGACAATCTGAAAAACGAATCAGAGAAAGCATTTGGAATAGCTGTGCTTAACATGCCTGCTATGCAGTTCGTTATGTATTCTACAATTCTTGGTATTCTTCTTATTGGTGGAAGACTGATTAATTCTGGACAGATGATGATTGGACAGCTTACTTCTTTCTTGAGCTATGTTCTTCTGATACTTAATTCACTTATGATGATGTCAAATGTGTTCCTTCTTATGACAAGGTCACTTGCTTCGGCAGAAAGAATTATGAAGGTAATTGACGAGCCGATTGATATAACTGATGAGAATGCAAAGGACATTGAAGTTAAGAAGGGTGAGATTGAATTTAATCACGTCTGGTTTAAATATAAGGATACTGCTAAAGAATATGTGCTGTCAGATGTTTCATTTCACATTAATGCAGGACAGACAGTCGGAATAATTGGCCAGACAGGTTCATCAAAGACGACGCTTATCCAGCTTATTCCAAGACTTTATGATGCAAGTAAGGGTGAGATTAAGATAGATGGAATAAATGTTAAGGAATACCCGGTAAGACATTTAAGAGATGCAATCTCAGTTGTATTGCAGAAGAATACACTGTTTTCAGGTTCACTTATTGATAACTTAAGATGGGGCGATGAAAATGCGACTCTGGATGAGATTAAAGAGGCATGCAGCATAGCGTGTGTTGATGAATTCATAGACAGGCTCCCTGGAGGACTTGATGCAGAGATGGGACAGGAAGGTGTCAATGTATCAGGAGGACAGAAGCAGAGAATATGTATTGCAAGGGCAATATTAAAGAAGCCGAAGGTTCTTATTCTTGATGATTCAACGAGTGCGGTTGATACTGCAACAGAAGGAAAGATAAGAAATGCACTTGCAAAGAAGCTACCTGATATGACTAAGATTATAATTGCACAGAGAATATCGTCAGTGTGTCATGCAGACCAGATAATTATTATGGACGGCGGTTGTGTGGACGCAATCGGAACACACGAAAGCCTGTTAAGGACTAATAAGATATATCAGGAAATATATGAATCACAGAAGGAAGGAGCTGATCTTTAATGGCTAAGTATGTTGGATATAAAAGACCAAAGGACACAAAAAAGACTGTTAAGCATCTCCTTTCATATCTGGGTCATTATAAATGGGCATTCCTGCTTATAGCAATTCTTGTATTTATAAGTGCAGGTGCAGGAATTATGGGAACATTTTTAATAAAGCCTGTAGTTAATAATTTTATCGTGCCGGGCAATATGAAGGGGCTTATCATTGCTGTGTGCGGAATGGGTGTCATGTATGCGTGCGGTGCGCTCTCAACGCTTGGCTACAACAGGCTTATGGTGCATACTTCCCAGAAGGTAGTAAGCGAGATTCGAATGGACCTTTTTAAGCACACACAGAAGCTTCCGTTAAAATATTTTGATAATAATACACATGGTGAGATTATGAGTCATTTCACTAATGATGTTGATACGGTTCAGGAAGCAATGAACAATAGTTTTGCCATGGTAATACAGAGCTTTCTTACGCTTTTTGGAACTATAACAATGATGCTGGTATTAAGTGTAAGGCTGACTATTATTGTTGTTGTTTTTCTTATTCTTATGTTCATCTTTATCAAATACAATGGTAAACGCAGCAAGAAATATTATCACAGACAGCAGAAGGAGCTTGGCAATATCAACGGTTTTGTTCAAGAAATGATGGCAGGTCAGAAGGTTGAAAAGGTATTTAACCATGAGCAGAAGAATTTTGAAAAATTCTGTGAGATGAATGAGAGCTTTAGAAAGGAATCGACTAATGCACTTGCATATTCGGGCATGCTTATCCCGATAATTGTAAGTCTGTCATATTTCAATTATGCGCTTTCTGCCTGCGTTGGAGGCATATTTGTAATAAAAGGAATCATGGACCTTGGCAGCATATCTGCATATCTTGTGTATGTAAGACAGAGTGCCATGCCATTAAACCAGTTCACACAGCAGGTTAATTTCATACTTTCAGCGCTTTCGGGAGCTGAGAGAATATTTGACATGATGGATGAGGCAGAGGAGCTTGACGAAGGGAAAGTAACTTTGTGCAATGTCATTAAAAATGCGGATAATACCCTTACAGAAACTTCTGATAAGACAGGATTATTTGCATGGAAGCTGCCGGCAGGGGAGCTTATTGAGCTTAAGGGTGATGTAAGATTTAATGATGTTGTGTTCGGATATGTGCCTGAAAAGAGGGTACTTAACAAGATTTCGTTGTTTGCAAAACCAGGACAGAAGATAGCATTTGTTGGTTCGACAGGAGCGGGAAAGACTACTATTGTTAATCTTATAAACAGATTTTACGATATCCAGTCAGGTACGATTACTTATGACGGCATTGATGTAAAGGATATTGAGAAAGACGACCTGAGGCGTTCACTTGCAATGGTAATTCAGGATACACATTTGTTCACAGGAACTATTGCAGATAATATAAGATATGGAAAGCTTGATGCAACTTACGAGGAAATCAGGGAGGCAGCTAAGATTGCTAATGCTGATTCATTTATAACAAGACTTCCTCAAGGGTATGACACGATGCTTACTGCTGATGGCAGCAATCTTTCGCAGGGACAGAGACAGCTTCTTGCTATCGCGAGAGCAGCGATTGCCAAGCCGCCGGTGCTTATTCTAGATGAGGCGACAAGCTCGATTGATACGCGAACTGAGCGGCTTATTGAGAATGGCATGGACGCAATAATGGAGGGAAGAACAGTATTTGTTATCGCTCACAGACTTTCGACAGTAAGAAATTCTAATGCCATAATGGTTCTTGAAAAGGGCGAGGTAATCGAGCGAGGCAGTCACGATGAACTGCTTGAGCAGAAGGGCAGATATTATCAGTTGTATACAGGACAGTTTGAGCTTGAGTAAGAGAGGAATGAAATATGGATAAGAAAACAAAGAATGTATTTTTTGATATAGAAATGTTAAGAAGAAGACTGATAAGACCATATTTTATAGAGCTTGGGCTTACAGTTGGCCAGGGGCAGCCAAGAATTCTTAAGGAATTAAGAGAACATGGGATTATGAATCAGAAAGAGCTGGCGGATGCTTGCCTTATGGATGTAACTACGATGTCAAGAACATTAGACAGAATGGAAAAGGATGGTCTGTTAAAGAGAGAAAATAATCCGGCAAGCAGAAGGTCGTGGAATGTGTTACTTACTGATTATGGCAGCCAGAAGGCTGATGAAGTTATCAGGATATTTAACAGAATTGATAATGTTATATATAATGGATTCAGTGAAGAAGAGGTGCAGACACTATCTGTTATGGCAGGCAAAGTTGAGAAAAACCTCTGGGAGGCAATTAAGAATGAAGAGCAGAAATAAACTTATTATCAGATGGGTGTTTTATCTTCTGGGATTACTGATACTTGCACTTGGAATTATGCTTAATACGAAAGCTAATCTTGGTGTTTCACCAATAATTTCAGTGCCATATTCGATATCTCATATCATAGGATTTAACTTCGCCAATATGACGATGATTGTATATTTTATCTTTGTTTTGATTGAGATGATAATGCATACTGTGTGGTATCTTACAGACAGAAAAGAAGCTAAGTATCTTGGAATGTATATTATAAGAGATGCCTTACAGATACCGGTAAGTATAGTATTTACCCGCTTCTTGAATGTGTTCTCAGCACTTATTCCATCTGTACATAACAACATTGTATTACAGATTGTAGTATTGCTGCTTGCTGTATTATTGACAGGAATAGGAGCAGCAATGTCACTGAATATGAGAATTATACCTAATCCGGGAGATGGAATTGTACAGGCAATAAGTGATACTACAAGGCTTAAAGGCAGAACCGGCAAGGGTGTGGGCTTCTGCAAGAATTGTTTTGATATATTCAATGTCTGCACAACATTTTTAATAGGACTCTTTACTGGACATATACTTCTTGGTCTTGGACTTGGAACAATTCTTTCGATGATTGGCGTTGGTCGTGTAATTGCAGTGTTTAACAAGCTGTTCAAGGAGCGCATGAAAGCTGTTGCTTTTGATTATGTGGAAGAGTAAATAAAAGACTGGGATTACAGGCGGAAAACCTACTAGATTAAAACCTGTGAAGCTTTTAGTAGGTTTTGCCGGCATCCCATCCCGTGAGAATACGAATTACAGACTTACCTTCTTATCAAGAAGCACGGCACTTCCGAATGTGCATGCAACCACCATTAATAACTGGAATATGGTAGCTGGAAGGCTTGACATTAATGCCTGGGATAAGCTGTCTGGATTCTTATAAAGTTCAGGCAACAAAGAAGAAATCTTAATTGTTGCATATGCAAGGACACAGAATAATATAACTGAGATAAATCCTTTAATCTTATTGTTCTGCAAGGCAGTTGAAGATAGTGTTATGGCAAAGTATGCAAGTGATATAAGGAAGAAGAAAGCTATAAGGAATGATATTATTCCAGCTACAATATTAATAATTATATTGACAACATCAATACCCATAATCTTTAACATTTCTGAGAAATTCTTGAGTGCGTCAGCCAGATCACCAAAGACACCAGCCATCATGAATATATCAAGAACTCCAAAGCCGATGAATATTGCTGAAATTCCTATTCCAATAATCAGTGTATAGAGCAGCTTTGATGTAATTATGCTAAGAGATGAATTAGGTGTCATGAATATCAGGTAACTGCTTTTGCTTGAAAGTTCTCTATAATATGTTACAACTCCAAATATAAATACAATAAAATAACTTACAGAGGCAGCTATTATTAAAAGTCCTCCGAAAAGGCTTGTATAGTTAATATTTTCAGTCAGGCAGAAAAACATAAACAGAGCCTGAAGTACACAGATAATACCTGCCACGATTCCTATACCGAGAAGATTCTTTCTCAATTCGTATTTTGTTAATTTTAACATTGAAGATTCCCCCTTTTAATATGCATAAATGCGTTTGTACTGGTCAACGATTGACATGCCCGAAGCTGTTCGTAAATTTTCAGCATCTCCCTGTGAAACAATAACACCGTCTTTGATAAATACTGCGTAGTCAATAACAGCTTCAAGCTCATCAACAAGGTGGCTCGACATGATGATAATCTTATCAGGTGAAGCCTTGCTGATTACCGCATTGATAACCTGCTCTCTTGCAACAATATCAACACCGTTAAGTGGTTCATCAAGCATAATAACAGATGCATTTCTTGAAAGATTAACAGCAAGCTTAAGTTTAGCCATCATTCCTGATGACATCTTGCTGGCTTTCATGTCAGGCGTAAGCTTCATCTCATTAAGATAGTTGTAGTACTGGTCAAGTGAGAAGTCCTCAAAGAAATCATCATAATATTTTCCAATATCAGCACAGCTCATATAGTTATAAAAATAACTTTCAGTAGGCATATAAGCTATGTGTTTCTTAGTTTCTACTCCTATTGGAACACCTGAAAGAGTGATGTCCCCGGAAGTGGGTTTTACCAGACCTGCTATCATCTTCATTAAAGTTGTTTTACCGCTTCCGTTAGAGCCGAGCAGAGCGTATATTCTGCCAGGCATGAAGTCGATGGAAACACCATTAACGGCAGTCATCTTCATATACTTTTTAGTAACATTTTTACATTGCAGCATAATTAAATCCCTCCATATTTTATTCGTGATAATTCTTAATGAGATTAATAATCTCATCTTTAGAAAAACCAAGGCTTGTCATTCCAGAAACGAAAGTCTCAATCATTTCACTGGAAAGTTCTGCCTTTAATGTATCAATCAGATGCACATCCTCTGATACAAATGTGCCAAGACCTCTTTTGGTATAGCACAGACCACACTGTTCAAGTTCATTGTATATTCTTGCAGCAGTGTTAGGATTGACCGTGTACTGTACGGCAAGTTCCCTTGTCGAAGGGAGTTTGTCGCCAAGCTTAATCTCTCCGGTAAGAATTCTTCTCTTAATGTCATCAATTACCTGAAGATAAATCGGTGTATTAGCCTTATAATCCATAATCCCTCCTCCTGTAATAGGTAATGTACACATGACGCGTACCTGTGTACTAGCACAATAGTACACTATAACAATATAACTGTCAACAGGAATAATAAAAATAGTAAAATTTTTAAAAATGGTGTATGATAACTTAGAAAAAATGTAGAAGGAATACAGTATTTATGACGGTTCAGCAGGCATATAAAATATTTGATGTCAGATCAGATATTACTAAGATGGAATTGAAGAAGCGGTACAGACGGCTTATGCATATGGTGCATCCGGATGCTGTGCTAAACAGAGATAAATCAAACAAAGAAAATGTATATAGATACAGTGCATATGAAATTAATGAAGCATATACTGTTCTTTTCAATCAGACTGGGCAGGAATCATTGAAGAGTAACTATAAATATGATTATAAATATTCCGAATATGATGAGAAATATTATGGCACTGATCAGGAAAATGAAGAATATGATTTTACAGCTCCAGAGAATGAACATGCCTTTTGCCAACGCAATGTGTATCATTATGCTGAAGATTACAATGGCAACAACATTGGAAGATTTAAGGTTGCACGAGGCAGATATATGTGGATGCCAGATGAGGATTTTAAGTTGTTTCTGCGCAGTATATATGAATGTAGTGAGGAACTTCTTAACAGAATTGATGAAGAAACAGGAAGAGTGCATGATTCAGAATACAAAATCATATATCAGGCAGAACTTGCATATCTGTTAGCACAGCAGTTTACTGCAACATCAGATACATTGGGAAATATTCTTACATCAATTGATGATGCTGCAAATGTATTTTATGTCGGAGCAATGCTTGAAATGTCACCTGAATCTGGATTTATCAAAGCTGGAATGAAGCTGTTTCCGGCAGGAATAAAAAAGCATAGACTGTATTTAATGACTCGTTCGGGAAAAGAAGCGGGATACATATCATTTAAAGATGACAGATTATATTATGTGCTTATTCCGATACTTGAGCAGAAGCGTGCAATGGTAAAGATAGAAGTATCTTCGAAGCAGGACAGACATAATACAATGGGAGAGAAGAAATATAAGAACATTGATTTGTGGGTTAAAATCGGAAATGATGCAACATTTCCTGAAAATATTAATATGAGAATTGAAGATTTGCTTAACAGATACCGTGAAAGCGTTTAAAAGTGGTAAGAAAAGCGGTCATATCAGAACAGAATCTGATGTGACCGCCTTTATCATTTAATTCTTAGACTGTGCGTCAGTGTTGTTGTCCTGACTTTCCGTTTTGGCTCTGTCAAGCCACACACCAAGTCCACAGGCAGCAACAGCAAGAACAATGACGATACCTACTGTTATATTACCTAACATATTATTATTCATCCTTTCAAACTTAGTCAAACATAGATATTCCGAAACGAAGCTTTCTGTAAAATTTATATACAATGGTCCCGAAAATACCTACAGTTATTCCAACGGTGGATGCAACAGATACACCTCCACCCAGAATAATACCGATTATCATTAAAATATTCATATTTATTGCCTCTTCACGTAGTTGTTTAATATTACTGATAATATATAAAAATAATGTATTACCAGAAAATGTTCTGATTTAATGATAATCTGTTATTTTTTGCCGTCAGTCTGGTGGATATAATTAAGAGTGACAGTGGTGCTGCATGTGATAGAATCATGCATTACGCCTGTCGATTTGAAATAGATACTGATACCGATAGCTGCACACAGACCGCAAAGTAAGAATTGGAATATGCGTAATACATTGCGGGAACTGCTTCTGTCTGCTGTAAGATTGGTGATTGATGTTCTCACAAGTCCAAGCATTTCAGTTGTACATGGCATGGTATCACTGACAGAAGGCTCAGGTGTAGCGAATACCTTAGCTTCTGATACAGAAAAAGAGTCCACTTCAGGAACAGATACATTGGCTCTGTCAAGGAACATGCCAACAAGGAAGAAAGTTATTATAAATATGCAGCTTAACAGTCTTTTAAAGCTTTTCTTCATAAGAACATCTCCTCTCCAAAGTGAATTCATGTTACTAATATATCATATTCTGAAATCTGAATAAAGAGATATTTAGATGGTGTCAGATATCTTTTATGTTTTTTTTTACAATAAAATGGTTATTTTTTACATTTTATGTTTCAAGGATTAAAAATTATTATAATTGAGGTACATAGTCAGAGAAGATGTTGAGTAAATGGAGGATTTTTAAATGACAAGAAGAAAAAAGTTTACAAGTTACATTACAATGCTTGCATTAGCTGTTATGATGGTAATGTCATCATTGACTGTTGCAAAAGCAGGAGATAGCAAAACTGGATTTAGCTTATATACGGAAGCTTACTATGGAAAAGATTATGATGTGTCAGATTTTGCTGAGAAAAACACAAATAAGTCTGTTGAATTATCTGTTGATTATTCAACAGGGGGATTTGATTATAGAGTCTTAGGTTCAAATTCCTCAGATGGTTCTAGCTATGAAGATTGCTCAAATGGTTATGTTTATAGAATAGGAAATCCATCAGTTGAGAAGATGTATAATTGGGTTTATGAATGGGGATATGATTATGCCGGCTTGAGGGTAGATGCTGTAAATGACAGCTACACCGCTCAGAGTGGATGGTTTATTCCAAGATAGTTAATAATAATGTATCTGGCTATGCATTTTGGAGGATAACATGATGAAAATGAAAAAATATATGGTAGAAATAATACTTGTCATAATTTTAATAGTGAGTGCAATTGTTTTTATAGTTAATACAAATGGAGATATTGGAGACAGCATAAGCAAAGGAAATGATAAGCATGAAAAAGCGACATTGCTGAATGCTGATACAGAGGATGTTGCTGGAAAGCTGTATGACATATCAAGATATATAGATACCGGATTATTTGAAGAGTATTTTATAGGGCAGAGAGGAGATAAAGTTTATTTTGTTGATACATTGGCATACAAAAATGTGAATATTCTGGAGATGAATAGTGAAAAAGTTAAAGATAACATAGAAGTTACAGATGTAACAGTTGCTTACGAATATGATGGTGAAAAAATAGAAGATGGATATGCATTTGTTATTGTTGACATAAACAGAACGAATGAGTATGAAAACGAGAGAGTAATTTCTGTAGAAAGAGTGTTGGGAAATTGGGAAAATTATTCGGATTATACTACATGTAAAGACAGATATTCACCATACAGAGAACAATATCCGGAAGATTGTGAAAAGATGGATATGGTTATGAATGCTGATAATGATACATGTACATATGTTGCAACTGATAATCAGCAGGCTGTAAATGGAATATCAGTTAAATCAGGAGAAAGTATAAGCTACAGACTGATTTATAAAATTCCGGCAGATAATATAAATAGTACACTTGTTTTGTATAGAAGACTTAATAAGTCAAATGCAACAAATCAGGATTTTGCTATAAGGCTGTTTACTGAATAGGAGAGGAATATGGGGAAATTGCTTAAAATAGAATTAAAGCGGGCACTGGGAAGCTGGGAGTTCTATATTGTAATTATGGCAGGATGCCTTATGGGGGTGCTTGCTTTTTTTGACACATCAGGTTTTATACTGGCTAAGAACTGGTATAAGTATATGCATGGTGATGAGATGGCAGCGATGATTATAGAAAAAATGAATATGGTAGATACGCCGTTAGAAATATGGATGCCAAGATATGGTTCATCAAGCACATTTTATAATACATGGATAACGTTATTGCCTGTGCTTACTGTTATTCCGTTTGGAATAGAATATGCGAGGGAAAAAAGAAACGGTCTGATTAATCAGTATATGATTAGAATAAAAAGAAGTACATATTACGCATCAAAATTTATTACGACTTTTATTTCAGGTGGTCTGGTGGCGGTTATTCCACTTGTGTTTAATCTGCTTCTTGTAATGTGTTTTTTACCGTGGGGGATGCCGCTAAGGGCGACTAATCTTTATCCTGTAATAGATAGCAATGTATTTAATAAGATATTTTATAATATGCCAGCATGGTATGTTGTTATATATCTGATTTATGATTTTGTGCTGTTTGGACTAATAAGCTGTATAGCTTTATGCTTCGTGTATATAGAAGAAAATATATTTGCACTTACAATTACACCGTTTATATTGTACTTTTCAGAACATGTACTGTTGACCTTTGGACTTGGGTTCGCTGGAATATCACTTATGAATAATGCAAGTCTGTATAACACATATTACAATCATGTGGGAGCACTGCTGATTCAGTTTGCAGTATTGATATTCATGGATGCAACATTCTTTTACAGAATCAGAAAGGATGTGGTGTAGATGGCTAAGAAGATATGCTGGGGATTATTTGCTGCTGTAGTGATTCTTATGGGAGTGCGTATTATATTTGTAAATGTTACATATCCAGATGCTGTTTTTAAAAATGTGAAGGAATCTAGTGAATTATTGTATAGAGATTTCAGGATATCAATTGGTGATACAACATATTATTCTAAGGCTGAATGGAAGAAATATATTAACGGATTGGGAATCCTGGCAGAGGAAGAGAAGAATAATATACAGTATATTAAAAGTGTAGACAGAAATAAGCAAAGTGATTATTTTGTTTCATATGACCCGGATGATGAATATTATGTGCTGACAATAGATGTGACAATTAAAAATGAATCAGATGAGGAAACAGATTGTTACTACGATGAATTGTTTAATATTGTTGAATCTAAGCAGGCAGATGGTGAGTATTTTGATAAATATTATTTCAATGTAGTCAATGAAACAATATTAGGAGAAAAGCATGAGGACAGCCTTAATCCGGGGGAGGAACGGACAGTAACATACATATATATTACTAATTCAGAAAAAGAAAGATTATATGTACAGGTTGTAGATATTAAGGGGTACCAGCTTTTCAGACTCAATATAAAGGATAAGCAGTAATGAAAAGAATATTTTATGGTATTACATATAAACAGGCAGTGATTATTACCGTGCTGCTTGTCAGTTCAATTATAGTGGCAGATGCCATGACAATAAGACAGCTCACACATGTGGATAAAGCTATAATAACAGGCATAGATGGTTTGTTTGTTTTGGCTGAGAATAGAATGATAACTATAGGATTTGTGCCAATGATACTTGGTGCTTTTTATGAAGTGCTTTTTTCTTCTTTTGAGACGGACAATATTCTGGTAAGAAGCATAAACAGAAAGAATATTGTAAGAAGAGAGATTGTTACAATGATTATTGGAAGCTTAGTGGCATTTTTTTTATCAATAATTATTTCTTTCGGCATTACAATTGTAATATGTCATGGCAATATGGGGATTGAGAAACTGACAGGGAATATAGCAGCAGCCATTGTTAAAGTCATTATTATTAATTCATTTGAAACATCAATTGTGATTACATTATTTGATATATTAAGGAATCTGATGAAGCGGAAATTACCCTCAATAATATTGCTTTATGGCTTTTGTACAGTTTTTGGTGTGTATCCAAGAACCAGCAGCATGGCAGTGGTATTTGGAATCAAAGTAAGTGCTTCATCTTATTATAAAGAAGCGTGTGGAATATATGGAGTAAGGGTTATTATAGCTGCATTATTAATTGAAATGATGCTTTCTGGAATATTAATGCTGGTTGTCAGTAAAAAAGATTATCTGAGGTGAGAATATGCATATAACTATATCTGAATATACAAAAAGAATAAAAAGTGTAAATGTTTTAAGTAATATTAATCTGGAACTTGAGAGCGGAAAAGTATATGGGTTTAAAGGTGTTAATGGAAGTGGAAAAACAATGCTTATGAGAGCTGTATGCGGACTTATACTTCCTACATATGGAAAAGTTGTTATTGATGGAAAAGAATTGGGAAAAGATATTTCATTTCCACCAAGTGTCGGTTTGCTGCTGGAGAATCCAGCATTTGTAAATGGATACACAGGTTTTAAGAATTTATCAATGATTGCAGCTCTGAAAGGGAAAATAGGTGATATTGATATAAAGAATGCGTTGAAAAAAGTGGGGCTTGATCCAGAAGATGGCAGAACATTTAAAAAGTATTCGTTAGGAATGAAGCAGAAGCTTGGAATTGCATGTGCTATCATGGAAAACCCGGAGTTGATTATATTGGATGAGCCTACTAATGCATTAGACGAAAAGGGCGTTGATATGGTTCACAATATAGTTATGGAATATAAGGAAAAAGGGGCTTTGATTATTATTTCATGTCATGATAAAGAACAGCTTGAATATTTATCCGACGAAATTATTGAGATATATGAAGGAAAGATTGTGAAACCGTTATGAGAAATATGTCAGGCAGATATATAAGGACTGTTATAGTAATTATATTGACTGTGTGTGCTTTTTTTTCTGTGAGCGCTTACAGTCTGGTTAAAAGAGCAGTTTATGCAGATGATTTATTCGTTTTATGCTCAATAGACTATGTTATTTTTCCAATATGTAACAGAGCTTTTGCTGGGATTACAGCTCCGCTGACAACATGCGTTTTATTTATAAGAATGAAAGACAATCTGTATAAAGATAATTATGTTGTAAGAAGTCAGTCAAGAGGGAAAATATCGGGCATAATTATTATAAATGCGTTGGTGTATGCAGTGTTGTGGACAGTAATATCTTTTGTAATTATGCTGTTAGTCGGATACGATGTTACGGGATGTGGATGCAATTATTCTTTATCAAACAGCAGTTATGCCTATTATACAGGTCATGTTTTAGATAACACACATATAATGCTTATGCTTGTCAGGATTGTTTTCAATAACTGGCTCGAAATATATGTAAGAATAATGATATGTGTATGGCTTACGACATTTTTAAAGAAAGACTGGTGTATTTTTGTAGGAACAGCTGTTTTGATGTTTGTTTTTCCTTATGCATTTTTCAGACAGAATATTACATCATCAGACAGAGCGGAGATAATATATAGATTTTACTCCTATGATAATACATTTGCGGTGCAGACAGCTTTTCTTGTTGCAGTATGCGCGCTTTTATGTCTTTTGACAAATATATTTATGAGAAGGCGGGATTTTTATGAAGAAAAATGATAGAAGTCTCTTGTTGTATAATGTGAAAAGCATATTAAAATCCAGCATAGGTGTTATATTACTGGTTCTGGGATTCGCTGTAATGGTTAGCATGTATTATCATAGCCAGTTCAGCCAGAGAACTGGTGAAAATATGCATTCTTTTGATTATCTTTTGTATCTGTTTAAGGGAGCAGATATTATTAACAGGAATCTTATATCAGCAAAGCTGGATATACCGGTAATGTATCTTGGAATGGCACTTGGAGTTTCATACATTACAGGAAGAAGTCTGTATTCTGAAAATGATCATATTATATTAACATATTCGCAGTCAAGGAATGGCTGGCTTAACAGTAAGGTAGCAGGATATACGGTATGCAGTTTTATGATAATTGCAGGTGTAACATTTACTGGGTGTATGGCAGGTGGATTTGATATGACATTTTATAGTCAGGATAATTCATTTCTGATACAATATGATTATAATAAAATTACGGGTGTATGGCAGATGCTTGTATATATAGGTACAATATATATAACATATATGTCGGTAATGATGCTGCAGATAATGCTGTCGTTGCTGATAAATAGGATTACTGGGTTTATATGTGTTATGGCATTATATATTGCATCTGTATTTATAAACACGCCAGCATTTATAGGTAATGGGGCAATGCTTATCAGATACAATGCGTATAGTGAAGATGGTGCGGGCTTACTGACATATTTTATTATTGATATGGTTATATTAATCATGTCATACATTGTTTCAAATATAATAATAAGACATAAGGATATATTTGAAATAAATTAATAATCTGGATGGTAATAACATGACGGTTGCAATATGTGATGATGAGAACACATTTGTAAAACAAGTACAGCAAATGCTTAATCAATATGGAAATGATAATAATATAATACTTGAGACTGATACATTCAATAATGGTAAGGAATTAATATCAGAGCTGGAATCCGGAACGAAATTCGATCTTGTATTGCTTGATATATGTATGCCGGATGTAGATGGTATTAATGTCGGAAAATGCATAAGAGATATATTGAAGGATAATATTACCCAGATAGTATATATATCATCTAATGAACAATATGCAATGGAACTTTTTCAGATACGGCCGATGAATTTTCTGATTAAGCCGGTTGATAAAGAACATATCTATAAAATGATGGACGTTGCAAGAAAGCTGATAGGTGAAGGTGATGTATGTCTTACTTTTAAAACCGGGCGTGGAAGCAGGAAGATAGGATTGCATGATATCAGATATATATCTATAGATGGCAGAAAAACAGTTGTTTTTCTTGCAGATGGCAATAAGGAAGAGTTTTATGGCAAGATTGATGAAGTGTATGACAAGGTGAAAAATAATAATTTTGTAAGAGTCCATAAGTCATACATTGTTAACTGCAATTATGTGAACCGTATTCTGCCGGGTGAGATAGTCATGGATGATGGAAAAACTATTCCAGTCAGCAGGAGCTGGAAGGAAGAAGTAAGTAAAATATGTCAACAATTTTAATAGTTATGATAACGGGGCTAATACTTGTTCTGGTATGCATAAACATGTTTTTTGCAGACAGGTATAAAGCGGAATACATATTAAGAATAATACTTCTTAATCTTATAGGAATATTACTTTCTGCCAATATGTTATTAGGTCAACGGTCGTTATGGCAGATATATGGACTGTTTTTTATTGTATTTGGATTATTTGTGATTGTATTCTATAGCAGTGTTAAGGAATTTTTTAAAAATATCGTGCTATTCTGTGCAGCATGCTTTATTGATTTTATGATTTGCTATTTTATGGACAACGATGATGAGACTATGTATGTTGTAGTATTTGCAATGAGCTTATACATTGTATTAAAAGCATATAAAATACTTGATTCGCGAGACACATTTATAGTATTTACGGCGGTAACTCTAATGTTTTTTTCGGCTGCAGAGATAGGAATTGTGAATGGCATACTTAAAATTAACAATCTATATGTGACAATACTGTTAATATTAATGTCAATGCTGCTTTTTATAGTGATTGAATATTTTCACAATATGGAAATTGTATATTTAGAGCGTCAGATTATGAATAATCAGATAAGCGTATATAAGGAACAAGTTACTGTGCTGAAAACCTCAGAAAATTTTATAAGAGGAATAAGGCACGATATAAAAAATCACATGCAGGTATTATATGGGCTTATTGATAATAATGAACTTGATAATGCAAAGTCATATATTGATGACATAACAGAAAAAGTCAATCAGTTTAAACCAGTAGTAAATACTGGAAATATTGAATTAGACTCTATTATTAATGGCAAAATAAATATTATTAAATCACTTGATTTCCAGATAAATAAGAGAATAACAATCCCTGAAAACATGCCAATAGATGCATATGATATGGTAGTTGTTGCGGGAAATCTTTTTGATAATGCTATAAATGCCGAGAAGAAGATTTCTGGTGTTCATATTATTGAGTTTAGCATGGTTTATAATAAAGGAATGCTGATGATTCGAATGTGTAACGGTTGTAATAAGATAAAAAATAAAGAGAAAACACATGTTACAGTATCAAATATTCCACCAGAGATGAAAAGCAAAGATATGGATTTGTTAATACATGGTTATGGAATAAAGAATGTACTGAATGTAGTTGAGAAATATCAGGGGAGTATGTATTTTGAAATACTTGATGGAAGATGGATTGTAGATGTAAACATGATTCTTCCAACTTTTTAGCGAGTTTGACATTCCCGAGCAAAATAGGTAAAATACATATAAATATATGCATTTTTGGACATGAAAATGCATCGTGAATCAGGAGGAATTTAATATGGCATGTTTTATAGTACCAGGTACTGAAGCTATCGTTACAACAGCGATAACTAAGATTGTTGAAAAGAAAGAGAAGAAGGAAATATGTTCGTGCGAGACAGAAGGTGCTGTAGAAGCAGTTAAGGAAGAAAAGGCACTTCCATTTTCTAGAAAGTTAAAGTGGCTTAACAATATGCTTTGGGGAGGAACAGCTTTACTTGCATTCGAGCATGTATGGCATGGCGAAGTTACTCCTTTCTTTCCATTCTTAACAGCAGCAGGCAACGCTCAGGATGCTGTGCAGATGCTTAAAGAGATGGCAACTGCCGGTGTTGGCATGGCAGTGGTTGTTACAGCTGTGTGGGTCGGCATGGTAGCAATAGCTTCCGGAGTAGAAAAGAAAGCAGCTAAGGAAGCAGAAGTTAAAGGATTGGAGAGATAATTATGACATTACTTATAGCTGTATTTGCAGCGGTTATAACAACTATCATATGGTATACTAATGACAAGCGTTCGCAGTTAAAGCTTGGAACACTTGCGCTTATGTACTGGGGTGCATCACTTATGTGGATGGTAGATGCAGTTGTGGAATATATTGAACTGGGGGCAGAGTATTTTACTCCGGCATCATCAGATATGCTTAATGACGCATTTTTGGGCTTATCAGTGGTAGCTTTCGGACTTATCATATGGATTGTCATACTTATGGTTAAAGATCCGCTTGGAGTAGTACGCAAGACTGTACTTAATAAGTAAAGAAGATTGTTGGAATATGGATTTTAAGAGAAAAGAACTTGCTAAAAATGCTAAGAAGAACTTAAAAAAACATTACTGGCTGTTAGTAGCAGTCTGCCTTTTTGCGGCTTTCATTGGCTCTGAATTTACAGAGACAATGGAAGCCTTTAAAAGTTTAGGAACAGTTAACAATGAAATTCAGGGTGCAGCATCGGTTGAAGCAAATGTTGATACTGTCGCTAACAGTTCGATTGTAAGTTCTGTGGTTCAGGCAATGGGCGCAGTAATCACGGGTGACGATGATTTTGGAAGGACGCAGTCTGATGCGAAGGTTTCAGAGGCCAAAGACAATGCAACCAAGGTATTGGGAAGAACAAGAGGAGTATTTGCATCTTTAGTTAATGGTATAACATCAGGTGGAATTGTATTTACATTTGTGGATTCACTATCATCAGTCATAAGTTCAAGAAGGGCAGTAGTGCTTATACTTCTGATAGTGGCACTTATGGTATATGTGTTTATAACATTTTTTATCAAGAAAACTTATCTTGTTATATCAAGAAGAATAGTGCTTGAAACGCGCACATATGATGCTGTTCCACCTGGAAAGTTTATGTTTCTTCTCCGGGTAAAAAGATGGATGAAGGCATCGTGGGTGCTTATTGTCAATAATGTATATGAAATATTATGGTCACTTACAATTGTAGGTATATTTGTGAAGCATTTTTCATACATGCTTGTGCCATACATTATCGCGGAGAATCCTGATATGAAGGCAAATGAGGCTATAACCTTATCAAGAAAGATGATGAAAGGCTACAAATGGAGGGTATTTCTGTATGGATTATCATTCATTGGCTGGACAGTGATTGGAATGGCAACGTTAGGAGTTGTAGGAGTGCTGTTTGTGAATCCTTATAAAGCTGCATTTTATGCAGAATTCTATGCAAATGTAAGAGCAGTATATCTTGAAAAAGAACCGGAGGCGGTTAAGTGGCTTAATGATTTATATCTGTATGAAAGACCATCAGAAGAGCAGCTTAAAAATGTATACGCAGATGTATATGAACTTATAGATAGTCCGCAGCCACAGATTGATTTTGATGATTACCACAATTCGAGAATAGGAAGATTGAAGAAATTAAGAGTATTTTTAGCCAACACATTTGGCATAATACTTATTAACAGCAAGGCAGAGCTGGAATTTGAAGAAAAAAAGAAGGAAATGCTTCGTATGAGTAAGAATAAAGCAGAAGCAGTTGGAAAAGCCTATCCTGCCCGCCTTTTCAATCTTAAGGAACACAGAGTTGACCTTGAAAATACAGTGTATATGCGTAATTATTCAATACCATCGCTTATACTGATATTCTTTTCGTTATGTTTTGTGGGATGGATATGGGAGGTTACGCTTCATCTGATATCGTCACATACATTTGTAAACAGAGGAGTTCTTCATGGACCATGGCTTCCTATATATGGTTCAGGTGGAATACTCATACTGATATGTCTTAAAAAATTAAGAAATAAGCCGGTTGTGGAATTCTTTGCATCAGTAGTTTTATGTGGATTCGTTGAATATTTTACATCACTGTATCTGGAAATCAGCTGCGGAAGAATATGGTGGAATTATAACGGATATTTTCTTAACCTTAATGGAAGAATATGTGCTGAAGGTCTTTTGGTATTTGGACTTGGAGGAGTTGCAATAGTATATATTATTGCACCGCTTCTTGATAATTTCTTCAGAAAGATTAAACTGAGGGTTGTTGGTGCAGTGTGTGCGGCATTGATAGTTGCATTCATTGTTGACATGGTATATTCCAAAAAGAATCCTAATACGGGTAAAGGAATATCAACATTTAATGATAATACACCAGAATATATGCTGGCAGAAATGTATCAGGGGGCAGAGGACAGGTATGAGGATAGAATATCTTTTAATCAGAAATTTTAAATCAATCAGAGAACTTGAGATTAATGATATTGAAGATGTACTGATTCTTGTTGGCAGAAATAATGCAGGAAAGAGTGTGGTTCTTGACGCAATAAGAGCGGTTACCGGGGATTATGAAGTTTCATTAAGAGATTTCAATGATAACGAAGGTAATATAAGCATTACAGTTCGCATCAGTATTGAAGATGAGGATCTGGCTGTATTGTATCAGAAGGGACAGGTCAGCTCTTTTAAGCATTATGACTTGTGGTATAAGGATTTTTGCAATAAACTGCCGTCGTTAAAGGATGGTATTCTTGAATTTGAGTATGTATATAGCCGTGATGGCAAGATTAAGTACAGGGATGGAGTTAAGAAAAACAATATTTATATAAAGACAGTTCTTCCCAGAATATTCTATGTTGATCACGAAAGACGCAAGTCATCAATTCAGGAAGATCTTATTATGCTGCAGGGTGGAACCGAATATGCAGATCTTAAAGATAACGTGTGTATATTTGATAAGCATAGGATGTGTAATCAGTGCTTTAATTGCATAGGAATCATTAACCGCAAGAAACCGGAACAGTTATCTTTATTAGAAACAGCGAGACTTATGCAGTATAAGCTGTTTAATTTTAATCTGGCTAATTTTGAGAACAAACTTAATGAAAAATTTAAGAACAATGGTGGCATTGGAGAAAGGATTCATTATCAGATTACATTTGATGCAGAAAAACTCATGCATGTTGATACAATTGTTCACAATGAAATGCGTGACACTGATGGGGATGTCAATGACCTTTCAGATGGACTGAACAGTATCTACATTCTGTCACTGCTTGAAACCTATGCGGAATATGGAAGTACTGTGCCATACATTATTCTGATTGAAGATCCGGAAATATATCTGCATCCTCAGTTACAGAAGATTGCAAGTGAAATCCTGTACAAGCTTTCAAGGAAAAATCAGGTTATATTCTGCACGCATTCACCGCAGATGTTATTTAACTTTACTACAAGACAGATTCGTCAGGTGGTTAACGACAGAGATAATAATACCGTTGTTACTCCGGAGGCAGATATTGATGATATATTAGATGATCTTGGATATGCTGCTAATGACCTTATGAATGTGAGCTTTGTATTCATAGTGGAGGGGAAACAGGACAGAAGCCGTCTGCCGCTACTTCTGGAGAAATATTATTCAGAAGTTATAGATGAGAATGGCAATCTCAATCGTATAGCGATAATTGCAACTAACAGTTGTACAAACATCAAGACTTATGCCAATCTGAAATATATAAATACATTATATCTTAAGGATGAGTTCCTTATGATAAGAGATGGAGATGGTAAGGATGCTGACCGTTTAAGAGACCAGCTTACCAATTACTATAAGCAGCGTGCAAAGCAGGATTATGGCAATCTGCCAAGAGTAACAGACCGTAATGTGCTTATATTAAAATATTATTCATTTGAGAATTATTTTCTTGACCCTGAGATAATGACTAAGATAGGCGTTGTAAAAAGTGTAGACCAGTTCTATGATATATTATATGCCAAATATAAAGAATACCTGTACCGCCTTGTCAGCACTAAGAAAATGTTAGAAAAACTGAACATAACAATTGAGACAAGACAGGACATCATAGACAACATGGAGAATATCAGAAAATATGTCAGAGGACACAACCTGTATGACATATTCTACGGACGTTACAAGGGTGAGAAAGAAAATGCAATATTAAGAGCGTACATAGACGCAGCTCCAAGGGAGAATTTTGATGATATATTCGATGCAATTGATAATTTTGTGTACTTTAATAATCGTAGGAATGATTAAATTGGGTTATGTGCATGAGGGCGTACAACCGTCGAGGTACTTCTATATAGTGCATATCCTAATGAATTGCCGTATATGAAGTGAATAACAGCCGTGGCGTCTGTATATATGATATGTTCGATTTATTCCGAATCGTGTGTGAGTTAATGCCACTATCTATAAAAGTTCAGTGCTGGAAATCTCGTTCAAGCGAAGCGCGTTTGATTTCCAGCACTGTAATAAACTCTATAGATGGCGGCATTTACTCACACTAGATGCAGGAATCCATGAGAACATGTCATATATACAGATGCCACGGCGTCATGCACACTTATTAATACCAATATTTAGTTGCATGACTTCTTAATTAAATCAGAATACCAATATGCGGAATCCTTTGGAATTCTCTGTTGTGTTTCATAGTCTACGAACACTAACCCGAATCTTGGGTCGTATCCGCTGTGCCATTCGAAATTATCTGTGAATGACCAGTGGAAGTAGCCGAGTATCGGAACACCGGCTTTGTAGGCTTTCTCAAGGTCTGTGAGATATCTTGTAAGGAAGTCGATACGGTTGCTGTCGTGGACTTTGCCATCAAGACTTATGATATCGTTGCAGGCAAGTCCATCCTCAAATATATATATTGGAAGATTATATCTTTCATACAGATATCTTATACCATAATTCATAACACCGGGAGTTACAGGCCAGCCAAGAGCTGTTCGTGGACTGCCTGGTTTTTTGTTAATATGGCCGGCTGCATTTATTTCATGTCCGTTATATACATTTATGCCAAGATAGTCAATTGGCTGGTGTATTAGTTCAATATCGCCATCTTTTACGAATGGCAGTTCTTCATAATGTCCGATTTTTTCAAGATCAGGTTCAAGATGTAATTCTGTACCAGCAATGTCAGGATATCTGCCAAGACATGTCATGTCACAGAATATAGTGTGGTTAAAAGTCATGTTGCCTTTAACTATATTGAAACATTCAGCTCTTGCAGCATCAATGTCTTCATCACATTCTTTTGAAGGATAGCACAGGTCACCAGTGCTGGAAAAACCGGTTTTTACAGGCTGTTTTGCAACGGCACGCATTTTAGTAACAGCAAGACCGTGAGCGAGTGCAAGATGGTGGATTACAGACAGGACAGATACTGCGTCAAGCTTCTTACCTGGAGCATGAAGTCCAAGCATGTATCCGAGTCCGGATATAATCTGTGGCTCATTGATGGTGGCGATATTAGTTACACGGTCTGAAAAATGTTCGCATATGAATTCAGCGTAATCAGCAAATATGAAAGCAGTCTCACGGTTGAGCCATCCGCCTTTATCTTCGAGTGCCTGAGGTAAATCCCAGTGATAAATCGTTATGAATGGTTTGATATTATTTTCAAGGCAGAAGTTTACAATCTTATCATAGAAATCAAGTCCGGCTTTGTTGTAGCGGATATTGCCGTCAGAATCCTTAACAATTCCATCAGGAAATATTCGTGTCCATGAAATTGAAAAGCGGTATGCCTGAATACCAAGATTTTTCATAAGTGCAATATCCTCGCGATAGCGGTGATAGTGGTCACATGCTTTGTTGCCATTCTCATCATGTGCAATATTACCCGGTTTATTAGAGAATGTGTCCCAGATAGAAAGACCTTTGCCATCTTCGGTAAAGGCTCCCTCTATCTGATAGGAACTAGAGGCGGTACCCCATAAAAAGTTCTTATCAAACATAATAATTCCTTTCTGTATAGTTGTCAGATGTTAACAGTTACATTATATACTTTAGTGTCTTTATTATATGGAACAGTGTTGCCACTGATTTCACTGCCATTGACAATAAGAGAAGAAACTCTTTCGTGCTTCTCATTGCTGATAGTAATGTTATATACAGCATCTCTGAATTTTCTTGTAATTGTCAGATTCTTAATGGAATCAGGCAGACAAGGGTCAATGGTGAGTCCTTCAAATGAAGCTCTTACACCAAGTATATATTGAGATATACTTGTAAATGTCCATGCAGCGGTGCCTGTAAGCCAGCTGTTTTTGGCTTCACCAAATCTTGCAGCATCTTTGCCGGCAATCATCTGTGAATATACATAAGGTTCGGTTCTGTGTATCTCACTTATTTCTTCAAGATATGCCGGACATATTTTTTTGTATGTTTCGAATGCTCTGTTCTTATCATCAACAACGGTTTCTGCAATAGATACCCACGGATTATTATGACAGAATATTCCAGCATTTTCTTTGTATCCAGGTGGATAAGAAGACACCTCACCGAGTTCAAGATGATATGACTTGTAAGCTGGTTGTAAAATCATGATTCCGTACTTTGTATCAAGAATTTTTTCTACTGAATCCATAGCTTTCTGTGCGAGTCCTTCTTTGACACCTATACCTGCCATAACACAGAAGCCCTGTGGTTCAATGTATATCTGTCCATCTTCACATTCATGTGAACCAACCTTACGGCTTTCGGCATCATATGCACGAAGGAACCATTCACCATCCCAGCCTGCATCAAGAACAGTTTTATACATGTCATCAACATGGGAACGTACAGCATTTTCTTCCTCTGAAAGACCTGCTATGTGGCATATGTCTGCATATTCATTGCCATATTTTACATACATTCCAGCGATAAATACCGATTCAGCAACAGGTCCTTCTGATGGTCCGGTAGTCTGGAAAGATTCACCCGGAGCAGAAGAGAAGCAGTTTAAGTTGAGACAGTCATTCCAGTCAGCTCTTCCGATAAGTGGCAGCTTATGCGGTCCAAGATGAGTAGTTGTATAATTGAAGGATCTTCTTAAATGTTCCATAAGCGGCTGTGACTTACTTGTATCGCAGTCAAATGCTACATTTTCATCAAGAATGCTGAAATCACCGGTTTCTTTAAGATAAGCAGCTGTTCCTGCAATAAGCCAGAGAGGATCATCATTAAAGCCTGAACCAATATCAGAATTACCTTTCTTAGTTAATGGCTGATACTGGTGATATGCACTTCCATCTTCAAATTGAGTAGCAGCAATATCAAGAATTCTCTGTCTTGCTGAATCAGGAATAAGATGTACGAAGCCAAGTAAATCCTGGCAGGAATCTCTAAATCCCATACCACGTCCGGTTCCAGACTCATAATAGGAAGCAGATCTTGACATGTTAAATGTTACCATGCACTGATACTGATTCCATATATTAACCATACGGCAGAGCTTCTTGTCTTCTGTGTCAACAATATAAGATGAGAGAAGATGAGTCCAGTAATCTTTTAAAGCAGCAAGAGCTGTATCAAATTTTGCCGGAGTGTTGTATTTTTCAAGAAGGGCATATGCAGGTTCTTTGTTAATGATTCCGAATGATTCCCACTTCTTATCATCAGGGTTCTCTGCATATCCTATAATGAATACATATTCTTTCTCTTCGCCCGGCTCAAGGTCAATATCGATTCTGAAAGATCCAACAGGTGACCATCCGCTTGCAATAGAATTATAAGATGTACCTTCTTTAACAGCTTTAGGCATTGCAGGACTTCCGTATGTACCGATGAAACTTTCTCTGCTTGTATCAAAACCGTTGGCAGCAGTGCTGACGGCATGAACAGCATAATGGTTACGCCGTTCACGGTATTCTGTCTTGTGATATATTGCTGACATGGCAGCGGTGCCAATATTAATCTCTGGCTGAACTTCAACTTCGCCTGTGCTGAAGTTACGCTGGAAGTTGTTGCAGTCATCAACTGCATTCCATAAACAGAATTCTATATAAGAATATACAGATAAATGTTTAACAGAATTTCCTGTGTTCTTAATAGTAAGTTTATCAAGTTCACAATTATCTCCAATAGGAACGAGAGCAGTCTGTGTAGCTTTAATGTCATTCTTGGATGAAGAAATCACTGTATATCCAAGTCCGTGACGACATGTATAATCCTCAACTGGTGTCTGGGATGGCTGCCATCCAGGATTCCATATGGTATCCTCATCTTTAATATAAATGTAGTGACCGTTGTTATCTAAAGGAGAATTATTATAGCGATATCTTGTGAGTCGGAGCAGCTTGGCATCCTTATAGAAACAGTATCCTCCGCCGGTATTGCTCTTAAGACTGAAAAAATTCTCGCAGCCTAAGTAATTAATCCATGGCAATGGAGTTTTTGGTGTAGTTATGACATATTCTTTATTGATGTCATCAAAAAAACCGAATTGCATATTATACCTCCTGTACACATATAATTTATAGAAAACGATTAAGTGCATTAAGGTACAAGTTCTAATATTGATTTTATAGTAATAAGTATATTTTAAGGCTTGGATTAAATCAATGATTATTTTGAATTTGAATAAGAATTGGTAGAAATGCACAAAAAATACAATGATATATAAGAAAATAAGTAAAATTTACAAAAGTGCTT